>Ga0182030_10000035_pt1 | contig 180056 bp, 157 predicted proteins | sample 812S3MmetaG_FD_121299 | JGI IMG/M metagenome (GOLD analysis project Ga0182030, IMG submission 121299) | Permafrost microbial communities from Stordalen Mire, Sweden - 812S3M metaG (Illumina Assembly) | ecosystem: Environmental > Terrestrial > Soil > Wetlands > Permafrost | place: Sweden...
AAGGCAAAGGCAAAGGCAAAGGCCAGGATTCAGGCGAAAGCCAAGGTCAAAATCCCGAGGACCTCCAAGAGCAAAGGCAAGCCGAAACGTGTGACCAAGCGGCCGGCTAAGAAGGCGCGTCGTCATCGCTGAGCCTGTGATGAGCGGAGCACGCGGAGCTTGAGCGTGGCGCGGGAGGGAAGGTGGGCGAGAATCAGCGGTTGAGCTTGGCGCTGGCACAGCTGAATCTGCTGGTCGGCGATGTGCAGGGCAATGCCCGCCAGGTCATTGCTGCCGCTGTTCGCGCCCGCGATGAGTTCGGTGCCGATCTAGTCCTGTATCCGGAGCTGACCCTCTCGGGCTATCCCCCTGAGGATCTGCTGTTTCACCGCGGCTTCAGGCGCCAGATCGATGCCGCGCGTATCGAAGTTGCGAACGCCGTGCAGGGCATCGGCGTGCTGCTGGGATTTCCGGAATACGCTGACGGCGGGATCTACAATGCCTGCGAACTGTTGCGCGATGGCACGGTGCTGGCGCGCCACCGCAAGGCCTGCCTGCCTAACTACCGCGTGTTTGATGAGAAGCGTTATTTCCTCGCGGCGAGCGCGCCGACGGTAGTTGACTACCAGGGAATGCGCCTCGGATTGATGATTTGCGAGGATCTGTGGGAGCCCGAGCCGGCACGCGCGGCGCGCGCTGCCGGCGCCGAACTGCTGCTGGCTATCAACGCCTCCCCCTACGAACTTCACAAGCAGCGCGAGCGCGAACAGATTGTGCGCGAGCGGATCCGGGAAGTTGGGCTCCCGGTGGCCTACGTCAATCTCATCGGCGGTCAGGACGAGTTGGTATTTGATGGTAATTCCTTCGTTATGGACGCTGGCGGCGAGCTGGCGATGCGGGCACCCGCGCACGTCCAGGGTCTCTTTACGGCGCAGTTTGAGCGTCGCGGCGCGCACGTTGAACCGATCAAGGCCGCGGTGGCAGCGGAGCTGAGCGATGAGGAGAGCGTCTATGGGGCGCTCGTGCAGGGCGTGCGGGACTACGTAGGCAAGAACGGTTTTCCTGGCGTCGTCATGGGTCTCTCGGGCGGCGTGGATTCGGCCCTGACACTGGCCATCGCCGTCGATGCACTGGGTCCTGAGCACGTTCAGGTGGTGATGATGCCTTCGCGCTACACCTCGCAGATGAGCTGTGAGGATGCGGCGCTCCAGGCGCGGACCCAGGGCGTGCAATCTAGCTCGATCTCAATCGAGGGTCTGTTCGAGGCCGGCCTTGCGGCACTGCGCGAGGAGTTCTCGGGCCGCAAGCCGGATGCGACCGAGGAGAACATCCAGGCACGCTGCCGCGGCCTGCTGCTGATGGCGATCTCCAATAAGACCGGACGTATGCTGCTGACCACCGGCAACAAGAGTGAGATGGCTGTAGGGTACGCGACGCTCTACGGCGATATGAATGGCGGCTTTGCACCGATCAAGGACTGCAGCAAGCTGCTGGTTTACCGCTTGGCGCGCTATCGCAACAGCCTCTCGCCGGTCATTCCGGGACGCGTGATCGAGCGGCCTCCGACGGCGGAGCTGCGCCACAATCAGCAGGATACCGATTCACTGCCACCTTACGAAGTGCTCGATCCGATCCTGTATGCCTTCATCGAGGAAGATTTATCGGTCGAGGAGATCTGCGCCCGCGGATTTGATCGCGCCATCGTCGCGCGCGTGCTCGATATGGTGCAGCGTGCCGAGTACAAGCGTCGCCAGGCGCCACCGGGCGTACGTGTGAGCCGGCGCGCGTTCGGTCGTGACTGGCGCTATCCGATCACGAGCGGCTACCGGCGCTGACCGCCTCGCTCAAACCATTACCAAAGCTTCCACCAGCCACGTTTCTTCGTAGTGGCGGTTGCGGTGCCCGGCGGATCGCCGTTCGGGAAGTTAGTGGCATACATGCGCTGCACATTATCGCGCAGCTCATTGAGCCCCAGCTCATCGTAGCAGTGGGACATGATATGCAGCGCTTCAGCGACTGACGGCGAACCATCGTACTGCTCGATCAGGCGCTGGGCGCGCTGGGCCGCCGCCAGGTATGCGCCGCGGCGTACGTAGTAGCGCGCAACATTGATTTCGTACGCCGCCAGCCGGTCGCGCAGATAGATCATGCGCCGCTGCGCATCATGTGCATAGATGCTGTTGGGGTACTGCTTGACGACGGTCTGGAAGGCTGAAATGGATTTGAGCAGCTCACCGGGCGGCCGTTTGGTCATGTCGACGCCGAGCCAGCGCTCTATGGCATTGGGCTGCTTCTCGTAATTGATCAAGCCTTTCATGTACCAGGCGTAATCCACCCGCGGATGGGTCGGATTCTCGCGCAGGAATTCATCCGCAGCATCGGTGGCCTGTTCGGTCTGGCCCTTCAAGTAGTAGACGTAGATCAGATCCAGCCGCGCCTGGCGGGCCTGATCGGTAAAAGGGAAACGGGCGGTGAGCGCTTCGTAACTCTTGATCGCGAACTCGTAGTCCGAGCTTAGCATCGCCTTGTGCGCGTTCTTATACAGCGTCTCGACCGAGGCGCGGTTTGGATCATTCTTGCCCTTGCGGCTGGCGCAGCCCGAGACCGCGCACAGCGCTGCCAGAAGGGTCAGAACCACGAGGGGGGAGTAGGCAGAACGGGCGCCGGGCAATCTCGTCACGTAGTAACCTTGGGGCAGGGCAATAGCACAGTATAACGAATCCCAGCCGCAACAATCCGACCCGCCGATGCGCCCCAAGTTCCAGACCCATCTAATTGAGCTGCCGCCCTCGGCCGCAGGCCTGCGCCTGGATCAGGCCCTGGCCGCGGCGCTGCCGCAGTATTCGCGCGCCCGGCTGCAGCGCTGGATCCGTTCCGGGGCAGTGCGCGTGGCCGGCGTTCCAGGCCGGCCACGAGATTTGATCCACGGCGGCGAGGCCGTTGCCGTGGAGGCGGAATTCGAGCCCGATGAGCGCGTAGCCGCCGAAGATATTGCGCTTGATATTATTTTTGAGGATGCAGCGCTGCTGGTCCTGTGTAAGCCGGCCGGCATGATTGTTCACCCGGGCGCCGGCGCGCGTGAGCACACGCTGCAAAATGCGCTGCTGGCACATGATCCGGAACTGGCCCGCGTGCCGCGCGCCGGACTGATTCACCGCCTCGACAAGGATACCAGCGGGCTGCTGCTCGTGGCGCGCACGCCCGAGGTCCACACGCGCCTGGCAGCGGCCATGCAGGCGCGCGAGATCGAACGCGAGTACCTGGCTCTGTGCCTCGGCGCTCCTACCGGCGGTGGCACGGTCGATGAACCCATCGGCCGCCACCGCAGCGCGCGCACCCATATGGCCGTGCGTGCCGATGGTCGCCCGGCGGTTACGCACTACTGGATCCAGGAGCGCTTTCGCGCCCACACCCTGCTGCGCGTGCGGCTCGAAACCGGGAGGACGCACCAGATTCGCGTGCACCTGGCCCATATCGGTCTGCCAGTCGTTGGCGATCCGGTGTATGGCGGTCGTCGACGGCTAATTGCCGGTGCCTCGCCGGCGCTGGCTGCAGCGCTTAAGGGCTTTCCACGCCAGGCGCTGCATGCGCGCCGCCTGGCCTTCGAGCATCCACTGAGCGGCGAGCGGCTGAGCTTTGAGGCGCCGCTGCCGGCGGATTTCCAGGCACTGCTGGCCGTGCTGCGCGCGGATACGCGCAGCAGCGCCCGATGAGCCTGCGCGCTCTGGTGCCGGCGTGGCCGCTGCTCCCGCGCGTGCGCGCGCTGTGTACGCTGCGCACGGGTGGCGTAAGCAAGGCGCCTTACGCCTCATTGAATCTTGCCACCCACGTCGGTGATATGCCGGCAGCAGTCAGCGAGAACCGCCAGCGCTTGCGCACTCAGTTCTTACTCCCGACAGAGCCGCTGTGGCTTGAGCAGGTCCACGGAACGCAGGTACTCGATGCCGATGCGCCAGCCGGCCTGAGCACTGCGGCTGATGCGGCCATCACGCGCCAGCCCGGTCGCGTGTTGGCGGTGTTGGTCGCCGATTGTTTGCCGGTGCTGCTGGCGACACGCGACGGCGCAGCCATTGCAGTGGCGCACGCCGGTTGGCGTGGCTTGGCTGCAGGGGTGATCGAGCGCACCGTGGAGGCGCTCGCAGTGCCGCCCGCGCAGCTGCAGGCGTGGCTCGGCCCTGCGATCAGTGCGCCGCACTTTGAGGTCGGTGGCGAGGTACGCACCGCGTTTGTTTCGCAGCAGGCGCAAGCTGCCGCCTGCTTCAGCGCCAATGCACGCGGGCGCTGGCAGTGTGATCTGGCGGGACTTGCACGCCAGCGACTTAGTGCACTCGGCGTATCCTCGGTCCACGAGGCACAGCTGTGTACCGCAAGCGACCCGGAGCGCTTCTACTCCTTCCGGCGCGATGGCCAGACAGGGCGGATCGCGGCGCTGCTGTGGATCGATCACGAGCGAACCTCATGATACTGAGCACATTGAGCTGGATTGTGCTGGCAACGCTGCTCGGTGGCCTGCTCAGCGCCGCGCTCGCCAGCGTCTTCCTGCTGCTGCCGGCAGAGCGCCGCAACGCACTGCTGCCACATCTGATCAGTCTGGCCACGGGCGCAATGCTGGCCGCGGCGCTGCTTGAACTACTGCCCGAGGCTGTCAATGCTGCCGGCCTTGCGAACGTGCAGCGCATCGGCGCGGCCGTGCTGCTGGGTATCGGGCTGTTCTTCGTGCTGGAGAAGCTGGTGTTGTGGCGCCATTGCCATGATCCGCAGCAGGCCAGCCACGCGCACCGCGAACAGGCCCGTGACCGGGCCGCCGGCTGGATCGTGCTGTTTGGCGACGGTATGCACAATGCCTTCGATGGGGTGCTGATCGCAGCGGCCTTTCTGACCAGCCCGAAGCTTGGAGTGGTGACGGCGCTGGCAATTACCGCGCACGAAATTCCGCAGGAACTCGGTGATCTGGCGGTGTTGCTGCATGCGGGCATGAGCCCGCTGCGCGCGATGATTTTTAATGCCGCCAGCAGCCTGACTTCGATCATTGGCGGTCTGGCAGGATACTTCGCACTGCACGGCGCCTTGCAGTATCTGCCGTATGCGCTGGCGGTCGCCGCCGCCTCGCTCGTCTACGTGGCGGTCGCCGACCTGATTCCAAGCCTCCAGCGGCGCGTGGACCCGCTCGGGAGCCTCCTTCAGGTGCTGTTGATCGGCGTCGGTGTCGCCATTATTGCCGTAGCAGAACGCGTGTTGGGGTAAACCCGTATTGCCCAATTTAGGTTTAGATTTTAAGAAGTTGGACTGCTCTTTGCGGCTTGAATTTGCCGCTGACTGGCCCCAGTAACACACCTGAAGCAGGCCTGGGTCCGTGGGAGGGCCCGGCCACACGAACGTTTCAGGAAGCGAATTACTCATGCGAATGGACAAACTGACGAGCCTGTTTCAGGCCGCCCTGAGCGACGCCCAGTCACTGGCAGTCGGGCGCGACAACCAGTTCATCGAACCGGCCCATGTACTGGTCGCGATGCTCGATGCACAAAGTGGCTCGGTGCGCCCGCTGCTGCTCAAGGCAGGAGCGGATGCTGCGCGCCTGCGTACCCTGCTCGGTGAGGCACTGGAGCGCCTGCCCAAGGTTGAGGGCACGAGCGGTGAAGTGCACGTGTCTCAGGATCTGAGCCGCTTACTCAATGTGGCCGACAAACTTGCACAGCAGCGCGGCGATCAGTTCATTTCCAGCGAGCTGTTCGTGCTGGCTGGTTTTGAGGATCGTACGACCCTTGCGCGCCTTTACAAGGAAACGCGCCTGCAGCGCGCCGCACTTGAGAAAGCGATTGAGGAGGTGCGTGGCGGCGAGCAGGTCACCGATCCGGGCGCCGAAGAAAAGCGCGGTGCCCTCGAGAAATACACCGTCGATATGACGGCGCTGGCCCGCAGTGGCAAGCTCGATCCGGTGATCGGCCGCGACGATGAGATCCGCCGTACCATCCAGGTACTGCAGCGGCGCACCAAGAACAATCCCGTGCTGATTGGCGAGCCCGGTGTCGGCAAGACCGCGATCGTCGAGGGTCTTGCGCAGCGCATCGTCAATGGCGAAGTGCCCGAGGGCCTGAAGAACAAGCGCATCCTGGCCCTTGATATGGGCGCGCTGATTGCTGGGGCCAAGTTCCGCGGCGAATTCGAGGAGCGGCTCAAGGGCGTACTGACCGAACTTAGCAAACAGGAAGGCAGCGTCATTCTCTTTATCGACGAGCTGCACACAGTGGTCGGGGCCGGCCGGGCTGAGGGCTCGATGGATGCGGGCAACATGCTTAAGCCCGCGCTCGCGCGTGGCGAACTGCATTGCGTCGGGGCCACCACACTGGATGAATATCGCAAGTACATTGAGAAGGACGCGGCCCTGGAGCGTCGCTTCCAGAAAGTGCTGGTCAATGAGCCTTCGGTCGAGGACACGATAGCGATCCTGCGCGGACTCAAGGAGCGCTATGAGGTTCATCATGGCATTGAGATCACGGATCCGGCGATCGTGGCGGCCGCGACGCTCTCACACCGCTATATCAGCGATCGCCAGTTGCCGGATAAAGCCATCGATCTGATCGATGAGGCCGGCGCCCGCATCCGTATGGAAATCGACTCCAAACCCGAGATCATGGACCGGCTGGAGCGGCGGATCATCCAACTCAAGATCGAACAGGAAGCGCTGAAGAAGGAGGGCGATGAGGCCTCGCGCAAGCGCCTGGCCGCACTCGTCGAGGCCCTGCGTGCGCTTGAGAAGGAATACGCGGATCTGGAGGAAGTCTGGAAGTCCGAGAAGGCGGCGTTGCAAGGGGCTGCGCACATCAAGGAGGAGCTTGAAAAGGTCCGCCTTGAACTCGAGGCCGCGCGGCGCGCGAGCAATCTGCAGCGCATGGCGGAATTGCAGTACGGCAAGATCCCCGAACTGGAGAAGCGCCTGCAGGAGGCGCAGCGCGCCGAGCCGCGCGAGACGCAGCTGGTACGCAACAACGTCACCGATGAGGAAGTCGCCGAGGTGGTCTCCAAGTGGACCGGCATTCCGGTTTCCAAGATGCTCGAGGGCGAGAAGGAAAAGCTGCTGCGCATGGAAGAGGCGCTGAGCAAGCGCGTCGTCGGCCAGGAGGAGGCGGTGCGGATCGTCTCCAATGCCATCCGCCGCTCACGCGCCGGACTGTCTGATCCGCGGCGACCCAACGGTTCGTTCCTGTTCCTTGGGCCTACCGGCGTCGGCAAGACCGAGCTGTGCAAGGCCTTAGCCGAGTTCCTGTTTGACAGCGAAGAGGCCATGGTGCGCATCGACATGTCCGAGTTCATGGAGAAGCACTCGGTGGCGCGGTTGATTGGCGCGCCGCCCGGGTACGTTGGCTATGAGGAGGGCGGCTATCTGACCGAAGCGGTCCGCCGGCGACCGTACGCGGTGGTGCTGCTCGATGAGGTCGAGAAAGCGCATCCGGACGTATTCAACGTGCTCTTGCAGGTCCTCGATGACGGCCGGCTCACCGATGGCCAGGGCCGCACCGTGGACTTTCGCAACTCGGTGATCATCATGACCAGCAACCTGGGCTCCAACGTCATCCAGGAGATGGCGGGCGAGGGCAACTATGTCCGCATGAAGAGCGCGGTCATGGAGATCGTGCAGCAGCACTTCCGGCCCGAGTTCATTAACCGGGTCGATGACATAGTGGTCTTCCACCCGCTGGGTACCGAGCAGATTCGTGCGATCGTCGACATCCAGCTGGCGGGCCTGCGCCGGCGGCTACTCGAGCGCGACATCGAGTTGAGCCTGGATACGGCCGCGCGCGACTCGCTCGGGGAGGCCGGCTTCGATCCGGTCTACGGAGCGCGACCGCTCAAGCGGGCGATCCAGCAGCAGGTGGAAAATCCGCTGGCCCAGAAGCTGCTCGGCGGGGTGTTCGGGCCCGGTGACCGGATCAACACCACGCTGCGCGATGGGCAACTGGTGTTCGAGAAATCGCGCTGAGCCAGGCCGGTTGCGGAGGCGAGCCGCCGCGTGCACGCGGCGGCTCGCCACGTATAATCAGCACTGTCCGCTCGCGCCTTTTTAGGGATTGCCATGCCGTTTTATGAATACGAATGTGCCGCTTGCCGTTATTACGTCGAAGTGCTGCAAAAGATTACCGACGCCCCACTGAAAAAGTGCCCCTCCTGCGGTAAGCAGCAGCTCAAGCGGCTGATCAGCGCGCCGGTGTTTCGCCTCAAAGGCTCGGGCTGGTACGAGACCGATTTCAAATCGGACAAAGAGAACAAACGCAACCTGGCCGGGGCAGAGCCGGCCGGAGCAGAGCCGGCCGCGGCAGAGGCAAAGCCGGCTGAGACCAAGAGTTCCGAGACCAAGGCCACCGAGACCAAGGCCACCGAGACCAAGGCCGAGCCCGCGGCCAAGGCCGAGGCGCCCCCGAAGCCCGTGGCAGCCAAGACCCCGGCCAAGAGCGCGGCGGCCAAAGGCCGTGGAGCACGTAAGCGTCCGGCCCCGCGCGCCGCCCGGAAGCGCCGGTGAATGCCAACAGCCGGGTAGTGCGGGCCAAGGTGCTGCGCGCCCTGCGTCGCTACCTGATTGCCGGCCTGCTGGTGTGGGTGCCGGTGCTGGCCACGGTTCTGGTGCTGCGCTTTATCGTCGGGCTGATGGATCGCACGCTGCTGCTGCTGCCCCCACACCTGCGCCCTGAGGCGGTACTGGGCGTGAATATCCCGGGCCTCGGTGCGCTGCTGAGCGTGCTGGTGTTGCTGATCACCGGCCTGCTGGTCACCAACATCATCGGCCGGACCCTGGTGGGTTTCTGGGAGGATCTGCTAAACCGCATTCCTTTCATCCGCGCTGTCTACGGCGGCGTAAAGAGCTTTTCGGAGACCGTGCTGTCGAATTCGGGCAACTCCTTCAAGAAGGCGTTGCTGATTGAATACCCCCGTAAGGGTGCCTGGAGTGTCGGTTTCCAGACCGCTGGGGAGATCGCCGAGATCACCGAGCGTACCGGCGAGCCGCAGGTGTGCGTGTTCATCCCCACCACCCCCAATCCGACCTCGGGTTTCATTGTCATGGTGCCGCGCTCACAGGTGATCGAGCTCGACATGAGCGTGGAGGCGGCCCTGAAAATGATCGTGACCTTGGGCGTCGTGGCGCCGCCGGTGCCGCAGCCGACCGGCACCCACAGTACGCTGCCGGGTGCGGGCCGCTGAAGCCCACGGTTGCAGCATCCGGGACCCCCCCGTAACATGCCGCGCCTTAGTTTCGCGGCAGGCCTACCCCCGGCGGCCGCATCAGCCCGAGCACAGCCATGCGTAGCCACTATTGCGGACAGGTCAATGAATCCCTCACAGGCCAGTCGGTCACGGTGGCCGGCTGGGTGCATCGGCGTCGCGACCACGGTGGCGTGATATTCGTCGATCTGCGGGATTTGCAGGGGCTGCTGCAGATCGTGTGCCATCCGGATGCGGCTGAGGTGTTTGCCACAGCTGAGAAACTGCGCAACGAGTTCGTGATTTGTGTGCGCGGGAGCGTGCGCGCCCGCCCGGCCGGCACCGTGAATGCCAACCTTGCCTCCGGCGCAATTGAGGTCGTGGCCGAGCACGTCGAGCTGCTCAATCGTTCCGATCCGCTGCCGTTCCAGCTCGATGAACATGTCAGCGAGGAAGTGCGGTTGCGCTACCGCTACCTGGATCTGCGCCGGCCGCTGATGAGCCAGCGACTGCGCCAGCGGCATGCGATCACCCGCGCAATGCGCGCCTACCTTGATCAGGCCGGCTTCATCGACGTCGAGACGCCGATGCTCACCAAGGCGACGCCCGAAGGGGCGCGCGACTATCTGGTCCCCAGCCGCACCCACGCCGGCAAGTTCTTCGCTCTGCCGCAGTCGCCGCAGATCTTCAAGCAACTGCTGATGATCAGCGGCATGGATCGCTATTACCAGATCGTGCGCTGCTTTCGCGACGAGGATCTGCGCGCCGATCGGCAGCCCGAGTTCACGCAGCTGGATATCGAGACTTCCTTCCTCGGCCAGGAGCAGATCATTACGCTGATGGAAGGGCTGATCCGCGAGCTGTTCCGCAGCGTGATGTCGGTCGAGCTGCCCGCGCCGTTTCCACGCATGAGCTACGCCGAGGCGATGCGCCGCTATGGCTCGGATAAGCCGGATCTGCGCGTCAGCCTCGAGCTTATCGATGTCGCAGATCTGGTGCGCGATTGTGACTTCAAGGTGTTTGCCGCGCCCGCGGCCGACCCGGGCGGCCGGGTCGCGGTGCTGCGCGTGCCCGGGGGCAATGCGTTGACGCGCAAGGACCTCGATGACTATGCGGCCTTTGTGGCCCGCTATGGTGCCAAGGGCCTGGCGTATATCAAAGTGAACGACCCGGCTCGCGGGCGTGAAGGCCTGCAGTCGCCCATCGTCAAATTCCTGGGCGATGCGGCGCTGGCAGGTATCCTCGAGCGCACGGGCGCACAGGCCAGTGATCTCTTATTCTTTGGTGCCGACAGCGCCAAGGTTGTGAACGATGCGCTGGGTGCCTTGCGGCTGAAGGTGGCGGCCGATCTGAAGTTGGTTGCCGGTGGCTGGCAGCCGCTGTGGGTGGTGGATTTTCCGATGTTCGAATGGGACCCCGAGGCGCGTCGCTGGGTCGCCGTGCATCATCCGTTCACTTCGCCCAAGGATACCGATGCCTCGGCACTTGCCGCCGCACCTGGCGTGGCATTGGCACAGGCCTATGACATGGTGCTCAACGGCTCTGAGATCGGTGGCGGCTCGGTTCGTATCCACAGCCAGCAGCTGCAGTCGACGGTCTTCGATCTGCTCGGTATCAGTGCCGAGGAAGCGCAGCGTAAGTTTGGCTTCCTGCTCGATGCACTGCGATTTGGGGCACCTCCGCACGGTGGCATCGCTTTCGGCCTCGATCGCCTGGCCATGTTGATGGCCGGTGCCGAGAGCATCCGCGATGTCATCGCTTTCCCCAAGACCCAGACCGCCGCCGACCTGCTGACCGAGGCACCGACGGAAGTCAGCGAAGCGCAGCTGCGCGAGCTGCACATCCGCGTCAGGACGCCGCCACCGGCCAGTTAATGGACGGCGTGGCGCTGGTCTACGTTCATGGCCTGTGGATGACGGGCCACGAGGCCTTCATGCTGCACCATCGTCTCGTGCGCGATCGCGGTTACCACTGGTACCGATTTGCCTATCACAGCCGCTCAAACTCGATGACAGCAGTGGCCGAGGCTCTGGCCCGGCACATCGATGCGCTCAAAGCCTCCCGGCTGCATCTGGTCGGCCATAGTCTTGGGGGTCTGGTGATTCTGCGGGCGCTCGCCGCCCACGGCCCCTTCCCGCCCGGGCGCGTGGTATTGCTCGGCGCGCCGAGCGTGCGCAGCAGCGCCGCGGCGCGCCTCGCCCGTTTCCGTTACGGACGTGCGATTCTCGGGCAGGCCGCCCGCGAGGAACTGCTGCAGACCCAGGGCCGGCACTGGGCGGGGGAACGGGAGCTTGGGATCATCGCCGGCACGCAATCGATCAGCATCGGACGATTGGTCAGCGACTTTGAGGAATGTAACGATGGCACGGTTGCGGTATCCGAGACACAATTGCCCGGTGCCACTGCGCACCTGATCTTGCCCGTGAATCACACGGGCATGCTGTTGTCAGCGCGCGTGGCCAAAGAGACGGGGAGTTTTCTCGAGCATGGACGATTCGGCAGTTAATCCGTTAGTGGCTCGACTGCGACGGCACTGGCTGGTGCTCGCCATCATCGCAGTGCTTCTCGGCCTCTATGCGTTGGCCGGCTTCGTGCTTGTGCCTCACTATGCAAGCACCTATCTGCGGCAGTACGTGCAACGCGATCTGGGGCGCCAGCTCCAGCTGGGGGAGTTGCGATTCAACCCGTTCACGCTGACCGTGGAAGTGCGGTCGCTGCGGCTGAAGGAGGCCGATGGCCGTCCGATCCTGGGCTTCGAGTTCCTGAGAGTTCGCGCTGGACTGCTCGCTTCGCTGATCCATCGCGCCTGGACGTTGAGCGAGATTCGCCTCGAGCACCCGGATATTCAAGTGCGCATCGCCGCCGACGGTACGCTGAACCTCGCGCAGCTCTCACCCCCGGCCAGTGGGCCGCCGCCGCCAGCAGCCGCCAACCAACCGCTCCCTGCGGTGCGGATCGGGCGACTCTCGGTAACTTCGGGCAACATCGGCTTTGAGGACTTGAGCCGCGGCAAGCCCTTCATCGCAACGCTGCGTCCGATTGAATTCAGCCTGCAGGATTTCCGGACCGCTGCGGACTTCGAAAACCACTATCGCTTCGAAGGCACCACTACGGCCGGTGAACAGCTGGCCTGGTCCGGCGAGTTTACGTTGCAGCCGCTGGGCTCGAACGGTCAATTTGCGATCACCGGGCTCAAGGCGACGACGATTGGTGCCTACCTGCAGGATGCACTGCCCTTTGATCTGCCCTCGGGCACTCTGGATCTGAAGGGCGAATACAAAGTGACGCTCGCCGGGGATCTGGGCCTGGGCATCGAGCTGCCGAGCCTCGAATTCAAACAGATCGGCATCGCGCCCAAGGGCGTGGCCGGCGATGTGCCGTGGATCAAGGTGCCGTTGCTGGCGCTCACCGGCACGGCCGTGTCGTTGGCGAAGCACAGTGTGGCTGTGACGAGCGTGTTGGTCGATGGAGCGCAGATCAGCGCCTGGCGCGAACCCAACGGCAACCTGAATCTGCCTGAGCTGTTTCAGTCGCATGTGGTAGCAGCGGCGAGCAGCGCCACCAGCGCACCTAAGTTAGCCGTTGTAAAGACATCCGATTCTGCGCCGGCGCCCGCCTGGGCGATCAGCGTCGGCACGCTCACGGTCCAGAATGCCAGCGTCAGCGCTGAGGATCGGACCGTGACGCCGGCAGCGAAGCTCACGCTGTCACCGATCGGACTGACGGTCAAGGGTTTTTCGACGCTGCCGGACAGCAGCCTTATGATCGATAGCAGCATTGGCTTTGATGGCAACGGTCAGCTCAACCTCAATGGCGCCGCGGTACTCGATCCGCTGAGCGCGGACCTGAAAATCGAACTTGCCAAGCTTGATCTGGTCATGTTCCAGCCATACCTGAATGCACCGACACGGATCGATCTGGTTTCGGGATCATTGTCGGTCAGCAGCCACGTCCAATACGCCACCAAACCTGTGCACGGCCAGAGCCCACTCACCGTGCAGGGTAGCGTTATCATCGACAAGCTGGCGACCCGCGACCGGCGCCTGCAGCAGGATCTGATCAAATGGGCCCAGCTACAGGTAAGCGGCATCAACTACCAGCAGGGCAAGCGGGGTCTGTTTGTTGATCGGGTGCTGGCGCGCGATCTCTATGGGCGCGTCTTGATCAGTGCCGATTCGAGCCTGAACGTGAAGCAGCTGCTGGCGCCAGCAGCTGGCAGTGAAGTGGCGGTGGCCGGTGCGGCGCCAGCCAAGGGCGCAGCCCAAGCGCCGGTCGCAGTCCAGAGCGCACGAGCCCAGGCCACGCCGGCGCAACCGGCGCTGCCGATCAAGATCAGCGCGATCCAGATTGAGAATGGCTCGGCCAACTTTACCGATCAATCGGTGCAGCCGACATTCTCCGCCGGCATGGTGGGCTTGAACGGCTCGATCAAGGGCCTGTCCTCGGATCCAGCCTCGCGCGCCGCCGTCGATATCAATGGCACCGTTGATCGCTACGCGCCGGTCGCCATCACCGGGACACTGAATGTGCTGTCCGCGGCGTTGTACACCGATCTCAATGTCAGCTTCAGCAACATCGATCTGACCAGCTTCAATCCTTATTCGGGCACCTTTGTTGGCTACAACATCAGCAAGGGCAAGCTGACCACGCAGTTTCACTATCTGATCGATAACCGGAAGCTGGATGCAACCCACCACGTGGTCATTGATCAGCTCGAATTTGGTGAGGCGACCGATAGCAAGAAGGCCGTGTCCCTGCCGGTGCGCTTTGCGGTAGCGCTGCTCAAGGACAAAGATGGCGTGATTGATCTGACGCTCCCGGTCAGCGGTTCGCTTGATGATCCGCAGTTTCACGTCGCCCCACTGATCTGGCAGGTCGTGAAGAACCTGCTGGTCAAAGCAGTGACGGCGCCATTTTCGGCACTCGGGCACCTCTTCGGCGGCGGCGAGGAACTCTCCTACGTCGACTTTGCGCCCGCCAGCAGCGCGATTGTGTCCGAGCAGCAGCAGAAGCTTGAAAAGCTGATCAGGGGCCTGACTGAGCATCCGGGCCTGAAGCTCGACATTCCGATGCAGGCCACCAGCGCGGCAGATGGCATCGCGATCGCGCGCGCGGCGCTGGATGCGCGCCAGGCCGCCCTGCCACCCTCAAAGCCTGCCACCGATCCGCTGCTGCAGGCTCAACAGCACGTGGCGGCGCTGGCCCGAATCTACCAGCAGGCGCTCGGTACAGCGCCTGTATATCCGCCGGAACTCGCCGACAAAGCCGGTGCGCCAGCCGATAGTGCGGCGCTGGCGGCGCGCAGCGACTGGCTGGAGGCGGCGCTGCTCAAGCAGCTGGCGCCGAGCGCCGCTGATCTGGCTGCACTGGGCAAAGCGCGCGCTGAGGCGGTGCAGGCGGTGGTTCTCAATGACACCGGAATCGCCCCCGAGCGCGTGTTCCTGACCCAGCGCGCGCCGGAGGGTGTGGCACCGGAGGGTGCGATCAGGCTGGAGCTCAAACTCCAGTAGCAGCAGCTAGGCGCCCGTTTCGGACTTTGCCAGCCGATGCAGTTCGAACACCAGATCAAGCGCCTGACGCGGCGAAAGCTCATCCGGCTGGATGCTGCTGAGGCGCTCAGCCAGCGCGGCGCCCACCGCCGGCGGCGGCGCGAACAACGCCAGTTCACCTTGCGGTCCGGGTGCGGGCAACGGAGCGCGCGTGGCCTCGAGCTCGCTCAAGTACACCCGCGCGCGCGCAATCACTGGTCGGGGCACGCCAGCCAGCTGCGCCACTGCAAGGCCGAAACTACGGCTCGCCGGGCCTTCCATCACCGCGTGCAGGAACACCAGCGAATCACCAAACTCGGTGGCATCCAGATGCACATTCACGCAGCCCTCGACCTGCTCGGCCAGACGCGTGACCTCAAAGTAATGCGTAGCAAAGAGCGTGAAGGCCCGCACTGTGCTCGCCAGCTGGTGCGCGACTGCCCATGCGAGCGACAGCCCATCAAAGGTGCTGGTGCCGCGCCCGATTTCGTCCATCAGAATCAGGCTCTGGGAAGTGGCGTTGTGCAGGATGTTGGCGGTTTCGCTCATCTCCACCATGAAGGTTGAGCGGCCGCCGGCCAGGTCATCGGCGGCACCAATGCGCGTGAAGATCCTGTCAATGGGGCCAATTTCTGCGCGCGTCGCAGGCACGAAGCTGCCGATATGGGCGAGCACGGCGATCAGCGCGGTCTGGCGCATGTAGGTCGACTTACCGCCCATGTTGGGGCCGGTGATGATCAACATGCGCCGTCGCTCGTTGAGTTCCAGGTCATTCGGCACAAATGCCGCCTCACTGAAGCGCTCGACCACCGGATGGCGGCCGCCACTGATGCGCAGCACCGGCTCTTCACTCAGCAACGGCTCACTCCAGCGCAGCGTTACCGCGCGTTCGGCCAGCGAAGTCAAGGCATCGATGGCCGCGAGGGCGGAGGCGGTACTTTGCAATGCACCCAACCGGTCAGTCAGCTGTGTCAGCAGCTGCTCATACAATTCACGCTCGCGTGCCAGCGCTTTCTCGCGTGCCCCGAGCACGCGATCCTCGAAGCTCTTAAGCTCCGGAGTGATGAAGCGCTCGGCGGACTTGACAGTCTGGCGGCGCAGATAATCGGCGGGCACGCGCTCGGCCTGCGCGCGCGCGACCTCGATGAAAAACCCCTGGATGCGGTTAAAGCCGAGCTTCAGCCCGGGTATGCCAGAGCGCTCGCGCTCGCGTTGCTCCAGTTCCAGCAGGAACTCATCGGTGTGTTCGGAGATGTGCCGTAACTCATCGAGCTCAGCATCGTAGCCGATGGCGATCACATCGCCATCGCGCAGCAGAGCGCTCGGCTCGGCGGCTAGCGCTTTCCTCAGCAGGCCACACTCCTCGGCATGTTCGGAGGTATCCCCATGCAGTGTAGCCAGGAGCGGTGAGTCAAATGCCTGCAGCGCGGAGCGCAATGCCGGCAGCGCCGTCAGGGCGCTGCGCAGCTGCACCAGATCGCGCGGCTTGGCCGAGCGCAGCGCGACGCGGGCCAGCACGCGCTCGATGTCACCGATAGGACGTAGTGCTGACTGCAGCGTTTCATACCCTCTGGAGTTGCCAAGCGCGCCCACCGCGTGATAGCGCTCGCGCAGTGCAACGCGGTTACGGACGGGTCGGCCTAGCCAGCGTCGCAGCGCGCGCGCGCCCATCGCAGTCACGGTGGTGTCCAGCAGCGCCAACAACGAGGACTCGGCAACTCCGCTCAAGCTGGTTTCGAGTTCCAGATTGCGACGTGTGGCGGCATCGAGTGCCAGCGCCTCCTGACGCTCCTCGACCTGCAATGCCCGGATATGGGGCAGGGCGCTTTTCTGGGTGTCGCGCACGTACTGAAGCAGAGCGCCGCCGGCGCGGATCGCCAGCGAGAGCTCATCGACCCCATAGCCACGCAGGTCGAGCGTGCCCAGCTGATCGGTCAGCAGGCGTGAAGCGCTGGCGAGTTCAAAATGCCACGGCGGACGCGTACGCAGCACCGTACCGGGCCGAGCCAGCGCTGCGTGATTGCGCTGCTCCTCGGGGAGCAGCAGTTCGGCCGGACGTAGGCGTTCGAGCTCCGCAGCCAGCGCCGCCGGGCCCGTCGACTCCTGCACGATGAACCGACCGGAGGCCAGATCGAGCCAGGCGAGGCCAAAGCGTTCCCCATCCTGCGCCAGCGCAGCCAGCAGTGTTTCGCGGCGCTGATCGAGCAGCGCGTCCTCGGTGACAGTGCCCGGGGTGACCACTCGCACGACCTGCCGCTCAATCGGCCCTTTGGCCTTGGCCGGATCGCCTATCTGCTCGCAGATGGCAACTGACTCACCGCGCCGGACCAGCTTGGCAAGGTAGCCTTCGACGCTGTGGACTGGCACACCGGCCATTGGAATCGGCGTGCCGGCCGACTGGCCGCGCTGGGTCAGCGCGATATCAAGCAGACCCGCTGCGCGGCGCGCATCCTCATAGAAGAGCTCGTAGAAATCCCCCATTCGATAGAGCAGCAGAATGTCCGGGTACTGCGCCTTAATGCGCAAGTACTGTTGCATGACCGGGGTGTGTGCGCCGAGTGCTGCTGTTTCTAACATCTTATCGCGCGAAAGTTAGCACGTACCTCAGGCCCAACCAATGGCAGTATCAACACCGGGCAGCAATGCACGGCGGCGAAGACCGATGCGCTGGGAGGCGCTCTGACCATCGCTGACGACCGCACGGCAGCCAAAGTGTGCCCGTGCCCGGCGCGCAACTACGCGGCTGAGCGCACTCCGGCCGCGCAACCCAAACGCCGGCCCGGTCCAGCCAACCCTGCTTACCGCCGCCCACGGCAGTGGCGCGGCCCTAAGCAGGCCGGGGATCAGCGACCTCAGCGCGGCGGTGCCAGGCCAGGGCTCGATCGCCGCCCTCCGCAGGGGGTCGTAGTCTCGCGCCCGTCTGTAGGGCTAGGAGCCTTTGTTCGAAGACTTCAGCCTCGCTGGCCTGCGCGACTAAGCCCGCCCGGGCGGCTGTGTCGGAGTTGGGCTTAGGCCGTATATGCGCAGGGCTCGGAGCACCCTACAATCGCTGGCCGGTGAGTGCCGACCAGGCACCCCGGGGTCAAAATAACGGGGGCACCATCGCCATGGCCGCAACGGGGGACGCCATCCTCGAAACGCGGGGTCTTGCAAAGGACTTCAAGGGTTTCGTTGCCGTCGCCGGCGTGTCGCTCAGCGTTCGCCGTGGCGAGATTCATGCGCTGATCGGCCCCAACGGCGCCGGTAAGACGACTTTTTTCAATCTGCTGACGAAGTTCCTGCAGCCGAGCGCCGGTACCATTCTTTATCGAGGTACCGACATCACGCGTGAGCAGCCGGCCGATATTGCCGCCCGGGGCATCGTGCGCTCATTCCAGATATCGGCGGTGTTTCCGAATCTGACCGTGCTTGAGAACGTTCGCATCGCCCTGCAGCGGGCGCTCGGCATTTCCTTTTATTTTTGGCGTGCGCCCGCAAGTCTGAGGCGCCTCAACGCCCGCGCTCTGGAGGTGCTGGCGCAGGTCGGGCTTGAGAGCTGGGCCGATACCCTGGCGGCGGATCTGGCCTACGGGCGCAAGCGCGCGCTTGAGCTTGCGACCACACTTGCACTGGAGCCCGAGCTGATGCTGCTCGATGAGCCCACGCAGGGCATGGGACACGAGGATGTCGCGCACGTGACCCAGCTGATCAAGACCGTGGCGGCTCACCGCACTGTGCTGATGGTCGAGCACAATATGAGTGTGGTGGCCTCGATCGCCGACACGATCTCGGTGCTGCAGCGGGGCCACCTGATAGCCAGTGGGCCGTACGCAAAAGTCTCGCGGGATCCTCTGGTCATCGAGGCCTACATGGGCACGGCGGCCACCTCGCTGGGCGGCACCCACTGATGGGCCAGGAAATACTCAGCGTTACCAACCTGCAGGCCTGGTATGGCCAGTCGCACATTCTTCATGGCGTTGATTTCAGCGTGCAGGCCGGTGAGGTCGTGACGCTGCTCGGGCGCAACGGCGCCGGCCGTACCACGACACTGCGCGCGATCATGGGACTGGTGGGCATGCGCCGCGGCTCCATTCGGGTCAATGGCATCGAAACGGTGGCCATGGCGCCGCATCGTATCGCGCGCGCGGGCATTGGCTATTGTCCGGAGGAGCGTGGGATCTTCGCGGCGCTTTCGGCTCAGGAGAATCTGCTGCTGCCGCCACGCCTGGGCGATGGGCAGTGCATGACGCCCGAGCAGATCTATGCGATGTTCCCCAACCTCAAGGAACGCGCCTCCAGTCTGGGCACGCGCCTCTCGGGCGGCGAGCAGCAGATGCTGGCCGTGGCGCGCATACTTCGTACCGGCGCGCGCCTGTTGCTGCTCGATGAGATATCCGAGGGGCTGGCGCCGGTGATCGTCGAGCGGCTGGGCGAGATTATCCGGCAGCTTAAGACACAGGGCTTTACGGTGGTGCTGGTCGAACAGAATTTCCGCTTCGCGGCGCCGCTGGCTGATCGTTTTTACGTGATGGAGCACGGGCGGATAGTCGAACAGTTCGAACAGGCACAGCTCCCCGCCAAGATGGGGATGCTGCACGAGTTTCTGGGTGTTTAACACACACACACACACATTACAGAGGGTGGGACCATGATACTCAGATCAAAAACCGCGGCACTCGCAGTGCTGCTGGCAGCTTGGGCCTCCGCCGCAGCCTCCGCCGCGCCGCCGCCGGTGGTTATCGGGGATATCGATGATTTGTCCGGCGTGTACGCCGACGCCTCCGGTCCTGGCGGCATTGAGGCGATCAAGCTGGCGATTGCCGATTTTGGTGGCACGGTGCTCGGCCGCAAGATTGAATTGCTCACGGCCGATCATCTGAACAAGCCCGACATCGGCGCCTCAAAATTCCGTGAGTGGGCTGACCAGAATGGCTTGAACATGCTGCTGGCAGGCTCCAACACCGGCGTGTCGATCGCGATGTCTAAAGTGGCGCTCGCCAAGAAAGTACCGCTGCTTGAGATCGGTGCCGGCGGTTCCTCGCTAAGTGGTGCTGATTGCACGCCTTATTCCATTCACTACGCCTACGACACCAATGGTCTGGCCAACGGCACGGCCAGTGCCATCGTCAAGGGCGGCGGCAAGAGCTGGTTCTTCCTGACCGCTGATTACGCCTTTGGCACCCAATTGCAGGACGCCGCAACACGAGTCGTAACTGCCAACGGCGGCAAGGTGCTCGGTTCGGTGCGCGTGCCGCTCGGGGCCTCGGATTTCTCCTCGTTCCTGCTGCAGGCGCAAAGTTCGGGCGCGCAGGTGCTAGGTCTGGCCAACGCCGGCAATGATTTCTCCAACTCGCTGAAGGCTGCCAACGAATTTGGCATTACTGCGACGATGAAGCCAGCCGCGCTGCTGGCCTTCATCAGCGACATCAACAGCCTGGGGCTGCAGACTGCGCAAGGCTTGTATCTCACTACCAGCTGGTACTGGGACCTGAGTGATGACACGCGCGCCTTCGCCAAGCGCTATTTTGCCATCATGAAAAAGGAGCCGACGATGGATCACGCCGGTTTCCACTCGGCGACCTTGTCCTATCTCAAGGCAGTGAAGGCGGTCGGTTCGACCGACCCGGATCTGGTGATGGCACAACTGAAGAAGACCAAGATCAACGACATGTTCACGAGCAACGGTTATGTGCGCGCCGATGGCCTGATGGTTCATTCGATGTACGTGATGCAGGTGAAGACCCCAGCCGAATCCAAGTACCCATGGGATTACTACAAAGTGATCAAGATCATGTCGGGTGAGGAAGCCTTTGGCACGCAGCCGGATGCCTCCTGTCCGTTCATTAAGAACTAGCTAGCGTGTTCGTGCACCTCAACCGCCGGTCCCCGGCCAGCTGTGCGCCACTGAGGTCCACGGACGCGTGACCCATCTGTTGGGCATCCCGTTGCCGGCGATCCTCGGGCAGCTGATGCTGGGCCTGGTCAACGGCTCGTTCTACGCGTTGCTGAGCCTGGGGCTTGCCATCATTTTCGGTCTGCTGGGCGTTGTGAACTTTGCGCACGGCGCCTTCTACATGCTGGGCGCCTTCGCGGCCTACATCGGCCTGCAGACCTTCGGACTGGGCTACTGGTGGGCGCTGCTGCTGGCGCCGCTGGCGGTGGGACTGGTGGGTGTTCTCACCGAGCGTCTGTTCCTGCGTCACCTTTATCGGCTCGATCCGCTTTACGGTCTGCTGCTGACTTTCGGATTGGCGCTGATCGCCGAGGGGGTGATGCGCAGTCAGTTTGGCTCCTCGGGCAATTCCTATCCCGTGCCCGAGCAATTGCGCGGTGGCCTGAACCTCGGATTTATGGTCTTGCCGGTCTACCGGGCCTGGGTGGTGCTCGCCTCGCTCGGTGTGTGCGCACTCACCTGGTTTGTCATCGAACGCACGCGCCTGGGCGCCACGCTGCGCGCCGCGACTGAGAATGCGCGCCTGGTACAGGCCTTCGGGATTAACGTGCCGATATTGGTGATGTGCACCTACGGCGGGGGGGTAGCGCTCGCGGCCTTCGCCGGCGTACTTGCCGCGCCGATCGTACAGGTGCGACCGTTGATGGGCTCCTCGCTCGTTATCGTGGTCTTCGCGGTGGTTGTCATCGGCGGCATGGGATCCATCCTGGGCGCAATCGTCACCGGTCTGGCGCTCGGGGTCATCGAAGGCCTGACCAAGGTCGTGTATCCGGAGGCCTCTAATATCGTGGTGTTCGTCATCATGGCGATCGTGCTGGTGTGGCGACCCGCCGGATTGTTTGGCCGCGAATGAAGTCACTGCGAGCCAACTCCTGGGTATATGGGCTGCTGATGCTGCTGGCACTGGCGGCACCGCTGCTCGGGCTGTACCCGGTGTTCGTAATGAAGATGCTGTGTTATGCGCTCTTCGCCTGCGCCTTCAATCTGCTGCTCGGATACACCCGCATGCTCTCCTTCGGCCATGCAGCTTTCTTTGGCGCCGCGGCCTATGTCACCGGCTGGCTCACCGGCACGCACGGCTGGGGCACCCTGAGCGGCATAGCGGGAGGCGTGGTTGTGGCGCTGCTCATGGGGGCCGTCATAGGCGCTATTGCGGTGCGCCGCCGCGGCATCTACTTTGCGATGATCACGCTAGCGCTGGCGCAGCTGGTGTATTTCGTGTGTCTTGAGGCGAGCTTTACCGGCGGAGAGAACGGCCTGCAGTCCATTCCGCGCGGCACCCTCTTTGGTTTCATCGATCTGGAACGAGATGGCACGATGTACTACTTTGTGTTGGCGATTTTCGCCGCCGCGTATCTGCTAATCAGACGCATCGTGCAATCTCCATTCGGGCAGGTGCTCAAGGCGATCCGCGAGAATGAGCCGCGGGCGATCTCACTCGGTTATCGCGTCGATCGCTACAAACTGCTGGCCTTTGTGCTGTCGGCTGGACTGGCCGGGCTGGCCGGCGCACTCAAGGCGCTGGTGCTTGGATTCGCGACCCTCTCCGATGTGAGTCAGAGCACCTCGGGTGATGTAATCCTGATGACGATGCTGGGTGGCAGCGGCACGTTCCTCGGTCCGCTCGTGGGGTCTGGGGTTGTGCTGACGCTGGAGGAGTATCTCTCGGATCGGGTCGGCGCCTGGGCCACCGTGGTTATCGGCGTGATCTTCGTGGTGTGCGTGATGGTGTTCCGGCGCGGATTCGTCGGGGAGATTGAGCGCCACTTTGGCCGCCACGCCGCGACAGAAAATAAATCCGGCCAGTGACAATTGCCAGCGCTCAGCCCTCGGGGCGCAAGCACTGGTACAACTTCAAACCACCGTAGGGCCGGTGGAAGCTGGCTGGTATCTGCTCCACGGGCGTTGCCTGCAAGTCGTTGTGGGAGACCACAAACTGCACCTGACTGTTCGCACAGACCGAGGCCAGGCTCGGTTCATCCAGTGTGGTATTCAAATCGCTGTTCAAGTGCGTCACATCCTCGGCAATGAGGTAATCCTTCAGGGGCACCACCCGATCCATGATCGCCATAGCAGCAGGTCGCGAGAACAGAACACTGGCCGTCTGCACGTCGGAAATATAACTGGGGCGCTCGAGCAGAATCCATTGCAGTAGCGGATTGGGCGTGTAAAGCACGTCAGCGTTCGGCGGAATCTTTGCCCGCCAGGGGGCAAACTCGGCCCGATCCGCCTCAGTAAAATTTCGATGTTCCCATTGTGCCCAAACGGCCGGTGCCTGCGCGCCGATCAGCACCGCAATCAGTACACCCAGTGCCAGCAGCGCGGCGCGCCGCTGCAGCCGCTGCGCCAGCCATGCCAGGCCGATGAACAGCAGCGGAATGAGCAGAAAGTACTGTGAGGCTTCCCGCAACTGCTTCATCCACATCGGCATCAAGAACGCCTGGTTCGGAAAGTAGCCGAGCCGGGCATTGATGTAGAAACTGGAAACTTCCACGCCAACGGCGATGACCAGCAGCAGGATCGCGCCAGTCAGGATCAGGCCCTGAGCGCGCTGCGCCAGGAGGTGGCGCGCGTATTTCCACAGCGCCAGCACCGCGAGAGTCAGCGCCAGCAGCACTGGTGTATAGGATTCACGCATCAGCAGAAAGTCAGCCAGCAGCAGCACGGCAGTGGCGCGCCCCAGCCGGCCCTGCTGCCAGAGCAGCGTGCCAATCAATGGCAGCATCAGGCTGGCAAATACCGTGCTAAGCCACAGCCAGCGCCATGGCTGACCCTGCACGATAAGCACCAGGTGCAGCCAGTCTCCGCCCAGCCATGCCAATGCGAGCCCCGACAGGCCCGTGGCCAGCGCCGCGCCGAGCAGCCGGCGCTGTGGCTGGGCTTCGACGATCACGCAGGCGATCGCCAATGCGCTCAGCGGTACCAGGTTCGTGCTCCAGTCGCTCGCCGTCCAGCGACCGATCAGCACGAATGGCACGCGGGCTGGCCCAATGGAAAACCACAGCGCGTCAAAGCGCAGCGGCGGTCCGCTGGCAAGCAGGCCAACGATGATCAGCGCCAGCGCCCCAGCGCCAATCAGGCCGATTGCCAGCTTCGGCCGCGGAATTCCGACCGTCAGCCACAAGAAAAGAATCACTCCTGCGAACGCCATGATGGGGTGCAGACTCAGCGCCAGGGCCAGGCAGGCCCCGGCCAGCAGTCGCTGGTTGCGCAGCCAACTCAACACAGCGAAGAGCACCAGGGCTTCGGCCGGCAGGCGCGGTGTCAGGAAGTCCTCGGCGACGCAGAAGATTCCCGAGGCGCCATAAACGCCGTGCAGCGTAATAAGCAGCCCCAGGCCGAACACGGCTTGCAGCGGTGGCAGCATCCGGCAGGCCAAGCGCCACGCGGCATAGTAAAACCCGAACTGTGCCAGCAAGGTCAGCAGCTTGGCGGCCGGCTCTAGACCTATCCACAGGATGACCCGCGCATACAGCGTGGAGAAAATACTGAAGTTGTCTTGGGAACCGTAGCGCAGGTAAATGTCCTGCATCCACATCCCCGGGTGGGCGTGGGCTAGGCCCTGCATCGCGTACAGCACAGCATCTTGCCGAATGCCGACGTAGGCGTGCACCAGCATCCAGGCGCCGAGCAGTGCCAGCAGCAGGGGCACTCCTGTCCACACCGAGCGAGGCAGTTTGCTATTGGGCGCCACTGCCGTCGAGGTCCTCAGATCGGCAGGGAATTCACTCATTGAAAGCTCTCTCGCGCAGCAGGGCCGTAACGATTCCGGAGGCGGGTGACCGGAGCGACCCACTCAGGGGGATTATTTTATGTGGACGCGGGCTTGAGGCGTGATCTGAGGCACAGTTCGGACAGCCACCCCGGGCCAGGCGCGTCGGCCACTCATTCTACGCCCGTGACCTGGGTGTTCCTGGGAAGCCCGGTGGTCAGTGGCGCTGCGGTTGCTTGAGCATCAGCTCGCGGCTGGTGGAGTGCAGCGTGAGGTGCAGCGTGTCTTCACCGCGTTGGATGGTAAGCGGCACGTCGACGCCGGCATCGCCGCGATTCCAGATCGCACGATAAAATTCGGCCAGTGAGCTGACCTGATCGTCGCCCACTTCCAGGATCTGGTCATCCGGAACTATCCCAGCCCGATGCGCAGGGCCCTGCGGCATCACGCCGCCGACCAGCAAATTGCCCTGCTGCTCGCCGGTGTAGAGCCCAAGCCAAGGGCGTGGGGCCCGGTTCACGCGGCCGAAGCTGACCAGTGGTTCGAGAATCGGGCGCAGCAATTCCACCGGGACGAACAGGTTTACATCGAAGCGCTCGCCGTCGATCGTTTCCTGGATCAGCAGCGAACCGATACCCGCCACGTGGCCTGCGGCATCGAGCAGGGCGCTGCCGCCCCATAACGGATAAGCCGGCGCCGTGAACAGCGCCTCATCGAGTAGGTATTCCCAGTAGCCGGCGAATTCCCGCCGCGCGATCAAGCGGGTGGCGAGTGCGTGTTCGGGGCCCCCGAATCCAATGACAGTGAGCTCATCCCCCGGATTGAGTGCGGCGCTCGAACCCAGCTCGAGGGAGGGCGCGCTCAAGGGCCCCAGTGGCAACACCAGACCAAAGCCGGTCACCTGATCGTAGGCGAGCGCGTGGCCGGGCACCACCTGGCCCCCCGCCGCGGTCAGCCAGATGCTCTGCGCCTCGGTGATCAGGTAGCCGATGGTCAGCACCACCTGGCGGCCAGCGTGCGTGATGATGACGCCGTTGCCAACGCGCTGCGTGCCTAAAACACTCGCGGTAAACGCGTCCTCGGGCACGTCAGAGTGCACGAGCACCATGGCATTTAGCCGGGAATCGAGCTCAAAGGCCAGGGTCTCCGGCTTCGGCCGCAGCTGCGGGGGCAACGCCCATTCTTTGGTATCGACCATGCGTGCTTCCCATGGTGCCTCATGTGCGCGGCCGTTGCAGCTTGGGAGCCAGCCGCTATAGTCCGGGACGTGAACACCGCGACGCGTCACCAGACCGGGCAGGACCGCTGTGCAGGTGCCGGCCCCGGGTCCATGCCATGAGCAAGGACGATGTGTTGGCTGACCTGTCGGCGCGGGTCGGAGCAGCCCTTAGGAACCGCGGCTGGCGGCTGACCCTGGCTGAATCCTGCACTGGCGGCTGGGTGGCCAAATCGATTACCGATATCGCCGGCAGTTCGGCCTGGTTCGAGCGCGGCTTCGTCACCTATACGAACGAGGCCAAGGAGCAGCAGCTGGGTGTGGGACCTGCATTGCTGGCCCAGCAGGGCGCTGTTAGCGCCGGCGTGGTCGAAGCGATGGCCCGTGGCGCCCTGAAAGCTTCGCCTGCTGACCTGGCGCTGTCGATCAGCGGCATTGCCGGTCCCGATGGGGGTACGCCCGACAAGCCGGTCGGCCTGGTCTGGTTTGCTGTCGCGGTACGCAATGGGCCGACCCGCAGCCAGGCGCATGTTTTCCAAGGCAATCGCGATGCAGTGCGGCGCGCTGCCGTGGCGCAGGGCCTGACCCTGATTGCCGAGGTTGCTGGCAGCGACTGAGGCCGGATGAGCGCCCGCCCAGCCCGACGTCGCCTGTTCTTTGCACTCTGGCCCGAGCCGGGGTTTGCTGCGCAGCTGGCCGCGACCCGGCCGCTGCTCGACCTGCGCCCCGAACGCGTCGAAGACCTGCACCTGACCGTGCTGTTCCTGGGACAGGTTGCCGAGTCCCAGATCGAGGCCCTGGAAAGGGCCGTCGACCAGATCCGCCTGCCGCCCATCCAGCAACCGCTGGTGAAGCTGGAAGTGTGGCCGCAATCGGGAGTGCTGTGCCTGCTCGGCGATGCCGTGGGCTCACTCCAACAGCTGCACAAGGCGCTCCGGCAGGCCGCCGAGGCCGCGGCCCTCGATCTGCCACCGGAAGCGCTGGCATTTAGGGCCCACGTGACGCTCGGCCGAGGCTTCCATGCGGAGGCTGGGTTCGTGCCACCCCCGATACAGCCGCTGATCCTGTTCGCCCGGCGTTTCACCCTCGCCCAGTCCATGCCGGGGCGGGACGGAGCGCGCTACGAGACCTTGGTGAGCTGGCCTCTGAGTTAGTCGAGGCTCGTGTCGCGAAGCAGTGCAACGGTGCCATTTGATTGCACTTCGACTCATTAATCGGCCCGCGCTCGGCGAGTGGTTATGGGATAATTTATGGACACCCACCGCGGAGGTTCCAACGGCATGGACGACAATCGCAACAAGGCGCTCGCTGCAGCACTCGGCCAGATTGAAAAGCAGTTCGGCAAGGGCTCGGTCATGCGGCTGGGCGATGCCCCCGCGATCTGGGACGTCGAAGCGGTACCGACCGGTTCACTGGGTCTCGACATCGCCCTTGGCATCGGCGGTCTACCGCGCGGACGCGTTGTGGAAATCTTTGGACCGGAATCCTCCGGCAAAACCACACTGACACTGCAGGTGGTCGCCGAAGTACAAAAGCGCGGCGGCACTGCAGCGTTCGTGGATGCCGAACACGCGCTGGATCCTTCTTACGCCGAGAAGCTTGGCGTAAATATCAAGGATCTGCTGGTGTCGCAGCCAGATACCGGCGAGCAGGCATTGGAAATCACCGACATGCTCGTGCGCTCAAGCGCCGTGGACCTGGTGGTTATCGACTCGGTTGCGGCGCTAACACCGCGCGCCGAAATCGAAGGCGAAATGGGCGAACTGCAGGTCGGCTTACATGCCCGCCTGATGAGCCAGGCGATGCGCAAGCTCGCTGGCAACATCAAGCGCTCCAATACCATCGTGATCTTTATCAACCAGATCCGCATGAAGATCGGTGTGATGTTCGGCAATCCCGAAACGACCACCGGCGGTAATGCGCTCAAGTTCTATGCTTCGGTGCGCCTGGATATCCGCCGCATCGGTGCCTTGAAAAACGGCGAAGAGGTCGTGGGCAATCAGACGCGCGTCAAAGTCGTCAAGAACAAGGTGGCGCCGCCATTCCGCGAGGCTGAGTTCGAGATCATGTACGGCACCGGCATCTCCCACGAAGGCGAACTGATCGAGATTGGCTCGAACAACGGTATCGTTGAAAAGTCGGGCGCGTGGTACAGCTACAAGGGTGAACGTATCGGCCAGGGCAAGGACAATACGCGGCTGTTCCTCCAGGCTCATCCCGAGATTGCCAAGGACATCGAGGCGCAGATCCGCGCCAAGCTGCTGCCTGTCAAACGTGTTGAGCAGGAAAAGAGCGCCTGAGGCAGCCGGCGGCCAAGGCGGGAGTGCATCGGCCCACGCTGCCGCCGTCTCGCTGCTCGCTCGTCGGGACTATGCCAGCGGTGAATTGACTGCAAAGTTGCGGGAGCGTGGCTTTCCCGCCGCCGAGATCGCCCAGGCGCTCGCTGAGCTCAGCGAGCGCCGCCTGCTCGATGATGAGCGCTACGCAGGCAACTACTTAAGCTACCACTCGGCCAGAGGCCAGGGACCCGAGCGCATCCGCCGTGATCTGGCGGCCGCGGGCGTGGCTTCGGATCTGATCAGCGCAGCCTTGGCAGCCGGACCGGACTGGGTCGCGCTGGCGCGCAAAGTGCGCGCAACCCGCTTTGGCAGCGAACTGCCGGTCGCCTGGCGGGAGAAGGCCCAGCAGAGCCGTTTTTTGCATTACCGGGGCTTTTCCGCCGATCATATCCGTTCTGCCTTCGGGCCCGATTTCGATCCAGATTCATGCCTGTGAACCAACCGCCTTACATGAGCGCGGCGCAAGTGCGACGCGCCTTTCTCGAATATTTCCGCGAACGCGGGCACACGATTGTGCCTTCCTCCTCGCTGGTGCCGGGCAACGATCCGACCTTGTTGTTCACCAATGCCGGAATGGTGCAGTTCAAGGATGTATTCCTCGGCAAGGAGCAGCGCGACTATCGGCGCGCCACCACCAGCCAGCGCTGTGTTCGTGCCGGGGGCAAGCACAACGACCTGGAGAATGTCGGCTACACCGCTCGCCACCACACCTTCTTTGAGATGCTGGGCAACTTCTCGTTTGGAGATTACTTCAAGAGCGAGGCGATCCGTTTTGCCTGGGAGTTCGTTACCGAGCGGCTGGGACTGGACCCCGAGCGCTTGTGGGTAACGGTGTATAAGGACGATGCGGAGGCGGCGCGGATCTGGGCCGAAGAGGTCCACGTCCGGCCGGAGCGCATCGGTCGACTCGGCGAGAGTTCCAACTTCTGGGCGATGGGCGATACGGGCCCCTGCGGCCCGTGCTCCGAGATTTTCTACGATCACGGCCCCGGCATTGCGGGCGGCCCGCCGGGCTCACCTGATGAAGATGGCGATCGCTACGTCGAGATCTGGAATCTGGTGTTCATGCAGTACGAGCGCTCGGCCGATGGCACGATGGTGCCGCTGCCCAAGCCCTCGGTTGACACCGGCGCTGGCCTCGAGCGTCTGGCAGCTGTCATGCAGGGCGTCCACTCGAATTACGACATTGATCTGTTCAAGAGTTTGATCACTGCCGCCGCCGAGGCTACCGGCACGCGCGAGCTGAGCTCGCCCTCGTTGCGTGTAATTGCCGATCACATCCGCGCGTGCACGTTCCTGGTGGCCGATGGCATCGTGCCTTCCAACGAGGGTCGCGGCTACGTGCTGCGTCGTATCGTGCGTCGCGCGGTCCGCCACGGTTACAAGCTGGGCCAGACCGGGCTGTTCTTCTACAAGCTCGTGCCGGTCGTAGTCGCCGTCATGGGCGAGGCGTATCCCGAGCTACTCAGCAAATCAGAGCAGGTCGCACGCGTACTCAAAGCCGAGGAGGAGCGCTTTGCTGAAACGCTCGCAGCCGGCATGCAGCAGTTCGAGCAGCGCATGGGCCAGGCGGGCGGCAGGATGGTGCCCGGAGGGCTGCTGTTTCTACTGCATGATACCTACGGGTTTCCCCCGGACCTGACCGCCGATATCGCGCGCGAGCGGGGCCTGGAAGTTGATCTGCCCGGCTATGAGCGGGAAATGGAAACGCAGCGGGAGCGGGCACGCGCCGCCAGCCGTTTTGGTGTCGACCTGCGCGGCGGCCCCCAGATCGAGGAGCGTACCCAGTTCCTGGGCTATGAACAGCTCGAGGGCGCGAGCGCTGTGGCGGTGCTGCTGCGCGAGGGCACGTCAGTGAACACGCTCAGGGAGGGCGAAGCGGGCGAGGTGGTACTTGAGCGCACGCCTTTCTATGCCGAGTCAGGTGGCCAGGTCGGTGACCAGGGCGAGCTGCTCGGCGCCGGCAAGCGCTTCGCGGTCAGCGACACTCAGAAACGCGGTCACGCTTACAGTCATATCGGTCGCTTAATCAGCGGCACGCTGCACCTCGGGGATCAGCTGCAGGCGCACGTGGATGCCGAGCGTCGCGCCGCGGTTCGTCTCAACCACTCGGCTACGCACCTGCTGCATGCAGCGCTCCGCCAGGTGCTGGGCGGCCACGTCACGCAGAAGGGCTCGCTGGTAGCGCCTGATCGTTTACGCTTTGACTTCAGTCACTTTCAGCCGGTGACGGCTGAGGAGCTGGCCACGATCGAGCGCCGCGTCAATGCCGCGATCCGTGCCAACGTAGCCGCTGACACGCAACTGATGGATTTTGATGAGGCGGTCGCCTCGGGCGCGATGGCGCTGTTTGGCGAGAAGTACGATCGCCACGTGCGCGTACTGCGGATCGGCGAGTTTTCTACCGAACTGTGTGGGGGCACCCATGTCGCCCGCTCCGGCGATATCGGTTTGTTCCGCATTACGAGTGAGTCTGGCGTAGCTGCCGGGGTGCGACGCATCGAAGCGGTCACGGGGCAGGCGGCACTCGATTACATCGCGCGCACCGACACGGCGCTGCGCGAAGTGGCGCAACTGGTACGGGGCTCGCGCGATGACGTACTCGAGAAGGTGCGCGAATCCCTGGAGCGGACGCGCCAGCTGGAAAAAGAGGTGCGCGCGCTGAAGGACAAGCTGGCATCGGGCCAAGGCAATGACCTGGGTGCTGGCGCCGTGGAAATCCACGGCATCAAGGTTGTCGCCGCACGTGTCGATGGCGCCGACGCTGGCGCGCTGCGTGCCGCCGTCGATCAGCTCAAGAGCCGCCTCGGCAGCGCCGTCATCGTATTGGCTTCCGTCGAATCGAGCTCAAAGCTGCTACTTGTGGGTGGCGTCACGGCTGATCTGGTACAGCGTCTCAAAGCCGGGGAATTGATTGCCGCGGTGGCGGCGCAGGTCGGCGGCAAGGGCGGCGGACGTGCAGATTTTGCGCAGGCCGGCGGCAACCAGCCAGAAGCACTCACTGGTGCATTGGCGAGCGTTGTGCCCTGGGTGCAGTCGCGCGTGACGGGATCCTGAGGCAATGTCGATTACAATCTGGCAGTATTGCCGTGCCGGTCGAAGGAATGGTTATCCGGCGATTCATTCGCCGTGTCATCGGCAACCACTTATTCGGGCCAGGGAGGCACTACTCGCGGAGGAGCGGACATGTTGATTCTGACCCGTCGTGTGGGCGAGTCTGTAGTGATCGGTACCGAGGTCACTGTCACCGTACTGCGAGTCAAAGGCAACCAGGTCCGGCTCGGCGTGGACGCGCCCAAGAGCGTCTCGGTACAACGCGAGGAGATCTTCCACCGCATCCAGCGTGAAGGCGGCATGGAGCAGGGCTCGGATTTCAACACCGATGAGGAGCCTGGTGACTCGAACGGCACGTGAGTGCGCCGCGAGCTGCCCTTAGAAGTTCAAGCCGTTCATGGCCCCCGCTCAGCGCAAGCCGCGATAAGCCGAACGGTTCATGATCTCGCTTTACGTTCGCTACCCCCCTCGCTAATATGGCGCCCGCTGCCTGCTTGGCAGGGGTGGTATCGCTTAAGCATCTGATTTTGTTGATGCTTTGGGCGCAACACGGAGAGATGGCCGAGTGGTCGAAGGCGCACCCCTGCTAAGGGTGTAAGGGTCAAAAGCCCTTCGAGGGTTCGAATCCCTCTCTCTCCGCCAATCTTCTTCTTCCTTTTCAGCGAGTTAGTTCCTGGCAGATCGCGCTCAGTGGCGAATTCAGTGGCATATCGCTCGGTCTGCGCCACTCCATGCGGTGGGAATTCAATTTCGAACGGTCGCACGATGGGACGGGCCGCAGTCTGTCGGGCGGCGACCGACACCCGACGGGGTAGAGGGCGTTCCGAATTGACCGTAGCTCGAATTTTCTCGACGTCGGATTCGCCGGCGTCGCCCGCCCAGGCCGCGTAGAAACGAAGCATCGTCGAAATGCTGTGACCGTGCTGCCGAGCAACCCACAGGGCGCTGCGTCCGATCATCAGATCCCAGCTCACCGAGGTATGGCGTGCGGTGTACGGTCGGCGGTACAGGATATTCTGCAGTCCGCTTAGGGTCCGTTGCCAGCGCTTCCCGGGATACAGCAGATTGCGCAGCGGCTGCCCGTTGGCCTTGAAAAACAGAGAGTCATGATTGATCTTGCCGGTGCGCACGAGCTCCTCGCGCAGTGCCAGCTGGCGCTTCAGGACGCCGATGGCACGCGGACACAAAACGATCTGCCGGTCATCGCCTGTCTTGGTCGAGTCCTTGTCGACGCCGGCAACCCGGGCTTTCGTGACCTCCAGCGTGCCGCGGGCGGCGTCGTAGTCGTCTACGAGTAGTGCGATTTCCTCTGAAGGCCGCAACCCGACGAAGAACCGGAACTCATCGTAGTTGGCCTGGGCGTCGCCCCAATCACGGCGAAGCGCTGCGATTAGCGTCTCCGCGTCATCCAGACTGAACGGATCGATCAGGGATCGATCCTTGCGCTGAATTCGCGCGCCCTTGAGATTGCGCGACGGATCATGTCGATCGGGATAATCGCTGTAGCCGAATTTGAAGGCACGACGTAGGACACTGATGGCGTTGTTGTGCGTCTTCTTGGCCCACCCGGTACGGTCGGCAATCCTTACGAGAGTGGAGTAGCGCACGTCGAGAAACCGGAGTGCGCCAATTTCCGGACGCCAGATGGCATCCAGGATTTTCCGGTACGAGGTCAGGGTCACAAGCGCCATATCGTGGCGCGCAACGCGCGCCCAGCAGTGGGCCAGGTACTCGTTGAATACCTGGCCGCAATTGCGAGAAGATCCGGCGAGCGGCGCCTTGTTCAGGTGGCGGTAGTCAGGAAATTCCTCCGCGAAGAAAAAGGTGCCGGATTCAATACGCGTCTTGATGCCGACCAGATGCTGGCGGGCTCGGCGCAGGTTGCCCTCTGTGGGCTTCCAAGGAAGCGTCGGACGGTAGCGGACGCCACTCAGGCAGAACGTAAATTGTATGCGCTCAGCACCAGCCCGGCGCACGCCGCCCGAGATCGATATCCTGCCCATGGTTATGCCTGCTCATCATGGTATGTAGGGCCTATTTGGCGGGCGTGTTCTCGACTGGCGCGCCGATTGCTGCCAAGAGTTTGGTCCATCTTCTATCCCTCGCGTGCTTGATCCAATTCGAGAGGCCATCGCTGCCGGTAGGCTTGTTGGCTCCGAGTGAGAGCAGAGCAAGCGCAACGTCTTCGCTTCCGGCCGCTTCCAGCGCGGTTGATCCGGAAGCCGAGAGCGCATTGACATCCGCGCCAGCCGCCACGATGGCCCGAACGGCGTCGGTGGAGTCTTGATCGAACAGCGGCGTTCGCCCATGTTTGTCACGCACGCGGGCATCCGCTCCGGCCTTCAATAGAGTCACTTTGGCGTCTGCAAAGTAATGATCAAAAAGCGGAGTCTGGCCTTCGTGGTTCCGCGCGTTCGGGTCCGCCCCGGCCTTGACCAGAGCCTCAACAACCTCGGTATATGCGGCCTCGACAAGTGCGGTATTACCATCAGGATCAACACCGTTCGGATCGGCTCCGGCGGCGACGAGCAATTCAATGACCTTGGCTGGAGCAAAGTGCGTCTCTGGCGTCTCATCGTCCGATCTCGAAATGGCTGCTGCGGCAACAGACAGCAACGGCTTGCCGTCTCCGTCTTTGATCTTCACGTTGTGGTTGTGCTTGAGAGCAATCGCTACCATATCCGGATCCCCGCTTTCGGCGCTGGAGAACAGAAACTGCCTTCTCGCGCTGACGCTCGAGAGCGCTCCCGATGCGATCAGGCGCTGCACGAGTCTCGTGTCTTGGCAGCGCGCCGCGGTGGATGGAGTGGACCCGCCCATGAATCCTTCGCCCTTGACGTTGACTGGCGCTCCGCGGTCAAGGAACTCAAGCGCCAAGTCCGTCTTGCAATTGGAGACCAGGAAATTGAGCGCGCGTCCGGCGTCACGTGCGCGGAAGTTCCAGCCTTTCGTCTCAAGCTTACGGATCGTGCTGGCATCCCCCTGGATCCAGCTGACGTCGTCCGCCACACGGTCGACCTCATCTTCCAACTCACTCACGATTGCCGGCATCGTAGGCGCGGGACCACCAAATGAGGTGGACGCATAAGCGCCTCCGAGCGAGGCGCCGGCGCCATAATCCAGAATGAACTTGTCCCTGGAACCTACATGCACACGGGTGACGTATGTGGGGAGGTCTGTAGCATTCAGCCGATAGTAGCCGTCAAGTTGAAAGTAGTTGGCGCGCCGGACCAAGTCCTGCAAGCGCGCGACGGCAGTCCTGTCGACTCGCCATTCATGCGAGCCTGTGATGAGGACGAATCCAACACCGCGGTACGACACGCGCCCGTCGGATCTCACCTCGACCCTGTAGTCCGGGCAGGTGCCGAAGCAGGCGGTTCGCCGTAGTGCGATCGAAAAATCCGTGACCCCAGGTCCAAGCGACGGCTCTCGCGCAGCTGGCCCACGATAGTCGGTCGGTTCGCCTGGAATGGACATCTTGAAGTGCGCCGATACTGCGTGCCCGTCCCGTTCGAACGGTTTGAACCTCAGGCCAAGGGCTACTCTCTGGGCGTCGTCCCGGTGGCTTTCCGGTCCGGAGATTAGGATGGCTTTCTCGACTTTACCCGCGGCATTGACAGTCAAGTCGAACTGCCAGGGCTGAGGCCAATGATCGAGCGTGATATCCGCCCAATCCGAACGGACGGGCGGAATGCTCCCAAGCAGGTGCTCGTATTCGTCTCCTGGGCTTGGAGATATCGCGGCATCCGCTTTTCCGTCGCCGAACGCCAGGCCGGAAGCCAGCGAGAAGAAGCTGGCCAGGATTGCGGAGTTCAAGAGGTAGCGAGCATCCATTCTCAGGGTCTCCCTTGCCGTGGAACTGGTCCCGGACATCGACTGTCGGCATCTCCACTTGTAACGGATAGCCTTGATCGTTGGGTCATGAACGCGAAGCTGAATTGCACCGATCACTTCAGCGAAGGTCAGCAAAGCGCTCACGCAGGTGGGTGACGATCACTGCGAGGTCGGGAACGTCCAGCGCATTTCTCGCCGCGAACGCGTTCCACTGGGACCGCTTGAGCGCATCTGCCGAGAATTCCTCGGACAATCCAATCGGCGCATTGCTCGGGATCGCCGATTGGCGTCGTTCAACGGTGGCCCGGATCGCCTTCGCGACCAGCGACCTGTCGATGTCTGGGTCCCGAAGTAGAACCCAAAGGTCGAAGTAGTCCTTCATCCGGCTGTTTTCCATGCCAAGTTCCACGATGGCATGGAACTTTTCCGCAATGACGGTGGGCTTTGGGTAGACCCGAAGATTGGGCGCCGGCAGGTCGGCAAGCAGCGTGGGGTACGCGGATTCGACGGGATCCGGGGTAACCGCGTCACCGAAGCCGATATCGGCCTGTACCGGACAGCGGGCGCCCGCGAGCGTTCCGACGAGATTCACCCTAACCCCGCCATAGTTCGCGTCGAGGCGGATTTCGGCTGCCCGGACGGACCGCGGATCGAAGACGATCCCGTCAGCGACGGTAAGTTAGCAGAGATCGCGAAATACCGACTCCAGTCGTGTGAGGTCATCGGATCCGAATCCCAGGAAATCGACGTCGCGCGTCGGGCGGTGCGGCGCCGAATACCAGAGGTTGAAGAGCAGGGCGCCCTTGAGCAGGAACTGATCGCGATGCGTCGAAATGCTCAGCCGGTACAGGAGCCGCTCAAGCGCAAATCGAGTGAGTAGCTGCTGGAATTCTACGTGGTCAGCCCGGGCCCGGTTGAGGAGCCGCGCGCGGATGGACTCTGGATTTCCGGATGCACCGGGTGTCACGTGATGCTCTCGAGATACGGCCGCATGACATTCGCGACACGACAGGCTTTGGCGTAGCGCCACAGCTCATCGCTGGTAGTCCGCTTGCCGCGCCGACACTCGCGTAGTGCCTCCAGAGCCACGTCGAGACCGATCTTGTTCCGGAATTTGAAGCAGTCCGCTACCGTCTTGGCGATCGAGTAGACCCGCACCTGGACGCCGTCAACGGTATGGGTTTCGATTCCCCGGGTCAGCGCGACGCCGGAATATCGAACCGTCCGCAGCGGCGGATAGGCGATGCGGGGGGACCGCGACTTGTTCGGTAGGGCGATCCAGAGTTCGTGCGGGTTCTGAGTCGTGAGGTCGTGGAATCGCAGGGCGGTCAGGAGGCAAAACACGGCCGTGGGGCTTCGGGTGGCGATCTCGGCCAGCTGGTGGTGTTCGGAGAGTCTTCGCGTGGGCAGTGTGTACACACCTCGCGATAGCCGCGTGAGCTGACCGCTCTTGACGAGACGCGTCAGGATGACGGCCGGAATATCCCGATCGGCCAGGTCGCGCGCGCGTACCACGCCGCGCTGAGAGGCGAGCTTGAGGGTACGTGACGCCAGGGAAGGTTTCGCCACCCGGCCAGTGTGTTACCGAAAGACGGTAGAAGTCAATAAATACCTGCAAAAACGAACAATTGGCAATCGAACGGGATGGCCGAACCTACTTGTCGCCGAGACTGGGCTATTGCCAAATCTACTGCCAAATCCGGGGGTCCGAGGGGACGGGAGGGGAGAAAATAGATTGGGGATTCAGTAAGTTATTGATTTCGTGAATGCCTCCGCCAAGTTCGAATCCCTCTCTCTCCGCCAATTTAGCTTCTCAGGCAGTTTCAGATAGTCTCGAAAATAGTAGAAAAGCCCTTAAAAACAAGGGTTTTCGTTTCTCAGACTGTCTCAGACCGCGTTTTACTGCCTCGCAGTCTTGTTGGTAAATTTGATGGTGCATCAATTCGGCGGCAAAATTAGTCGTTGAAAATCAGGCACCTAGCGGCGGATGTGGATCCCTCTCTCCCGCCAATATTTTGTTTATCAATAGTATAGAGAGATTCCCGCATCAATTCTCGGCCTCTCTTGGACTGCGTTCAGTCTCAAGCGATTTCACGGCGTCTCGTAGCGCCTCTCATTGCCTCTCATTGGTCCGAAGCCAACCACGCGGCTGCAGGTAGCCTGCCTACTCGCAGCACGCCACATACGTGAGTTATCAACGCTCACGACCGGTAGAAGCTCGATTCATTTCGTTGGCGGAAGTTGGCTGGGCAACTTGAGGGAGCGCGCTGCGCCACCCGGCGAGACAGTTTCAGTGCGCCTGATTTCCCCGCCGCTCCAAGCACCAAGGGCAACGAACCTTCCGTCCGCCGAAAACTCGACGTGGCACGCATAGCGGAATTCCAAGGACGCGATGGACTTCAACTGGGACGCGTCGTAGAAGCGGAATCCATCGTCCTCCACGGCAGCGATGAAATTGCCGTCGGGGCTCCAGGCAATCGAGCTGGCATTCGGGCTCAATCTACATCCCACGGACGCGACGACGCGTCTTCCGGCTAGGTCGATGATTTCGATGCAGTCACTCCGGGCTCGGCCGTCGCGCCGTACCACGGCGAGGCGGCTCTCGGTGTTATCGAAAGCAGTGGTCTTTACCCTGTCGATATCGAGTTCGAGACGGTGCAAGGCTAACTCTGATGGGCCCCATTGCGCGAGACAAACTGATTGCCGTGGGCCCGTGACAGGAGCGGCTGAGTGTTTCAATTGCAGGACGATGGCCGCAAGTCTGCCGCTCGGCGATGACTCGATGCTTGTGATCATGGTGTCTGGGAACTGTGCCTCGAGCGTTCTCTCCAACGATTGCAGGTCGTGGGTTGCTAGAACTCCATCCCAGGTGCCATCTACCAGCCGATCACCTGAGGGCGAAAATGCCATGCCGAACCCTTCAACAGCCGACTTCGATTGAATCTGCGCAATGCATTCAAGGTTGTCGGCGCTGAGCAGGAGCAATTCGCCAGAGGTGCTCTTGAGCACAATCCTGTCTCCAGCGGGCGACCATCGAACGTGGGACGGATGCTTCAATGGGTGCGCTCGCAATATCCTCTTGCCCGTTGTGAGGTCCCAGAGCGAGACGTTACGACCGAGAGAGATGGCCCTCCTCGAATGCGGATCGAATCGCAATTCGAAAGACGGGCCGATGCGAAATTTCACGTCGGTCGATCCGAAACCAGTGAGTAGCTGGTGCTGCGCCCACCGGCAGGATCCCGGACAAGGGCTCCGCGCTCGATCAGATCCAGGATGTCGCGGTAAGCCGTATCCTGGGAACACTTGGTGAGCTTGGCCCATTTGGATGTAGTCAGCTTGCCCGCAAATCCGTCGAGCAGCTGATTGAGCACCTTCACCTGCCTTTCATTGAGCGATGCCTGGGCGAAGCGCTCCCAGAAGCGCGCCTTCGCCAGCACCCTCGCCAAAGTCGCGCGCGAGCCGGCGATGGCGCGGTTCAGACATGAGAGGAACCATTCCTGCCACTGCGTGACGTCGAGTCCGCCTTTCTGAATACGTTCGAGCTGGGTGTAATAGGCGTCTCGTTCCCGGCGAATCTGTGCCGACATGCTGTAGAAGCGCTGCGGGCTCCGTTCCGATCGCGCCAGCGCCATGTCGCCGATCGCTCGCGCGATGCGGCCGTTGCCGTCGTCGAAAGGGTGGATGGTGACGAACCACAGGTGGGCGAGCCCCGCCGTGAGCAACGGATCCGCCTTGCCCGGTGCGGTAAACCATTCAAGGAATCTCGCCATTTCCGCCGGCACGCGCTCTGCGGGCGGTGCTTCGTAGTGCACTTTGCGTCGCCCGATCGGTCCCGAGACGACCTGCATGGGTCCGCTGGCATCGTCACGCCAACTGCCGACTACTATCTTCTGCAGACCGCTGTGTCCGGTGGGGAACAGAGCGGCGTGCCAAGCGAACAGCCGCTCCGCTGTCAGCGGCTGCGCGTAGTTGGCAGTGGCATCAAGCATCATCTCAACCACGCCGTCGACGTTGCGATCAGCGGGCAACAGTCCGCCGATATCCATCCCGAGGCGTCGGGCGAGCGAGGAGCGCACCTGGTCGTTGTCGAGCTTCTCGCCTTCGATCTCGCTCGATCGAACCACGTCCTCGGTGAGTGTGCTCAGGTGGGCTTCACGGCGAAGATCGAAGCCGATGTCTTCCATCCTGCCGACCAAGCGCCCCTGCTCCCGCGAGACTTCAGCCAGTAAAGAGGCCAAGCGGGCAGAATCGCAGGTCAATGCCGGCCAGTCGGCTTGCTCCCAGAGGTACATGTCAATCTCCGCCTCACGTGCGGATATTATCCGTCGAATGGGCCGCCGAGGCAAGATAAAGTCCGCAAATCATGCGGACTTAAGAGATCACAATCTCCGCACCGGCTGATCGGGCAGCAACGCCGATTGTTGGTATGAAATGGTGGCACCGAATTTGACGTATGCAATAAAAGTCCTATAAATCAGAATATTGCGCTTCGATGTGGATGCCTCTCTCTCCGCCAAATCAATCGCTTGCGCTTGGTTCAGATAGCAGCGCAAACACGTCGTACGGAAATTTGCGATCAGCTGACAATTTCAGGGACAAGCACGACGCAACTATCGCTTCAACGGGAAGCGGAAGACTCTGGCCGTGGGCAGCTGTCCGGACGTTTCGCTCGAGAAGGCGAGAGCGCGTCACCAGGCAGCCCCACGCGTACTCACCGCAGACCTGGAACCGCCCCTGCAGAGACGAGTTTTGCGACAGCGCCCGACGCGTCCGAGACGGTCTGTGTACAAAACGGGGGACACCTGCAACGGGACAATCCGTTTGCGAATTTGGATCCCGCCCTCTCTGCCGAATAAATAAAAATGCGCCTGCCCGGTTTTGGACCCAACGGAGACGGTTGCAACAGGCAGCTTCCGGGCATCAAAATCATTGCGATCCGGGGTCGTCGAGATAGCGGACGGAGAAGAAGAGCCGGCGGAGGACCTCCGCTTGCCTCGATTGGATTGTGACGGGCAGTCGCCTCAGGTTCTGTGCGATGGCGGTGAGTAGGATCTCGTGATGCGCCCCGCTTCGTCGTCGCAGCCGAAGTCGGACGTCCCGCAGGATCCGCTTCATGATCACCCCTCACGACTACCTTGTCGGCCAAGCACATGCCGGACAGACCAGCTCGGGTGTGAGCCCGCACATCGCACATCGCGCAGTGCGCGTCACGGCTAGACGACTCGCGCCGGCAAAACGACACCGCCCGTTGCCGAATCGACGCAGGAAGGCTGGGCTAAGACTTATGAGGAAGCCTGAACTCAGCGCACGGCGAGACGCCAGAGCGATGTCACCTCAGATGCGCGCGCCGCGTGGAGCGGGTCGGTATCATCGGCCGCCCGGGGATGTATCGGCCGCACATCGCTTCGATCCACGACCCTCAAACCTGCCGCCTGGAACAGGGAGAGCAGCTGCGACCTCGTTCGTAGCCCCAGGTGCTCCGCAAGGTCCGAGAGGATCAACCAGCCCTCGCCACCTGGCTCCAGGTGCGCGGGCAGCGCATCCAGAAACTCACGCAACATGCGACTCTCAGGGTCGTAGATACCGCGCTCAATGGGAGAGCTCGGCCGCGCGGGCACCCAGGGCGGATTGCACACTACGAGCGCGGCCCGCCCTTCGGGAAAGAGATCCGCGTGCACGACTTCCACTTGCTCCGACAACCCGAGACGCTCGAGGTTCTCGCGAGCGCACGCGAGCGCGCGGGGATCCAAGTCGGTGGCGAGCACACGTCTGAAGCCGCGCCGCGCGAGCACGGCGGCCAGCACGCCCGTCCCGGTGCCGATGTCAAAGGCTAAGCTGGACAATGACCTCAAGGCCAGCATGGGCGCCGTAGCAACCAGATCGACGTATTCGCGGCGAATCGGCGCGAATACTCCGTAGTGCGGATGGATTCGCCCACCGATCGCCGCGATTTCAATGCCCTTGGTGCGCCACTCGTGCGCGCCAATGAGACCCAGCAACGCTCGCAGCGGAGTGACCGAGGGTCCCCGTCCTGGGCCGTAAGCTTCCGCGCAGGCTTGCCGTATGTCCGGCGCACGTGGCAACGCAATGCCGTAGCCCTCGTCGAGCAGCACCAACAGCGCGCCCAACGTGCGTGCGCGCTGCGACCGGGCCTGGCGATGCAGATGGAAGGCTTCAGCAGGCGATGTCGGCATCGAGGATACGCCCGCCTTTTTTTGGGGTTTGCGCGGCTGGCGGTCGGCGCGACTTGCCAACGCGAGCAGCATCTGGCGCGCGTTCTGGAAGTCACCCCGCCATAGCAGCGCGGTGCCCTGACACGCGAGGCCATACGCATCGTCGGCCCTGATGTGGTCATCGGCGATAACCACCCGCTTGGGCGGCGGCGCCCCACTCTCCGAACGCCAGCGCGCGGAGCGGGCCTCGCCGCCCTCGATCCAGCAAACGACTGGGTGCGCGGTCACGCTAGAGCTCGGCATTACTTGATTTGCATGTCCCGCACATTGACTATTCAGACGCTGTACCATCCGTATACGCATATCTTTCTAGTATTTATTTGAAGGCTTGTCTATACGGGGCACCATTTCAGTCAAGGAAATGAACCAGCGGGGTCCACTGCCGCCAAGAACAGCCGCTATCCGAGAGAACTTTTAGCCCCGGTTGCGCCGCCACGATGAGTAAGTTTTCTTGATCCTTCTGCGACTTTCGAGACCAACAGCTTTCGGGCTATCAAACTCGCATCCGACCAATGCCTATCTGATCGGAATAGACCGGGAACCCATCAGACGACCACGCTCGGCTTCGGGCATGTTCAACGATCAATTATTTACGCGGCCCTTATAAGCCCCACGCTAGAATTCTCATTCCGCGCTGAACTTCCATCCAGGAGATCGCACGAACGTCATGATCTCCACATTCGTGCCACAGTTCGTCTTCATGACGCACCTCGTGTACCGCATGGCACCGACGCTAGTGTTTGGACCGATCATCGAGCTCCGACTGATGGGTGTAAGGGGAGATCATGATCGAAGCTGTGCCGCACGGTGACCCGACCGCCAGCTTTCTGAGCCGCGCTATCCTGTTAGCGGCATTTCGGGATTCGTTGGCGGAGCTCGCGCCGCGAGTGCAGTTCCAAAGCTCTGCGACTCTTGGGGTCTACGTCGGAAGCATCTTCGCGACCGTCATTGGATTGGTCATGGTCTTCGGTGCGACCGATGACGCGCGGCACGCCCCATTCGTCCTTGCGATTGCGGCGTGGCTGTGGTTGAGCCTCTTGGTGGCGAACGTCGCGAATGCCATTGTAGTACGTCGGGCCACCGCACGAGCGGTGAGGTTGCGATCGATGGGGGGGCCTGTGCAGGCAAAGCGACTGCTCAGCGCCAATCGCAACGAGTACCGTTTTGTCGACGCCGATACACTGCGTCGCGGTGATGTCGTGCTGGTCGAAGCGAACGACGTCATTCCCGTCGACGGCACGGTAATTGAAGGGGCGGCCTCAGTGAGTGAAGCCGCGGTGACCGGCGAATCGGCGCCGGTACTGCGCGCGGCGAGTCCGCATCTTTCATCCGTACGCTGCGGCACACATGTGGTCTCCGACTGGCTCGTGGTGCGTGTGAGAAGTCGTGAGGGTTTCTTCGACCCAATCGTCACGATCTCGAAGCTCACCGCACTTTCTCGCAAGCCGCCAGAGGTCGCGTTGTCGATATTGCTAGTCGCGGCAACGGTGGTGTTTCTGCTAGGCGTCGGGTCGCCCTCGCATTATGCAAGTGTGCTTTCGGGCGGCGTCCTGAGACTCTCAGCGCTCGTCGCGCTGCTCGTGTACTCCATTCCGATCACTACCCGTGCATGCGTACTTGCTATTGGCATCGTCAGCCTAGCTCGGTTGATGCGCGCTAACGTCATCGCAACTTCCGGCGATTCGCTGGAAGCGGCGGCCGACATCGACCTTCTGGTGCTCGACAAGACTGGAACGGTTACGCGCGGTGACCGGCGTGCCGTCGCGTTTCTGGCGGCTCCCGGAATTGCCGAGGGCGAGCTACTGGCCGTGGCGCAGCTCGCCTCGCTGGCCGATGAGACACCCGAGGGCCGTTCAATCGTCGCGCTCGTCACGCAGATGACAGATCAACCCAGCCGGGAGTTCTCCGATATAGTGCCGACGTTCCATGAGTTTTCCGCGCAGGCGCGCATCAGCGGCGTGGACTTGCAAGGTCGGAGGCTGCGCAAGGGCGCCGCAGATGCAGTTCGCCAATTCGTGTTGGCGGCGGGGGGCGCCTGGCCTTCGGAAGTCAGCGAATTAGTCGACAGAATAGCTCGATCGGGTTCCACGCCGCTCGTGGTCGCCGACGGTCCGCGGGTGCTCGGCGTCATCGAGCTACACGACATCGTCAAGGGCGGTATCCGCGAACACTGCGCGGCGCTACGCCGGATGGGCACTAGAACTATCATGCTGACTGGAGACAACCCTTTGACGGCGGCAACGATCGCCGCCGAGGTGGGAGTGGACGATTTCGTGGCAGAAGCGACGCCGGAAAGAAAGCTTGAATTCATTCGACAGTGCCAAAAGGAAGGGCACCGAGTGGCGATGTACGGAGACGGCACCAACGATGCACCGGCGCTCGCACAGGCGGACGTGGCAGTCGTGATGAACTCCGGCACGCAAGTAGCCAAGGAAGCCGGCAATTTTGTCGACTTAGATTCGAATCCGACGAAGTTCATCGAGATCGTCGAGACTGGGAAGCGGATGGTGACGACGCGTCGTTCGCTTACGACATTTAGCATGGCTGCCGATTTGGCAAAGTACTTCTCAATCATGCCAGTGGTGTTTGCTATGACCTATCCTGCAGTGAACGCCCTTAACGTCACGCGGCTCACGAGCCCGCGTAGCGCGATATTGTCCGCGGTGATCTTCAATACCTTGATCATTGTGCCGCTCCTCTTGCTGGCAGTGCGGGGAGTCGAGGCACGCGCGGCATCCGGCGCACGGCTCTTCCCCCTGAGTCTGTGGATCTACGGACTCGGTGGGTTCTTGTTGCCGTGGATCGGCATCAAGCTTATCGACGTAAGCCTTACTGCATTTAGGTTCGTGTAACCATGTGCTGGTCGGTGACCAGCCACACGGTTACGAATTCCGCGGTTCCAACGATCGACGCTAGGTCTCGGCGGGCGCAATGTTTCAAGCACTGATCGGCAAGTGCATCGCTCTTATGTATATTCTGATAGTACTCGCGACCGCCGGCTCTCTTGCCGCCAAGAGACGCCGGGCGCCCGGGCCGGGTACCCTGTCCACCCACGGCCCCTTGTTCGTCGGCCTACTGCTCGCCACCGTGCTGGTGACAGGTGCCCTGACCTCGTTGCCTGCAGTGGCGCTCGAACGGACCGCAGAAGAGCTGCAAATGCGTGCTCAGCAAAGGTCCATCGTGACGTTAATCGGCCAGCAGGCGATACCCGACTCCAACTTCGGTGAGGAGATAGATCGGTCGGGCGGGGTCAGCTTCGAGCTTGCGCCTTAGATCGCCGATGTAGGTGCGAACGTAGTGATTCTGATCGGCTTTGCCTGGACCCCAAACATCGCGCAGCAGATGACTGTAGGTGACAACGCGGCCTGCATTCTGAATCAGCACGGTGAGCAGGCGAAACTCAATGGGCGTCAGATGGACTTCCTGTCCGCTGACCGAAACTTGCCGTCGCAGCAAATCGACATGTAGGGCGCCCATCGCAAAGACCTGTTTCGCCTCCGGACGGCCGCGGCTGGCGGCATGGCGCAGCGCCACTCGCAAGCGCGCGAGCAACTCCCCGGCCGTAAAGGGCTTGGTCACGTAGTCGTCTGCACCTGCGTCAAGTGCATCAATTTTGGTTGCCTCGTAGGAGCGTGCGGACAGGACAATAATCGGAACCGCCGACCATTCACGCACTGCGCGTATCACTTCAATGCCATCGCGATCGGGCAGCCCCAAATCGATCAACATCAGATCAGGACGATTGGTCGATGCATCAAGCAAACCTCGACGCGCGGACTCGGCTTCAATACAGCGAAAGCCATTGGCCTCGAGCGTCACTCGCAGCACTTGCCGAATCTGCGGCTCGTCCTCGATTACAATCACCACCGGCCGCTCCGCGCTCATGGCACTTGATGCATCGTGTGCTCATAGGGAACCGCCGTGAGAGGCAGCACAAGCGCGAATATCGCGCCGCCTTCGGGCCGATTCTCCGCCCAAATGCGTCCCCCATGGGCTTCGACGATGGCGCGGCAGATCGAAAGTCCGAGCCCCGTGCCGGAGATCGCTCCCTCCGTCTGGCCTCGATAGAACTTTTCAAAAAGCCGACGCTCCGATCCTTTTGGAATGCCCGGGCCGTTGTCCATCGCCCGAATCTGGATACGACCGTCCTCGCATGATGCGGACACGTCGATGTACGCGTCCGCCGGAGTATATTTCGCAGCGTTTTCCAATAGATTGATCAGTACCTTTTCGAACAGCGCGCCATCGACATGAAGCATCGGCAGATCGCACGGAATATCGATACGCACAGAACGTCGCCCAAGTTGATCCTTTAATCGTCCGAGCACGGCTCCAAGGATTTCCTCCAACGGATACCATTGCAGATCGAGTTGCACGGGGCCTGATTCGAGCCGCGTCATATCAAGAATGTTGTTGACTATGCGCGTCATGCGCTGAGACTCGTCGTTGATCGTCTCAACGATCTGCCGCTGCGATCCGGCAGGCAACTGACTATCGCCTTGCAAAAGGCTGCTAGCACTTCCGCTCATGACGGCTAATGGCGTTCTAAGATCATGAGAAATCGAGCTCAACAGGGAATTTCGGAGTCGCTCTTCCTGCGCGGCAAAGGCAGCGTCTCTCGCCTGTCTCCAGAGCTGATCGCGCTCCACGGCAACAGCGATCTGGTTCGCGAATGTCTCGAGAAGATGCTGCTGCTCCGGAGCGAGCCGCTGCTGATTCCGCAAACGCACGACCAACACGCCTCTCATGCCGAGGCTTCCATTGAGAGGCAGATACATCGCGTCGGCCGCAGGCAAGGTCCCGGTTCCAAAGCCAGCCGCCACGCCGTGTGCAAGCACCCAATCTGCAATCGACGCTTCTATCGACGTGAGCAGCCGGGCATCGCCGGCCGTGCTGAGCTGCCGCAACGTCCCGTCCGGGTTCCTGATAAGAATCATCCCATCGGCGTCGAATACTTGCGCCAGATGAGAGGCGGCAGAGCTTGCGATCTCGTCAAGCGATGAGGCAACGGCCAGCTCGCGTGTCATCGCATACAGCGCGGCCGTTCGGCGCTCCCGGTGTATGGCTATTCGAGTCTGTCGCCGCAACCCGGCGGCCAGCGAGCTAATCACCAGCCCAACCGTTAACAGCACGATAGCTGCCAGCAAGTACTGGGTATCGCTGATGGCGAATGAATACAGCGGAGGAATGAAGAAGAAATCAAACGCGATAACGCCGAGGACAGCGGCCACGACCGATGCCTCGCGGCCGAATCGAGTGGCTGCCAGCACCACCCCTAAGAGGTACACCATCGCGAGGTTCGTCGCTGCGAACCACATTGACATGATCGCGGCCAAGACGGTGCAGACCACGGTGATTAGGACGCCAGGGAGATATCGACGCCAGCGAGGCTTCTTCGCGTCAGTCGCGTCGATGTCGATCGGCAGATCCGGGCTCAAATCCGGGCCCTCAACGGAGAAAGTGCGCTCGTGAACATCAAGGTCAATGCCGGCTTACGTCGTAGGGCGGCATTGAGATCACACTCCCGATGCTGCGCGCCGCCGCGCGCCTCGCGACGGGGCGGAACATGCTCCAAGCCTTCAGCGAGCTTTTCCATGGCGCCCGTTTGTTGGACTCGATAGGTCCCAATATGACATCAATGCCTGCCGCGCGCCTGGTTTGGGTCGCCCGCAATATGGCGTAAGTAGTCCCGATGCCGCCGGGGCACCAAAGAGGATGTTCAGGCGGCCGCGTGCCACGCGACGAGTCTCTTCGCGCAATCGCGCAATCGCGCAAGAACGGCATCTGCATCAAGTGGGCGCGCGTTCATGATTAAGCAGTTACCGCCATCAGCCATGAGGCGAACATACAACCCCCTCATTATGGATTAGCCCTTAGAGACGCGGGGATTCTAGGGGCAATATCTACAGAAATTCCATACGTCTCTCGATACGCTGCTCCCGCAGCAGGGGAATGTGAATCGTGGACATTGTATTCGTACTGATTCTTGCAGGGCTTTATGCCCTAACCCACGGGTTGATATGGGCGCTCCGGCGACTGGGTGAAACGTCATGAGCGGCATGTATTGGCTCTCCGGACTGTTAGCGCTGTTTCTGTTCGGCTACCTGTTGTATGCGCTTCTGAAGGCGGAGCGATTCTAATGGACCCTTACGCATTGTTCTGGACGCTGCTGATCGTGTTTCTGGGGATCGCGGTGGCGTGCGCGAAGCCGCTGGGCAGTTACATCGCCGATGTCATGGAAGGCAAGCCCAATATTGCTCTGCGTCTTGGTGGAGGTGCTGAGGCCTTCCTCTATCGCATCTGCGGTGTGAATGCCCGCGAGGAGATGGCGTGGCCACACTATGCCATCGCGCTGCTGGTATTCAATGTGGTCGGCGCTGCCGTGGTCTACGCATTGCAGCGACTACAATTCTGGCTGCCCGTCAACCCGCAGCACTTCGCCGCGGTCAGCCCAGATTCGTCGTTCAATACGGCGATCAGTTTCATCACCAACACTAACTGGCAAGGCTACTCCGGTGAGTCGACGATGGGCTATCTGGTGCAGATGGCCGGACTGGCTGTGCAGAACTTTCTGTCCGCCGCAACGGGCATCGCGGTAGCCATTGCCGTGATCCGGGGATTCTCGCGCCACAGCGCGCAGAGCATCGGCAACTTCTGGGTCGACCTGACGCGCGGCACTCTCTACGTGCTGCTGCCGCTAGCCGTCGTGCTGGCGCTCGTGCTCGTCAGTCAGGGCGTCATCCAGAACTTTCACGCTTACAAAGATGCCACAACCGTAGAGACGCTCACCTACCAGAACCCGAAAACTGACGCGGCGGGCAACCCAATCAAGGATGCTGCGGGCAACGCGGTGACTGAGACCGCGACGACTCAAACGCAGACGCTGCCGATGGGTCCGGTGGCTTCGCAGGAAGCGATCAAAGAGCTTGGCACCAACGGCGGCGGGTTCTTTAACGCGAACTCAGCTCATCCATACGAGAATCCCACGCCCGTGACGAATCTGCTGGAGATGCTGGCGATCTTCCTGATCCCGCTCGCTCTCACCTATACGTTCGGCAAGATGGTCGGTGACACCCGCCAGGGATGGGCGGTGATGGCCGCGATGCTGATCCTATTTGTGCCGCTGGCGTTGCTGGCGTTCCACAGCGAGCAGCACGGCAATCCGCTCATTGCGAAACAGGGCATTGACCAGATTGCGAGCGCCACGCAGCCCGGCGGAAACATGGAAGGCAAGGAGACGCGGTTCGGTATCGCCGCCTCTTCGCTGTTTGCGGCCGTCGCGACGGGGACGTCCACCGGTGCGGTGAACACGATGCACGACTCGATGATGCCGCTCGGGGGCTTCGTGCCTCTTTTTCTGATGCAGCTCGGCGAGCTCGCGCCGGGTGGTGTCGGGACTGGCACATACACGATCTTGATCTTTGCCATCCTGGGAGTGTTTATCGCCGGACTGATGATCGGGCGAACCCCAGAGTATCTGGGCAAGAAGATCGAATCGTTCCAAATGAAGATGGCATCGATCTTCATCCTCACCACGCCATTTGTGGTCTTGATCGGCACGGCAGTGGCAGTCATGACGAGCGCCGGCAAGGCCGGAGTCGCTAATCCAGGCGCCCATGGTTTCAGTGAGATTCTCTATGCATTCACCTCGGCTGCTAACAACAACGGCAGCGCATTTGCGGGCCTGTCGGCCAATACGGTCTTCTACAACGTGGCACTCGGGCTCGCGATGTTCATCGGACGCTTCTGGCCGATCGTCGCAGCGCTCGCGATTGCCGGTTCGCTCGCCGCGAAGAAACGCGTGCCAGTCACCGAGGGTACAATGCCCACGCATAGGCCGCTTTTTGTCGCGCTGTTGATTGGATCGGTCCTTTTGATCGGCGTACTGACCTACGTCCCGGCGCTGGCCCTAGGACCGGTGGTCGAGCACTTCATGCTCGCTGCGGCCCATTAGAGAGACTCGCATGTCAAGGCAACAACTATCGCTCTTTGATCGCAAGCTTGTGGGCTCGGCGCTCCTTGATTCCGTGAGGAAGCTCGACCCGCGCGTCCAGTGGCGCAATCCCGTGATGTTCGTGGTGTACCTCGGAACGATCGTTACGACGATTCTGTACTGCCAGGCATTGGCCGGTCACGGTGAAGCGCCGGCGGGCTTCATCCTCGCGATTACTATTTGGCTATTGTTTACAGTGTTGTTCGCAAATTTCGCCGAGGCGCTCGCCGAAGGACGCAGTCGCGCGCAGGCCGCCTCGTTGCGCGGCCTGCGACATACCGTGTTTGCCAAGAAGCTTCTGGATCCGACGCTAGTGCGCCGCGAGACGACGCGCGTGATGGCGGAGGAGCTCCGGAAGGGTGACGTGGTCCTGATCGAGGCCCGTGACGACATCCCGGCCGACGGCGAGGTCATTGAGGGCGCAGCCTCGGTCGATGAGAGCGCGATTACCGGTGAGTCGGCGCCCGTTATCCGTGAGTCGGGCGGCGACTTCACATCCGTGACCGGCGGCACCAAGGTGTTGTCCGACTGGATCGTGGTGCGGGTCTCGGTCAACCCGGGCGAGACCTTTCTCGATCGCATGATCGCCATGGTGGAGTCAGCAAAACGGCAGAAGACACCCAACGAGATCGCGCTGACCATCCTACTGGTGGCGCTGACCCTGGTGTTCCTGGCCGTGATCGTCACGTTGCTGCCGTTCTCGATGTTCAGTGTCGAGATCAGCAAACTCGGCAGCCCGGTGACCATCACGGCGCTCGTGGCACTGCTGGTCTGTCTGATCCCCACGACCATTGGCGGGCTCTTGTCGGCGATCGGCGTTGCCGGAATGGGCCGGATGCTGCAGGCGAATGTCATCGCCACCTCGGGTCGTGCGGTCGAGGCCGCCGGCGACGTCGACGTGCTGCTGCTCGACAAGACGGGGACCATCACGCTCGGCAACCGCCAAGCGGCCGCGTTTCTGCCAGCGCCTGGGATCAGCGAGCAGCAGCTGGCCGATGCCGCTCAGCTGGCCTCGCTCGCGGATGAAACTCCCGAGGGGCGCAGCATCGTCGTGCTCGCCAAGCAGCGATTCAATATGCGCGAGCGGGATCTGCAGGCGCTTGGCGCGACATTCGTACCGTTCTCTGCCCACACACGCATGAGCGGCGTCAATCTGGGAGAGCGAAAGATACGCAAGGGCGCCCCCGATGCGATCGCCAAACATCTCGAGAAGCTCGGAACCTCTTTTCCGCAGCTGGTCATCGATGAAGTGCAGCGGGTTGCGCGCAAGGGTAGCACACCCCTTGTCGTCGCCGACGATGCCCGCGTCCTCGGCGTCATCGAGCTCAAGGACATCGTCAAGGGCGGCATCAAGGAACGGTTCATAGATCTGCGGCGCATGGGGATCAAGACGATCATGGTCACCGGCGATAACTCGCTCACGGCGGCGGCGATCGCCGCCGAGGCGGGCGTCGATGACTTTCTGGCCGAGGCGACGCCGGAAGCCAAGCTCAAGCTGATTCGCGAGTACCAGGCACAGGGACGCCTCGTCGCCATGACCGGCGATGGCACCAACGACGCACCGGCGCTTGCGCAGTCAGATGTCGCGGTCGCGATGAATACCGGTACTCAGGCGGCCAAAGAAGCCGGGAACATGGTTGATCTGGACTCGAATCCGACCAAGCTGATCGAAATCGTCGAGACGGGCAAGCAGATGCTGATGACGCGTGGTGCGCTGACCACATTCTCCATCGCCAATGACGTCGCGAAATATTTCGCCATCATTCCCGCTGCGTTCGCGATTACCTACCCGGAACTCGGTGCGCTCAACGTCATGCACCTGGCGACACCCAACTCCGCGATCCTCTCGGCGGTAATATTCAACGCCCTGATCATCGTCGCGTTGATTCCGCTGGCTATCAAGGGTGTGAAGTACCGACCGTTGGGCGCAGGCCCGCTGCTACGGCGCAATCTGCTCATATACGGGCTCGGTGGCGTCATCCTGCCTTTCCCCGGCATCAAGTTGATCGACATGGTTCTATCGGCGGCCGGCTGGGCTTGAGGAGAAAGGAAGATGAAGGCTCGATTCGTACGACCCGCGGTGACTCTTCTGCTCGTCATGACGGGGGTGCTTGGTGTGGCATATCCGCTTGTGATTACGGGTGTGGCGAGAGTGACTTTCCCCCACCAAGCCGAGGGGAGCCTGATCTACAAGGATGGGCATCTGATCGGATCGACGCTGATCGGCCAGAGCTTCTCTGATCCGAAGTATTTCTGGGGCCGGCCGTCCGCCACCACACCGCAACCTTATAACGGCATAGGCTCATCGGGATCGAACCTCGGCCCGCTCAATCCGGCACTGTTGGATCAAGTCAAAGCAAACGCCAAGGCCCTGCACGACGCAGACCCCGACAACTCACAGCCGATTCCAGTCGAGCTGGTGACGGCATCAGCCAGCGGCCTTGATCCGGACATCAGCCCAGCGGCCGCGCGCTACCAAGCCGCGCGCGTAGCGCGGGCCCGCGGTATTGCGCCGGCGCAGCTTGACTCCCTTATCTCTGCACACGAGCAGGATCGCCTGCTGGGCTTAATCAGTGAGCGACGCGTCAACGTACTGGAGCTCAATCTCGCGCTCGATCGGCTTCGTTGAGAGCCAGCTCGTTGTGCGTCCGATCCTTGAGAGTCAAGTTGGATTGTGTCTTCTAGGAGTATTTCCATGCTAAGGCCCTTGCTGTCTCGTCCGTGGACCGCAAACCTCGCGGCATCAATCGCATTGTTCTCATCGGTCGCAGGAGCGCAGACACCGGACGGGGTGGCACCTTCGGGACCGTCCGCGCAATCGACGCCAGAAGTCGGCGCCGCGAAATCTGCCGACCAGAGAATCTCGGATCTGAGTCGTGAAGTGGAAGAGCTGAAGGATCTCGTCCATCAGCTGCAGGACCAGATCCCAAAAGCGGCTCCCGCCGCGCAGCCCGCTGCGAGCACCGTTGCTGCCGCAACGCAGCCGCCGACCGCTACAGTCGCGGAGACTCCGGTGGCTGCAGCGCCGAAGGTTGCTGCGGATTTGCTTCGTGGCATGACCATCAACGCGATGCTCGATACCTATTACGAATACAACTTCAATTCACCAATCGGACGGGTGAATTATCTGCGAGCGTATGACGTGAGCAGTAACAGCTTCAGTTTGAACCAAGCGGATCTGGTCGTAGAAAGCGCAGCAGACCCGGATGCCGGCAAGCGGCTCGGAATGCGACTCGACCTGCAGTACGGACAGGCCACGTCGACTCTGCAGGGCAATCCGGCTAATGAATTGCGCCCGGACGTGTACCGCAACGTATTCCAAGCCTATGGAACGTACGTCTTCCCTCTCGAGAAAGGGCTCACGGTGGACTTCGGCAAGTGGGCCAGTTCGCTCGGGCTGGAGGGCAACTATACAAAGGATCAGCTCAACTATTCGCGATCCTACTGGTTCAACTACCTGCCCTTTTATCACACGGGCGCGCGCGCAAAGCTTGCCGTAACCGACCAGGTGGCGGTGAACGCATGGATCACGAACGGCACGCAGCAATCTGAGCCGTTCAACAACTACAAGGACTGGCTGCTCGGTCTCGTGCTGACGCCGAGCCCAACGGTGAGCTGGACGCTCAACTACTATCAGGGCCAGGAGCACCCGGACGTGCTGTACCTGCAGAACCCAACGCCGGCACAACAACAGAGCCTGCCGAATGTACAGGGCACCTACATCCTTCCGATCGCAAACCCACCTGACGGCAAGCTGCAGATCACCGACAGTTACCTGACCTGGCAGGCATCGAAGGCTCTCACGCTCGCGGCAGAGGCGGACTACGTGCAGCAGCGCCTCTACTCTTACTCCTCGCCGGAGCGCGTCGAGGGCGGGGCATTCTATGCCGCCTACCAGCTCTCATCAGCATTTGCGTTTGCTGCGCGTGTGGAATATCTCGCGGACATTGGTGGGCTCTTCAGTGGCACCACACAATACCTCAAGGAAGGAACGCTCACGCTCGACTACCGTCCAACGGACGGATTTCTTATACGTGGAGAGTTCCGTCGCGACCAGTCGAATCGGACCTACTTCCTCGGACACACGCTGGGCGTCTTGGAGGCGGCGCAACCGACCATTGGCCTCGGACTCGTATGGTGGTTTGGTCAGAAGGAAGGCGCATGGTGAGTGTTGGCGAGTGGGCACTGGAACCGCTTGTACAACGCTGCGACGAAACCCGAAGTCATGGGTCAACATCAATAATGATAGTGCTCCAGAAATCGATAAAACGATGTAAGGGCGATCGCCCCGGGAAATTACAGATTCCCGCTAGGTTCGCAAGTCTGAGTGATGGTCGGTAAGCCGCGAAGACCATAGTGCAGCTCAGAACGACGCCGGGCGGACCGCTACGCCGCACAGTTACGATCATGATCTGGCATTAGGCGCGAGTGGAAGAAGAGCTGAAGCTCTTCGTCGATGCGCGACGCGAAGCGCATCAGGTACTCCGCGCCCTTGGGCACCGGATCGTCCCATGGTCTGAGGCCGTTGCAGGGCCAATGCCACGTCCTCTGCAAGTGGCGGCGCTTCGGGCGCTGCTCAAATCAAGGTACGCGGAAGTCGGTGCTGGCTGGCACTGCTCCCAGGCGCCGGACGAGATGCATCAGCTTGCTATCGAACTGCTGGCAATGACTGATCGCGCAGGCCTTGCGGTACCTGCCATCCGCCAAATTCTAGCGTAGGCCGAGTTCACATCATGCGCGGCTGTCGACCCATGGCCCTTCATGACCGGTTGACGGCTGTCGGGCTGGTTTTTGGCCGGTAGAAGGTCAGGTCATGACCGTTCCCTGCCGTTGTTGAGAGCCAGATCTTTCCTGGAAGTCATTCGCTGATACGCGCGGCCGCGTGGGCGAGCGCGTACTGAGCCTTGGCGTATTGAGTGAGCGCCTGTGAGTAGTCATTTCGTGCCTGAGTCAGATCCTGCTGTGCCTGTATGACCTCGAGTACGGCGTAGACCCCAAATTCCTTGCGCTCCTCACTCAATTTCAGACTCTCAGCCGCCAATTCCACACTGCGCCTCGCCAGCTGGATCTGGTCGGCGCCGGCGCGCGCAGCTGTGTAGGCATCCATGACCTGCTGCGCGATTCCCTGACGCAGCTTCTCATTGCCGAGCCGCTGCTGGCGCAGCTGCGAGTCGGCCGATTCGGTGCGACCGAAGTCGAGCAGGCCACCGGGCCCGATACGCCATTGCACCCCGATTATCACATCGTGGGCTCCGAGGTAATCGGTCAGATCCCCGTTGGCGCCGCCGCGCACCTGTCCGGCAGCGGCGGAGGCCCCTAGTGATGGGATCAGGGGTCCGTAGCGGGCCGAGCGCTGGGCATCCTGGGCCGCTGCCACCGCAGCGGCGCTGCTCTTGAGTTCCGGTCGTGCCGCCAGCCCCTCACTGACGAGTGCCGCGACGCCACCGTCGAGTGGCACCAGCGTTGGTGGCACAACCAGGCGGTCGAGCGGCTGCAGAAGCAAGGTCGGATCGAGGTGCAGCACCGTCGCCAGCGTGGCGGAGTGCGATTGCGCGGCCGCCTGAGCCTGGCGCAGGAGAATCTGGTAGCGCTGGGTCTGAACGCCAACGCGCAGGACATCGCTGCGGTTGCTCAGGCCAATCGCAAAAGCGCGCTGCAGTTGCTGCTCGTACTCGCTGGAGATCCGCACGGCCTCCTGCGCGATATCGGTGGCGGCCATGGCATTGACCAGATCGAAGTAGGCGCCTGCAGCCGCGAGTGCGGTGTCATTGCGGGCCGCCTCCACCTGATATCTTGCTGCGCTCTCAAGCTGCCGCGCGGCGAACTTGTTGAAAAGCGCCGCGCCCACATCGATGCCGGCATTCAGGCTCAAGGCTCGTTGATCGAGCTCGGCGTCCGCTTCGAGCAGCACGCCGCTGGCCTGCTGGAATGCGCCCGTGCGCCGCGCATACCCAACGCCAGCGTCAAGCCAGGGGAAAAAGGCGAGCGTCGCCGAGTCATTGGCGGCGACGGCCTGCTGCTCGGCCTCTCGGACCAGCGCTAGGTCAAGGTTATTCAGCCCCGCCAGACGCAGCGCGGTGGGCAGGTCGATTACCTGCGTCTCGGCAGTGGACGTTGCTGCAGCTGCTGGCGCCGGGGTTGCGGATGCCTCGGCCGCGGCGCAGCACTCCGCTGACAGCAGTGCGGCGGTCACAAGCATCGCTAGCGCCGGAGTGTGCCGGTGGCCGTTCATGGCTGCGGCGAGGTTTCGCCCGGCGTCAGTTGCACCGACAGGTACATGCCCGGCTGCAGCAGCTGCCCGGGATTGGGCATGTCGATCTCGGCCAGCATCGTGTGTGCGCTCGGCTCAAGGGCATAGCTCACCCGGGTAATGCGGGCACTGAAGTGCCGACCTGGCAGACCCGCCGCGCTGATCACCGCCGCCGTTCCCGGCCGGATTCTGGCCGCGTCGTTCTCCGGTACCGGAATCTGGATCCGCACTTGCCGGAAATCCATCAGGCTTACGATCCCGGCGCCGGGCTGCGTGCTACCGGTCGGCACCGGGATGAAAGCTCCGGGGTCGACGTAACGCGCCGTGATCGTACCGGAGAAGGGTGCCGTGATACGCGCGTAGGCAAGTAGTGTGTTGATCCGATCGAGTTTGGCCTGGGCTACTTCCTGCCGGCCCCGGGCCTCATCGAGCGCTTGCGGCGTTACCAGGTCGGGGGCACTTTGCGTGGCCTGCTGCATGCGCTGGTAGTCACGGTGCGCCACGTCGAGCTCGGCTTTGTACTGCAGCTGGTCGGCCAGAAGCTCCGGGACCTCGAGCTCGGCGATCAGATCGCCTGCCTTGACCTGATCGCCCTTGTCGACCGGGATGCGCTTGAGGAAGCCGGCGACCTTCGCTGTAATCAATGCTGACTGGTAAGCGACGACCTGAGCGGGCAACACGATTGCGGCGGGCGGAGCAGCGGCCGCGGTGGGGGCCGCAGTGGCCGCTCTCGCCACCCAAGCACTTCCAAGGCACAGCGTCGAACCCAGCGTCGCGATGAGCAGGGACTGCCGATGACGGCGCCCGGATGTGGATCCTCGGGAGTGAGTGTGGGTCATGAGTGCTCCTGGACAGGAATCGTTGGATCATCTGGATCGAGGGAAAAGCTCTTTCGGCTCGCATGTCCCCGGATCAGCGCATAGATCCCCGGCAGTACCAGCAGCGTGGCGAGTGTCGCCAGCGCCAGGCCACCGATGACCGCGCGGCCCAGTGGCGCGGTCTGCGCACCCCCTTCGCCCCAACCGATGGCCATCGGCAGCATGCCGGCAATCATGGCGAGGCTGGTCATTAGAATCGGCCGCAGGCGGCTCGTCGCCCCGCTCACCGCGGCCTCCACGGCGCTCTGGCCCGCAAGCCGGGCGCGCTCCGCGAAGGTGACCAGCAGGATAGCGTTCGCCACCGCGACGCCGACCGCCATGATGGCGCCCATGAAGGATTCCAGGTTGAGCGTCGTGCCCGTCGCCCACAGCAGCAGGCCGGTGCCGGCAATCACCGCCGGGACACTCGCAATGGCCACCAGCGCGAGCTGCCAGGACTGGAAGTTGGCCAGTAGCAGCAGGAAGACGACGAGCACGGCAAGCAGCAGACCCTGCTGGAGTCCTGCGAGCAGCTCGCCCATCGGCTGGACTTCGCCGCGCAGCGTGACGCTCACTTTGGCGGGCGGGTTGCCCACCGAATGCAGCGCATCCCGAACCGCCGCCGCTGCGGCGCCGAGACTCGCGCCCTCGATATTGGCCGTCACGCTCACCAGGCGCGTCATGTTGTAGCGATCGTATTCGCCAATCACCGACCCGGCGGTGACCTGGGCAATGTCGCGCACGCGGGTGGACTGACCCGGCGCGCCACTGACCGGTACGTTGGCGATGTCCTCGAGCGAGGTCATCTGGTGCTGTGGAACCTCGACCTGAACCTGGTACGCCACCCCGTTGGCGCCCGCCCAGTAGACCGGCTGTGTAAATCGGCTCGAGGAGGTCGCCGGCGTGAGCGAGCGCGACAGATCCGCCGTCGTGACGCCAAGCACACCAGCGCGCTCGCGATCGATCGTGACGTTCACGGCGGGGTAGTCGAGCGGCTGGCCAAACTGCACATCGCGCAGCATCGGCAGTGTGGCGAGTTTCGCGCGTACCTTTTCGGCATAGGTGCGGTCATCGGCAAGGTTCGCACCGCCGATCGCGACTTCAATCGGCGTCGAGGCGCCGAAGCTCATCACCCGGCTGACGATGTCGGCTGGCTCGAATGAAAACTGAACTGCGGGCATATCGTGCGCAAAGCGGGCGCGCAGTCGCGCGCGCAAGGCGCCAAGGTCCACATGGGCCGAGTCTTTGAACTGCACCTGCAGCAGGCTCTCTTGCGGACCGCTGTTCCACAGGTGTATGAAGTTCACCGGATAGTTCGAAGCGTGCACGCCCACCAGGCTCAACGAGAGACCCACGGCGCCCGCACCGGCCTCTTCATCGATGATCTTGAGGGCCTTCTGGGTCGCAGCGGTGGTGAGCTCAAGTTGCGTACCGGCCGGGGCGCGCAGACGAAGCTGCAGCTGGTTGGACTCGACGCGGGGGAAAATGTCAGTGCCCAGGCGCGGCAGCAGCAGGACGCCGAGCCCGACGCACACCAGCAGGTAGGGGAGCAGCAGCGCGAGGCGGTGCTGAACCAGGCGCTTGAGGCGGCGGCCGTAGGCCTGCTGCAGTCGGAGAAAGAAGCCAGCATCCTGCTCCCGAAAAGCGCCCAGCGCGTGGCGTGTCTTGAAGGCCCACACCGAGAGCACCGGCACCAGTGTGCTCGCCAGCAGGTAGGAGGCGGCCATCGAGAAGGCCACCGACAGCGATAGCGGGACGAACAGTGCCCGCGCAGCGCCTTGCATCGTGAAGGAGGGCAGGAATACGGCGACCACGCACAGCATCGCCAGGAGCCTTGGGCCCATGACTTCGCGTCCGGCGTCGATGACCGCCCGGCCGACGCTCTGCCCGCGCAGCAGGTGCGTGTGGGTGTTCTCGATCACGACAGTCGACTCGTCGATTAGGATGCCCACGGCGAGCGCCAGGCCGCCCAGGGTCATGATATTGATCGTCTGTCCTGTAACCCATAACGCGAAGCAGGCCGCGAGCAGGGAGATCGGGATGTTGAGAATCACGATCAGCGCGCTCGACCAGTCGCGCAGGAACAGCAGCACCATCAGGCCGGCGAGTACGGCGCCGAGCAGCCCTTCGCTGAACAGGCTCGCGATCGCCCGCGTGACGAACGGGGACTGGTCGAAAACGTAGCTGACGGTCGTATCCTCGGGAAGCGCCGCCTGGAACTTCGGCAGGTTCTGTTTGACGAGATTCACAACCGAGAGCGTCGAAGCATCCGCGCGCTTTGTGACCGGGATGTAGACCGTCGGCTTGCCGTTGATCAGTGCGACGCTGGTCTGGATGTCCGAGGCGTCCTGCACTTTGCCAATGTCACGAACGAACAGCGTCGGCAGCGCTCCGGGCCGGATCGCCACCGCGGCGAGATCCTGGGCATCCTTGACGATCGAGTTCAGTGGCACGACCGGGTACTTATCTCCAAGATCAATATTGCCCGAGGGGTTGATCGTCTCGGCGCTGGCGATGGCACTGACCACGTCCTGGGCCGAGAGGCCGTAGGCCTGCAGCTTCGCGGCATCCACCGAAACGACGATAGTGCGGGCGCTGCCGCCAAATGGCGGCGGCGCCGATACGCCCGGGAGCGTTGCAAACAGCGGCCGCACGGTGTTTAGCGCCAGATCCTGGATCTGGTTGACCGTGCGGGTACTGCTCGCGAAGGCCAGATAGCCGACCGCCACGCTGCCGGCATCGAAGCGCATCACGAACGGCGGGACCGTCCCTGGCGGCATAAAGGCGCGGGCGCGATTCACGTAGGAAACCGTCTCGGCCATCGCGCTCGCCATGTCGGTGCCCGGGTAGAACTGCAGCTTGATCAGCGCCGCGCCCTGGATCGACTTGGACTCCACATGTTCAATCCCGGTGATATAGAGAAAGTGATACTCGTAATAGTAGGTGAGGAAGCCCTCCATCTGGCCCGGGTCCATGCCGCCGTAGGGCTGGGCCACGTAGATCACCGGCACACCCAGGGGCGGGAAGATGTCGCGCGCCATCGAGCGGATTGCGAGTCCGGCGCCGAAGAGCAAGCCGATCACCAGCACGAGAATCGTGTAGGGACGGCGCAGGGCCAGTTGCACGAGATTCATGGCAAGCCTAAACGGTAATCTAACGACATCGACTCGACGAGACCTTTGTGACGCCCGAGCTGGGCGTCGGGGGTGCGATCCTGCCCAAATGGAGGCTAACAGGAAGACTCTGACCGAGCGATGACCTGCAGCTGGCCGGCCCGGAGAGCCTAGGCGCAGAATCTTGGGCTTTCAAGCCATTACATGTCCAGAAATGCCAAGAAAACAGGCTATGGCAGCGCTCGTTCAATAAATAATATTTCGATCAGTTCAGGAGCTTTTCAGACTGCCGACGCGGTCATATCGGGAGTCATCCTGTTTAGAGAAATAGCGTCCGACTGCTGTAAGTGCCGGCTACCATTCGCAACTTCTATCTCGAGCGCGAACACTTCGCCTGTGAACTGTCTAGAGTCAGTAAGAACCCTCCCTAAAACAACCCAAAATCCCACTGTTTAAATGACAGAAATATGATTTCTAAAGGCCTGATTCCATTGATGAAAAAGTTCTCCAATCTTCTGGGCCCAAGTGGTCGACTTGCGCTTACGATTGCGCCAGGGGCGGCGGCAGATGATCCTCCTGGGCTGTTAATCAGCGTCCAGAGCTGAGCAGTTGCTGGTATTGACCATTGGAGGGTGTTTTGGGCCCGCAACTTGCTGACCTGACGGAGGGGCAGAACCTGGTGGGAATCCATCTCTGCCGCCAATTCAGCTGCAGTACCAACGATTACGAGTGGGCGCACCGTCGTTCTTGAAAAACAGGTCACCGCGCTCAATCTTCCCTTCGAGCCAGAATCGCGCGCGCTGTGGGAGGCCTGCTTGAGCACCTAAAAGCGTCCGAGGGCAGAGCTCGACGATACGATTCTTGCTCGTTTTCGTGCAGTCCTTGGCCACGCGCCACCACACGCGCCTTAGGTCAGGGCAATAGTGCGGCCAGCGAACCAGAACAATCCTTCCCCGACCAGAAAAGCGGCGGCGACATCGCTAAACAGCGGTCTCGGTATCGCAAGCCGCGCGCGCATCAGGCCATAGACCAGAAGCAATGCGCTCAGTACCACAGCCAGTTGACCGACCTCCACGCCAAGATTGAAACCCAGCAGCAGCTCGCCCAGGCGGTGACGCGGGAGTTGCATTTCCAATAGATTTGACGCAAATCCAAAGCCATGAATCAGGCCGAAGACCAATGTCATGACCAGGCGCACACGACCAGCGTCGCTCATATGTCCGGTGAGCATCAGATAGCTGGCAGAAAACACTGCTCCACCCACCAGCAGCGTAGCCGGCAGAGTGACCCCGAGGCCGACGATCTTCGCCAGCGCGAAGCAGAGCAGTAAGCCGCCCATACTCAAGGCAATGGGCACAGGACGATGCGTGCTGTCGCCGATAATCTCTGCACCGATCAGCGAAATGGTTAGTGCAACCAATGCGTCGATGTATTGCGGATTGGGCCGCAAAATCCCCGTTACAGCAAGACCGAGCGTCAGACTATGGCCTAGCGTGAAGCCGGTGATGACAAACAACAGGTCACGCACCCGTCGCGATATCAACACCAGACCCAGCATGAACGACATGTGATCGACGCCGGTGAAGATGTGCATGATACCCATACGGATGTACTGAAGCAGTCCTGCACTCTCCAGCACGCTCTGCGACGCGCGGCCAGACACATCGACTTCCCTGTGGTCGCTGGTCAGCAGTTGCTCGACGAGATTTCCGTCGCTGTCAAGGATGCGGGCAAAGTTGGTATGCGATGGTACGCGGTCGTAGAACGCCGCAGAGTGCAGTTTGATGTCGCTCATCGTGGGGCACGTGAAGACGAATTCGATGCGCCGGAAGCCGGCAATAGTCGATAGCGCAAGGGGCCCCTGCGTCCGGGGACATCGCTGGTCGCCCGTCGTCACGCCGACGCGATCCGCCAAATAGCTGTCGAGCTGCTCGACCGTCGGCTGCTGCTTGCCCGAGTCGGACAGGCGCCGTGCCTCGAGATCCGGTACGGTGAATTGCAGACGTACCGTGTTGCCGTTGATTTGCCACGAGGAATAGCTTTCGCTGAGCGTATGCGCGTACGCAATTTGCGCCCAGATCGGCCCGAGAATCAGCAGCGCCAGCAGCGATCGGCGCAGCCAGCTCATGGCTTGTAATCGGCAGCATAATCGCTGCCAATGAGAATCTTCGCTCGATGACGCAGGAATTTCACAGTCGCGTCCGTAATGCGCGTCTCCCGGTCCATTTTGAAGTCATTCACTACCTGTTCACGCGCAGCGTCGAAACTCATGTCGACGGGCGCCGTGTTTTCGATGAGCTTCAGGATATGAATGCCGTCTGCAGTCGGCACGGGTTCGGATACTGCCCCTGCAGGCATTCCCTTGGCCAGCTCAAATAGTTTGTCGCCGAGGTGAATTCTGGCCGCGAAATAAAAGTCGTCGTCGCACTTGTTGATATTGACGAGCCCAAAGCGGTTCAACGCCTGGTCGAGCACGCCCCCTGAGCGCAGGAGGCGCGCGGCATCGTCTGCCCGTGCCATTGCGGCTGCCGAATTGCTACCGGTCGCGGCCGGAATCAGGAGGTTGCAAACTGTGAGCTTTCCCAAGGTGGCATAGTGATTTCGGTGCTGGTTGTAGAACTCTAACAGTTGCTGGTCGCTTGGCTGGCTGGTGGTGACCTCTGCAAGTATCTGTTGATTGACGACCGCTGCCAATGCATTGCGCGTGTCCTGATCCGTTTCACCGAAATCCAGCTCCAGACCGCGCTGTACCAGCAGCTCCTCTACCACCATCTCGTCGAGCACGTGCAGCCTGTCTGCCTTGCTCGCTCGTTCAAAACTCTGGCCGGTCTCGTTTTCCAATTGGGTAATGAAGTCGCTGCGCAAGATCGGCCGGTGATTGACCAGCGCCACGTCCTCGGGAGGGACGGCATTGGTGAGCGTATTTTCCGCCGTGAAGAGGCCGTAACCCGCAATTCCCAATCCGGTGAGTACGCCGACCGTATAGAGAAGCATGGCGCGGGAAACATTGACCTCGGAAGACTTCCCAAATAGTCCTCGCGCTTTCATTGGTCGGGATGCGCCCGCTGGTTCGGGCTGCGGGGTTTGTGTCGGAGGCTGAGCGGATGAATTGGGATCACTCATGCATATCTCGTGAGGTCAGCGTTGCAGACGCAGTACTGGACAGATTGCGGACGTAGACTGCCAAGGACCGAATCGTGACCGGCGGCAATCGCGAAATCCATGCGGGACAACTTCCGGCGTGGCCATAGGCAACGGAGTTGTAGATGCTATCGCGCGAACCATCGCCGTAAAGCCAGATATTGTCAGTGAGATTCGGGGCGCCGATGGCCGGGTTTCCCTGGGCGCGCTCGCCGTGACAGTCCCAACAGAGGCCGCGAACCGGAGATCGGTAGACTTTGGTTCCGCGTTCTATTGCCGCGGCGTCTGCCGACTTGCCCTGGAACGAGAGGATGTAGTCTGTAACGTCACTGATCTCCTGCGGGTTGAGCGGAGCGAGTTGGTATAGCTTGTAAGGAACGGCTGTAGCGTATGCGGGCATGCTTGCCAGCTTCCAGCCCTTGGAATTGCCCGATCGAATGCCATACAGCACCACGCGTTCGATCTCGACAATCCGACCGCTGCCATAAAGCCAGTCATGGTCGCCCAGATTTGGCACGCCTCTGAGCGCATCGCCCTGCCCACGCTGCCCATGGCAGGACGCGCAATACCGTGCAAAGGCAGCTTTGCCACGCGACATGGCATACGCGTTCAATGCCGCATCTGCCGGTACCGTGTCCGGAATGGCCATAAGCAGACGGGTACGCAGCGCATTGGCGGAACGCGCATGAACAATTGCAGCAGCGATGGCTGCTGTCGCGAGCGCGAGCGCAAGCGCGAGCGCGAGTGCCGCGGTGCCGCGCCATCGTCGCTTAGAATGGCGATCTGCCGGCTGTGACCGTGACAACGCTCTATCCGAGGCGATCAATGTTGGGCTCCGATCACGATACGGAATGTAAGCATAACGACGCTTCCGGGCGCAGTACTCGGTGCATCTGCGGTAGCGCGGTAGAGGCATTCATCAATGCGCTCAGCCCGACCAATGCACCGGACGGTGAGGTCGGCCTGTAACGCGAGCTAGCTCAACTCTACCTGTTTAGTATCGCGTCCTCGACGACATTGTTTGGATATCACGAATACTGAGATTGTGCGTGTGCCTGTATCAAAAAGAGTGCAGAGTTGGGTAGATTGGATTGAAGACTCAGAAGATAGATTGAAGGGAGGGGTTGGATGGCAAGCTCATCAAGCCGTAGGAACGCGGTAGCCCGCTGTCTGAAAGCTGCATTCGTGGTGCGCCATCCGTCGGTCAAGGCCCCGGTGATGGGCGCCTGCCGGAACACGCGGTTGCCCGGCGTGTAGTGATGTATTGGCGCGCGCATCGTCATGCGCCTGCGCCCGGCAGCTTGCTGTGCCGAGTAGACGCCTTACCGCAGGGAGCGTGCAAGGAACTGCGTTTTGGCGAGGGGGATGCGTCGTTCTCCTTGTTGCTTTATCGTCGAGGAACGGAGATCCGCGGTTACGTGAATAACTGTCCGCACTTCGGTCTGCCATTGAACGCGCGCGCCAACGAGTTCCTGCTGTACGGGGAGGGTCTCATCATGTGCGCGCATCATTCTGCCGTGTTCCGCCTCGTTGACGGCCAATGCGTCGCTGGCCTGACATCAGGCGAAAGGCTCGAGCCGGTGCCGGTACGGCTGGTAGGCACCGAGATCTTCCTGGCCGACGCATGAGCGCGAGCCTCGAGCGCCTGCAAATGTTGCCGGATACTCAGGTGTCGTTGCGCGAGACCTTCGGCATCGACAGCGATCTGATGTGTGCAGCGTACAGTTGCGGCGGCGATTACGTGCCGACACGCGACGAAGCTTTTCGATTCGATACCGCAACAACCTTGGCCATTGCGGCCGGCTTCACGCATAACCGGCGGGTGCTGATACAGGGCTATCACGGCACCGGTAAGTCCACGCATATCGAGCAGGTCGCAGCGCGACTGAACTGGCCATGCGTGCGCATCAATCTGGACGGGCACGTCAGTCGCATCGACCTGATCGGCAAGGACGTCATCAGCCTGCGCGATGGACAGCAAGTGATTGAATTTCGCGAAGGCATCTTGCCATGGGCGCTGCAGCGTTCGGTGGCACTGGTCCTGGATGAATACGATGCCGGTCGCCCGGATGTGATGTTCGTGCTGCAGCGGGTACTCGAAGCCGATGGCAAACTGACGCTGCTTGATCAGAACAGGGTATTGCAGCCGCACCCGGCGTTTCGGCTGTTCGCCACGGCCAATACCGTCGGTTTGGGGGATGCCAGCGGCATGTACTACGGCACTCAGCCGATCAATCAAGGCCAGATGGATCGCTGGCAGATTATTGCCGCGCTCAACTATCTTCCGCTGCGGACCGAGTGCGCGATTGTGCTGGCGCGTGTCCCTGGTCTCGACACGCTCGATGGGCGCCCACTGGTCGAGACCATGGTGGCGCTGGCAGGACTGACGCGGCTCGCGTTCATGGGCGGCGAGCTCTCGACCGTAATGTCACCCCGTACCGTGATCACCTGGGCCGAAAACGTGACGATCTTCGGCAGTGTCGAGCAGGCTTTTCGTCTGACTTTTCTCAACCGATGCGACGAGGCCGAGCGGACTTCCGTTGCCGAACTGTACCAACGCTGCTTCGGTGTCGATCTGCAGGGCGAGGGCGAATGAGGCAGGCTGCATCGCTCCGGCGGGTACGCGAATTCGATAGGCGCCCTCAGGCTCGAGCCGCGGCCGTGGTGTATCGCGCACTCGCAAGCGTCCCGGGGCGCCAAGCCGCCGACGCCGCCAGCGCTCTCGGCACACGCTGGCAAATGCTGCTGGAGGAGTGCCCGCGCAGCCGGCAAGCGGCGGCATTTGCGCGCTGGCGCGGGCGCATCGATGCACTGGCGCTGCGGGCGCGCTATAGCGATCGATCCCGGCACGAGGCCAGCGAGCCGCTTGCTGCAGCGGCACAGAGATTGTTTTCGCTACTGGAGCAGAACCGGGTCGAGCTGCTGGGCGCCCGCAGGCTCGCGGGGGTGCGCGCCAATCTGTGTGCGCTGACGCTGGAGAAGTGGGTCCGCGCGCGACCGGAAGGAATTATACGCAGTGCCGATGTAGCATCCTGGATCGAGACGGTCTCATTGCTGGCGCGCGTTCCGCTCGGGGCGCCATTGCCTCCGGCCGCCTTGCAGGTGCTGCAGTCAAGCTGGAGCAACTGGCTCAGTGCGCAGCAGGTGCGCGAAATCGAAGCTCTGTCCGAGCTCGTCACCGACCAGGCGGCCTACGCGCGCCAGTCTCTGCGGGTCATCGCGGCGCTGCTCGGCCGGAGGACGGCAAAGGACGAGGAGCCCGCGCCCAAGGGTGACGCACGGGCAAATGAGAACGAGGCGCCGGGAGCCCATGAGTTGGCCGACGCGTCCGCATTGGGCGCCACGCCTTCCGGTGATCCGCTCACCGGCATCGAATCCCTTTTCAGCGCCAGTGACGGTGGCGGCCAGAGTGCCTCGCTCGCGACTGTGCATGAGTGGCCGGCATACCGGGTCCTCACAACGAGCTTCGATCAAGTGGTGCATGCCGAGCAGCTGTGCGATGCCGCGCGCTTGGCACAGCTGCGCCGAGAGCTCGACCAGCGGGCGGGCGGGCAATACGCGGGCATTGCGCGCTGGGCCCACCGGCTGCAGCGTCGACTCATGGCGTTGCAACTACGCTCGTGGGAATTCGATCGCGATGACGGGCTGCTGGATGCGGCGCGGCTGACCCGTCTGGTCACACACCCGCTTGAGCCACTGGCCTACAAGCAGGAGAGTGAATCAGCGTTTCCCGACACGGTGATCGCGTTGCTTGTCGATAACTCCGGCTCGATGCGCGGCTCTGCGATCACCACCGCTGCCATTTGCGCCGAGTTGCTCTGCCGTGTACTAGAGCGCTGCGGGGTCAAGTCGGAGATTCTGGGTTTCACCACCGGCGGCTGGCGCGGCGGTCGCGCGCGCGCGCACTGGGTCGCTTGCGGTCGCCCAGCTCACCCGGGACGCATCACCGAGCTGCGTCACATCATCTACAAGAGCGCGGATGAACCGTGGCGGCGAGCCCGTGAGCGGCTGGGATTGATGCTCGAGCCCGACTTGCTGAAGGAAAACGTCGATGGCGAGGCGTTGTTGTGGGCGCATGAGCGCATGCTGCGGCGCCCGGAGCGGCGGCGCATATTGCTGGTCATTTCCGATGGCGCGCCGCTCGACGAAGCGACGGTGGAAGCGAACGATGCGCAGTATCTGGAGCGACATCTGCAAACCGTCACCGAGTGGATTGAAACCCGCTCCACGGTGGAGCTCGCCGCTGTCGGTATCGGCTACGATGTCGCGCAGTACTACAGACGCGCCGTGACTTTGCCCAGCGCCGATGCTTTAGGTGAGGCGTTGGTGATGCAGTTGCTCGATCTGTTCGATATCAGGAGAAGGCAATGATTCGCCATGTTGTTATCTGGCGGCTGAAGCAGGAAGCCAAGCGCAATGGCCAGATCGATAACATCGATCCTATCCAGCGCAACCTCGCGGCGCTGCGCGCGCACGTGCCGGGTCTGCTGCGGTTGGAGCTGGGAATCAACGAGGTAGTTCAGCCCGATGCGGCCGACCTGCTGCTGTACGCAGAGTTCGCCAGCTGGGAGGCGTTGCGCGGTTATGAGATTCATCCGCTGCACGAGGAACTGCGTGCACTGATCGGCCCGATCCGCAGCGAGCGCCGAGTGGTCAATAACGAAGTCGAGACCTGATTCGCGCCGCCCGGCTGATGACACGCTCGGGTCATGCCCGTTTCCGCCGGCGCAGCAGAATGGCGCCGCATCGGGATTGTGCCCGCGGCACATCGCGGCTGTCGCTCGTTCAGCGAGACAGGGCAGCGAGACCCGGGATCTTGCTGAGTGCCACGTCCCACTCCGCTTTGCCGTAGAAGCGCTTGCGGATGAAGTCGACGAACAGTTTGACTTTTACGGTGCGACGATGCGTAGCGGGATAAATGGCCAGTAGCTCGAGTGCCGGCAGCTCGTAGTCAGTCAGCAGCGGTTGCAGGGCGCCGCTCACCAGATCCTCGCTGCACACCAGGGTCGGCAGACAGGTAATCCCGCCACCGCTGACGGCGAAATCGCGCAGCAGGTGTACGGAATTGCTGCGCACTCTGGCCGGCAGCTCAATCGTCACTTCCTCATCCCCGCGTTGAAAGGTCCAGCGGTTGCGGGTCGGATAAGCCGAGTACACACCTATGGCATGCTTGAGCAGGTCGGTCGGGCGCACGGGGGTGCCAAAGCGTTTGAGATAACGTGGCGACGCACAGAATACGCGATTGACGTGGAACAGCCGCCGTTCGATCAGCACTTCCGCACCGGGCCGGAAGATCTGCAACGCCACGTCGTAGCCCTCGTCAATCGGATTGACTGCGCGGTCGCTGACCGTGATGTCCAGATTGATATGCGGATAGCTGAGACTGAAGTCCTTGAGCGCGCGTCCCAGATGGCCGAGCGCAAAACCCGGCAGGACCTGCACGCGCAGCAGTCCCAGCGGAGTGCCCTCCACCAAGCGCATGCGGTCGGTGAGCGAATCGGCGCGTGCCAGCAGGTCCGTGCATTCCTCGAGGAACAGGCCACCGACTTCGGTCAGGGCCACTTTGCGGGTCGAGCGATGCAGCAGCGTGGCCTGGACGAAGGTCTCCAGCTGTTTGATGCGGCTGGTTATGACCGATGGCGTGACGCCGATCTGCCGAGCAGCGGCCGCGAAACTCTGGCATTCCGCAACCCGCACAAACGCCTGAATAGAAAGGAATCTATCCAAGCACCAATCTCAGTATTCGGATTCTGCGAATGATAATGCCATTGCCTCAGCGTTAGAATCTAGCCCGTTTCCTTTTGGCGCACAACACTAATGAGCACACCCCTCGGAACCCTAGAGCGCGTGCAGCAGAATGCTGGACTGCACTCCCCGATTCGGCACCAATTGTTTATTGGCGGCGAGTTCGTCGATGCTGCCAGTGGCGAGACCCTGACCAGCGTCAATCCGCACGACAATTCTTCGATCGCGGATGTGGCAATGGCGGGCAAAGCCGATGTCGATCGCGCCGTGGCAGCGGCCCAGGCGGCCTTTCCGTCGTGGAGCCGGATGGACGCTGGCGCGCGTGGCCGCATCCTTCTCAAGCTCGCCGATCGCATTGAGGACAATCTCGAAGAGCTGGCACGGCTCGAGTCGCTGGACACGGGGCATCCGCTGCGCGACTCGCGCACGCTCGACGTGCCGCGCACTGCCCTGTGTTTCCGCTATTTTGGTGGCATGGCCGACAAGCTTGAAGGCTCGGTGATACCGGTCGAATCGGGTCTGCTCAACTATTGTACTCGCGAGCCCTTGGGCGTGGTCGGCCAGGTGGTGCCGTGGAATTTTCCGCTGATGTTCACCAGCTGGAAGATGGCCCCGGCGCTGGCGGCAGGCAATTGCCTGGTCTTGAAGCCGGCGGAGATCACGCCGCTGAGCTCGCTGAAGATGGCCGAGCTGATGGCCGAATGTGGCATGCCGCCCGGCGTAGTCAACGTCGTGCCGGGTCTAGGCTCGGTGGCCGGTCAATACATCGCCGAGCACCCGCAGATTGCCAAGATCTCGTTTACCGGCTCGACTGCCACCGGGCGGCGCATCGTGCAGGCGTCAGCCGGCAATCTGAAGAAGGTGCAGCTGGAACTTGGCGGTAAGGGTGCCAACATCGTGTTCGACGATGCCAACCTGACTGCAGCCGTCAATGGCTCAGCCTGGGCAATCTTTCACAATCAGGGCCAGGCCTGCATCGCCGGGTCGCGTCTGGTGCTTCATGAACGGATCGCCGAGGAGTTCCTGGCGCGCTTCCTGGCGCTGGCGAAGTCCATCCGTCTGGGCAATCCGCTCGAGCCGGGCACCGAGATGGGACCACTGACCAGTACGCTACACCGCGATCGCGTACTGTCCTACGTGGCCATAGCGCGCGAACAAGGCGGCGAAATCCTGCTCGGCGGCAAGCCGCCAGCAGATTTGGCTCTTGCCAAGGGCTGCTACGTGGAGCCGACGGTGGTACGCGTCAAGTCCTATCGCGATCGCGTAGCGCAGGAAGAGGTGTTTGGCCCCTTCGTGACGGTATTGACCTTCTCCGACGATCAGCAGGCGCTCGAAATCGCCAACGGCACAGACTATGGTCTGGGGGCCGGCCTCTGGACCCGCGATTTGTCGCGCGCGCACCGGTTCGCGCGCGATATAAAGAGCGGCATGGTGTGGGTGAATTGCTACAAGCGCGTGCATCCGGGCTCGCCATTCGGCGGCGTGGGGCTGTCCGGGTACGGCCGCGATATGGGCTTCGAGGCGATGCGTGAGTACACCCAGGTCAAATCAGTATGGGTCAATGTGGACGCTCAAATCCCGCCCTGGTATCCGCGTTGAACCTCAGTCGGTGGCTCCAGTGATGAAGGAGTTCGTTTACAGCGCGCTGCCTATGCGCGTGGTGTTCGGCGCCGGTGCGCTGAAACACCTGGTGCGCGAGATTGATCTGCTGGGAGCCTCCAAGGCGTTGGTATTATCCACGCCCGAGCAGGCAGCAGCTGCCGAACGCGTCGCAGAGCAGCTCGGCGTGCATGCTGCCGGGGTCTTTGCCAAGGCCGTGATGCACGTGCCGATTGAGACAGCGCGCGAGGCGCAGGCAGTGGCGCGGCGCCTGGGAGCGGACTGCGCAGTGGCCATCGGCGGCGGCTCCACGACCGGCCTCGGCAAGGCGATAGCACTTGATTCCGGATTGCCCATCCTCGCCATTCCGACCACCTATGCGGGCTCGGAAATGACCCCGATCTACGGCTTGACCGAAGCCGGGGAGAAGCGCACCGGCAGGGATGTGCGCGTGCTGCCGCGCGCCGTCATCTATGACCCGGAGCTCACCCTGTCACTGCCGCTTGGCCTGTCGATCACGAGCGGAATGAACGCCATTGCGCATGCCGCCGAGGGACTGTACGCGCGGGACGGCAATCCGATCATGGATGTGATGGCCGAGGAGGGTATCCGTGCCATGGCTGCGGCGCTGCCCAAGCTTCACGCCAACCCGGCAGATCTCGACGCGCGCGGCAACGCCCTGTATGGGGCCTGGCTGTGCGGTGCCGTGCTCGGAAGCGTCGGGATGGCGCTGCATCACAAGCTCTGTCACACGCTCGGTGGCAGCTTCAATTTGCCACACGCTGAGGTTCACACGGTGGTGCTGCCCCATGCGATCGCGTACAACGCGCCGGCCATCCCGGCTGCGTTGGCGCGTCTTTCGCGGGCGCTGGGTACCACCGAATCGCCGGCAGCGGCGCTTTACGATCTGGCGCGCAGCAATGGCGCGCCTTATGAGCTGCGCGCCCTTGGGTTGGCGGAGCGCGATTTGGACCGGGCTGCCGAGCTGGCGGTGGCCAATCCTTATTGGAATCCACGTGCCATTGAGCGCAATGCAATCCGTGCTTTGCTGCAGGATGCCTGGGAGGGCAAGCGCCCGAGCTAAAGAGCAGAGGCACGCGCATTTACGGCAACATTATGTGGAATCTGGACGAAAATACCATTACCGATGAAGTGCTCAGCCGGTTGCAGAACACCGACAATCCGCGCCTCAAGCAGATTATGACCAGCTTGATTCGTCATCTGCACGACTTCGCGCGCGAGGTGGAGCTGACCGAAGGCGAATGGTTCGAGGGCATCAAGTTTCTTACCGATGCCGGCCGCATTACCAACGACAGGCGCCAGGAGTTCGTGCTGCTGTCGGATACGCTTGGACTGTCAATGCTGGTGATTGCGCAGAACAATCGCAAGCCCGAACGCTGTACCGAGTCCACGGTGCTCGGACCCTTCCACGTCGAGGGCGCGCCTGAGTACGCACTGGGCGACGACATCGCCAACGGTGCCAAGGGTGAACCGTGCTATGTCAACGCAAGGGTCATGGGTCTTCAGGGTGAGCCGGTCGCCGGAGCGCTGGTTGATGTGTGGCAGGCGGACGAAGCCGGCTTCTACGATTCTCAATACGCTGACAATGAGCAGATGCGCGCCCGCGGCAAGCTGCATACGGACGCCATGGGACGTTTGCATTTCAAAACCATCCTACCGGTGGCCTATCCAATCCCAAGCGACGGGCCTGTGGGTCGCATGCTCGCTGCGACGGGCCGACACCCATGGCGGCCGGCGCATATCCATTTCATGATCGATGCGCCTGGCTACGAAAGACTCGTGACGCACGTGTTTCGTGATGCCGACCAGTATCTGCGCTCCGATACGGTGTTTGGCGTACGCTCGTCGCTGATTGCACACTATCAGCAGCATCCGGCGGGTGAGACGACGCCGGCGGGCAAACGCAGTGACGTGCCTTTTTACACACTCGATTTTGATTTCGTGCTCAATCCGTCCTCGAGTGCGCGGTAGCGCCCGAGACGGACAACAAAGGGCCGCAAGAATAATTTAAATGGAGGGGAACATGAAAAATCAGGGTTGGGACAGGGCGTACGAGTGGAAGGCGGTAACGTTGCTGACGCTCGGCTTCGGGCTTGTTGGACTGGACCGCTGGATCATCGCGCCACTGCTGCCGTCGATGTCGCGCGATCTGCATCTGAACTATCAGGATGCCGGCAACATCGTCGCCGTGCTAGGTCTTGCCTGGGGCGTATTTGCCATTATCGGCGGCGGATTATCGGATCGCATCGGCCGCAAGAAAGTCCTGATCCCGGCCATGGTCGCGTTCTCGCTTCTGTCGGGGTTTACCGGCATGGCCGGCGGTCTGGTCAGTCTGTTGATGATTCGCGGAGTGATGGGCGTCACTGAAGGGGCTTTCTGTCCGACGAGCTTTGCCACCACCAATGATGCCTCCAAGCCCGCGCGACGCGGACTGAACCTGGGGATCCAGCAGAGCACCTTTCCGTTATTCGGTCTGGCACTCGGTCCGATCCTGGCCACGCAGTTGCTGGGCGTCCTCAGCTGGCGCTGGATATTCGTCATGGTGGCCGTCCCGGGATTGATCCTGGCGGTGCTGTTGGCGATCACCATTCGCGAGCCTGCCAACCTGCAAAAAGCCGCTCAAGCGCAGCGCGCACCGATCAGCGACATGCTCAAGCACCGCAATGTGCCGCTGGCCATGCTCGCCCTGTTCTGTGCAATGGCCGGCATCTTCACGCTCAGTGCACTGGTGCCAAGCTACCTGGCCGATTACCTGAAGCTCAGCACCACCGATCAGGGTCTGGTGACCTCGGCAATCGGCTTTGGCGGATTTTTCGGGCAGCTGATTCTCCCGGGTGTATCAGATGTCGCGGGACGCAAATCCGTGACCGTGCTCAGTTTCATTCTCGGGGCAGTATTCGTGTACGCGTTCGCGCACAGTGTCTCCCTCGGTGCTTTGTTTGCGACGCTGCTGGTGGGCTGCTTCTTCTGCTTCGGCCTACTGGGACTGATCACCGGGCCAATCGCGGCTGAAGCCGCACCACTCGGTCTGATCTCCTCAACCACCGGTATCATTGTTGGTTCAGGTGAGATCTTTGGCGGCGGTGTGGCACCGATCATTGCCGGTCATGTGGCGCAGAGCTTTGGCATTCAGCACACACTTACCATGGCCCTGATCGCGCTGATCATCGGCGTAGTGGTGACAGTGTTCCTGCGTGAGACGGCTCCGCGTCGGCTCGCGGCCGCTCCGGTTCCGTCTGCTAGGCAGTCCGAAGGCTAGGCGCAGCATGAAGCCACCATACGCAGAGCCGTCGCAATGTGCAGCGCTGAGCAGCAATCGAACACCGCTATGGTAGTACGGACGCCATGATTGACACGTTGCTACGCTCCATACAGGAGAGTGCATTCGCGAACTGGGTGCAGGAAAGCGCTTACCCGTATGTGATCACGCTGCACTCGGTCGGTCTTGCCCTGTTGGTCGGGCTATTGGTGGTGATCGACCTGAGGGTGCTCGGATTCGGGCGCGGCCTGCCGCTTCCGGCGCTGCGCAAGCTCATGACCGTGATCTGGATCGGGTTTTGGACCAACTTTGCCTCGGGGATCATGCTCTTTTCGATCGATGCCAAGAAGGATTATTACAGCCCGCTCTTTCGCATCAAGCTGTCGTCAATCGCCATCGGCTTGATCCTGGGTACGCTCATCAAGCGCCGAGTGCTGGACCAGGACATCGAATACGCGGCAGTCGAGGCGAGCGCTCCTTCGTTTGCCAAGGTATTGGCGCTGGTCTCGCTGCTGTGCTGGATGACTGCGATTGTCTCCGGCAGATTGCTGGCCTATTTCACTTTCGGCGACGTCGGTATCGACGGCTGACATAAAATGACGGGTACGCAAATCATGGATCTCGCAACCGCTCACCCGACGCTCGAATGGATCAAGCAAACCTGGATCGGCGAGTTCGTGCGCGGCAGTACCTGGGCGTTTCCGACGCTGCAGTCGCTGCACTTCATCGGCATGACGCTACTGATCGGAGTGGTGGGCGCCATTGATCTGCGCGTACTCGGGGTGGCGCGGGGACTGCCTCTTCATCCGCTGCACCGTCTTCTGCCGCTGGCTTTCTTCGGGTTCGGTTTGAATCTGCTCACGGGCATCTTTTTCTTCTGCCATGACCCTTATGTCTACGCCTTTAATCCGAGTTTCCGGCTGAAGATGTTCTTGATTCTGTTGGCCGGCCTGAACGCCTTGTGGTTTCGTCTCGGCGTGTTCCTGGATGTGGAAAAATGGGGCCCGGGCATCGAAGCTTCGCGACTGGCCAAGGTCATCTCGGCGCTGTCGCTGTTGATCTGGGTCGGCGTGATTGCCGGCGGGCGTTTCATTGCCTTTACCAACTCGCATCAATGAAGGATCACACCGATGTATCGCTGGCTGCTGATTGCGCACAGCATCTGGCGCTGGGCGGTAATTCTCGCCGGTGTCACGGCAGTCCTCTGCGCAGCGTGGGGGTGGCAGCGTCGCCGTACCTGTTACGCACAATGCGCGATCTTGGGCCGACTGTTTGCTATTGCAGTGGACATCCAGGTGCTGATAGGCGCGGCGCTCTACCTGCTGTTCAGTCCCATGACGACCATCGTGTTGAGAATCAATGGCGCTACGCCGCGCGGCACGGAACTTGCGTTCATCGGCTCGACTCACGCACTGATTATGATCGCCGTGCTGGTCGCGGTGCATCTGTCGGCAGTTATAGTACGGCGCGGCGCCAACGATGCCGCTCGTCTGCGTCGCAGCGTGCTGTGCTATGGTCTGACGCTGCTGCTGCTACTCACTGGGGTGCCGTGGTGGCGCCCGTGGCTGCGTCTGTAAGCCTCGCGCTGCGGCGCACATTCAGGCGTATTCGAACAATGGTTATAGAGACGGCGGATCGGCCGATCGCCAATCAAGGAGTGGAGTAAGGAACATGACTACTGCGGCAAGTCGAACTGTATTTGGGTCCTTAGGTGATTACGTCAAGGGTGATCTCCAGATCATCAATGACAATCCCAAGTACTACGCGTTTTCGAACGTATTCGAAGTGGCGGATAAATCCGCCCCCTACGAAAAGGTGGTCGTCGCACTCAATCTGGGCTATGTCCTAGAAGCGTTACGCGCCGAGGGCCGATCCCCCTGGTTCGCCGCATCGCATGATGAGTTCGCCATCGTGCTGGACGGCAAGGTGCATGTGGATCTGGTAAAGCTCGCCGAGCCCGACAAGTTCGCGGCACCGGATAAGCAGGGTACCGTCAGGATCCCAGGCGAGCCTGTCGGCAAGAAGATGGGATACGTCAAGGCCTCTCGGGGCCATCAGGTCATGTTGCCCAAGGGCGCGGCATACCGCTTTGACGCCCAGGAGCCAGGGGTGGTCCTGATGCAGACGATCCTTGGGGAACTGTCGGTTCAGAAATGGTCAGAGATTTGTTACAAGTGAAGAATTGGAGGTAGTTATGAACACTCAATCGATCCCGTCGCCTGCTGTGCAAGCCTCGGCGGCGAACAACCGTACTGGCTATCGCAGCTTCACGCTCGGCGGCTTCCAGTTCAGCCGGGACGAATATTTCGTGCACATCGGCTGGACCGCCAAGGGCCAGGCGATGTCGCACACGATGTCGGCGGACGCTTTTTTGCGCGCAATGATGCGCGACGTCGCCTGGGGCTTCTTCTATGGCTGGGTGAATTTCGACGCTGTCATTGGCACGCGCAATCTCTACGGCAAGGTGGAAATGTATGCCGGCCGCTACCACCCTGCCTACAAAGACAAGGGGCTCGATCACACCGAGACGTTCGAAAGCCCGCTGATCATGGCGACCTTCAAGGCGATTCTCGAGGACTGGACCAACGAAGGATTCGATCCGTTTGCTGCTCCGGACGAGACTGGCAAAGGCTGGCTGGGCGTCAAGCACGGCAGCAACAGTGCGGCGATCGAGCGCGAGCGCCAGGCATGCAAGCGTATGCCCGGTTTGCCGGGCGATACGCCGCTTCGCAGTGATACTAACGGCTATCCGGTCAATCGCGCCTTCGCCGATGTGTCGCAGGACGAGCCTGAGATCCACGCCGAAGCTGGCTTCGAGGATGAAGTACAGGGCTTCAGTCTATTTAAGTATCTGTCGCGCTCGGATGTCACCTGGAACCCGTCGGTGTCTTCAGTGTGCGGTCGCAGCCTGTGCTGTCCGACGACCGAGGAGTACATTCTGCCGGTCAAGCACGGCAATGACCGTGTCGAGTGGTTTATTCAGCTCAGCGATGAAATCGAGTGGGAAATCGAGGACAAAAATACCGGTGCGCCGCGTGCCAAGGTGCGCATGAAGGCGGGCGATGTGGCGGCCATGCCGGCCGACATCCGTCATCAGGGCTACTCGCGCAAGCGCTCAATGCTGCTGGTGTGGGAGAACGCCACCCCGGGTCTGCCGGAGATGTACGAAAGCGGCAAACTCAAGCCGTATCCGATTGAGTTCTGAGGGCATGGCACGCGCTGGTTGATGAATTCAGCCGCGCCGCCAATGCCCAGTGCCGCGGGGCGGCTGATATATCCGCGGCTTTACCGCTGTCGCTAGGCTGCCAGTTTCCATGCATGCAACCATTTCAGTTTACGTTTGCGATGCTGTGCGTACCCCGTTCGGGCGCTACGGCGGCGTGTTCTCCTCCGTGCGCCCTGACGATCTGGCAGCGCATGCGATCCGGGCGCTGGTCGGCCGCGCGCCGCAGCTCGACCCGGCCGCGGTTGAAGAAGTATTTCTGGGTTGCGCCAATCAGGCGGGTGAGGACAACCGCAACGTCGCGCGCATGGCGAGCCTGCTTGCCGGATTGCCCGAGAGTGTACCGGGGGCGACCATTAACCGTCTGTGCGGCTCCGGGCTCGACGCCGTCGCGCTTGGTGCGCGTACCATCGCCAGTGGCGATGCCGAGATCGTGATCGCCGGCGGCGTGGAGAGCATGACGCGCGCACCATTCGTCATGGGCAAGGCCGATGCGGCCTTCTCACGCAGCGCAAAAATCGAGGACACGACCATCGGTTGGCGCTTCATCAACCCGCTCATGCGCGAGCGCTTCGGCGTCGATTCAATGCCCGAAACTGCCGAAAATGTGGCCGAACAGTTCAAGATCGCGCGTGCCGATCAGGACGCATTTGCGCTGCGCAGCCAGCAGCGCTGCGCCGCGGCGCAGCGCGCCGGCTTCTTCACAGGCGAGCTTGTCGCCGTTACGATCGAAGGCAAACGCGGCGGGATGGTGCAGGTTGAAGCGGATGAGGCGCCGCGAGCGGACAGTACGCTCGAAGGCCTCGCCAAGCTCAAGCCGATCGTGAAGCGCGACGGAACAGTGACCGCCGGCAACGCTTCGCCAGTCAACGACGGCGCCGGCGCGGTATTGCTGGCGACGCAATCGGCGGCCCATCGCTTTGGCCTGGTGCCGCGGGCGCGCATCATCGCCACGACAACGGCCGGGGTTGCGCCCCGCATCATGGGCATTGGTCCGGCGCCCGCGATCCGCAAGCTGCTGGAAAAATCGGGCGTCGCGCTGTCTCATATCGATGTTATTGAGCTCAACGAGGCGTTTGCGGCGCAGGCACTGGCGGTGATGCGCGAGCTTGGCCTCGCCGACGATGATGCGCGCGTCAATCCCAATGGCGGCGCGATCGCGATCGGCCATCCGCTCGGGGCGAGCGGTGCGCGGCTGGTCACGACGCTGGTCAACCAGCTCGAGCGCTCCAAGGGCCGCTGCGGCATCGCCAGCATGTGCATCGGCGTTGGACAGGGGATTGCCATGCTGCTCGAGCGCGTATGAGCGTACGGGCACGCATCCTGCCGCTGAGCGCAGCGGTCGCCGGATTGGCTGCACTGGAGTTCGCCATCGCATCGATGGCGGCTTCGGCGCCTGGTCCTACTGCGGCGGTGGCGGTGGCGGTCGCGCCGGCCCGCGTGCAGGATCTGGCGCTGCTCACGACTGCCATCGGCACGGTGCAGTCGCTGCAGAATGACGTGCTCAAACCACAGATCGATGGCGTGCTGACGACGGTCCTGGTGCGAGAAGGTCAGGTGGTAAAGCGTGGCCAGCTGCTTGCGACCATCGATGATCGGCCGCAGGCAGCGGCACTGGAGCAGGCGCGCGCGGCGCGGGATCGCGATGCTGCGAATCTGCGACTAGCCGAGCTCGATCTTGCGCGCGATCAGCGCCTACTTGCCGGCGAAGCGATCTCGAGCCAGGCCGTTGATCAGCAGAGCGCCAGCGTGGAACAACTGCGTGCGACGGTACGCGCCGATGAGGCCAATATTCATGCCGCGGAAGTTCAACTGAGCTATACGCGTATTGTGAGCCCGGTGACCGGTCGCGTCGGTATGCGACGCGTCGATCCCGGCAACCTGGTCCACGCCAACGATGCGGGAGGGCTGTTCAGCGTCGCCCAAACCGACCCGATCTCGGTGGTGTTTGCGGTGCCGCAGCAGGACCTGCGACGCATTCAGCCGTTGTTGGGGCATCCGGAGCAGGTGCAGATTGCCGTTTTGGATCGCGATCTCGGCGCTCGCCTTGCCAGCGGTCACTTGACGACCTTTGACAATCAAATTGACAGCGCCACCGGTACCTTCTCGCTGCGCGGAGTATTCCCGAACCCCAGCGGCGCTCTGTGGCCCGGCGAGTTCGTGACGGTGGAGTTACCCACCAAGATTGATCATCATTCTCTCGTCGTGGATGCCCGCGCATTGCAGCAGCGAGAGAGCGGCAACTATGTCTATCGGGTGGTCGGGGGCAAGGCGGTTGTAACCCCCGTTATTGTCGCCGCTCAGACCGGAGGCGTGGCAGAGATCAGCTCGGGACTGAAGGAGGGCGACAGCGTAGTGGTCGATGGACAGTCGCAGCTCACATCCGGGGCAACGGTCAGAATCGTCGCCGATACCGCGGCAGTTTCCGCGGGTGAACTGAACAGCGGCATCGAGATCCAGTAATGAATCTCCGCTCGAGCGCCACGGCGTGGTTCGTGCATCACCCGGTGTCGACGGCACTGATGATCGCCGCCGTTGTACTGGCGGGCGTAGCCGCCTATCCGCAGTTGCCGATCGCCCCGTTGCCGCAAATCGATTATCCAACGATTTCGGTATCGGCGGCCCTGCCAGGGGCCAGCGCAACCACGATGGCCTCGGCCGTTGCGACGCCACTGGAGGTCCAGCTAAGTTCCGTCCCCGGGATTAGCGAGATGACCTCGAGCAGCACTTTGGGCTCGAGTAGCATCACACTGCAGTTTGGGCTGGACAAGAGCATTGATACGGCGGCGCTCGAGGTGCAGTCGGCCATCAACGCCGCCCAGGGTCGTTTGCCGAAAGCCATGCCGAGTGCACCGACCTGGCGCAAGATCAACCCCAGCGATGGTCCGGTGCTGGTGTTCAGCGTGCACTCCAGCCTGCTGACATTGCCGGCGCTCAGCGACGCCACGGAAACCCTGCTGGCCCGGCCGTTGAGTCAACTGAAGGGCGTGGGCCAAGTCACGATCAATGGTCAGCGGCGGCCGGCGGTGCGGGTGCAGGCCTCGCCGGAGCGACTGGCAGCCTATGGGCTCGAGCTGGCTGATCTTCGTCAGGGACTGCTCAGTGCCTCGGTGAATGAACCGAAGGGCGCCCTCTATGGCAGCGGTCAGGTGTCGACACTCGACACCAACGATCAGATGTTCCAGCCGGAACAGTACCGGCGCCTGATCATCGCCTACCGCAATGGCCGCCCGATCCAGCTTGGCGATGTCGCGCAGGTAGTTGATGGCTCGGAGGATCTCTACCAGGCTTCATGGCAGGACGGCGAAGTGGGCTACCAGCTGATCATCAGCCGCCAGCCCGGAGCGAACGTGGTCGACGTCGCCCAGCGGGTGATGGCCATTTTGCCTGAGCTTGAGAAAGCTTTGCCGGCCAGTGTCCACCTGAACATCGTCGATGATCCGACGCGGACCATTCGCGCATCGCTCCAGGACGTCGGGATTTCGCTCGGCATCACGGTCGTGCTTGTGATCCTGGTCATGAGCCTGTTCTTGCGCGAGACAGCTGCGACGCTGATCGTTGCTGCCGTGCTCTGCGTTTCGCTGCTCGCCACCTTGGCCGCGATGTATGGCCTGGGATTCAGTCTTAACAACCTGACCCTCGTCGCTCTGATCATCGCGGTCGGATTTATTGTTGACGATGCCATCGTCGTGGTCGAGAACATTCATCGTCATCTGGAGGCCGGGCAGTCGCGACTCGAGGCTGCGATCAAGGGCGCCGGCGAGATCGCTTTCACCGTCGTGACCATCAGTATCTCGTTGATCGCAGCGTTCATCCCGCTACTACTGATGGGCGGCATCATCGGACGGCTGTTCCGGCAGTTTGCGCTGACTGTGGCGGCCGGCATCCTCGTGTCAGTGCTGACCTCACTGACGCTGGCGCCCATGCTGGCCTCGCGCTACATGAGGGCGACGACTGCGCAGTCTCACGAAGGTGTGCCGCGACGCCCGGGGCTGGCCGATTGGTTGATCGCCCGGTATGCGACCGCACTCGATTGGGTACTGGGTCATCAGCGCCTGGTGCTTGCGACTTTCGCGGCCACCGTGCTCGCAAGCATAGTCGGTTACATTCTAATCCCGAAGGGCTTCTTTCCTGAGCAGGATACCGGCACGGTATTCGGTACCACGCTGGCGGCCGAGGATGTTTCCTGGGGCAGCATGTCAGCGAAACAGCAGGCGGTCGCAGCACTGGTCGCGGCCGACCCTGCCGTCGAGCACTACGCGAGCAAGATCGGCGGGGGAGGGAATGGTGGCAACAGCCTTTCGCAGGGACAACTGATCATCATGCTCAAGGACAAGAGTCAGCGTGATGTCTCGGCGGAGGGTTTCATAAACCGCATGCGGCCGAAGCTTGCAGGCATTCCTGGAATGACGGTGTTCTTGCGCGCCGGCCAGGATATCAACCTGTCCGGTTTTGGCGGACGAGCCCGATACACCTATGTGATGAAGAGCGCCGACAGCAAACTGCTGTTTCAGTGGGTGCCCCGCCTGGCCGCAGCGCTACAGGAAAAATCCGGCCTGCGGGATGTTTCGAGCGATCTGCAGCTTGGTGCGCGGATAACGCCCATTCACATCGATCGCGCGGCCGCGGCGCGCTTTGGCATCAGCGCCGACGATGTGGATCAGATGCTCTATGACGCGTTCGGGCAGCGGCAGGTCGTGCAATACCAGACGCAGACCAACCAGTATTACGTCGTGCTCGAAGTCGACTCAGGCTCGCGTGGCAGTGCCGAGACCCTGAACCTGTTGCACTTTCGCTCGCCACTCACCGGACAGATGGTGCCGCTCGGTGCCGTCGCGCGAGTCGATCCACCGGTGTCCGGGCCAGTCGCCATCAATCACATCGGCATGTTCCCAGCCGTGAACGTCTCGTTCAATCTGGCGCCGGGAACCTCTCTGAGTCAGGCGGTGCAGATCGTGCAGCAGACGCAGGAGCAGATGCGCATGCCGAGCGCAATCACCGGGGTGTTTCTGGGCAATGCGCGCGCCTTCCAGGATTCGCTTTCGACCATGCCACTGTTGATCCTGGCCGCCTTGGTGGCGGTCTATCTCATCCTGGGCGTTCTGTACGAGAGCTTCGTCCACCCGCTGACCATCCTCTCGACGTTGCCGTCGGCCGGCATCGGCGCGCTACTGTTGCTGTGGCTGTGGGGATTGGACTTCTCGATCATGAGCCTGATCGGGGTTGTGCTGCTGATCGGCATCGTCAAGAAGAACGGTATCCTGATGGTCGATTTCGCCTTGGATATGCAGCGACACTCGGCTGTTTCGCCTCAGCAGGCGGTGCGCGAAGCCTGCCTGGTACGGTTCCGGCCGATCATGATGACGACGATTGCGGCGATGCTGGGCGCCGTGCCACTGATGGTGGGGCTGGGGACCGGGTCGGAGCTGCGCCAGCCGCTGGGTATCTCGGTCTTCGGCGGTCTGTTGGTGAGCCAGATCCTCACGCTGTTCACCACGCCGGTAATTTATCTGCAGCTCGATCGGGTGTTCCATCGCAAGCCCGCGGCCACGAGCGCAGCAGCGGCGGGACAGTTGGCCTCATGAGCGCCGCACGAAACCCTGTGGGAGTCGTCGCCATTGCGACGCTAGCACTGCTGCAGGCGTGCTCGACGCCGCGACCGTTGTCTCCGGTCGTGACCTCACCGCTGCAGACCAGTTGGGAGTCTTCGGCATCATCCTCGAGCGCCGTTACGTTCAGCTACAGCACAAGTGCGCCCGAAGCGGCGCGAGCCGATTGGTGGCAGGTGTTCCAGGATCCCACTCTTGATCAGCTGATGCGCATCGGTCTGGCACAGAATCTTGATGTGAAGCTCGCCCAGGCTCGCATTGCTCAGGCGCGCGCGCAGCAGCGCGCCGCCGCCGCGCAACTCCTGCCGAGCATCACCGCATCGGGGGAGGATGAGTACACCCACAACCCGACCATACCGGCGGGGTTTCCGCAAACCACGTTGCTGGGGGCGCTCAATGCCAGCTGGACGGTGGACCTGTTTGGGCAGCTGCGTAATGCCAAGCGCGCGGCAGACGCCTCGACCCGCGCCAGCGAGTTCGATCGGGACAACAGCGTAGTGGCGCTGCTGTCCGAGATCGCCACCAATTATCTGCAATATCGCCTCTACCAACGCGAGTATGTGATCTCCCAGCGCAACGCGGCCTCGCAGGAGCAGACCGTGCGCATAACAAAGCTGCGCTTTGATGAGGGCGCGGCCAGTCGCCTGGAAGTCGAGCAGCTTGTCTCGCAGCTTGCGATCACGCGCGCGGCAGTGCCACAGGCACTGGAGCAGGCCGACTCGGCCCGGCAGACACTGATCCTGCTGCTGGCCAGTACGCCGGAGCAACTGGCGAAGGAGCTGCCCGCGAGTGTGCCGGACGACCCGCACGTGCCGATGGCCGACGCGCAAGTGGTGCTGCGCACGCCGCTGCAGGTGATCGCCGAGCGGCCTGACGTGCGCGCTGCAGAACAGCGTCTGCGCAGTGCAGGAGCGACGCTGCGCTCGACAGAAGCCGAACGCTATCCGCAGATATCGCTCTCAGCGCTGGTCGGCCAGGAGGCGACCAACTGGTCGGCGATCGGGCGCGACTCATCGCGTGCCTGGAGCTATGGCGAGCTGCTGACCATGCCGATCTTCGAATTCGGCCGCATCCAGGCGGCCATAGACCAGGCCGATGCCCAGCAGCGGCAGGCTTACCTGACCTATGAGCAGACCGTGCGCTCGGCACTGGAAGCGACCCAATCCGCCATCGTGCTCTATACCCGGGGTTGGGAGCGCTCGAAACAGCTCGAGCAGGCGCTGACATCGGCCCATACCGCCGCGACCCTGGCGCGGCGCCAATATCAGGACGGGGCCCTGGCATTGCTCAATGTGCTCGATGCCGAGCGCACGGAGTATTCGACCGAGCTGAGCTGGGCCGAAGCGGCGGCGACCACGTCCATTCGACTGGTGACGCTCTATCAGGCGATGGGTGCGTTACCACCTGAGGCGCTGCCGCCCGTGGCGGACGCTACCAAGTACCAGCCCAACTTAGCGGATTCGAGGCTTCGCTGACGCGAAGTGATTGATGGGCCGCACGCCTCACTGATCTCCACTGAAGAACTCCAAATCTCCCCGCAGCGTGTAATCAGCATCTGCACCATGACCTGGCGCATGAGCTCGCCAGTGTCAGGACAGCAGGCGCGTGAAGCGCCGTCGCCTGACAGCAGTCCAGCTGAAGGGACTTGCGCCCTGGCGACGTGCCGCAGGCCAGCTCTTGCGCCCAGCGCTGATCGCTCACAGGTAGCTCGCGCACGCCTTCGCGCAGCGCCGTGGGGACTTATCGTAGTCGCATCTGCGCCACTCGATTCTCGATCGTTTGCCGACCTAGAGGCCGGCAGCAGGGCCTGGAAGTGCATCCGGCGGACCGGCCGCGGTATCCGGCCGCGTGGCGTCGGCGTTTGCGAAATGCGAATACTGAGATTGCTGAGCAAAGGGGTTGGCGACGAGCCTTCGGGTTAATTCCGTGCTTAAACTATAAGCATTGGAGATTGTCGCCGACGAAGCGACGATAGAGAAGATAGTTGCGCGGGGAATACGGTCTTTCAATGAATGAAGTGGGGCGGCGCCAAAGCTGACTGTGCCCATATCGAATACAATGGATAGGGCTGAATCACGGCAGTTTGATGGAGGCGAAATGAGCAGGCTAACAGTGGTATGGATGAGTCTGATACTAGCGGGAGTCAGCGCGCCGGCGCTGTCGCATCATTCCTTTCCCGCCACCTATATTGTCGACAAGCAAGTGACGATCAAAGGAACCGTCGTGCAGTTCTTATTCCGCAACCCGCACTCGTTCGTGCATGTCGCGGCTCCAGATAAAGACGGCAAGATGATTACGTGGGCAGTGGAATGGGGCGCCGGCGGCGCACTCGGTTCCGACAATATTACGCGCGAGACACTCAAGCCGGGCGATAAGGTGATTGTCACGGGCAATCCGGCTCGCGACGAATCTTCGCACCGTCTCCGCATGCACTCGATCGTGCGGCCCTCGGATGGCTTCAAGTGGGAAGGTACGTTTGGTTGATCTAAGAGAGTTGGCAAGCCGTGCAACTTCACGCCTGGGCGTCGACGCGGCACTCGACGCCCGGCCTCACTGACTGTGCCGATACGACTGTGATGACGACCCGGCGCGGCCCGGCGCGGAGACGGCTCCGCCACCGGCCACAGCCGGTCAATGGGGGTTGGGCCTTTTTCCCGATTTGCGGCCCCGCTGGCTGCTAATGCGTGTTCTGGTTTCTGTCTTGAGTCTGTAGCTCAAAATAATTTTTAGGGGGAATGAAGATGATTACTCGCAATTCGTGTGGCGTCCTCGCCGCAAGCTCGCTGGCCTGCATGGTGGGTTCGCTGTTGCCGGTCAATTGGGCGCATGCCGAGGAAGCCAGGCCGGCTGCCGCCGACGGCCAACTCGAGGAGGTGGTGGTGACGGCCGAGCGCCGTACCGCCGACGTCCAGAACACCGCCACTTCCATCTCTGTGATCACGGGCGCGGAGCTCAAGACTGAGGGCAAGTACTCGCTGCAGGAGATGCTCGAAGAGGTGCCCGGCGTGGGTGCGCTGACGCCCACCCCGGGCGCGCAGAGCGGCTCGGACCAGAGCGGCAACAACATCACCATCCGCGGCATCGTCTCCAACGTGGGCGGCGGCAATTCGGCCACGTCGGTCGCCGCCGCAACTGCGGTCTATGTCGACGGTGTCTTCGAAGGCCTCGGCGGTGGCTATGACATCGACCACGTCGAGGTGCTGCGCGGACCGGAGGGCACCCTCTATGGACGCAGCGCGACCGCGGGCCTGGTCGCCCTCCACACGGCTAACCCGAACCTCGACTCACTCGACGGCAACGCCGGGGTGGAATTTGGCGACTACCACCTGCAGCACTACAACGCGGCACTGAGCGTGCCCCTGATCGATGACAAGCTGGCCGTGCGCATTTCAGGCAACCGCTACCAGCGTGATGGCTACGACACCGAAGTGGGTGGCTCGATTGCCTCCACGGACGGCCGGGTGAAAGTTCTGTTCAAGCCGATCCAGGGCTTTTCACTGCTGGTTGGCGCGGCGCTGGAAAACAACGTGACGAATGAGGGCGGCACCACCATCGTTTTGGCCGCGCCCAACGATCCGACGTACCACCTGACGCCGGTCGGCCATGGCGATAACGACCTGCGCCAGTACTGGGGTGAGATGAACTGGGACCTGAACTTCGCCACGCTGACCTGGCAGCCGGCACTCCGCACCTATGAAACCAATTCGACGGCTTTCATCCGCAGCGGCCTGAGTCTCAACCAGACGGTGTCGGTGCCACATGACCGCTTCCACACCGAGGAGCTTCGTCTGGCTTCCAACCCGGGCTCCAAGCTGACCTGGCAGGTAGGCGGGTTCTATTACCAAAACGGCGTCTCGAGCAGCAACATTACCAACATCGTTTTCCCGTTTGTAGGCCTGGCCTTCAACTCGCAGCTCAAGGACAAGGCCACGACCGCCGCCAGCGTATTTGGCGAGGCCACCTATCCGATAGCCGAAGGCTGGCGAATCACCGGCGGTGCGCGCTATGACGACACCAACGTGGCTGTGAACCAGTACTACACCTCAGCGACCCTGATTACCGGTCACCTGTTTGGTGATGCCGGCAAGAGCGAGTTCAAGAACGGCACCTTCCGGGTCCGTGCGGAGCACGACCTTGCCGAGCAGCACATGGTGTATGCCTCGATTTCCTCGGGTGCCTCGCCCGGCGACCTCTCGCTCGCAACCAATGCGGCCGGAAATCCGATCGCGCTCCCTTTGAGGGCCGAGACACTCGTTGCTTATGAGCTCGGCTCCAAGAACCGCTTCCTCGACAACCGGCTGCAGGTCAACGGTTCTGTCTATTACTACAACTACGGCGGCTACCAGACCGTCATCAACATCACGCCGGCGTCACTGCCGACCGAAACCGGCGTCGCGGTTCCGGCCCATGTGCTCGGCGGCGAACTGGAGACCATCTGGCAGGTCACCTCCGCCGATCGCGTCAACTTCAACCTCGCGGTCACCGATGCCACCCTCGTGGATAAGAACACCAGCCTGGGAGTGGGTACTGGGGCCACTGTGGCGGAATTCTTCGTACTCAACGATATGCCAAGTGTGACGCCCTTCACCGCCAGCCTCTCGTATGACCACGATTTTGTGCTGCCGGGTGGCTCCAGGCTGACGCCGCGCGGTGCGGTGCGCTACCTTTCGCCGCACGAACTCACTAACGTCACGGCGCAGGAGGCGAGTGATCCCGTCTACATCAACAACAGCGGGCCGCACGCCACTTACTACCAGTACTTCCATGTGGATGGGCAAGTGGTGACTGACGTGAATCTGGCGTGGAGCTCTCCCGACTCGAAGTGGCTGGCCAACGCGTACGTGCGCAATATCAGCGACAATCGCTATAAGACCGTCGTAAACGTGCAGGGGCCAGGTGTTGCCTTCGTACCGTCCCTCTACGAACCGCGGACTATTGGCGTCAGCCTGAACGCCCGCTTCTGAAGGAGCCTGACATGAGCGAGGGTGAAACCCGGACAGCAACGCGGCATCGGACTGCCGCGCTGCTCATCACAACGGTCATCGCCCTCGCCATCGGGGCGTCCGCGGCTCCGGCCGCGCTCGCCCAGGCCGTGGACGATACGCCTGGACTCGGGCCCAACGACTTCGGCGCGCCGTCTGTCGTCCAGCCCGATACCGGTACGACGGCAGCCAATTTGCTGCCGGCGAACCGCGTGGTCCGGACGGGTCCGGTCAGTGCCCTGCAGGTCCGGCCCAATGTCTACATGCTGACTGTGGGTGGCGCCAACTTCGCCGTGCTGACGACCGCGCAGGGGTCGGTGGTCGTGGACAGCGGTGGCACCGACTGCGACTCCGTGGTCGCGGCGGTGAAGAAGGCGCTCATCGGATCGCTCCGCCATGTGATGGAGACCGGAAGTGATCCGGATCGCGTCGGCTGCGCGAGTGCCCTGGCTGCGCTGCGCGCGCAGCCGCCCGCGGGCAGCGCAGCAGCGCTTGGCACCGGGGGTGAAGGAAAAGCGCCAATCTATGCGCATGTCGAGACCCTCTTGCACGTCTCTGAGGGGCCGCAGAGCGGCAATAGTCCGACCGAGGTCTTCACGCGGCCGGCCATGAGCTACTCGGTGGGCGGGCAGGGCGTCACGGCCCTGTGGATGCCGGCGGCACTGACCGATGGCGACATGATCGTACTGCTGCGCGAGGCGGACGTGATCGTGACCGGTAACATTGTTGACCTCACGCGTTTCCCGGTCATCGATCTTGCCAAGGGTGGCAGTATCCGGGGTGAGATCGACGCCCTCAACCGGCTGGTTGAAGAGCTCACCGTACCGCCGACCCCGAAGTGGCAGGGATGGTACGGCACGCTGGTCATTCCCGGTCGCGGCCATCTGGCCGACCAGGCAGACCTTGTCAATTACCGCGACATGCTCACCATCATTCGTGATCGAGTCGACGCGCTGGTGAAGCAGGGCCGCAACCTTGCGCAGGTGCAGGCTGCCGATCCCGCCCGCGGGTATTCGGCCCGCTTTGGGGCGACCACGGGCCCCTGGACGACGACGCAGTTCGTCGAAGCCGTCTTCAAGAGTCTGCAGGCAGAGCGGCATCCCGCTCGGAAGGAATAACCGTGCAACATCACAATCCCAATACAGCGAGGCCGGCGACGGTGCGGCGCCTGAGCGCGCGCGCCACCTGGCTGTGGGTGCCGCTGGCCGTCGCCGCGCTGGCAGGCGCCGGCCCGATCCAGGCAGCCGCGCCCGACCCGGGCGGTGCGCAGGCCAAAGCGCCCTTTGATCTCACCGGCTACTGGGTCGCGATCGTCACTCAGGAATGGCGCTACCGCATGGTCGTCCCCGGCAAGGGCGAATACTCCGGCGTCCCACTTAATCTGGCCGCAAAGCAGTACGCCGACGCCTACGATGCGGAGAAGGAGACGGACACCTGCATGGCTTACGGCGCGCCGGCGCTGATGCGGATGCCCCTGCGCCTGCATATCACCTGGGAAAATGCCAATACCCTGCGGGTGGAGAGCGACGCAGGCCAGCAGACGCGGTTGCTGCGTTTCGACGCCGCGGAGACTCGCGGTGCGCCCAGCCGTCAGGGCGACGCTAAGGCCTCTTGGCTGACGCTCGCACCGCCGTTCCGCTTCGGCGGTCGGGGAGGACCTCCAGGCGGTGCGCCCCCGGGTGGCGGCCCACCTCCGGGTGGGGGCGCGCCTCCGGGTGGTGGGCCACCACCGGGATTGGGAGCGCCCCCGGGTGCCGGTGCCCCTCCTGGCGCAGGAGCGCCTGCGGGTGGATTACCCCCACCTGCCAAGGCCCAGTTCGGAACGCTGCAAGTGTTGACCGACAATCTGCTGCCGGGCCTGCTACGCAAGAACGGCGTACCGTACAGCGATCGGGCGACGCTTGAGGAGTACTGGAAACTACTGCCGCTCGAGCAGGGACTTGAATACCTGAGCATCACCTCGATCGTGCGTGATCCCACGTATTTTCAGGGGAATTCCTACATCACGACCCCGATCTTTATGCGTGAGGCCGATGGCTCCAAGTGGCATCCGTCTCCGTGCTCACTGAGGTCAGTCCCATGAACGCCCCATTGAACAACCTCCTTTGTGCTGCCCGGTGGTCGATCGGGCTCCTGGCCGGCGTCGTTCTGTTGGCGCATGCCCCCGCGGCGCAGGCGCAGGTCGATCTGTCGGGCACCTACGGGAATGTCTCGGACCAGGATCTCCAGGTGATGAAGGAGGGGCCGAACTACGTCGACTACGGCGGTATCCCGCTGAACGATGCTGCGCGCGCGACGGCCCTCAGCCACACGCCCGAGACCATCAACGAGATCCAGCGGCAATGCCAGCCGTACGCGCTGCACTACCTGCTGCAGGCCGCGTGGGGCTTCCGGATGTGGCCCACCGTGAGTCCGGACACGGGCGAGGTCATTGCGTGGAACATGACCGGCTCGATCGATCGCGAGCCGACGACGATCTGGATGGACGGCCGCGAGCCGCCTGCCGAGACTGCCCTGGCTACGCCGGCCGGCTTCACCACCGGCAAGTGGCAGGGCAATACCCTGGTCACGACGACCACGCATTTCCAGGACAGCCTCCTGACCCGCAACGGTGTGCCGGCCAGCGACAAGGAAGTGCTGACTATGTTCTTTACGCGCCAGGGGCAGTTGCTGTTGATCACCGGCGTCATCCGCGATCCGGTCTATCTCACCGCGCCGTATGTGCTCTCGAACGTGTTCAGGTTCGATGCGGGCACGCCGATCAACGCAGTCACCGGCGCCACGAATCCGAGCGCCTGCACGCCAGCGGAGGAAGTGCTCAGCGTGCTCAGCGGGCACGTACCGACCTACCTGACACCGCAGGACAATCCTAACCTGCTCTCGGTGTCGAAGGCCTACGGCCTGCCGCAGGCGGCAGTGCTCGGCGGGGAGAAGACGATGTATCCCGAATACGCGCGCCAGTTGGCCCCGGATTACGTGCGTCCCAAGACCTACTGCACCCGCGAGTGCTGTGATTCGGGATTCGCCAATCCGCTGGACCGGCAGGCGCTGAACTGCCCGCGTTGACGGACATGGTTTCACAAAAGGAGACCGACATGTTTGCACTGACGATCCCCGCAGGCCGGATGAAGGCCGGCTTTCGTGGCTGCCGGCTCGCGGCCGCCGCCTGTGGCCTTGCCGTCCTCGGCGCCGCGGCGCCGTCCTGGGCCGCGACGCCCGCTCCGGACGCACCGGCACCGGCCGCCGAACCCCTCAGCAATTCGGCGCAATGGAACCAGTACGAGCGCGATGCGGTGAAAGTCGTCACCGACTTCATCGACGCATGGGACCGGAACGAAGTCGATAAGGCGTTGTCCCTGGTGGGCAAGAACTTCGAGTTCCGCGGCGATGTTTCGGCCGGTTTCAGCCGCGGGCGCGATAACTTCAACACGACGAATATGAAGCCCATGTTCCGCGACGCGGCCGGCACCCTGCCGCCGGGCACGCCCGGCAGCGGCAGCCTCGGCAGAATGGAGATCAAGAAGATCTATGCCATCGGCGACTGGTACGACACCACAGTGCTGGTGCTGCGGGTGGATACCAGCATGGTCAGGGGCAAGAAGATGGTCATGCCCGTGGCCGCGACCTACCGCGTCGCCAAGGGCAAGATACAGGAGTGGCTCGACGCGCCGACCATCAAGTGGGACATCGCTCCGCCGAACCTGACCGACTGCGCGGGTTCGCCCTGCGACGAGTGACGCCGGGGCCGCTGGACCCTCGGGCCTGATCTAGGTGGCCGCCGGTTCAGCCGGCGGCGCCCGGCCCCACACTTAAGGTCGATTGAGCGACGTCGATGCTTGACCGGAAACCCCGGCAAGTCGCAGTTGCGGCCCACAACAGGCGGCCCTGATCCATCACCTGCCAGACACGCAGCACGCCCAGACTCAGGAAGGGCATGCTTGCGCCTCTTGAATGGCCTGCAGCTGGAGCCGGCACCGCCGGCTGACTCTCTACCTGGGTTTGCGAAAGCCGGCCAGAATCGCTCTCAATGCGCCCTGCAACAGGGCAGGTCGCCGCCTGTCTTTACCCCGTTTCAGCGCCCGAATTTTGTTGGCACGTGTGATGGTATTCTAAGTCGACCAGGAAAATAGCTACGTAAATTCAAGCACCTAGCGGCAGCGGTGTCTCTCGCCGCCAGTCTGCGGGTGCCGGAATTTGTGGCGCAGCGCACAGCAGCGCGATGGCCGCGACCCCTGGTCACCCCTTGGATTGTGGCTATCCGGCTCCCGATAACGGCGCGCGCACTGGCTTCATCGGGCCTTTCAGAGTGAGAACTCCCCAACATTGCGCTGCGGCGAGTTGACATACTATCGCCCGAATGCGCGCTGCAACTGTCTCAGGCTCCTCGCTCCCGTCACCCCCTGAGCCGGCCACAGTCCGCCTGACTGCGGTTATGCCCTGCCTCAACGAAGAGCGCACCGTCGGGCGGTGTATTGAGAAAGCGCAGGCTTCCTTTCGCGCGATGGGCATCAGAGGCGAAGTCATCGTTGCCGACAACGGCTCCACCGATCGCTCGGTGGAGATTGCGAGCGCCCTCGGTGCGCGCGTCGTGCACGTTGCGATCAAGGGGTACGGTGCAGCGCTGACGGCGGGTATCGAAGCCGCACACGGCGATTACATCGTGATGGCGGACTCCGACGATTCCTACGACTGGCTCACGCTCGAGCCGTTCGTGAATAAGCTGGATGAGGGGTTCGATGTGGTGGTCGGCAACCGTTTCCAGGGTGGCATTGCCACCGGCGCTATGCCCAAGCTGCATCGCTACCTGGGTAATCCGGTCTTGTCATGGATCGCGCGTACCGTACACCATGCCCCGGTGGGTGATTTCCATTGTGGCATGCGTGCCTTTCGCCGCTCGGCGTTTGCGCGTATGAACGTACGCACCACAGGCATGGAGTTTGCGACCGAACTCATCGTCAACTCCGCCAAGGCGGGCCTGCGCATTGCCGAGGTGCCCACGCGCCTTAACAAGGACGGCCGCGACCGGCGCCCGCATCTGCGATCCTTTCGCGACGGCTGGCGGCATCTGCGCTTTATCCTGACTTACGGTCCGAATTTCCTCTACTTCTTCCCCGGAGCGCTCATGCTGGTTGCCGGACTGGCGCTCGTCATACCGCTGGCGACCGGGCCCGCGATACTGTTTGGCCATTACTTTGGCATTCACTTTCTCGCACTAGGATCACTGCTGACACTGCTCGGCGTGAACATCGTAAGCCTGGGCTTGTTCGCCAAAGTGATTGCCGCCCAACAGTCGCCGGGAATGCGATCGCGCGTAATGGATTGGGTCCTGCGGGATTTTACACTCGAGGGTGGCCTCGCAATTGGCACTTTGTTGGCCCTGGTGGGCATTGCAATTGACGCGCACCTGCTGTGGTCGTGGTTGCGCAACTCGAGTGCCCCTATGAATTCCACGGTCCATACCGGGTTTGTCGCCACGCTGCTCATCGTCGTGGGCGCCAATATTCTGTTTGGCTCCTTCCTGCTTAATATGCTGGCCATTGAGGAGCGCGAGCGCCATGAAAGGTAGCAGCGCCGGGGGACTCGCGCGTTTTGCGCGTTTCACCATGATCGGGGGCGCCTGTTTCCTGGGCAACCTCGCGGTGCTCTGGATCTGCACCAGTTTGCTCGGTATTCAGTATCTGCTCTCGGCCCTTATTTCGTTCGTCACAACAAATCTGTTGGGCTACGTCGGTAACCGTCTGTTTGCATTTCGTTCGATCGCGCCGCATCGACTGGGAGAGGCGGGACGTTACTATGCAAGCGCGCTACTTAGCCTGGTAGCGTGCATGGCGATGATGAAGGTGCTTGTCGAGCAGTTCCATTGGCACTACCTGGCGGCCAATGCGTTGGCCGGCATAATCCTGATGCTGAGCAATTTTGCGCTTCATTCCGCGTGGACTTTTCCTGCGCGGTTCCGGCGGGGATCGCCCGAATCGGTATCCGGAGTGCCCTAAGCCACAGCGGCGTTCTCGGGGCGTCACCCCGGTTGCCGGTGCGCCAAGAATTGAGCGCGTCGTGCGTTCGCGTTGAGCGGGTTTTTGTAGGCTCCGCGCTGGCGACGCTAGTAATCACTGGAGGGTATTTTTCATGATGTCCCGGATGCAATGTTAATGGACGCCTCTGTTCGTCGCATTATTTTGCTCGGCACGTTGCTGTGCGTGCTGTGCCTCGCGTACTTCTACCTGCTTGATATGAAGGTGTTCCCAACCGCCGGGATGCAAGCAATCTTTGTATTTCTCCTGCGCACCTTCGATATTCAGGCGGCCTGGTTGGGCGTTGGCATCTGTTTGGTGGCCGCCCTGTGGCGCAGGCCCCGGCCAATCCTGTGGATCGTCGATCTATTTGGGCGCCACGTGCTCGGCACGGCGGCGGTATTGGTCGTGCTCGTCTGTGCCGGCACCGTGTGGGTCTATTGCGATCATCCCTTCAGCATGGATGAGTATGCGGCGGTGTTTCAGGCCAAGATCTTTGCCTCGGGCCATATCGCCGCGCAGCTGCCGCCGCAGCTGATTGATTGGCTGGTGGTGCCGGGCTTCAACGGCATGTTCTTGATCGCCTCGCATACGAGCGGCCAGGCCATCGAAAGCTACTGGCCGGGTTTCGCGCTGTTGCTCGCGCCGTTTGTTTTCCTTGGGATGCCATGGTTGTGCAACGCGCTGCTTGCCGGGCTGGCGTTGTTTCTCATTCACAAGTTGACCTTCGAACTGGTGGGGGATCGACGCGCGGCTGGCTGGGCGACCTTATTTGCTCTGGCATCTGGTGCCTTCCTGGCAAATGCCGTTTCCTTCTACTCGATGCAGGCGCATTTGACCGCCAATCTGCTTTTCGCATGGCTACTGTTCAAGCCAACCAACGCTCGTGCCGTGACCGCAGGACTGGTCGGATCGCTGGCCTTGACGCTACACAATCCCTTTCCGCACGTGCTGTTTGCGATGCCCTGGATTCTTGCGCTGCTCGTTGACAAGGCGCAACGGCGCTACCTGCTGCCATTGCTATTCGGATACCTGCCGCTGACTCTGGCAATAGGCGCCGGCTGGCTCTTGCTGCGCTCAAGTATCGCACCGGTGGCCGAGCACGCGAGCACGCTGAGTAACAATATGACCGGCGTATTCCATTGGCCTGATGGACTGATTGCAAGCATGCGTCTTGTCGCGATCATTAAACTGTGGGTTTGGGCCGTGCCCTGCCTGCTCATATTCGCGGGGATCGGGGCTCGTCAGGGCTGGCAGGACCGGCGCGTACGGCTGCTGTCCCTTTCGGCAGTACTGACTTTTTGCGGCTATTTGTTTGTCACCTTTGATCAGGGACACGGCTGGGGTTACCGCTACTTTCATTCGGCATGGGCGGTGATCCCGATACTTGCCGGGACCGCGATGGCCAGGACGAGTTCGCGTGAACGGCTACTGGCTTATGCCGGGGCATTATCAATTTTGAGTCTGCTGTTGATCGTGCCAATGCAAATGTGGCAGATTCATCAAGTGATTTCTTGGCAGCTGGCGCACCTGGGGGCCCCGGTGAGGCCGGGGAATAACATTTATTTTGTAAAGCCCGACAGGGGCTTTTATATGGCTGACACCGTCCAGATTGACCCACAATTGCGTGACCAGGATCTGGTGCTGGCAAGTCGCGGCAAAGATCTGGACACCGCCTTGATCCGAGCTAACTGGCCACAGGCGCTCAATGTTGTTGCCGCTGAGGCGGGCACCGGACAGTGGAACTTAGGGCCGCTCGACCAGCGCCGCTCACAGCCCGGCACCGCAGACTATAGGCACTTTGTCTTCGATTCGGTCCCAGGGCTTCCCGCGCACTAGAGGCGCAAAAGCGGCGTGGGCCTGATGACGGGCCGGGTGGCGGCATGTACAATGCGCCCCCGCAGTTTGGGCCTAGAGGCCAATCCAGCGCGCCCGTAGCTCAGTTGGATAGAGCGTCTGGCTACGAACCAGAAGGTCGGGAGTTCGAATCTCTCCGGGCGCGCCAATTTCCAGTGGGTCCTTACCGGTCACATCGCTGACGGTTTATACCGAGGACATCGCTGACACTTTAGCACTGAAGGGATTTGGTGCACGCGCAAACAAATGAGTTAGTTTGCTTCTGGTAATTGTCGCTATGGCTATCTTGACGTTTGCGCCTCAGCCTTTTGGAAGACCGTTTCGAAGAACGCCGGTTGAAAATCCGGGGTCCGCTCCACCGCGATACGCCAGTTGGCAGGAATCGGGTAATCGGCTCGGTTAATGACCACCTCATCTACTGGCAGGACTGAGCGTTTCCATGCCTTCAGATAAAAATAGCCGCCCGGAGCAATTAAGCGGTCGAATTGGTCAATGTAGTAAGCAATCTTGTCGATCGTCATCTCATGCAGCGAAGAGATATTGATGCCGAGATCAATGCTCGCGGCCGGCAGGAGTTCTAGTTGATCAGGCGTCACGAAACAGAGGTCGGATGCTTCGAACTCGCTACGAACATCAGCAAAATCAATGAATCGTCGCCAGTAAAATACCTTCCTGCCTTTAAATACGGTCGACAGGTAGCGTTCCGCGACCCACAGCGCGGGCGCAATGTCGACCATGATGTATTTGCACTTATTAAGCGATAACCAAACGAATGCGGAGCGGCCATAGCCACCACCTAGCTCCAGAATTGCACGCGGCGCTGACTCGATGGCCGTCCGAGCCACCTGGTACTCAAGTATCGAATTGCATAAGTCAGCCGAAGTCAGCGGGCCATCTCGCAAGCGGACTGGGATAGCACCACCTTCGGCGGGCTCCTCGAGGTCAAGCAGCCGCGGCTCGAGATCCATGTGCGACAAGCGTTCTCGCATCGCGAGCGTTAGAAATTGATAGATCCGCGTTTGGATCCAGTTAACCGATGAATAAAACTGCGAAGACTTGGCCGTAAGGGCACGCACGGCGATCTTAAGCAATCTTGAGGTCGGAATACCTCTTGCGAGCACTCGTATTTGCGGATCCCATGGCAGGATGTTGACGAACGTAAAGTAATTGAGGGCCAACGTGCGTTTGAAGTTTCCATAGCCCGTGTGGTTCAGCTGATCAATGTTCAAACGAATGAGCTTGCGCCAATACAGCGAAGGTTGCGTGATTTCCTTGCCCTCATTTACCGTCGCGACCATGGCCTCTATACGGGCTCGGTCCAAGTCCGAAAGAGCAATCGGCTCGGCCGCGTAGCGGTTGGTCGCGCGCTCCTTGAACCCACGCAATAAACGTAACATCACGCCGGGGCGTGCCGCGGTTCGGGGTCGCCGCAGCGATTCATTGGGGTGTTCTTGCATGAGTTACTCTTGCAGCCGAGAGGGGTCAAACACACATTCAGTATAACGCCAAGATGGCGTAGCGCGATCCTGGGAGCCAACGTTCGAGAATCGCGCCTGCAGCACAAGCTTGAGCCCGGCAGCGTGGCGGTTCACATCTCTTTGGTGTGACTAGTCCCATAGGCGGCGGCGAAGCCTTTCGTAGTGACGGAGTAAAGTTCAAAGAATCCTCAGCGGATTCGCATGCATCTGCAGCGGGCCGGCATGCTCTAGCCGTGATCCAACTCAGACGGACTTCGAACCCGGGGCCATGAGGAAGGCGAGGTTATTCCACCACGGGCCGATTCTGGCTTCATCGATTATCGCCGCCTCGCCAAAGCCGCGAGCGAGCCGCTGGCGAAACTCTTCTCGGCGCATATAGTTAATGCGGTCACCCGTGAGCCATCGGTCCGAGAGGTAACACAGGGCGTGAATGGGCGCATTGTTCTTCTCCCAGTCCTTGAAGATGAACCGTCCCTGCGGCGCAACAGTCGCTGGCACGGCATCCAAGATTCCCTGGCGAAGATCAATGGGGACGTGGTGTAGCACATCGCTGAGCATGACCAGATCGTATGGAGGCAGTTCGCGGGCGACAAGCTCCTGGATGCTGCATTGGATGAAATGGACGCGATCAGGCGAGCCGCGGTAAAGGCGCCCGACTCGTGGCGTGATATCAATGGCGGTGATATCTGCGTCCGGGTACGCAATACGGAGTCGTTCGGTCACAGCGCCTTCGCCGCAACCGATCTCGAGGATTCGCGCGGCCTCGGGCTTCCATAGACGGATGCGCTCGATCAGTGCATCCAGATTAAGGTAGATGGCCCGATAAGCGGCACTGATCTCGTGCTCATAAGGGCCAAACATGCGGCGCACGACGGAGCCGACGCTCACGGCTAGAACTCCCCCCGCAACCTGGCTCGCAGCCGCGGGGCAAGACGTTCGAGAATCCGTGAGTCGCGCAGATAACGGTGAATTCCGGCGGGTCCGAGCCGTAGTACTTCGCAGGCCGCACCCGCAAGCCCACGCCGCTCGCCGCCGGACGCCGCAGCAAGTGCCGTGTTGACCGATATTGAAGCGCGCGCACAGCGCTCGATATGCTTGCCAGCATCGGAAGCCAGCCCCAGATGGCGATCGAGGACGATCTGCATCTGCTGCCGGAAGTCGGCGGCATTACGGCTGCCAGTTACTGTCAAGGAACTGCCATGAATGCGAAAGCCCGTCGTGACGTTGTCGTGATAATAGACCGGACCGATCGCGGCAAGTTTTAACCACAGGTCCCAGTCAGCAGTATACCAAAGGCTTTCATCCAGACCTCCGCAGGCGAGCCAGGCATCCTTGCGAATCACCGGCGCCGGTGCACCAATAAAATTTTGCACAAGTAAACGCTCAATCACCAGGGCTTTAGGCAACTCTCGCTCTGTCGGCAGCGGACAATGCCAGATACCTAGCCGTCGTCCATTCTTATCAATTATCGCGCATGGCGCGAGGTGCAACGCGGCTGCAGGGGCAGCCTGGATCCAGGCCCTGACAGCTGCTGCTCGGCCCGGGAACCATAGATCATCTACATGCAGCCAGCATAGGTGGGTCGATTCGCAGAGGTTAACCGCGACGTTCGTCTTGTCGTGCCACGAGCGCAGGTCCGGACGCTCCACGATGCGCAACCGCAAGCGGTCGGTGTATTTGCTTGCAATATCGCGGGTCCCCGGAGTCGGGCTGCCGTCGATGAGCAGGACTTCAATGCCCTCGGTGGGCTCGGCGGCGAGGGAACTTAAGGCAAAATTGATCCACTGCTCGCCCTGGTATGCCGGCATGATGACGGTCAGCCAGGGTGGGGAAACGGGGCGCGCGAAATGCATGGGCTCTGGCATTGACGACATGGTAACTGTCGATTTGCCAATAAGCTCATTGCCAAACGAGAAATCGGACTGCGGGTCACACAAATCCGGCGGGCTGCCAGCTCCGCGACAGTCGGGGCTCAAGGGAAAGGACTATCGCCGGCCGCCGACCCCCGCCGTGGCCACTAACACACCGGTCCGGCCACCGAGCGCGCCGCGCTACGCAAAGGTAGGTAGTGGCGCTGCGCAAATTAGGTAATTGTGCCGATCTCGCTGCGACTCCCGGATCGCACACTACTTCAAGCCGAGTTGCTCGGATCCACAGGAGATTGCCGCCATGTCCCGATATCTCATTGAGCGTGACTTTCCAGATGGCCTCAGCATCCCATTGAACGAGGCCGGAGCGACCGCCTGCGCCAGCGTCATCGAAAATAACGCTGCCGATGGGGTCACCTGGCTCCATTCCTACGTTACCCCGGACCGCCGACACACCTTTTGCATTTACGACGGACCCTCCCCGGAGGCGGTGCGCAGAGTGGCTGCCAGCAACAGGCTGCCCATTACCAAGATCACCGAAGTTCGCGTGCTAGATCCTTACTTCTACCGCTAAGCCAGGAGTTTGCCATGAAGATAATTGCCGCAATTTTACCCGCGCTACTTATTGCCCATGCATTTGCTGATACGCCCGCTCCCGTAGCCCCCACTGCTAAGGCACCAGCGACTATGCACAGATACCTGATTGAAAGAACCTTTCCGGCAGGCGCGCTCGCTGGCCTGGACGCGGCTGGCAAGGCGAAAGTCAATGCGGTTAACGCCAAGTACGGTGTGAAGTGGCTGACCTCTTACGCCAACGCTGATGAAACCAAGACCTACTGCATCTATAAGGGCCCAAGCGAAGCTGCGATCCGCGATGCCGCCAAGGCCAACGGGATTCCGGTCGACTCGATCACCGAGGTGCCGGTTACACTGACACCAAAATAACTGCGGTGGCCGGCAACCTGACGTACTGCTGGCGCATCGGGGTGGCTAGTCGGACCCCGAGAGCTTGCGTGCCATCACCACCGCTTCTGCGCGTGATGGCACGCCAAGTTTTGACAGTATTGCCGATACGTGATGATCGATAGTCTTGGTTGATACAAATAGCTGCTTGGCAATCCCTGCATTCCGCAGGCCCTGCGACAATAGAGCAAGAATCTCGGCTTCGCGCTGCGTAAGGCCCATGGGGTTAACCCGCGTTGATGGGCGCGCACCGCGCGGAATGCTCCTGACTCCGGTACTGCGCATTTTCCTGCGCAACGACTGGGCTGCTGGCGCAGCGCCCAGGCGTTCGAATAGTGCGAGAGCTTCGCGCTGCTGCGGCTCCGCGCCGTACCAGGCAAGCATACAGGCGTGCTCATACGGGCAGCCAAGGGTCTTCCAGGCAAGTGCCGCACCCTGCCAGTCTCCCGCCATCTCCAACGCATAAGGGGTTGCAACATCGGCCGGCGGTCGATCAAGGCTGCCGGTCCGCCACAGCCACGCGGCAAGCTCGCCTTTCATCCGTGGATCACGCTTGGTACGCAGCCGTTCATAGACGCCGCGCGCCGCGCGAATTACACCATCCCGGTCGTCGGCGAGCCATGCGGACTCAGCGAGTACGGCCGCAAGTGTGCCCATGCGCTGCAGTTGCGGCGCTGATTCGCTGAGTGTTCGTGCCTCGGCCAGGGGCGTATCGGCATCGGGATCGCCGCGGCGGATTCTCAAATGGCCAAGGGTTCGAAGCGCAGGAACCCGTGTGATAGGCGTCGCATGCGGATGGCTAAGCACAGTGCCAGCATCATCGCCCGCGCGATTCCAGTCTCCCTGTTCGAATCGCATGCGTGCCCTATAGGCAAGCAGATATAGCCACATGGCATCCAGGTCGCGTTCGGCGCAATGCGCCAGCCCTTTTTCCAGATGCCGGCAGGCGCTCCCATAATCGCGTTGCGAGACGGCCATAGCCGCCGAGCTCATGTAACAGCTGCCCAGATGCTCATCCCAGCCGCCGGTCAGCGCCAGAGAGAAACCCCGGTTCAGATCGTTCCAACCCGATGAGTCCCCATCGATGAGCCTAACGGTGCCGAGTATATTTAATGCATCGCTCACGATACGCCAATCGCGTAGTGGTTCTGCTATGGCCAATGCCTGCTGGGCCCAGCCGATCGCCGATTCGGTCTCGTGCCATTCCATTTCCTGATCCGCCATCATGCAGTACGCCACCGCCAGATCAGCGGCCGGTGGCAGCGCTTGCAGAACGGACACCGCATCCTTTGCGTACTGCAAAGCGCCAGCAAGGTTGCCCGCGCACCAGCTCATTAGTGACAGTAAGCGAAGGGCTCGACCCTCCTGCAGCGGCGCGCGCGCGGCGCGCCAATACTCGAGCGCCTGAGCCTCAATCTTGACGGCGCGCTCATGCTGGGCGGTGAGATTGCATTCGTAGGCCAGCAGTTCCTGGTAGCACGCACGCTGCTCGGCGGTAAAATGCTCGTCGTGCTGAAGTATCGTTTCATAGTGTGCCAGCGCCTCACGATGTGCGCCAACGGCTTTGGCTTCCGCGGCCGCTATGGGCGCGTACTGCAGGACCTGGTTGGCATCGTGCGCGCCAGTAGCATGGTGAGCCAGCCGTGCCGCGCCGACGCTTGGCCGCGATGCCAGGACTGCAAGTACCCTGGCGTGCAAGCTCTTCAGGCGGATTTGCGAAAGGGACAGCTCGATGGCGCGCCTCACCAATTCGTGGCGGTAGCTAAGCGAGCCATCGCCTGACCGCACCAGACCGATACCGCCGCACTCTTCGATGTCCTGCTCGTTGAGATGGAGAGCCTGCTCGAGTAGCCAGGCTTCTGTCCTGCCCGGTACGACGGCGACCATTTCGGCGATGTCCCTTGCACTTTGGGACAGTCGGGCTGCGCGCGCCAGAACCGCGTCTCGAACCGTTGCCGGTACGGTGTCTGCGGTCGAGGCCAGAACCTCGGTCACAAACAATGGATTACCGCCGGTAATCCTGAAAAGATCCTTCCCGGAGCGTCCAGCGCGCTCGGCCAATTCGACGACTGCGGACTCAGAGAGCGGGGCGATCGTTAGGCGATGGGTGCTGTCGCGGGGCAGGTTACCGATCACGAGTCGCAATGGGTGACGCGCTCCGATTTCATCGTCTCGATAGGTCACGGCCAGCATCGACGGCGTGCGCCGGATGCGGCGACCCAGGTATCGGAGCAGATCGAGCGTAGCCTCATCCGCCCAGTGCAGGTCTTCGAAAATTAGCAGTGTCTTTGTCTGCTCCAGCGCGGCTAAAGCGCTGGTGAATATCGTTTCGCGGCTAGCGCCGCTGGTAAGGGCTGCAAGCAGAGCCCCTTGGGCGTGTCGCGCAATGTCGTACAGAGGAGCAAGCGGCTGCGGCGTCGTGAGCGCATCGCAGGCGCCCCACAGTACACGTCCCCGATGTGGAAGCTCAGAGAAGCGCTGGACCAGAGCGGTCTTGCCTACGCCGGCTTCGCCCGCAATGAGCACGACACAGCCGCTAGCGGATTTCGCCGCGCCGAACCATTCGGTCAAGTGGGTCAGCTCGCGTTGACGCTCAAGCAGGTCCATCAATTGTGCATCGTGAATTGGATGTGGATCCATCTTTTAACCTATCGGAAGCAGTCACGCAAAGGCCGTGCTGTCCCGGCGCGCCCGCATCGGGCGCAATCAGCGCATCGGCCGCAAGTCATCGCTGATAATCGCAAGATGCCAAACATCATGAAGTTTTCCGAGGCCGCAGCGAAACTCCTGGCGATGCAAGCCTTCGGCGCGGAAGCCCGAAGCTTCGGCCAGCCTCAGGCGGCCAACGTTCGAGGCGATTACGCGCACATGCACGCGCGCGAATTCGAGCTGCTCGAACAGCAGTTGCAGCAGACTTCTGATCGTTTCCGACGCTATGCCGAGCCGTAGCGAATCGGTGGCGACAAAGTACGCCAGTTCGGCCGAGGTATGTTCCAGACAATGTTCTTGGCCTGTATCTGACCCGCCATTGACTCTGAGTCAGCGCGCCATATTCCGTAGCAATAGGTTTTGCCTGCACTCCACTGCGTCGCTTTGTCGTCAAGGAAGAGGGCTGCTTCGGCGGGCGTCGAGAGCCGCTGAGCCATTTCTGGAAAGCTCTCGATCAGATGAGCGCGATTGGCTTTCACCAATTTGAGTAGCGCCTCACTGTCGGCCGCGCCATAGCGACGCAGCGAAAGCCGTGAAGTGTTCAGAGCATCGGGAAAGCAGATGTCGTGGATCATGTGAAGGTTAGTTTCCCACTCCACCGTGGGACTCTTCAAACCCCGTTACTGCCGCCGCGCCTTCGATGGATCTGAGGGCGCGGGCTCAAGACTCAAACTGCAGATCTGGCGGTTTCAAGCTGGCACCCTCTGCAATTGAACTGGCTGGATCAAACGCAGCGCTGCGCATGCCGCGGACCTCGGCATTCAGTGGCTCGCGGGCGCGATCAGCTGGATGGTACGTGTCACCATCGTCACATCGCCATCCTGCGAGGCCGTGGCTTCGGCGGTGCGTGCTGCCAGCAGTGGCGCTGCCTGTTCTGGCAGGGTGAAAGACAGATCGAGCAACTGCACTCTGGGAGCGATTTGAGCGGGCAGTGTGAAACTCACTTCGGCCGCATCCGCCAGGGTCTTAAGATCGAAGACAGTTGCTCCGTTGGGCGATGCCCAGAGCCGCAGGCGCAACGGGCCGCGCTCACTTTCAAGCTCAGCATAGTTGACATGATCGGACGCGGCGAAAACGAGATAGATCTCAGGCGCCTGACGCGCTGAGCTTAATCGCACCCGGTAATGCACTTGCCCGTTGGCAAGCGCTACCGACTGCACCATCAATTCCGGAGCGGGCAGCGGCAGGAGCGGCGCGGGCGCCAGAAAGCCGCGCTCCGCGCTGTCAGGGTAAGGCGCGCGTGCCACAGTCTCGAAGGGCGCTGCGGCACGCACCCTCATCGGCAGGCGCTGCGAATCGGGCAATGCGAGCCACTGCGCCTGTGCGGTGTCGGCATTAAGAACGTAGGCGAGATTTACGCGTTGCGGCCACGCCGTGGAATACACCGGCAGCGTCCAGGTGATTCCGGTGCAGATCAGCAGACCAGCGAGCGGCACGCCGATAAAGATGCGGCGCGTGCGTGCCGTCGCCCGCGCCAGCAGCGGCGCCAGTCCCAACAGAGCCAGGCCGACCAGCGCGCTGGTAACGCACCAGCCCAGGGCGCCAAGGGCCGCGTATAAGAACCGTGTCAACGGCAAGGTCACGCTCACGGCGGCCAACAGTGGCAGCAGCACCGCGAGTGCCCGCATCCACGGTGGCGGTCGCGCCACGAATGCTGCCGGCGCCGCACCGGCCAGCGCGACCAGGAGCGGGATCAGGAATAGGAAGCTCAGATCCGGTACTGTCAGCGAGAGGATGAGACAGAGCAGCGCGTTGAGAGCCTGCACCGCGGCCCATATTCCCCAGAAGCCACTGTGCTTGGAAAGCCAGCGCGCTGCCAGTGCCGGTGCCGCAAGGCCCAGCAGATTGGCGCCGATCAGCATCGGCAACGGGTGCGCGACCCACGGATATTGGCCCGCCGGTACCGCCCCCAGGCGTCGCAGCAGCAGCAGGTCGAGCGCCGCCAGGATCACGCAGCAGCACCAGGCCCCGATCAGGGAGGCGGCTCCGCGCCACAGCTCGGCGCTCGTCAGATCCGCACGCCGTGCGAGCCGCACACACAGCGCAATCAGCAGCAGTGCCGCACCGACCGCCGCGAAGGGCGTCAAGCCGGCGCGCCAGTGCACCAGCACCAGCCCGTACCAGTCAAAGAAGACGGCCTGAGCCCGTGGCCGGTCCTGCAGTTCGCTGCCGCCCAGGGCGCGGACCACCGCCAGTGCATTGGCACCTTGATGCTGCAGGCTCCCGAGGTCCGTGTTCTGCCAGCGATCAAGCGGGGTGTGGTAGTGCTCAACGTCCCCGAGGAAAGCGAAATTAAAACCCTGATAGTCGACCGTCTTGTAGACGGTGAAGTCCGTATCGTTTGGCAGTAGCTTGTAAGCCAGGTAGTAAACCGAGTTGGTCATCGGTCGGGCCAGCGCCCGGGCATAAAGATCCATCAGCCAGTCATTGGCGCTCCCGGTTTCGAACATGAAGCTAGGGCCGGACGTGCCGCGCGCCTCGAGATTGACCGCGGCGCCGACCTGGCGGCCCCAGCGGTGCGCGTCGACAAACAGCTGGGCGCCCAGCATGCCAGCCTCTTCGCCATCGTCGATCAAGAGGATCACCGGATGACGCAGCGGCGCCGCCTGCTTCAGCAGCCGCGCGATCTCCAGCACTGCCGCTACGCCGGCGCCATCGTCGGACGCACCTGGCCCGGCTGGCACGGAATCGTAGTGGGCTGAAAGCAGCAGCGCCTGCTCGCCTGCCTGGCTGCCCTCGATGCGTGCAATGACGTTGGTAACGATGCCGCATGCATCCCCATCGTGGCAGGCCATGCCGCGCTGCAGTTCTGGTTCCAGCCCGATGGCCCGCAGTTCCCGCACTACGCGCTCTCGCATCGTGTCATTGGCAGGGCTGCCCAGCGGGTGCGGTACGCCGTCGCCGACCAGGCGCTGCAAGATCTGGCTGGCCCGCACGGCGGAAAACTGCTCAGAGGATCCACCGGTATCTAGCGGCGCGGGCGCGCGATAAATCAGCGCGGTCAGCACAAACAGCGCCGCAGCCGCGGTTGCGGCAATCCAGACAGATCGGGTGGCGGTTCCGGATGGCCTGCGCACGTTCACGCTCTTCTTTTATAGAGTGATCCGCGGGCTTCGAGCATGCGCTCAGTGCCTGCCTCCAAACGGACGGCCAGCGCCTGGCCGGCCCAGTGTATGAACTTGCACGCTGAGCGGCAAATCCGGCCCGCTCTAGTGCCCCGGTTGTGCATTACACTTGCCGCACCGGATCGCTGCGGTGCTGGACGGCAGGCTGTGGGGGTGACTATGGGCTTTAAAAAAAGAGGGTCGAAATTATTGTGCTGCTGTGAGCGGCTGTGCTTGAGCGCTATCGGTGTGCTCTTAAGCTGCAGTGCCGCGCTCGCGCAAGCTCAACCTTTTGAAGGGTTGCTGTCGCAGGCCCACCAGACCTACGCCGATGGCGTGATCGGCCTGCAGGATGTGGTGTTCGCGCAGATCCCGGACTTTCACCCGCTCAGGGCGGATCTGTATGTGCCCACCCGCAGTCGTGGCGCCGATCCGGTGGTGATCTGGGTGCATGGCGGGGGCTGGAGTATGGGTGGTCCGCGCGAGGGCGACGGGGGTCCCTACGGAGGCTGGCCGCAGGTGCTCGCGAAGCTCGCGGCGCGCGGCCATGTGGTGATGGCGATCAATTACCGCTTCAGCGGCGAGGCACGTTTCCCGGCCCAGATACAGGATCTGAAAGCCGCGGTGCGCTGGATTCGAAGCAATGCCACACAGTATGGCGCCGATCCGGCCCAGGTTATTGTGTGGGGAGAGTCCGCCGGCGGCTATCAGGCGGCACTCGCCGGCACCGCCTGCAACCAGGCAGCACTCGAGCCGCCGCCGCCAGCGTCCGCGCCGCCGATACCGGGCGCGGGCCCGGAGCTGGTGCACGTGGATCCGAAGCAGTCGAGCTGCGTTCAGGGCGTGGTCGACTGGTTTGGACCGATCGAGTTCGCGCGCATGGATGCCCAGGCACCGCCTAATGCCCAGATCAAGCATGACCTGCCCACTGGCGCCGAATCCAAGCTCCTCGGCTGCACGCTGCCGGGTTGTCCGCCGGCGTTGCTGCAGCAAGCCAATCCCATTACTTATGTGCGCAGTGATGCGCCACCGTTTCTGATCATGCACGGCACGGCGGACCGGGCTGTTCCGATCCAGCAGAGCGAGGCGCTCTATCAGGCGCTGCGTGCGCAGGGTGACTCCGCCCGGCTCGTCAAGGTGAACGGCGCCGATCACTTATTTCGCGGCGCAAGCCCCAAGGTGATCGGGCAGCTCATCGATCGCGTCTTCGGCTGGATTGACCATCCCGGCGGCTCGGGCGAGGAAACGATCGCCGCCGATACCGGCGCTGCGATCACACCGCCCTGATCAGAATCGCGAGCACACGCGGTTCAGCGTGGGCTGGGCGAGCGGACCGGTAGCAGTTCCACCGAGAGCGCGAACGAGCGCGTCTCCTGGGATTGCAAGGCGCCGACATTGACGACCTGGCGCGCGAGCTGCACACCGTGGCCGTCGCCGATCGAGAGCACGACGCAATACTCGCAGGTATCCGCGCCGGTCGGCACCCGCACAGTCCCCTCGATCTGAAGTGCTGGAATACCGACGGCCGCCGGCCGAGCATCACTGGCGTTGAAGCGCAAGTGATGCTGGCAGCCGGGGCAGATGCTCGCACTGGCGAGGACCGTAGCCTTGCAGTGTGGGCAGATGCGGGTCGCGCCAAGCGCGGCCGGGCGCACTGCGCTCATCGGTTCAATGCCCCGCGGTCAGCGATCCGTTGGGCATCCCCGCGGTCGGCTCCCAGCCGAACTCAACATGGCCACGCATGCGCGAGCCCGCTGCCACGGTGATCGAGCCGGCTTTGACATCGCCGGTGATGACGCCGGTCGCAAGGACATCGACTTGGCGGGCGTTCAATATATTGCCCGCAAGTTCTCCGGCGATGACCACGGTGCCGGCATTGATTTCGCCTTCCACGTGCGCGCCGGCCTCGATCGTGACCGAGCCCTTCACTGACAGGTCACCCTTGAAGCGGCCGGCAATCCGAATGCTGCCATTACCGCTGATCTTGCCCTCGATGGTCAGTTCCGCCGCGAGCGCGGATTCCTTCAGGGCCTCGGTGCGATCCTTGGCACGGTGGCTCGCCTCGGCAGCGGCGGCTGCCGCAGAGGCGGCGGTGGCGCCAGGCACAGCTGCGACCGTCGGTCGTGGACGCGGATCACCACTCGGCGGCGGTGCGGGAACCGGATCAGGGGTTGCGTTCTTTTCGTTCCAAAGTGCCATGCTGGGTACTCCCCGTGTGCTGTGCGTGAATGTTTGGAATCAGCAAACTAACGGGGCCGCAGCCCCTTTACCAGTGTCTTTACTCGGAGACAGCGCGGTTGTTGCAGTGCGCACGCCTAATATCTGTATATCCATCAATGCAGCCAGAAGGCAAGCGTTGCATTGTACTGGTCGCTGGCCGCGAGCTGTGGATCGCGGCCTTCGGTGCGGTATTCGACCGCAAGTACGTAGCTCCCGCGGCGCTCGATTGGGACATTGGCTATGCCGTCCGCACCTGAGTGGTAGACCGGGACATCCTTATCCGCCATGAGCGTCGTCCCATCTTCGACCCGGACCTCGGCATTGGTCAGTGGCATGCCGTGCAGCAGCACGCTGACACGAAGCGCCTGGCCTGCCTTGAGCGTGAACGGGTCGTCAAGGGCCATCAGCTCCAGATCATGCCCTACCACGATGCGGTAGGCCCCCGGACCGATCAGCGTCTTGGCCATTTTGGCGCTCCACAGGCTCTCGGTCGCGGCAGGGTAGAGCCGCTTGCTGGTATTGCGCATGCCTCCCGGTGTCTTGACCCAATAGCCGTTGTCGTAGCGGGCAGTAAGGACGGCCGGCGCGCTGGGCGCCATAAAGGGTTCGGACAGCAGGACGGGCCGCTCGCCTATCTGTCGCGGCTCCAGGCTCCCCTCCCGCATCAGCACGGTGCCGGTGGCGGTGATGAGGTTCAGGTCCAGCAGGCGCTGCAGGATAAGCGGGTCCCGCTTGCCGGGATCGCCGAAGTTCATCTCGGCCCGCAGCAGCGGGCCCTCGTTGGTGGCAACGATCCATAAATCGTGCGCCATCGCCCCGGGCGAGAGGGCCCAGGCAGCCCAGCACAGGAGAAGTGAGCGCAGCAGATGCATTCGGAGCGGGGCCTCGTTGCCTGGAAGCGAGCGCAGCACACGCAGTGGGGCGGAGCTGCCAATCGAGCCACGGTAGCGCTGGCTACAGATCATGGCAAGAGCTTTACCTCTTCGGTACTCGACATCGGCGTCCCGCTCGGGCATACAGACCCTCACGCTGTGTGCGTGCATTTGACCGTGAGGAGATTGCACTGGCATGACCGAAATAAATCCCGAGCCGATCCCGCCTCCCGCTCTAGCCCAAACGCCGGCAGATCCGCAGGGCTTCGGGCAGGACCAGAGGGTGTACCTGTTCGTAGTAGCGTGTGCATTCCTGATCACGGGCGCAGCGCTATTTTTCATGGCCCTCGTTGACGCCCTGGTGACCGAACTGGCGATTCTGCTGCTTGGTTTGGGCGCCTTGAGTTCGCTGCTGACCGCGGCGGCGACCTTCAGTGCCTGGCGCCTGGCGCGGCTGGCCAAGGGTGCCGGCGCCGCACGCGTCAGCCTGTTGCGAGCGAGCGAGCGGCGACTCACGTTCGCGCTCGGCGCGCTACTGCTCTCCTTCATCTGCTCGACCCTTGGTTGCGGTGTGACACTGGAGCTGAAGGGCTACGGCCAGGATGCCGGTTCGGAGCAGGACCAGGCGGCGATCTGGCGGCGCACGTAGATGAGCCTTGCCTTACAGATTGCGGGTCGCAGCCGGGATCTTGGGGGTGGCTTTGGCGTGCGCCGCTACCTGCCGGACCCGAAGCGCCAGGCAGTCGGCCCGTTCGTGTTCTTCGATCACTTTGGCCCGGTCATTCGCAGGCCCGAAGACAACTTTGATGTGCGGCCGCATCCGCACGTGGGCCTTGCCACTGTCACCTATCTGTTCGAGGGCGCCATCGAGCATCGCGACAGCCTGGGATCGGTGCAGCGGATCGAGCCCGGGGCGATCAACTGGATGAGCGCGGGCAGCGGCATCGTCCACTCCGAGCGCGCGCCGGCCGACCTTCGCAGCCGCGCGCACTCACTTCACGGATTGCAATTGTGGGTGGCGCTGCCACGCGCCGAGGAAGACAGCGCCCCCAGTTTCGTGCACACCGCGGCAGCCGACCTGCCTACGGTGGCTGTAGGAGCCGCCCAGGTTCGGGTGCTGGTGGGCGAGGCTTTCGGTGTTCGATCGCCGGTGCATAGTTTCTCGCAGACGCTCTATCTTGATGTCCAGGCCAGGGCGGGATCGCAGCTCAGATTGCCTGCGGGCAGGCATGAGCTCGCGATCTTCACGCTCGACCAAGGCCTGATCGTGGATGGCGAGCCGCTCGGGCCGGACACTCTGGGCGTTCTGGATGGGGCAAGCGCCACCGAGATCAGCGCCCCGGTCGGCTCCCGCTACCTGATCATCGGCGGTGAGCCGCTCGATGGACCGCGCACGATCTGGTGGAACTTCGTAGCTTCAAGCCACGAACGCATCGAGGCCGCGAAGGAGCGCTGGCGCGAGCAGCACTTCGGCAAGGTGCCCGGGGACGCGGAATACATCCCGTTGCCGCCCTAGCACGCGGCGCTAGAAGGCGCTCAGGCCCGTGACTTCACGCCCCACGGCCAGCTGGTGAATGGTCTCAGTGCCCTCATAGGTGATGACGCTCTCCAGATTGAGCATGTGCCGGATCGGTACGTATTCGGCACTGATTCCCGCACCACCCAGCATGTCGCGGCAGTCGCGTGCGATGTCGAGCGCGGTACGGCAGCTGTGCCACTTGGCCAGCGAGACCTGTGCCGGGCTCATCAGTCCCTGATCCTTGAGTCGCCCGAGCTGCAGAACCATCAGCTGCGTGCTCGTAATACCGCGCACCATCTCGGCCAGGCGGATTTGGATTGCCTGGTTCTGCGCCAGCGGCCGGCCAAACAGTTCGCGCGAGGCCGTGTAGTCGAGCAGCTGCGCGAGGCAGGCCTGAGCAGCACCGATGGCGCCCCATGCGATGCCGTAGCGGGCCTGTGTCAGGCACGAGAGCGGGCCTTTCAGACCGCTGGCACCTGGCAGCCGGTTGGCGTCCGGTACCACGACCTCATCGAAGAACAGGCCCGCCGTGACCGAGGCGCGCAGGGAAAACTTGTTTTCGATTTCCGGAGCAGAAAATCCCGGTGTGCCGCGCTCGATGATGAAGCCACGCACGCCCTCATCGGTCATCGCCCAGCAGATGCACAGATCCGCGATTGCGCCGTTGGTGATCCACATTTTCGAGCCGTTGATCACCCAATCCCCACCCCGGCGCTTGGCGTACGTCTTCATATTGGCGGGGTCCGAACCCCCGTGGGCTTCGGTCAGGCCGAAGCAGCCGATGCGCTTGCCGGCAGCCATCTCCGGCAGATACTGAGCCTTCTGCGCCTCGCTCCCGAAAGTGTAGATCGGGTACATGCAGAGGGAGGACTGGACCGAGACAAAGCTGCGCAACGCCGAGTCGCCGCGCTCGAGCTCTTGGCAGATCAGGCCCGAGGCGACCGCATTCAAACCCGCGCAGCCATAGCCTTCCAGGCTACTGCCAAGCAAACCGAGCTCGGCCATCGCAGGTACCAGCTCGCGCGGAAAGCGGTGATCCTCGAAGCACTCGCGGATGATAGGCAGCACACGTGCATCGACGAAGCGCGCCACGCTATCCTGAACGCCCTGTTCTTCAGGACTCAGACAATCGCGCACGTTGTAGAGATCCAGCGGGTTGCTCACGAGTGATCCTTATACTTAACCGATGTCGAACTTCACGCCCTGCGCAAGTGCCAGACGCGGTGAGTAGTTTACCGTCTGGGTCTGGCGGCGCATGTAAGCCTTCCAGGCATCGCTCCCGGATTCGCGTCCGCCGCCGGTTTCTTTCTCGCCACCAAAGGCGCCACCGATCTCCGCGCCGCTCGGCCCGGCATTGATATTGGCGATGCCGCAGTCGCTGCCTTCGGACGAGAGGAAAGTCTCGGCCTCGAGCAGATGATTGGTAAACAGCGCTGAGGAGAGGCCGTGGCTGACCTCATTTTGCATGGCAATGGCATGCTCGAAGTTATCGTACGGGAACACATACAGGATCGGTGCGAAGGTCTCCTGGCGCGAAATGTCGATCGGCGCGGGCAGTTCCACCAGCGCCGGGCGCACGTAGTGGCCGCCGGCAAGGCCCGGCGGGCGCACGGCTTCACCACCGGTAATGCGGGCACCGGCCTTACGCGCAATCGCCAGTGCCGACTGCATGCGTGTGTAGGCAGCTTCATCGACCAGCGGCCCCACCAGCGTGCCCGCATCAAGTGGATTACCCACGGGCAGGCTCGTGTAGGCGCGCTGCAGTGTCGGCAGCAGCTTGTCATAGGTCGTGTGGTGCACGATCAGGCGGCGCAGGCTCGTGCAGCGCTGGCCAGCGGTACCGGCGGCCGCGAACACGATCGCCCGCGCGCTCAGAGCCAGATCCGCAGCTGGAGAAACAATGGCGGCATTGTTGCCTCCGAGCTCAAGCAGCGAGCGGCCGAAGCGAGCCGCGGTCGCAAGACCCACCGCGCGGCCCATCGCCGTGCTGCCGGTGGCGCTGATGAGCGGGATGGCCGGGTGCGCTGCCAGCTGCTCGCCGGCCGCGCGGCCACCTTGGATCAGTTGCGAGAGACCCTTGGGGGCTTCGCTGTGGGCGGCCAGCGTCTGCTCGAGCAGCTGATGCAGGGCCAGGGCGCACAGTGGGGTCTTGTCGGAGGGCTTCCACAGGAGCGCATCGCCGCAAACCAGCGCGAGCGTTGCGTTCCAGGCCCAGACCGCCATCGGGAAATTAAAGGCGCTGATGATGGCGACCGGGCCCAGCGGGTGCCAGCGCTCGAGCATGTGATGACGGGCCCGCTCTGAGGCGATCGTCAGGCCATACAGTTGGCGCGAGAGCCCGATGGCAAAATCGCAGATATCGATCACTTCCTGCACTTCACCCAGGCCCTCGGAGCGGATCTTGCCCGCCTCGAGGCTGATGAGGGCCCCCAAGGCATCCTTGTGCAGGCGTACGCGCTCGGCAAAGTTGCGCACCAGTTCGCCGCGCGCCGGCGCTGGCACGGTGCGCCACTGGCGGAAGGCGAGGCTCGCAGCCTGAATCTTAGCCTCGATCTGCTCGGGGCTATCCATCACGAGGCGGCCAAGTTCGCTGCCATCAATCGGTGTCCGGGCCACGAGCGTGCCCTGACGCAGCTGCTCGGCGCTGAGCCCGGCTGCCGAAAGCAAAGTGGCGTAGCTCATGCGTGGATCTCGAGTTTTTCGGGCACGCGCATCGCGTACACTTTCCCGAAGCGGTTGGCGAGGAAGTCCTTGAGCATCACGTCCTCTTGGCGCACGAAGCCGCGCTGCGGCAGCTTGCCCTGCGCAAGCAGGTCGAGCACCGCGCAGATTCCGGCGGCAGTGGTAATCTGGATGGCGCTGCGCGGCGTGCCATTGACGGTCTGGCCATACACCTTGTTGGCATAGGTTTCCTGCGTCAAGCGTCCCTGCTGCGCGCCGGTCACCGTGACAAATACGATCACCACATCCTGCAGCGTTGTCGGCAGCGCATGCTCAAAGATGTCCTTGAGCACGTGGCGGCGCTCCTTGAGGCGCAGGTCATGGAGCAAGGCCTTCATGATGGCGGCATGGCCCGGGTAGCGGATCGTGCGGTAGTTGAGATTGCGCACGCGGCCAGCCAGCGTGTCGCACAAGGTGCCGATGCCGCCGGAAGTGTTGAAGGCCTCGTAGGTCACGCCGTCGAGCGAGAATTCCTCGCGCTCCTCCAGCGGCGGCACAGTGCGCAGCTCGCCATCGGCGATCACTTCACAGGGCTCGCAGTACTCGTTGATGACCCCATCGGTGCTCCACGTGAGGTTGTAGTTGAGCGCATTGGAGGGAAACTGCGGCAGTGCGCCGACGCGCAGGCGTACTTCCTGAAGCTGCTCGAAGTGACGTGCCAGATCGTAGCCGACGATCGTGATGAACCCCGGAGCCAGGCCGCACTGGGGAATAAACGCGGTCGTCGCTGTCTTAGCCAGTTCTTTGACGCGGCGGGTGGTAGCCACATCCTCGGTCAGATCGAGGTAGTGCACGCCGGCGACCGAGGCCGCCTCGGCGATCTTGCCGGTTGCGTGGTATGGGGCCGCACTCAGCACCGCAAACTGGCCGCGCAAGGCACCGATCATCGCCTCCTGATCCTCGATGTCCAGCTGTAGGCGCTTGACTGGAGCGCGGGTGTCGAGCCGGCTCAGCTGATCGGCCGACTTGTCGATCATCGTGACCTCGTAATCCCCGCAGTGGCCGAGCAGGTCGGCAATCATCGCGCCGATCTTGCCGGCACCGACTACAGCTACTTTGCGCATGGAACGGACTCCTGAAATTATCCACCCATCATCAGCGGCCTTCCGGCGAATTGCATCTGATAATCTGACGAAAAGACGATAGATTATTGTCGATATGACGACTAATATCGTCATTATGGAGCCTGATCTGACCGACCAGAAGATTCTCTCGCTGCTTCAGGAGGATGCGCGCGTCTCCACCTCGCAGCTCGGACGGCGTCTTGGCCTCTCCCGGACGACGGTGCAGAGCCGCATTGAGCGTTTGGTGCAGCGCGGCATCATCGCCGGCTTCACGGTCAGGCTCGGTGAGGACTACGGGCGTTCGCGCATCCAGGCCCAGGTGATGATCACGACGCTTCCCAAGCTTGCCGTGCGGGTCGAGGCCGAGCTGCGCCGCCTGCCCGAAGTCCACAAGCTCTACGCCATCAGCGGCGTGCACGATCTGATTGCGGTGGTGGCCACCGACTCGGTGCGTTCGATGGATGCGCTGCTGGATCGCATCCGCGGTCTGGAGGGCGTGGATCGGACGCTCTCCTCGATCATCCTGAGTACCCGCATCGATCGCTAGTCGAATTCGCCGGACTGCCCGCATCTGCCGCTGCGGAGTGCGATTCGATGAGGATCAGGACGTGATCAGGAGCTGGATAGTTTAAATTCTTTTACAGCTTCCAGCCGCTGGAGGCCGAGGGGTTTGATGCGCTCGGCTGCGGCGAGGACTGCGCCTTTTTACTGGAGCGCCGGCTCGCGCCGTCTGCATGGGCGGCGCATCGCCGCCTCTGTCAGTTCGTGTCCCGGAGCGTATGCGGCCGCGGGCTAAGTATTGCCTGGGCACCGATGCGCGGCCGGATCAGGCCAGCGTATGAAAGACCCGCTGCACGTCTTCTTCCTGCTCGAGCTTGTCGATCAGAGTCAGGGCCTCAGCGGCCTGCGCCTCGGGTAATTCGGTTGGGGCGCTGCAGATGTATTCGTGCTCTGCGGACAGCGGCGAAAGATGACGCTTCTCCAGGGCTTCCTGCAACCGGCCGAAATCTTCGAACCTGCAGCGCAGCACCAGCTGCGCTTCACCCTTCTCGCCGACACTCTCGCCCATTTCCTCCAAACCGTGGTCAATCATGTCGAGCTCCAGCTCATCCTGATTGATGCCGGCCGGATCGAGCCGAAAGACCCCCATCTTGCGGAACTGAAACGAGACTGAGCCGCTGTGACCGAGATTGCCACCAAACTTGGTCATGATATTGCGCACATGGGCCACGGTGCGTGTCGGATTGTCGGTGGCAGTTTCGACCAGCAGCGCTACGCCGTGCGGGGCGTAGCCTTCATAGAGGACTTCATGGTAGTTCGTCGCATCGCGCCCCGAGGCACGCTTGATTGCGGCATCGACCTTGTCCTTGGGCATGTTGACGGCGCGCGCGTTCTGGATCACCCGCCGTAGGGTCGGATTGGAGGCCGGGTCCGCGCCCCCGGCTTTCACCGTCATCGCGATGTCTTTGGCGATGCGTGCGAACTGCTTGGCCATGCGGTTCCAGCGGGCAAACATCGCATGCTTGCGGACTTCAAATATACGACCCATGTGCTCTTCCTGCCCCGGCGATACTTATGCGCGCATTGTAGCGCAAGCACCTTGGGCGGCTCAGCGCTTTAGGCCCGGCAGCAGGGCAGGGACATTTAAGGGCCGGGGAGGCGGGAGCTGATGTTGGCACGGCAGCGCCCGGCGGAAGTGATCGCCAGTGCGGCCAAGGCAGGATCATGTGGGCGTGGAAGGATTGATGTTGGCGCTGGAGTTGCGAAGTATCAGGCAACGGTGCGCGCGGCGACTCTCAGCTGGCGGCGAGCGCGCGTGTCATCACGGTTTCAGTGAGCGGGCGCGTGCCGCGTAGCTGCTCAAGCAGCGAGCGGCAGTGGCGCGGAGCGACCGGACGGCTGAGGAAAAACCCCTGCGCATAGTTACATCCCTGTTCGGTCAGGATCTGCAGCTGCTCCAGCGTTTCGACACCCTCGGCGACGACGCTCAGTCCCAGGGTGCGGCACATCTCAATCACTGCATGCACGATCGGCAGACGCGTGGGATCGGTCGATAGATCGCGGATAAAAGCGCGATCGATCTTGATCGTGTCAATGGGCAGACGGTTGAGATAACTCAGACCGGAGTAGCCGGTGCCAAAATCATCGATCAACACCCGTGAGCCATTGGCGCGCAGCCGCCCGAGCGTGCGAATGACACGTTCGGGTTCCTTGAGCATCACCGACTCGGTGATCTCAAAGCACACCCAGCGCGGTTCGACACCGGCCTGTGAGGCCAGGTTGGCAAACGTTGTGACGAAGTCGCTCCGTTCCAGCTGGTAGGCCGAAACGTTGACGGCCACCGGCACAATGGGCACGCCGGCATCGAGCCATGAGCGCAGATCCGCGAGCACCATGCTCAGGGTCTGCTTGCCGATTTCAAGGATCATCCCGGTTTGTTCCGCCAACGGGATAAATTGACTGGGCGGGATTATGCCAAGCTCCGGGTGACGCCAGCGCACCAGCGCCTCCATCGAGGCCACCAGACCTGAATGCAGGTCAATGACCGGCTGATACTCAATGTAGATCTCAGAAGTACCCAGCGCATCGCGCAGCGACTGTTCGAGCGCTGCCGCTTCGCTGACACGCAGGTTCATCTCGGCCGAAAAGATCTGGTGGCAGCGCTTGCCGGCTTCCTTGGCCTGGTAGAGCGCGATATCGGCGTGCTTGAGCACGGTTTCCATGTCAATGCCATGATCAGGATACAGGGCAATACCCATGCTTACCGATACGTTAACGGACTCGCCATCGATCGCGATCGGCGCCTGCATGGCCGCCTGGATGCGCCCAGCCAGATTGTCGATTGCTTGCACATCGGGTAGCAGCGTCGCCACAATTACAAACTCATCGCCGCCCAGCCGGGCGACGACATCCTGTACCGACACGCAGGCCCGCAGACGCTTGGCCACCACACGCAGCAATCGATCGCCGGCACTGTGACCGCGCGAATCATTGATGGTCTTGAAGTTATCGACGTCCAGATAAATGACCGCCACCAGGCCATTGCCGGCCGCGGCCTTGCGCAGCACGCGCGGCAGACGCGCATGCAGGTAGAGACGGTTGGGCAGGCCGGTGAGCGAATCGTGCTGCGCGATGTGGAAGAGTTTGCGTTCATTCTCGCGGTATTGCTCGGCGGCCAGTTGCCGGTGCGTGACATCGGTGCCGACCAGGCAAAAGAGACTGCGCCCATCCTCCTCGAGACTCGTGACGCCCAATTCCACCGGTACTGGCGGCTCGGTGCCGCGAGCCAGGCGCGAGGCCAGCAGCTGCCCGGCGCCACGCGCTGCTGCCTGCTCGGCCAGCTGCCTGATTTCCAGATCCGGAAAAATATCGCTCAGATAGCGCCGGTGCAGTTCGCCCGGTCCCAGCTTGATCATGCGTACCAGTGCATCATTGGCATCAACGATCTCCAGTGTGTTGGCATCGACCAGCAGAATCAGCTCCTGCATCTGACCGGAGATGCGCGCCAGCCGTCGCTGGGCGTTCTCATGTGCCCGGAAGCTGTCTCGCAGGCGCAGGATCAGTACCAGCATGCTGGTGGCAAAGGCCAAACTCAGCACCGCAATGCTGCCCAGCAGCCACCAGGTGGTGCGATAACCGAGTGCGTACAGGTCACGCGGCTGATCGGTGGACAGCAGCGCGAGCGGGCGGTCATCCAGGTCCCGAACCAGTGCATACCCAGAAATGTCGGAGCGGCTCTTTGCAATCGCGTAGGCGGTGCTGTTGCCGCTGCTCCGGACCCATTGCAGGACCGAAGGCGGCAGTGCGGAGAAGTTCGGATCATCGGCGGCGACGCTGATCAGCGAAACCTTAAGCTGGCTGGTCTGGCTGATGCGCGCCAGATCCTCGCTGCCGACGAAGCGCGCGAAGAGCATCACCGCATCGGTCGGGCGGGTGCGGTCGGTCTGGGAGATCCGCCGCGCGGCGACCACAGTGAGGCCGAGCGAAGTCTGCACGATGTGCTCGGTGGCCTGGGTCTGATCTGGCGCGCCAGCGCTCGCCACGAAACCGCGAAACTGGCTGACCAGTGCCGCGGGCGCGGGCGATGCGAGCACATTGGTGTGCCGATCGAGCAGTCCAGAATAAATTTCCCTGCCATCGGCGCCGACGATCCACACCAGATCTACATGGAGCGTGCCCAGAGTCTCGCGCGTGACATTGGCGCTGATGAACTTCGGGTCGAGCGTTGCCACGTAGCGCACCGCATCGTCCCACTCGGCGTAGTCACGATCAGCGATCCCGAGCTGATGCGTATCGGTCATGAAGGCCTGGTACAGCTGGGTCGCTTTTTGCAGTGTGTTGCTGATCTCGATGCTCTGGAAGCTGCGGGTCAGCACCGCGCCGGCCAAGGCAACCGCCAGCGCCAGCGCGAGCAGGCCGAAGCCGCTCAGTAGGAGCAGCGGTCGAAGCTGCTCCAGGCGAGTCTTGGCCTCTGTCTCCAGGGCGCGAGGCGGATGAGTCATTGCTGAGCTTGGGATACCCTGATAACCCACCAATGATGAGACCGCGCGCTACCCCGTGTCGTGACACTCATCACGTTCGGACCGAACCGGAATGGACCCCGGGCCCGGAGCGCACTGCGAGCATCCGGCTTACCGCAGCTACCTTGGTCGGCTTGTGAGCCGGTGCCGCTAACGGCGGCGCGATTTCGCGCTTCGCGCCTCAGCTTGGAGATTCGGTCCCGGTCGTCTCCAGAATAGGCACCTCGACGATGACCGAGGTGCCTTTGCCCGGTGTCGCCTCGACTGCCGCTGTGCCACCGGCGATCAGCGCGCGTTCGTATATGCTCGAGATGCCGACCGTGCCGCGCCGCTCGGCACTCTGCTCCAGGGCGAAGCCCCGGCCGTCATCTATCACCGCCAAGCGCACACAGTGCAGATCATGCTCGAGCCGCACGCCGACGTGTCGCGCCTGCGAATGCTTGAGGATGTTGGTCAGAATTTCCTGCGCGATGCGATACAGGTGCGAGGCCTGCTCGTTGTTCAGCGCATCGTCAATGGAGTCCAGGTGTTTATCAAACTGTATGGTGCTTGACTGGGCGACCTGCTCGATTAGGCGGTCAATTGACTCGGCCAGCCCGAAGACGCCGATGCTGGTGGGCCGCAGATTGCGCGAGAGTGAGCGCACCTCCTGGATCGCCTCCGCAGTGCGGCTGATGATCGTCTGCAGGTGCCGCCTGACATCGGCGGAGACCTCGCCGCAGGCGAGGCCGAGCTGAGCGTGATTGGTGATCAACGACAGGCTCTGCCCGAGACTGTCATGCAGCTCGTGCGCGATGCGGGTCCGCTCCTGTTCCTGAGCGGCCAGCAAGTCGCGCGTGAATTCCTTGCGCACGCGCAGCTCGCGCTCCTTCGATTCGCGCTCGAACTGCTCGGCGCGTTTCTCGTTATCGACATCAATGACCGAGCCGCGCATGCGCACCGGATGGCCACTCGCGTCCCGAATGGCTTCGGCGCGCGAACGGCACCAGCGCAGCGTCCCGGCGCGGGTGCGCAGGCGGTACTCCACGTCGTACGGTACGTGGTGCTGTAAGTGCATTTGGAAAGCGGCATCGAGTCGCGCCCGATCCTCGGGATAAATGAACTCGATGTATTGGCTGCGCGTGGTGGGCATTTCAGCCGGCGTGTAACCCATCAGCTCCCAAAACAGCGGCGACAGATAAGCGCGGTCGGTGCGCAGATCAAACTCCCATACGCCAACCCGCGAAGCGACTACTGCCAGTTGCAGGCGCTCTTCATTGCGTTTGAGCTCAGTCAGATCCTGCAGTACGGCGAGTTTGTACAGCTGCCCGTCGATCTTGACACTCGAGAGGCTCACGCAGGCCGGAAACGGCTCATCGGTATCCAGGCGCTTGTGCGTCCACTCGAACTGCGTCGAACCCTCTTTGTTCGACCGCTCAATGTGGGCGCGCGAGAGTGCGATCGAATCGCTGCCATCGGGCTGCCGCGGCGGTGAGAGCTGATAGGGCTCCATGCCGAGGATCGAGCCATTGTCCGGCCAGCGAAACATTTTCCGGGCGGTGGCGTTGTTCTCTATGTAGCGCCCGTTCTTGGACAGCAGCACTACGATGCTTGGATCATCAAACAGCGTGCGATACAGCGTATAGCGCCGATCGACCGCTGCTGCCATGCGGCGCAGCAGCCACAGCAGCCACAGAAAGGCAGCCGTGAATCCAAGCCACAGCTCGCTGGCGTGGATGGTGCGACTCATCCACGGTGCCAGCACCACAGCGCGCGACTCCAGTGCCACGCACAGCAAACCGTAACCAGGAACGCGGCGCACCGCATAGATGCGCCGGTCGCCATAGTAGGGGCTCGTGCCGGCGATGACGCCGCCGTTCGGACCGACCTCGTGGAACTGAGCAAACAATTCGCTAGTGGAGATGTTGCGGTTGGCCCGACCCTGCGACTTGGGCGGGGGGGTAACCATCAGCAGCTCGCCCGCATCGGAGATCAGGGCCATCGAGACATCGCCCTGGGTCATCTGCAGATCAGTGGCTTCGAGCCGGTTGAGACTGACCAGGGCACCGACCCACACCTGGCGGCCGTCCCGATCGGTCACGCGCCTGGCAATAGGCACCAGTGCGTCGTCGCCTGGGCGCAGCTGTGTCCATGGACCGACCCAGCTACCGGCGGCGCTATTGAGGGATAATCCCTGTGCCCAACTTGGAATCGGCACGGTGGCCGCGCCGGTGAGCGGGTCGCTCTGTACGAAGCGCTCCGGCGTGACCAGGTAGAGCGAGGCCAGAAATTCCGGCCCATCACCCATCGGAGCCGGGTTGCCAGCGGCGGGCTTCGCGGCGGTGCCGCTGGCCAGCGGCAGCAGCGCAAAACTTGCCGCGCGCACGCCATCATCGAGGATCGCCGCCACTTGGGTTTGCAGGGCGGTGGCGCGGGCCGTCAGCTGCGCGCCGGCGTCGGCGAGCGTCGACTCGCGGTCTTGGTAGCACTCCCAGAACGCGAAGCCCCAGCCTGCGATCAGCAGCGCCAGCGCATAGGCCGCCACTGAGCGGCGTACCAATGAGGGCAGCCAGTCATCCAATACGTTGCGACCGTCGTGGCGGCTCCGCATACAGAAAATTATCCGTGGTTTTTATTAGAGGAGGGGACCACGGGCCTGACTATGGCATGGGCCTGAATTGGGGTCTACGCCGAGGGTTGGTGAGTGTGAATTGTGTAATATGGTCTATGTGAACCGGCGCCGATCCGGGCACCACGGGGGACGCCGGCGGCGTGGGGCCGGGCCTGGCCGCAGCACCCCCTGAGCCCTTCATTTAGCCCGATTGGGAGTCGCACCGAGTGCGCAGTAACGTTCGCGCTTTTAGCCCCGGAACCGCCGGCGTCGACCCCGCCGCCGATCCTGATCGGGTCGTGGCGCCTAGGCGGCAATGGCTGTGAGTGCGCGCGTAAATGTCCCAACTACCGGTACCGGGCTGGGCCATGGCATTGCCCAGATCTTCGCGCGGCGCGGTCACACTGGGCGTGGCTTCGGCGCGGCGCTGGTGAACAGGCCCTGAGCTGTTCGATGAAATCAGCCTGGGTCTTGCGCCGCTGGTGCTGAAGCAGCGGTACGCGGCCTGATACGGTGTCAACGATTTTGCCGATCACGCCTGTGAGCGCAGCGCCATTGCAGCGCCACGAAATGCGCCGGCTGTTTCGGCTGCTGCTGCTGTGCCTGATGCTCTACCTGATGCTTGCCTATGGCGCACTGCCGGCGGTCTGGCGATTGTTCGAGCATCGCCACCCGGCACTGAGCACCGTGGCTTCGCGCACCCTCACCGTTGATGGCATCCCGGGCGATCCCTTGAATATTGCCTTCGTGGGCTCGGGCGCAGAAATGCAGCGTCGCCTGCTGGCTGCACGCTGGTTGCCCGCCGACCCAATCACCACGCGCAGTTCCCTGCGCATCGCGGGTGACTCGATTGCGCACCGGCCCTACGGAACGGCGCCAGTGAGCAGCCTTTATCTGTGGGGACACAAACAGGATCTCGCGTTCGAGAAGATGATCGGCAGCGACCCGCGCCGGCGACATCACGTGCGCTTTTGGGTGTCGGCAGAACGTGATGATCTCGGGCGCGAACTATGGATGGGCGCCGTCACGCTCGATGTTGCGGCGGGCGTGTCGCACCGAACGGGTCAGGTGACCCATCACATCGGCCCGGATGTCGACCACGAGCGCGATCAACTGCTGATCGATCTGCAGGGTGTGCCGGCGGCGCCGGTGCAGTGGATTGATGGGTTCCAGAGCGATTTGCGCGGCCGCAATGGCGGCGGGGATGTCTACACTACCGACGGCCGGCTGCCGGTCGTAATAACCGTGCCAGAGGCGGTGCCGTCCAGCTAGCTGCACTGCAGCGTGGCCCAAACGCGCGATACGGTGGGGGCGCGGTGCGCGAGCTGCTAGGATTGGCATTGGGCCGAGGCGACGCCGGCCTCGCAACACATCAAAATTGGGGGACGCATGCGTAACAAGACTGCGCTGGGCACACTGTGTGCACTGGGAGTGATCCTAATCAACGCCACCGCGATGGCGCAGGCGATACCGGAGCCGATCCGCGCCGCGGTTGCCGATCCAAGCCGCCCGCAAGCCGACCGCGCACGCGATGCCCAACGCAAGCCGGCCGAGGTGCTGGCCTTCGCCGGTGTGAAGCCCGGCGACAAAGTGGGCGAACTGATGCCCGGACGCGGCTATTTCACCGAACTGTTGTGCCGCATCGTGGGCAGCGCTGGCCATGTCTATACCCTGAATCTCAAGCCCACCGTCGCGCCGCCGCCGGGTAATGTGCCCCCCGGCGATCTGCCGCCTGCCCCGCCTCCGGCCTGCAACAACATCACCGGCGACACCAAGCCGGCCGCCGATTTCGCGCTGCCTGCGGGACTGGATTTGGTGTGGACCTCGGAGAATTACCACGACCTGCATAACAAGATGTTCGGCCCGGCGGACATGCTGCAGGTGGACAAGGCCGTGTTCAACGCGCTCAAGCCCGGTGGCGTATTCGTTGTCGAGGATCATGCCGCTGAAGCGGGCTCGGGTGCCCGCGATACCGAGACATTGCATCGCATCGATCCGGCGCTCGTGCGCAAGGAGGCGGCCGCGGCCGGTTTCGTGCTCGATGGCGAGAGCACGGTGCTGCACAACGCGAATGATCCGCATACCGATGTGGTCTTCAAGCTCCAGGGCAAGAGCGACAAGTTTCTGCTGAAATTTCGTCGACCTCTGAAATAGCCCCGCGGAGCTAGAGGCGGGCCAGGGCGGCGCGTATCGGCGCCGGCACCTTCGCGACCGCGTGCGTTTCGCGGTCGACATAGACGTGCACAAAGCGACCCACGGCCGCGGGCGCCTGCGCGCCCTCGCGGAATACGCCCAGGCGATAGACGACGCTCGAGGTGCCGAGCTTCTCGAGGCCGATCCCGACGTTCAGCAGATCCGGAAAGCTCAGCTCCGCGAGATAGCGACAGCCCGTTTCCGCCACCAGGCCAATGGCCTCCAGGTTGCGGACATCGGCACCGACTGCCTGGATAAGAAAACGGCTGATCGCAGTGTCAAAGTAGGCGTAGTAAACCGCGTTGTTCACATGCCCGTAATGATCATTATCGTGCCAGCGGGTGGCAATTTCTTGCCAGACGCGAAAGTCGCTGCGTGCTGGCACAGCGGTGGATCGATGCTCGCTCATGGTGGCCACTTCATGCTGGGTTAAGTTGTGCACGAATTTAGGCGAGGTGTCGCCGGGCTGCAACGGTTGGCGCGAGCTGCACGGATGTGATTCCTTGCCAGGCGCTGCGCGGTTTGATCGCGCCCCATTTCAGCACGCGCTGCTGCGCCGGGAGGACAGCGGATGACCCAGGTTTTTCGTCGCGTCGTCACCGGCCATGATACGGAGGGGCGCGCGGTGTGCCGCTCGGATGAGCTGCTCGATACCCGCATGATTCCGAGCGGCGAGGCGGCCTTTCGCGTGGCCTGGACAACTGCGACGACCCCGGCGGATAACGCCGATGAGACTGACGGGGCCAGCCGCACGACGGGCCTGGCACTCAAGGGCGGCTCGGTGCTGCGCATTGTTGATCTGGCGCCGCTCGGTCGCTCCCCGATGCACCGGACCCACTCGCTCGACTACTGCATCATTCTGCGCGGCCGCGTGGATCTTGAACTCGATGGCGGCGAGCTACTGCACCTGCATTCCGGCGATATCGTCGTGCAGCGAGGCACCAACCACTTGTGGTTCAATCCCAGCCACAGTGAGTGGACCCGGGTCGCGTTCGTGCTGCTCGACGCCATGCCAGTCACCGCCAATGGCACGGTGCTGCCGGAAACCCATCTTTGACCCGCGAGCATCGCGACCCGCTCACAGGCTGGGGTTGTCAGATCTCGAGCCGCGCGATGATCGCCTGCGATGAGCCAATCCGCACCGTATCGCCCACGCCTGCGCCCAGCATTGAGCTTGCCAGCGGCGAGACGTAGCTCAGCAGGCCCTGGGCTGGATCGGCCTCATCTTCACCGACAATGCGAAACGAGCGCTCCCCGCCATCCTGCAGTTCCAGCCACACCCGCACTCCGAAGCGTACGGCCGTCGGTTTCGGAGCTGGGGTCACGAGCCGCGCGCTCTCACGTCGTCGCTGAAAATAGCGCAGATCCCGGCCGATTCGCGCCAGCGCACCCTTGTCGGCGCCAGCGCGCGCCGCAGTTCGCTCGGCTTCCAGTGCGTGGATACTCTGATCGAGCAGCGCGAGACCGCGCGCGGTCACGAAATTCGCGTGTGCGCTGATCGCCCGCTCCGGGAGCGCATCGGCATCCTGGTCGGTCTCTTTGATGAAGGCACGGCTCATGGGTCCAATTGTAAACCCGCCGGCCTCCAACCGCTGTTTGCCATGGCTGGCCGATCCTCTAGAGTGGCGCCGGGGGATTCGGGGCAAGGAGCTGGCGATGATGCACAGGTGTGGCGGAATTTCCGAGCGGGCTACCACCTGGCGCGGACTGGGCCTGTTGCTCGCACTGGCCTGGGTTCCGGCGCTGGCTTGGGGAGCGCCACCGCCATGGGCCGATACGCCGCTCAGCCGTCTAAAGGCGCTGGCGCTGATGGAGACGCTCAATGCGCAGATTCTGGCCAGCAGCAGTGCGACGCTTGCGCTCGAGGACTGGTGCCGGAGACACGGGCTCGCTGTACCCGCGCAGGTCATTGCGCGCCGTCAAAGCGGGCCGGAGCTGGCCGCGACGGATCAGCAGCGCCAGGAGCTGCAGGTGGATGCGCAGGAACCGGTTCGATTCAGGCGTGTCGAATTGCTGTGCGGCGATGTGCTGCTATCAATAGCTGATAACTGGTATGTGCCGGGGCGTCTGAGCGCCGCCATGAACACGCTGCTTGAGACCACGCAGACACCATTCGGCAAAGTCGTGCGGCCGCTCGCGCCGCATCGCGAGCCGCTCTCGGACTCGCTGTTGTGGTCACCCTTACCACCCGGGTGGGAATTAACCGGCTCAGCAAAGGGCATGAGCGCGCTCGCCGGTACGATGCTCGAGATGCCGGCAACTTTGTTTGAGATCCGGGCGATTCTCTACACCCCGGATCATCACGCACTTGCCGAAGTCGTCGAAGACTATCAGCGCGGTATTCTTGGCTTTGCCGAACCCGGCTTTCCCTAGTACACCGCGACAGCGCTAACGCGCGCCGGCGCCTCACTGCTGAGGCCGGACATCGATACGGTCACGGCCATTGCCGGTATGCGCATCTGGGCACGCAGCCCGGGGCGGTTATCAAGCAGCTCGAGCTGTCCACCATGGAGCTTGGCAACCGCCTGTACAAGGCTCAGGCCGAGCCCGACGCCCGGCGAAACCCGACTGGCTTCACCGCGATAGAAGCGCTCGGCTGCGCGGGGTTTTTCGGCATCGGGAATGCCTGGGCCACTGTCTGACACGCTCAGCAGCGCACTGCCGTCGGCGAGCCGCTCGGACTCAACAATGACGGTGCCCCGTTCGCCGGCATACTTGAGCGCGTTATCGATCAGATTGCCAATGGCCTGGGCCAGCAACAGCGGATCCCCTGTGATAGACAGCGGTCCGTGATCGCGATACAAGAGCTGAACTTCCTTGAGCTCCGCCGCCGGCAGATAAAACTCTACCGCCTCGGCTAGCGTGGTCGAGACATCGGTTTCGACGAACCCAGAGCGGCGCAGACCGGTATCCATTTCCGCCAGTCGCAGCAGTGCGTTGAAGATTCGCATGACATGGTCGACGTCGGCCACCGCGGCATCGATTTCCTCAAAGGTGCGTTCGGGGCCCGGGCGCGTGAGCGCGAGCTCCTCGAGGCGCGAACGCAGTTCAGCCAGCGGTGTGCGCAGATCGTGCGCGATCGAGTCTGAGACATCACGCACGCCACGGAACAGCTGTTCGATCTGATCGAGCATGCGATTAATGGTGCCCGCGAGCGTGTCGAGCTCATCGCCGCTGCGCTGCGCCGGCAGACGCCGGCTCAGATCCCCCTGCACGATCGCCAGCGCCGTCTGGCGGATGGTTTGTATGCGCGAGAGGATCGCGCGCCGGATCAGTACTGCGCCAACGGCGCCCGCTAGCGAGAGGATGCCCACCGCGGCGGCGAGCCCATACCAGAACCGCCGCGCCAGCGGCTGGAATCGCGATACGTCGCGCCCTACGAGCAGGCTGTAGCCGCCCGGCAGATTGCTGCGCACGAGCACCAGGTCGGCGCGCTTGCCGTTCAGGCTGGTCTTGATGGTGTAGGTGCCCGCGGCTGCCGGAATATCAGCGGGCCACGCGGGGAGATTGCCTGCCACCGGCTTAAGCTGCGGATCCGCCAGCAGCAGCATGCGCTCTTCAACAATCTGCAGGCCAACACGCTCGCGGATGAAGTCGGCCAGGCCCATGACCCCGCTGCGCTCAAACACGGTGCCGAGCCGCGTTGCATCCTGCTGCAGGACTTCGGCGCGATTGTCGTTGATGGTCACCTGCCATGCGTACCACAGCGGCGCGGCGAACAGCACCAGCGCCACGATAGCGAGGCCGATGTAACCTGCGGCTAGTGTGTAAGCCGAGGAACGCATCGCTTACTCCTGAGCAGTGAGCATGTAGCCGGCGTTGCGCACGGTGCGCAGCAGGGGCCGCTCGGCGGCGGTATCAATCTTCTGCCGCAGCTTGCTGACATGTACGTCGACGACGTTGGTCTGCGGATCAAAGTGGTAGTCCCATACATTCTCGAGCAGCATCGTACGCGTGACGACTTGATCGGCATGGCGCATCAGATATTCGAGCAGTTTGAACTCGCGCGGCTGCAACGTGATAGTGCGTGCCGCGCGCGTCGCCCGGCGCGAGAGCAGGTCGATCCGTAGGTCCCCGACCTCAAGTGCGGTAACTCCGGTACTGCCCTGCGAGCGGCGTGTCAGCGCATCCACGCGCGCCAGCAGTTCGCCAAAGGCAAAAGGCTTGGTCAGGTAGTCATCGCCGCCGCTCTTGAGGCCGCGGATGCGCTCATCGACATCGGTCAGGGCGCTCAAGATCAGGATTGGAGTCTGCTTGCCGGCCTTGCGCAGGGCGGCGATGATGCCCAGTCCGTCGATGCCACCCGGCAGCATGCGGTCCATGACAATGACATCGTAGGGTTCACTTGCAGCGAGGAACAGACCGTCGCGGCCATTATCGGCGTGGTCAGCCGTATGCCCGGCCTCGGCCAGGCCCTTGAGCACGAACTGACTGACACGCTCGTTGTCTTCAACCAGCAGCAGTTTCAAGGTAACTCCCCATTACGATGGCTGATTCTGAACCCAAAGTTCATTTAGCTCTACTGGGCTGGCCGCAGTGCAGCTGCTGCAGCGCGTTGCTCACGCTTCTGGCGCCGACGCACGCTGAAGCGGTCCAGATACAGGTAGACGACCGGCGTTGTAAACAGCGTAAAGGCCTGGCTCAGTACCAGACCACCGACCATTGTGTAACCGAGCGGCTGGCGCAACTCCGAGCCGGTGCCGCGCCCCAGCATCAGCGGCAGCGCGCCCAGCAGGGCCGCCATCGTCGTCATCATGATCGGACGGAAGCGCAACAGGCAGGCCTGACGGATCGACTCCTCGGGCGAGAGGTGCTGTTCGCGCTCGGCCTGCAACGCAAAGTCGACCATCATGATGCCGTTCTTCTTCACGATACCGATCAGCAGGATGATGCCGATAAGCGCTATGACCGATAGCTGAATCTTGAAGATCAGTAGCACCAGCAGCGCTCCGACGCCAGCCGAGGGCAGTGTGGAGAGAATCGTCAGTGGATGCACGTAGCTCTCATAGAGCATGCCGAGGATGATGTAGACCACGACGAGCGCGGCGAGAATCAAATAGGGCTCGGTGGACAGGGAGGCCTGGAAGGCCTGCGCGGAACCTTGAAACCCCCCAGAGACCGAAGCGGGAAGGCGGATCTCGGTGGCTGCTCGTTGAATGGCGGTGACTGCATTACCAAGCGCCACGCCCGGAGCCAGATTGAATGAGATCGTCACGGCCGGAAACTGCGCCTGGTGATTGATCGAGAGATAGGTCACGTGCGCGGTGTCGTAAGTTACGAAGGTGGATAGCGGCACCATCGCGCCGGTCGCCGGTGATTTGACGTACAGCAGGTTCAAGGACTGCGGATCTCCCTGCATGCCCGGTGGAATCTCGAGCACCACGTGGTAAGAGTTAAGCTGGGTGAAGTACTGCGTGACTTGCCGCTGTCCGTAGGCGTCGTAGAGCGTCTGATCGATCAGCGAGGGCTGAATGCCGAATCGGGCCGCCTGGTCCCGATCTATCTTGAGCGAGAGCATCGAGCTGCTGGTCTGCTGATCGGAGGCGACATCCTGCAGCAGCGGGAGCTTTTGCAGGCGTTCGAGCAGGAGTGGGGCCCAGTGGTTGAGTTCATCCAGATCCGCATCCTGCAGCGTGTACTGATACTGGGTGCGTGTCAGACGGCCGCCCACATTCAGATCCTGCGCCGCCTGCATATACAGCGTGGCGCCGGGTACCTTGGCGATCCGGGCCCGCAGCCGGTTGATGATCTCATCGGCCGAGGCGCTGCGTTCGCCGCGCGGCTTGAGGCCAATGATTACAAAGCCATTGTTGACTGAGCGCTGGCCCCCTATGGAAGTAGCCCAGCCGGCGACGTCCGGGTCACGCGCCAGTACATCGGTAATCAGATGCTGACGGCGCACCATCTCGGCAAAGGAGATGTCCTGGGGCGCATCGGAGAGACCAGCGATGATGCCGGTATCTTGTTGGGGGAAAAAGCCCTTAGGCACCAGCACATACAGCACGCCGCTGGTGCACAGCGTGATCAGAAAGAAAATCAGGGTGGCACGCTGATGACGCAGTACGAAGTCCAGACCGCGGGTGTACGAGGCCACCAATCGCTCGAATCCGCGCTCGATTAGCAGATAGGCGCGACCGTGCTTGGTGGCCTTCTCGTTGCGCAGGAAAATCGCGCACATCGTCGGTGACAGAGTCAGGGCAACGAATGCCGAGACCGCGATTGTCATGGTGACGGTGATCGCAAACTCACGGAACAGGCGCCCGACGATGCCGCCCATCAGCAGCAGCGGAATGAACACGGCGACCAGCGAGATGCTGATGGACAGTATTGTGAAGCCGATTTCCTTAGCGCCCTTGAGGGTTGCCTCCATCGGTGTGAGACCTTCCTCGATGTGGCGGTAGATGTTCTCCAGCATCACGATCGCATCGTCGACCACGAACCCTACTGCGATTGTCAGAGCCATCAGCGACAGGTTATCCAGGCTGTAGCCGACCGCATACATGAGCGCCGCGGTGCCAAGCAGGGACAGCGGCACCGTTAGGCCCGGGATCGCGGTCGCCCAGAAGTTTCGCAGGAACAAGAAGATCACCAGTACCACCAAGGCGATCGTCAGCATCAGCGTGAACTCGACGTCCTCGAGCGAGGCCTTGATCGTGGTGGTGCGGTTGGCCACGATATCTACTTTCATCGATGGCGGGACTGATGCCAGCGTCTGGGGCAAGAGTTTCAGGATCTGCTCCACGGTGGCGACCACATTGGCGCCCGGCTGCTTGTAGATCAGCAGCAGAATGCCGTTCTGGCCGTTCTGCCATGCTGCCACCTGCGAGTTCTCCGGCCCATCCAGTGCTACGCCGATATCGCGGATGCGTACTGCGGCGCCGTTTTTGTACGCGACGATGACATCATTCCACGGCGCGGCCTTGAGCAGCTGGTCATTATCGTAGACCGCGAAGCTGTGAATTGGACCGTTGATGGAGCCCTTCGGACTATCGACTGTCGCGCTGGCGATGACATTGGCCACATCTTCGAGCTGCAGGCCCAACGAGGCGATCTTGGCCGGGTCCACCTGGATCCGCACCGCTGGCTTCTGCTGTCCGCCGATCGAGACCTGCGCAACGCCGGGTATACGCGAGATCTGCTGCGAAACCACATTTTCAGCATAGTCATCGACCGTCGTCACCGGCAGCACGGCGGAGTGGGCCGAGAGGATCAGTATCGGCGATTCGGCGGGGTTAACCTTTTTGTAGCTCGGAGGCGCGGGCAGATTCTTGGGCAACTGTCCGCTGGCGGCATCGATTGCCGACTGGATATCCTGGGCCGCCGCATCAATATTGCGGGAAAGATCAAACTGTACGGTGATCTGAGCTGAACCGAGGATGCTGGTCGAGGTCATTTGCCCGACGCCAGCGATAGCGCCAAATTGATACTCCAGCGGCGTTGCGACCGAGGAGGCCATCGTCTCGGGACTCGCGCCAGGGAGCGAGGCCGTGACTACAATCGTGGGAAAGTCCACTTGTGGCAGGGGCGCCACGGGCAGCAGCGGGTAGGCGACGAGGCCGACCAGCAGGATGGCGGCCATCAGTAGCGAGGTGGCGATCGGCCGTTTGACGAAGGGTTCGGAAATACTCATCGTGCGTGTCCCGCAGCGGGTCCTAGGGACGCTTCTGCGCGAGGCCCGCTGCGTCCGCCGGTTTAGTCACGGCAAGGTGACTGCCTGGTTGCACGCGGTACTGATTGCTGGTGACTACCAGCTCGCCGGCCTTCAGGCCCGAGCTGACCAGCGTCGTGCCATTGAGCTCATCGCCGAGCGTGATCGGTCGGACTTCGGCAGTCGAATCAGCTTTCACGACGTAGGTGAAAGCGCCGTCGGGTCCGCGTTGTACGGCGGTGGAGGGAATAGTCAGAGCATTGTGCTCCGTCTGCACCAGCATCCGCACCATCACAAACTCGCCGGGCCATAAGGTGTTGTGAGCGTTCGGGAAACGCGCCTTGATGCGGATCGTGCCGGTTGACTGGTCGATCTGGTTATCGATCAGCGCGACGACGCCGTGATCGAGTTCAATCTTGCCATCGCGCGAGACCGCAGTGACGGTCACGGGGCCAGACGCCATCGCGGCGCTCACGCGCGGCAATACATCCTCGGGCAATGTGAAGATGCAGCTGATCGGCTGCACCTGGGTGACGACCACAATGCCGGTGGTGTCGGCGGCATGAACGATGTTGCCCGGATCGACCAGGCGGATGCCGGTGCGACCCTGAATCGGTGAGGTGATCCGGGTGTAATCGAGCTGCGTGCGCGCATTCTCGACTGCCGCAGCATCGCTCTTGACCTGCGCAGTGAGCGAGCCTACCAGACCGCGCTGATCGTCCACGGTCTGCTTGCTGGCCAGATCCTCGGGCGCCAGCTGCTCGTAACGATTCAGATCATGCAGCGCGCTGGCGAGTGTTGCATTGTCCTTGGCTTGGTTCGCCTGCGCGGCATCGAGTGCCGCCTGATAGGGGCGCGGATCGATCTGCGCCAGCAGATCGCCTTTAGCGACCATCTGACCTTCGGTGAAAGCCACCTTGTCGAGCTGGCCATCAACACGCGCCGTAATCGTATCGGTGTAGAGCGCCTGCACCGTGCCGAGACCCTCGAGGTAGACCGGAACGTCACTGGATTGCACGGCAACCACATCGACTTGGACACCTGCCGGGACCTTGGGCGCGGGTTTCGCGCGAAACATGCCGGCCCACCAGGCGAGGCCGAGGACCCCCACTACGACCACCGCGGCAACGGCCCAGCGCTTGCGCGCTGTGTCCCTATTTCGCCATTGGTGCATCGACTCGTGATCTGTGGGTGCCATAGTTGACCTAACTTTGCTGCCAGCCGCCGCCCAGCGCATTGAATAGCCCGACGAGTGCCTGCAGGCGGGCGTACTTGACCTGCACCAACAGATCTTCGGCCGTGAACAGGGCACTCTCGGTATTCAGGAGCGTCAGGATGTTGATCGTGCCCGCATGGAACTGCCTCTGTGCGTAGCCGAAGGCTTGCTGGGCGCTGCTAACGGCTACCTGCTGACGCTGAAGCTGGTCTGCGGTCTGCTGGAGCGCGATCAGCGAATCTTCAACATTGCCGAATGCCGAGATGACTGCCTTATGGTAGTCGGCCAGCAGCTCGCGGTAGCGCGCCTTGCTGTACTGATACTGGCCAGTGAGCGCACCGCCCTGAAAGATGGGCTGGGTCAGATTCGCGCTGATGTCGTAGACGCGGCTCACTGGATTAAACAAGGTACTGAGGGCCTGGCTGGCAAAACCGCCGCTACCGGTCAGCGCTATGCTGGGCAGGAACGCGGCGCGCGCCACGGTGATGTTGGCGTTGGCGGATTTGAGCTGGGCTTCGGCCTCGGCAACATCGGGCCTGCGCACCAGCAACTCCGAGGGCAACCCGGGTGCGATCACCGGCTCCGCCAAAACTGTCAGCGTGCCTTCGCCAAGCAACAGCGCTTCCGGGTTCTGCCCGGTGAGAATTGCCAGCGCATCCTTGGCCTGCCCCAGCTGCTCGACCAGCGGCGGAATCGAGGCGCTCAGATTCGCTACCGTCGTCGCCTGCTGCGCGACATCGAGAGCGGTCGCCGTGCCGATGGACTGCTCGGTGCGCAGACCCTTGAGGATGCCTTCGGCGCTCTTTAGATTATCCTGGGCGTAGCGCAGACGATCGCGCACTTCCAGCGTTTGAAAGTAGGTGGTGGCGACGCTCGCAAGCACTGAGAGGCGCACGGTCTGCTGATCGAAGCGACTGGCGGCAGCCAGCTCCAGAGCCGCTTCGCGTGCTGCCCGGTTCTTGCCCCAGAAATCGAGTTCATAGCTGGCGCTCAAGCCTGCCGTGAGCTGGGAGGCGGTCACCGGATTAGGGCCAAGGCCAGGTTCGATCTGGTGCGTGCGCGCCGCGGCGCCAGCGGCTTGCAGTGCCGGATAAAGGGCCGCGCCGGTAACGCGCGCCTGGGCATCGGCTTCCTCCACCCGAGCCAGGGCTGCCTTCAGATCATCACTGGCGTGCTCAGCCGCAGCTATCAGCTGCAGCAATTCCGGAGACTGGAACTCATCCCACCACTGGCTCGAGGGCCATGTAGGGCTGGTGCTGTCCGCCGACTGCCAGGCTGCTGGCGGTGGCACATCAGGCCGGCGGTAGCGGGGGCCGACACTGCAGGCTGCGAGCCCGAGCAGCAATAGCAGCGCGCCCGCCAGCAGGCCGCAAAGGGGCGCCGCCCCCGCAGTTTGCGGCTCGTTCCGTTCGGCTTTGACAGGCATCGGATATAGGGTGGGCACTTGAGCTGACCGGCAAAGATAGGATGGCGCTCATGCTGGTGAGCTTGGTGGATAATTAAAGAATTTTTAACTTATAGAGTTAAATCGCGGACCGATCGCTCCGCGCGAGCCCGCGGTCACTTTCTAGTGCCTCTGCAGCTTAGTGTCTCCGCTGCCCGGGGGCAGGGCTCATTTGCGGATTGGCGCCGGGCTCCCCGGCGCTTCCGCCGCGGCGAAATCCGGAGCAGCTTTGCGCCCCCTTATCACGACCGGGCGTGCTCATCCTATCTCTACTTCGATCTGCGAAAGCCCCGCTGACCTACCGACCGCATTGAAGGGTTCTGGAAGTAGCAGCGAGCCGCACATCTACCTGGGCGAAACCGCGGGGGCGCTTATTGAAAGGGCCGGCTAGGTTCGGGCCGGAATCTCAAGGCCGCGAATCACCGCGGGGCGCGCCAGGAATGCTTCGAGTACCCGCGTGACCTGCGGGAACTCGCTGATGCCCACCAGCTCCCCGGCCCCGTAAAACCCGACCAACGCGCGCACCCAGGGGAACAACGCCATGTCAGCAATCGTGTATTGATCCCCCATGATCCAGGCGCGGTTCTTTAGGTGCTGATTCACGACACCTAGCAGACGGCGAGCCTCGGCTACGTAGCGATCACGTGGGCGCTTGTCCTCGTAATCCTTGCCAGCGAATTTCACAAAGAAACCCACCTGTCCGAACATGGGTCCGACACCGCCCATCTGGAACATCAGCCACTGCAGGGTCTGGTAACGGCCCGACGCATCCTTTGGCAGGAACTGGCCACTCTTCTCGGCCAGGTACAGGAGGATCGCGCCAGACTCGAACAGCGCCAGCGGCTTACCGTCCGGACCGTTCGGGTCAAGGATCGCCGGGATCTTGTTGTTGGGGTTCAGCGAGAGAAATTCTGGGCTGAGCTGATCATTGGTTTCAAAGCGTACCGGGTGCGGCTCGTAAGGCAGCCCGGTTTCCTCGAGCATCACCGAGACCTTGACGCCATTGGGCGTAGGCAGTGAATAGAGCTGGATGCGATCCGGGTGCTTGGCCGGCCAGCGCTGGGTGATTGGAAAGGCGGAAAGATCAGTCATGCAGGTCCTCGTGGCAGCGGTCCGGGTGCAGGCAGCACAGCGCTGGCTGGGTATTCTCGTGTGGCATTGATGATGATTTCAAGCGTCAAGCCTGCTTCACTGTAACACCGGCCTGCGCCCAGGTTGCCGCGCCGCCCTCAAGCACGATAACTTGCCGCGCGGTGCGCCGCTGGCCTGCGCCGATGACCAAGGAGATTCCTCTCACTATGCAACCGAATATCCTGATCCTGATGGCGGACCAGCTCACGGCGCGGGCGCTACCGGCCTACGGCAACCGCGTCGCCAAAACCCCGCATATCGATAGCCTGGCCAGCGCGGGCATCGTATTTGAGTCCTTTTATTGCAACAGCCCGCTGTGCGCGCCCTCGCGCTTCTCGTTCCTGGCCGGTCGCCAGGTCTCGGCGATTGGTGCCTATGACAATGCCGCAGAATTTCCGGCGCAGGTGCCGACCTTCGCCCACTACCTGCGTCGCGGGGGTTACCAGACCGTGCTGAGCGGCAAGATGCATTTCTGTGGTGCCGACCAGCTGCATGGCTTTGAAGAGCGCCTGACAACGGACATCTATCCGGCAGACTTTGGCTGGACGCCGGATTGGGGGCGCTTTGAGCAGCGGCCGAGTTGGTATCACACCATGGAATCGGTCACCCAGGCGGGCCCGTGCACACGCACCAACCAGATCGATTTTGATGACGATGTCGTGCACAGCGCCCGCCAGAAACTGTTCGACATGGCGCGTAGCAAGGACCAGCGCGCCTTCTGCATGGTGGTGTCGATGACCCATCCGCACGATCCTTATGTGGTCCCACAGCACTACTGGGATCGCTATCAGGGCGTGGACATCGACATGCCCCGCGTCAGGATGCCAATCGAGCAGCTCGATCCCCATGCCCGACGCTTGCGCCACTTGTGCGGCCTGGATCTGCTGCCGGTCAATGAAGCGCAGACGCGCGCCGCGCGCCGCGCCTACTACGGTGCTGTCTCCTACGTCGATGACCAGGTTGGGAGCCTCCTTGGCGCATTGGCAGAGGCTGGCTTCGCGCAGAACACCATCATCCTGCTGCTAGCCGACCACGGCGATATGCTTGGGGAGCGCGGCCTCTGGTACAAAATGAATTTCTTTGAGCCCGCCTGCCGAATCCCGCTCATCGTGCATGCGCCTCAGCGCTTCAAGCCCGCGCGCGTAGCCCCTTCGGCCTCGCTGGTCGATATTCTGCCAACGCTCTGCGAGCTCACTGGTGTGGCGTCCATGGGCTATGCCACGGCGCTCGATGGCAAGAGTCTCGTGCCGCAGCTCAATGGTGGCGCGGCCCCTGCCGATGACACAGTGATTGGTGAGTATCTGGCCGAAGGGGCGATTGCGCCGCTGGTGATGATCAAGCGCGGGCGCTACAAGTTCGTGCATTCGCCAGCCGATCCGGATCAGCTCTATGACTTAGCCAGCGACCCGGATGAGCTTCACAATCTCGCCAGCGATGCGCAGCACACGGCGCGCCGGCAGGCACTGCGAGCGGAAGTGCAGCAGCGCTGGGACCTCGCGGCGATCCACGCCGAAGTGCTCGCAAGCCAGCAACGCCGCCACCTGGTGAACGATGCCCTGCGGCGAGGTCGCTACGTGCCGTGGGACTTCCAGCCGCTGCGGGATGCCAGCCGCATGTATGTCAGGAACGATCAGGATCTGGGCGATCTCGAAGCGATGGCACGCTTTCCACGCTACAAGCTCGAGCGCGCTTGAAAGGGCGCGAGCCTTGGGATACAAGGCAGTGCGGCCGGCGCTGATGCAGTGCAGCCTGCGCGCTCGAATTTACCCTGATCCACCCAGCAAATAGAGCACCCGAGTTTCCATGAGCCTATCCGTAACCCAGGTGACTCCGGCCCTCGGCGCCGTCGTCGACGGTATCTCACTCGCTGAGGATCTGCCGCAGGAGACCATTGAGCGCCTGGGCACGCTGCTGGTCAAACATCATGTGCTGTTCTTCCGACGCCAGATGATCACGCCGCAGCAGCAGGTCAGATTCGCAAGGCGCTTCGGCACGCTGCATGTGCACCCGATCTACCCCGAGTTGCCCGAATTGCCGGAAATCATGGTGATTGATACCCATGCCGATTTCCTGCCCGACAACGACAACTGGCACACAGATGTCACTTTCAGCGCGACGCCGCCGCTGGCCGGCATACTGGCTGCCAAGATCCTGCCCAGTGTCGGTGGCGATACGCTGTGGTCGAGCAATCTTGCAGCCTATGAAGCACTGTCCGAGCCGATGAAGCGCCTGCTCGATGGCCTGACGGCCGAGCACTCGGTGGTCAAGTCATTCCCGGCTGACCGCTGGGGTTCGGATCCGGCCTTCAAAGCCCGCTACGATCGAGCCGTGGCCAAGCACCCGCCGGTCACGCATCCTGTGATCCGCACGCATCCGGTCTCAGGACGCAAGGCGCTGTTTGTCAACGAGGGCTTTACCACCCGCATTCACGAACTCAGTGCGCGCGAGAGCGAGACGTTGCTCGCGTTTCTTTATGCGCACGGGGGGCGCCCGGAATTCATTCTGCGCTGGCAATGGCAGGTCGATGATGTAGCCTTCTGGGATAACCGCATCACCCAGCACTACGCAGTTGCGGACTACCTGCCCGAGCGCCGGCTGATGCACCGCGCGACGGTCAATGGTGATCGCCCGGTGTGAACCGAGCGCAATCCCAGCGAATCAATCGAGCATCACAGTTGTGCGAACTCGCGCGCCTCAGCGCTGATTGAGGCGGGTTCGAGTTTGCGGCCGAAGCGGACCCGTACGGCGTAGGCCAGCAGCAGCATTCCGAGGCTGATCAGTCCGAACAGCAGCGGCGTGCGCTGCTCCGGGATAAAGGCCATGGCCAGGACGATCGCCAACATGCCGGCGATCGCAAGGTAGGTGAGGTACGGATAGGCCCACATACGCAGCCGCAGCCGCGCCGGATCCTCTCGTTCCAGTTGCGCGCGCAGCTTCAGCTGCGACACGGCAATCAGTGCATAGACAAAGATCGCCACGGTGCCATAGGAATTCACCAGGAACGCGAACACAGTGTCCGGAGAGACATACGACATGATGACCGCCCCGTAACCAAACACGGTACCCAGCAGGATGGCGCGGGTGGGCACGCCGTTGCGACTGAGCTTGGCGATGCCCTGGGGCGCATCGCCGCGACGGGTCAGCGCGAACAACATGCGGGATGAAGCGTACAGCCCCGAGTTCAGGGCCGAGAGCACGGCGGTGAGGATCACAGCGTTCATGATCGGGGCCGCGTACGGGATATGCATGAACTTGAGCGCGCTGACGTAGGGGGTGGTGATGCCCGGTGAATTCCAGGGCACCAGACACACCACGAGCAGGATCGAACCCACGTAGAACAGCAGCACCCGCGAGACCACGGAGCTGGTCGCTCGGGCCACGGCCCTGGCCGGCTGGGCCGTCTCTGCCGCAGCAATCGTTACGATCTCGGCACCGAAGTAAAAGCCGGTCGTGGCGACCGCCCCGGTGGCCACCGGCAGCCAGCCGTTGGGCGCGAATCCGCCGTGCCGGGTGAGGTTGCCGAGGCCCGGCGCAACGCCAGGCCACAAGCCAACGACGAAGCAGGTGGCGAGCATCAGGAACAGGACGATCGCGATGACTTTGACCGCAGCAAACCAGAATTCAAACTCGCCGAAGGCCTTCACTGAAATGACGTTCGAGATCGTGAGCGACACCAGCAGCACCAGACTGACGAGCCACGAAGGCAGCCCGGGCAGCCAGTACTGGATCAGATTGGCGCCTGCGACCGCTTCGAGTGCCACGACAATTACCCAGAAGTACCAATACATCCAGCCGCACAGGAAGGCTGCCAGCTCGCCCAGCTGCGGGCGGTCGCCCCAGGCCAGGCGTGCATACTCATAGAAAGAGCCGACCGCCGGCATCGCGGCCGCCATCTCGCCCAGCATGCGCATGATCAGGACCACCAGCAACCCGGTAATCAGAAAGGAGAGTACGGCAGCCGGCCCGGTGGCCTGGATGACCACCCCGCTGCCGACAAACAGGCCGGCGCCGATGACACCCCCGAAGGCGATCATCGTCATGTGGCGTTGCTTGAGGCTGTGGCGCAGGCCGCTTGCGGGCAAAGAAGGGTCGGTCACGCTGATCTCCATTCGATGCCAGAGACCAAACGGTCACTGAGCCGGTGCCCCTAAGGTGCATGCCAAGCAGGCCCCAAGATAAATGGGATTGGCCGTCCGCGGGCGAAATGCCTTGGTGCATCTGGCTATAAGGTCCCGGGCGCCTGTCCGCAAGCGTCTGTAGGGCGGGCCTGCCCTGAGCGCACGTGCGGGTAGCCTGGTCCGCAGCGCCCCTGGGGGCGCTCTTGCGCGGGCCGGAGGGCCTGGTACTGCTCGCCCGCGTACCTTGCATCGATGCATCGCACCGATCCCGGAGCTCGGTGCGCCCGCCCGCCTGGAACATTGCCGAGCGTCATCGGATTTTAGCGATTGGTAAGTACATCATCGTATGGCCGCCGGCGACAGGTCGGCTCAGCATGAATGCGCGGCTAAGGTTCAAAGCATCTCTAGAAAGGAGAACATCATGGCACTGGTACGTTGGGATCCATTTGGTGATGTGGAGTCGATGTTCAACCGCCTGCTTCCGACAGGCTTCTCGGCGTGGTCGCGGCAAGGTCTGCCGAGCAATGGCGACAGGAAATTGGAATGGGCGCCCTCTGCTGATATCAGCGAGACGGAAAAGGAGTACGTCATCCGTGCAGAGCTCCCTGCTGTAAAGAAGGAAGACGTGCACGTTAGCGTTGATGCCGGAGTAATTACGATCAAGGGTGAGCGCAAGCAGCAGAAGGAAGACAAGTCGGAAAAGTTCCATCGAGTCGAGAGTTTCTACGGGAGCTTCGAGCGCAGTTTCTCACTGCCGGAAAATGTGAACGGCGACGCCATCCGATGCGAGAGCAAGGAAGGCATCCTCACGGTTCATATTCCGAAAAACGAGGCGCCGAAGTCTAGGCCCAAGCAGATAGCGGTTCAGTAACGCAGGGCCATGCCGGCAGCGGCCTGCTGCTGCCGGTTAGGTGGCCGATGGATGTAGGAGGACGCTGACACAGGCGCTGCAAAAGCGCCTATTGGCGCCATGCAAGCGGTGCACGATAATTTTGGTAGCCACGGGGGGCTCCGGCCAAGGAGCGGCAGGCGATGAACATCCACGTCAATGACGGTGCGCGCATTATGGATCATCGATGGGGCAACAGGGCGCCCGTAAGTGTTCCTGTGAAAATCTACTGTGCCTCTGCAGCAATCGGCATGGGACGCGTGATCGACCTGAGCGTCAGTGGGGCGTTCGTGCGGACAGCTCAGGTGCCACAGCTCATGACACAGGTTGAACTTTGCTCTTTTCTTGCCAGCGGGCCGCACTTAGCGGCGTTGGAGGCGTACGTCGTGCGCCGGACGCGTTTCGGATTTGGTATCGAGTGGATTGAACTTGGTCCGGAGGCAGTATGTAAGCTGCTGCAAGGTCTCAGATCTGAGCGCCTGCCCTCGTGCAAATCAAATTTGCCCATACGCTCGGAAGAGGTTGAGCCTTGGTGGCGAAATCTCACCACGGCTAGCGAAGGCGGTGCTACGACAAGGACACACAGCGTGGGTAATAGGCTGCGCCGTCGGCCGTGACGCTCATGCGGCGAGTCGTACGGTTGAGGAGCTTGACGCCAAGCTGAGCCTCCAGTTGCTGGATAAGCGTTGTTACGGTGGCTTTGGGTAGGTGCAAACTGTCGGCGGCGCGGGTCAGCGCGCCGGTCTCGACAACACGAGCAAACACCTGCATGGCCTGAAGCTTGTCCATGCTCAAATATTCAGCAATATGAATACTGATTTGCAGAAAACTAACTTTATTCGCGATTGAACGCACAATAGCCTGTCGGCTGTCCTTTCTACAAGGAGCCGTCATGAGTTCAAAGTTCAAACTGATCAACGAGGCAACATTCTATTCAGAGGTGCTGCACTCCTCGCTGCCGGTGCTGGTGGATTACGCGGCCGAGTGGTGTGGCCCATGCAAGATGATGGCGCCGGCGCTCGAAGAGTCGGCGCAGCACTATGCCGGGCGTCTTACTGTGGCGAAGGTCGACGTCGATGAGAATCAGGCGCTGGCAGCTCGATATCACGTCCGGGGAATACCCACTTTGATGCTCTTCAGAGAGGGGCAAGTGGTAGCCAGTAAGGTGGGCGCGATGTCCAAGTCTCAGTTGACCGCTTTTATTGATGCCCACCTCTGAGAACGGCGTCCAACCAGACGGTCACTGTGCTTCCTAGCAGTGCGCAGAAAAGGAAATGGGTCGGTATAAATCGCCAAAAGAGGCGATTAGAGGCTATAAAGCGCCATAACTCGCCTATAAAGACGAGTTGTAATTTTAAAATATGGATAGTATAATTCGTCCGATCTGGCGACTTGGAGCGCTAACAGAGCTAAAGTCGCCCATAAGGACGAGTTATGAAGATGACATCGGAGCTGACCGACGCAGCGGTGCTGCAGGAGATGGGCGGGCGCCTGGAGCGCCGGCGAATTGATGCGGCAATGACCCAAGCGCAGCTGGCCGAGCAAGCCGGGGTTTCCAAGCGCACGGTCGAGAGGCTCGAAGCCGGCCATAGCACCGACCTTGTCCTGCTGTTGCGTGTACTGCGCGCCCTCAAACTCATCGAGGCACTCGAGCAGCTGCTACCGGACCTGCCGCAAAGTCCCTTGTCGCTGCTCAAGGGCCGGGGTCGTGCGCGCAAGCGCGTCGGACAGCCGCGGACGCCGCCAGCGGAAGCCACGGCGTCAGAATCGGCTTCACCGTGGCAATGGCGCGAGTAGCCCGTGGCCAGCGTTGCGCAAGTGCGCCTGTGGGGCCGGGCGATCGGGGCAGTTTCCCTGGAGGAGGACGCGTATGTCGCAGCCTTCCAATATGAGCCGGCCTTTATCGCCAGTGGCATTCAAATCTCGCCGCTCACGATGCCGCTGGCGCAGCGGATTTATCAATTTCCTGCCCTGCCTGAGGCATCCTTTCATGGGCTGCCCGGTCTGCTTGCCGATTCACTACCGGACAAATTCGGCCATGCACTGATCGATGCGTGGCTTGCCACTCAGGGCCGCCGGCCCGAGAGCTTCAATGCGGTCGAGCGGCTCTGCTACATCGGAGTTCGCGGCATGGGGGCCCTCGAGTTCTTTCCTACCCAAGGGCCGCCACTGCGGCAATCGGCCAAGGTGCAGGTGGATGAACTGGTCAAACTCGCCTCTGAAGTGCTGACACATCGCGGCTCGCTGCAAGTGTCGTTCGCTCCGGGGCGGCGCCACGATGGGCTGTTGCAGATCCTGCGGGTGGGCACCTCTGCCGGGGGCGCGCGCGCCAAGGCGATCATCGCGTGGAACCGCGAGACGAACGAAGTACGTTCCGGGCAAGTGCGTGCCCCAGAGGGCTTTGGTTATTGGCTGATCAAGTTCGATGGCGTCAGCGCCAACCGAGACAAAGAGCTGGAGGATCCTAAAGGGTATACCGCCATCGAGTACGCCTACGCGCTCATGGCCGCCGACGCCGGTATCGAGATCTCTGAATGCCGTCTGCTGGAAGAGGGCGGCCGGCGCCATTTCATGACACGGCGTTTCGATCGACTAGAGGATGGCAGCAAACTGCACATGCAGTCCCTGGCGGCCCTGGCTCACTTCGATTTCAATTCCGCCGGTGCCTACTCCTACGAACAGGCCTTTGATGTCATCAAGCGCCTGGCGCTGCCGATGCAGGCGCGCGAACAACAGTACCGCCGGATGATTTTCAATGTCATCGGCCGTAATCAGGACGATCACGTGAAAAACATTGCCTTTTTGATGGACAAGTCAGGGGTTTGGTCACTCTCACCCGCCTTTGACGTGACCTACGCCTATAACCCGATGGGGCAGTGGACGAGTCGTCATCAAATGACGATCAACGGCAAGAGCGACGAATTCACCCAGCAGGATTTAAAGGCCGTCGCGCAAGTGGCCGGACTCAAGCGCGGCCGATCAGAGGCGATCCTTGCCGAAGTGCTGAACACTGTTAAGGAATGGCCGCGCTACGCGCAGGCCGCAGCTGTGCTCGCCCCCCAGGGCGATCAGATCGCCCGAACGCTGAGGTTGAAGTTCGATCGCCGCGGTACCCTCTGCCCGCAGGGCTAAGACCTCGGGCGGTAAGGAAGCGGCAGCGGCATCATGGTGGGTTGATCCTGCTCTTGCTGGCTGAAGAGCCAGCGGCTATTCCGATCACATGGGTAACACCTGGGAAATTCCGGTGATAGCCGCAGCCGAGAGCCCGCCCAGTATCTTACCGAGCACAAGCCATAGGGCTCCCGCCATCGCCAATGTTATCATTAACTCGCTATAAGCCTCTGAAATGCGCGGGAGATCCTCATGAGAAAGCTTGTGCTAGTCACCCTCCTGTGCGATTGGCGTGGGTTCTGTATCCAACCCGGCGGCCGCAGCGGCACCACTGGTCACCTGGACGGGCTGTAATCTGGGCGCAAACGCCGGCGGAGCTTGGGGACGCAAGGATTTCAGCGACAAATATTTCACGCCTGGCTTAGAGGGTCTGGAACCCGCCTCCTCTCCTTCCGGAAGTACTCGCGGGTGGCTCGCCGGAGGGCAGGTTGGCTGCAACTACCAATTTGCGACCAACTGGGTCATCGGACTCGAAGCGGCGGCTGACTGGGCCAACATTCCGGGCTCCTCTGATCCTTTCTTTGGCGGCAAGGCCGTTTTCAAGGCGCATACGGACTGGCTGGGGGGTGCGACCGGCAGGGTCGGATACGCTGTGAACAATTGGCTCATTTATGCCAAGGGCGGCGCGGCATGGGCCGGCGACAAGTATTCAGTGCCAGGGACCTACGCCAATACCGCCTTTGATTTCGCCGGTTCTGAGACCCGCAGTGGCTGGACAGGTGGAGCAGGCATCGAATGGGCCTTGGGGCAGAACTGGTCCGCCAAACTGGAATACGCCTATTACGATTTCGGCAGCCATACGCTCAACCTCACCGATTCCGGCGTGATCGGGACCGACTTGGGCCCCGATCCTTCAGCGATCAAGCAGCGCGTCCAGACCGTCACCTTCGGCGTTAATTTCCGCCTCTGAACGGTCGCGTGAGGTCATTAGCACCTCGTCGGTGACGGCGCCCAGCCCGCGCATTCAAGACAGCAGGCGTTGGCACGTGGTCGACTGTGACAGCACCGGCTGGAAGCGCCTCCCAGGAGCGGCCTCAACGGGCATGTCACATGAATCCCAAACTACAAGAAAGCAGCGCGCACCCGGCCGTTCGCATCGATGCGGGCGATTATCTGATCCGAACTCTCACCGCGGCTGATGCATCCGAGCGTTGGGCTGCCTGGATGGCCGATGCCGAGATTGCGAACCTGCTCAACGCGCCGCCGCGCCACATGAGCAAAGAGGAAATCACGAGCTACATCAAGACATTTGATCAACGCGTGAATTTGCTCTTAGGCATTTTCGAGAAGCGCACGGAATCTCATATCGGGTTTTTCACTGTAAATGCCGACTACGATCGAAGCCAGGGGATAGTCAACCTGCTCATCGGAGAGGCGGGGCACCGCAATCGCGGTGTCCTGTCGATGGTCCGCAGATACTTCGCGGAGTATTTCTTTGAGACCTTGGGCCTCAAAACAATGATGGCGACTGCATTGGCGCACAATCAAGTCATTATCAATACCCTCATCAAGGGCGGCTGGAAGGTCGATAAGGTTCTCAAACAACATCTGACCTCGCACGCCGATGCCTCTCAACTTGATCTGTGTCTAATGAGCCTGTCGCGTGATGTTTGGCGCGCGCGAAACAAGGTCGCAGCCGACAAGCTGACTGGCGGCGCGCGGTAGTTGCTTTGGCTTGAGCGCGCTGCGGTGGCCGCGAGCGCCGAAGCCGGAAATCGGACCATGGATAATTGGTCGGGGTGACAGGATTTGAACCTGCGACACCTACGTCCCGAAGGTTTGAGATAGGTGCGCCGATCCGTTCCGCAGCGTATCCGCGAAACGTGTTTAGTTGACGTAGATCGCACGAAAGACTAGGCTTATGACTAGTCTCGAGGAGACGCGCAAATGAAATCTTGGCCGGTTCAAGATGCCAAATCCCGCTTCAGCGAGTTTCTGAAAGCGAGTCTTACGGAAGGACCGCAAGTCGTGACATTGCGCGGCGTTGAGACGGCAGTCCTCGTGCCAATGCGAGAGTGGCGTAATTTGCGGGAGCGAGCACGTCCGAGCTTGAAGACTTTGCTTCTCGCCACGGAGCTTCGAGGGGAACTCAATATCCCGCGACGCGGGCGGCTGCGACGCCGCACGCTACGTACCGCCGACTGACGTGTATCTCCTCGACACGAACGTCGTTTCCGAACTGCGCAAGCGTAAGCCAAACAAAGGCGTGGTTGCTTGGGTGCAAGCTGCGCCGGAGGAGTCACTGTACGTATCCGCTGTGACTATTGGTGAAATACAGGCCGGGATAGAAATTACCCGCACGCAGGACGCTGAGAAGGCTAAGGAAATTGAACTATGGCTCGACGCAGTAGAGCAAAGCTACGGCGTGCTACCGGCGGATTCAGCCGTGTTCCGTCGCTGGGCCCAACTCATGCACCGACGCCCGGACCATCATATTGAAGATGCGCTCATCGCTGCTACCGCGTTGGTTCGCGGATTTAAGGTAGTTACTCGTAACGTGAATGACTTTGAGCCGTTCGGCGTTCCCTTGATCAATCCATTCACCTAGCATCAGCAGTGAACGCATGTGGGCTTACTGCGGGGCAGAAATCTGCGGTTGAGGCCCCTCTGTGCGAATTTGACCCGGAACAGCTCCGGAATGTCGTCGCATCGGTGGGAACCCCGGGGCCCATGGCAGAAGACGTGGCGCAATGCCGGGCCGTAGTGCCTGTGCCCTGGGGATGATGAGATGACCGAAAGTCATCGACCGGCAATCACCCCACGCGGTCACCTGGTTCTCGCGCCGACGGCGGACGCGGTGACGTTGTCGCCCGTGCTTACGGCTCGCCTCGAGCCAGCGTTTGCACGCGGCGTTGGCCACGGATTGCTCGAACTCGGGCTCCGCGAGGTCGGCACCCCTCTGCCTCCGGACTTTGCCTATTGGCGCGATTTCGCTGCCCGCTATGTGACGGTGCTGTGCACGTCCGCGCACGGACTCCCCGAGCATGCCGCGGTCGACGCGGGCGAACTCTCGCCGCCGCCTGCGGATGCTCTGGCGGCGCTCGTGAACGCTGCACCGCCGATGCCGGGCGGCGAGTACTTGACTGCCGAGGTTCTTGCCGGCTTGTGGTTGCAGATCGATGTGGCTTTCCGGAAGGAGCGCGGGCAGGCGAAGACAACCCTGCAGGAATTTCTGCGGGCGGGCCATGCCGCCTGGCACCTCGTCGGCCGCGTACATTTCAATCTCGCTGAGAATCGCTCCGATGAAGAGGCGCCGTTCGCGTTCATCGCGACCTACACGACGCAATTGTCGGCACAGGGGCGCGCGCAGCACCTGGCGCTCGGTGAGGCCTTGCGCGAGTACGCGGGAACCCGCAACAAGGCGCGCTTCCTCGCGCTGTTGAAGCCCGTGCAGGATGGCGCATCGCAGTGTCCCTGGTTGCGCGCGATGGTCGAGGCCGGAGAAATTTATCATCCTCTACGCTGGACGCCCGCGGAAGCATTTCAGTTCCTGACCGACGCTCCGAAGCTCGAGGCAGCCGGGATCGTGGTGCGCACTCCGAGTAATTGGCAGGCGGGTCGACCACCGCGGCCAAAGATCAGCGCGCGAGTCGGCGGTCAGTTGCCTTCAGTCCTCGGAAGGGAAGCGTTGCTCGACTTTCAGGTTGAATTGACGCTCGGCGAGGAGCGACTCACGGCCGCCGAGATTCGCGCGCTACTCAAGGGGTCAGATGGCTTGCAGTTTCTCCGCGGCCGATGGGTCGAGGTTGACCGCGCGAAACTTTCGCAACTTCTCGATCGATTCCGCGCCGTCGAGGCTGCCGCCTCGACCGGAGGTCTTCCCTTTGCGGGGGCGATGCGGCTGGTAGCCGGTTTTTCGGTGGATGACGAGGAGGGGGTTAACGCGGCGCCGGATCGCGACTGGTCGGAGGTTGCGGCGGGTCCGTGGCTCGCGCAGACGCTGCAAGGCCTGCGCAGTCCGGAGGGTCTCGCCCGTGTCGATCCCGGATCGGCGCTCCACGCGACCTTAAGGCCCTACCAACAGGCTGGTGTTCGCTGGTTGTATCTGCTGCACCGCCTGGGGCTTGGAGCTTGCCTCGCCGATGATATGGGAATGGGTAAGACGATCCAGGTGCTGTCGTTGTTACTGGTTTTGCAGCAAGAATCCTCCCGTGGGCGACGGCAGTCCGGGACCGCGTTCAGCAGCATTCTGGTCGCACCCGCGTCGCTGCTCGCGAATTGGGCCTCGGAAGTCGAGCGTTTCACTCCAACGCTCAAAGTACTCATAGCTCATCCCTCGTCCGTGAGCACGGCCGACCTCAAGGAGATGACACCTGAGAGCCTGGCGGACGTGGACCTCGTGATCACGAGTTACGGGGCGCTGCTGCGCCATGACTGGCTGACGAGTACGCGCTGGCAGGTCGCCGTCATCGATGAGGCGCAGGCCATCAAGAGCCCGGGCGCCAAACAGACCCGTGCCGTCAAGAAACTCATTGCCCAGACACGCGTTGCGCTCACCGGAACGCCGGTCGAGAACCGTCTCTCGGACCTCTGGTCGATCTTCGATTTCACCCACCCGGGGTTGTTAGGTTCCGGTCAGGCTTTTGGGAAGTACGTGCGGCGCCTCGCCGAGGCCAACGGCTACGGACCGCTGCGTGAACTCGTGCGTCCCTACATCCTTCGGCGTCTGAAAACCGATAAGTCGGTGATCGCCGATCTGCCCGAAAAGACGGAGATGAAGGCATTCTGCCATCTGAGCCCGAAGCAGGCCGCTCTATACAGCCAAGCGGTCGAAGAACTCGCCGAGGCACTCGATACGACGGATGGCATGAAACGCAAGGGCGTCGTACTGGCGTTTCTCATGCGCTTCAAGCAGATCTGCAATCATCCGTCGCAGTGGCTGGGCAATGGGTCATGGGCCGAAGCGGACAGCGGCAAGTTTGCGCGGTTAAGGGAACTCGCCGAGGTCATCGCTGCGAAACAGGAAAAGGTGCTCGTGTTCACGCAGTTCCGTGAAGCGACCCAGCCGATTGCCGCGTTCCTCGGCAGCATCTTTGGTCGCGAAGGGTTGGTATTGCACGGGGGGACGCCGGTGGTCAAGCGAAAGGCATTGGTTCGCCGGTTTCAGGAGAATGAACTGACGCCCTTCTTTGTGCTCTCACTCAAGGCGGCAGGCGCCGGGCTCAATCTGACATCTGCCTCGCATGTGATCCACTTCGATCGCTGGTGGAATCCCGCGGTGGAAAACCAGGCGACCGATCGTGCATTCCGTATTGGCCAATCACGCAATGTGCTGGTACATAAGTTCGTGTGCCGCGGCACCGTCGAGGACAAGATCGACCGCCTGATCGAGTCGAAGCAAACGCTCGTCAAGGACGTGCTCGAGGGGGGTGCGGAACTCCAGTTGACAGAGCTCGGCGACCGGGAGTTGTTGAGCCTCGTGGCGCTCGATATCCACTCTGCTCGGGCGGACGCCTGACGTGTCCGGATCATGGGGGCGACGCTGATGTACTTTCGCTGGAAGCCGTATGTACCCGTGGCTGCACGCCGTCAGAAAGCGGCGAACACGGCGGCGAAGCTCGCCAAGAGAGGACAGCCGCTGTCGCCGGTGACTGCGAGCCGCGGTGCGATCGCGAAATCGTTCTGGGGCAAGTCTTGGTGCGAGAACCTGGAGCGCTATGGCGACTATGCCAATCGCCTGCCGCGCGGAAGGACGTATCTGCGTAACGGTTCGGTGATTGATCTGAAGATCGGGGCTGGTGAAGCGACCGCTCAAGTCATGGGTTCGAGTCTTTACCGGATAAAGGTCCAGATCTCGGCCGTGGCGGACGCTCATTGGCAGAGTATTGCCCGGGATTGCGTCCGGTCCATCGACACGCTGGTGGAACTGCTACAAGGGCAATTGTCGGCGTCCGTGATGGAGCGCATTGCGCGCCCGGGCAGCGGTCTTTTCCCTTCGCCGAAAGAGATCAGCTTCAGCTGCAGTTGCCCGGATTCCGCCGCCATGTGCAAGCATGTTGCCGCGACGCTTTACGGGATCGGCGCTCGACTCGATGCGAAGCCTCAGCTCCTGTTCGGATTGCGCAAGGTGGACGCGAAGGAACTCATCGCGCGCGCAGGCGCGGGCGATGAGTTTGCACAAAAGGCACCACGGGCAGAGCGCATTCTGGATTCGTCGAAGCTGGCCGACGTGTTCGGCATTGATCTGCCCGGAGTCGATCCGAGGTCACCCGTGGAGTCTCCCTCGAAGCCTCCTGCCAAGTCGTCGGTTAAACAGAAGATGCCGTCATCCCGTCGAAAAGGTAAGACGACGACCGGCAAGCGCGCACGAGCGGGACGCAAGCAATCGGGAAAGACTCGATGAAACCTGATGAACGATTGGTGTAGCTTACCCGGCGAGAGGTCGAGCTGTTGCTGCGCTACGCATATCCTTTTGAGGCGGACGCCGCAAAGCTGCGCGCTGGTAAACCTCGAAGAGGTTGGTATGACATTCAGATCGGCGCGTTCTGGCTATCGCAGTGGATCGGCGACCTCAGCTATTCCATCAGGAACGTGCGAAGCGCAGGACTGCGTGAGGAACTCGATGCCCTGTGCTGCGTGCTGGAGAATGCCGAACGCGGCGGTGCAGACGCTCGCCGCGCGGACTGGAAGGAATAAATCTGTCCCTATAGGCCCTCATGAGGGGGGCGAGCGTCTCAATGCGACCACGGCTTGGCTGTTCGGGAACGCCGAATACCTCGATCACGACGTTTCGGTCGAGCGGCAGAACCGCCAGAACTCGCGATTCGGTCGCGCCGGTCAACCAGTCAGAAAACGGTATTGGTATTAGCCGCCAGATCCGGAAATGCGTGTCGAGGAGCAAGGTCAACGCAGGGCCTCGAAATCCTCCTCGCGCACCATAGACTCGCTTGGTTCCGCAAGCAACTTGCCTCCCAGGTCCCGTAGCTGCTGCCAAGGCTTGACGTCGACACTCTGCGCGGCTTGAAACGACGGCGCGAGGCGAGCCACTACCTTGCCGCGCCGTGTAATTGCCACGATTTTCCCGTTGCTTCGAGGCGGCGAATCACGTCGAGGCACGAGTTCTTGAATTTTGAAAAGGAAATGGCCATTTTTGGATTATAAGTGGCCAATTCAATCGATGCATTTCAATGGCCCGTACGGTCACGGCAGCACGTGTTGGTCTGCGCACGGTGCCACGAAATTGAGGCGATCCTATCTTTCTGACCCAATACCAACCTCATCCGGGTCGGACAATTGATCCGGATTGCCGAACATGAAGGACGGCGCTTCGAACCATCGATAGGAAGCCAAGCCATATCGCACGCGATCGGCAGTTGATGCATCGATGCGTACGATGCTTTGCAGTTGTCCGGTCAGAAATCGAGCGCGATACTCGCGCAGCCCAGGAATATCTCCCGGCGCATTGCCGTCGGCAACCTGCCGATCAGTCGTATAAAAGATGATGTAGCCGTCCGGTTCTAGGTCATTGCCAGCCGAATCGATCAGACGTCCAGCGCTAGTGATCCGGTAACGATACATGCAGGGGTCGGGAATCGACTTCGTCTGAAAACACGTACCCCGAGCGTCGCGACCGTCGGGCAGCGCCGCATCACAGCAGACTTCGTCATACATGCTGCTCGCTCCTTATAACGTGGGATAGCTTCTGCTTTTGACGCTAAACAACATGGGGCGAAAACTAGATCGCGGATCTCCCTGTTACCGGCTGTCTCCTCACTCCGGAATGGTCATTTCACGCGTCAATCTGTGGACCCTAACTGGACCCTAGTCGCTTGTGAAGGTGCACCCTAAGGGCTCGCAAGCCATCGTAAGTGGTTGTTTTATAATGGTCGGGGTGACAGGATTTGAACCTGCGACACCTACGTCCCGAACGTAGTGCTCTACCAGGCTGAGCTACACCCCGATCGACTGTGCCCGGGTCCTGGTCCGAAGCTCAGTGCTTGCGCTCGATGGCAAACCGGGCAAGTGCCTGAAGGCCCTCACGATACGCACTCGCGGGCAGTCCCTCGAGCGCCGCACAGGCCTGGTCGGCCTCGGATTTTGCGAGCCGCGCAGTGTACTCAAGGCCGCCGGCTGATTCAATTGCCGTGAGAATCGCCTCCAATTGGTCGCGCGCGCCGTTTTCTATCGCGCTGCGGATCATCTGCGCCGTCTTGGCATCAGAGTGCTTGAGCGCGTGAATCAGCGGCAAAGTGGGTTTGCCTTCGGCCAGGTCATCGCCAAGGTTCTTGCCGCGTTCGGCCGGATCTGATTGGTAGTCGAGCACATCATCAACCAACTGGTAGGCGGTGCCCAAATGTTTGCCGTAGCTCGCCAGCGCCTGCTGCACCGGCGGTTCGGCGCCGGAAACGACCGCTGCCACTTCCGCGCCAGCCTGGAACAGCTGAGCGGTCTTACGGTAGATCACCTGCAGGTAGCGATCCTCGGAAGTTTCCGGATCCCGCGCATTCATCAGTTGCAATACTTCACCTTCCGCGATCACGTTGGTGGCCGTCGCCATGATCTCGATGACGCGCTGCGAGTTGACCGCCGCCATCATCTGGAAGGCGCGCGAATAGACAAAATCGCCCACCAGGACACTGGCCTGGTTGCCGAAGATCTCATTGGCCGTATCCCGCCCGCGACGCAGCGCGGACATGTCCACCACATCATCATGGAGGAGCGTGGCAGTATGGATAAACTCGATGAAGGCGGCAGCCTGCACACAGGCTGCGCTGCTCCCGCCGCAGGCCCGCCCGGCAAGGACCACCAGCAGCGGGCGCAGGCGTTTGCCGCCACCGCCGATAATGTGTTCGGCCACCTGGTCAACCAGCGGCACAATGCTCTTCAAACCGCTGCGAATCGCGGCATCCACCCCCTGCAGATCGGCCCGCACCAGGCCCCGGATCTGCTCCAGGGCGGCAGCCGAGCCAGCTGGGGAGGTTGGCGGGAACTGCAGCACTGTATTCAACTACCTGTTTCTCCAAAAGAAAACGTCGTTTGACCCGTCCGGCCATGGTCAGTAGAATGCCCGGCCTTTCTGCCCCCGGGCCTACCAGGCGCGGATGCTATTACGGAGTCCAGATAAATGTACGCGGTCATTGCCACAGGCGGCAAACAGTATCGAGTTGAAAAGGGTGAAGTACTGCGGATCGAGAAGTTGACCGCCGAGCCGGGCTCGACGGTTGAGTTCGATCAGGTGCTGTTGATTGCCGATGGCGCCGACATCAAGGTCGGTGCACCAATGCTCAAGGGCGGCAAGGTGACCGCCACCGTCGAAGAGCATGGCAAGGGCGACAAGGTGTCGATCGTCAAGTTCCGCCGTCGCAAGCACTACATGCGTATGAAGGGCCACCGCCAGCATTATTCACAGGTGCGCGTCACCGAGATCAGCCTGGTCTGATCGGCGGCGCGGCACACTTCTATAGATTGATAAGATTAGGATTGGAGCAGGTTCATGGCACATAAAAAGGCAGGCGGCAGTACCCGCAACGGTCGCGATTCCCATGCCAAGCGTTTGGGCGTGAAGGTGTTCGGTGGCGAACACGTGGTGGCCGGCAACATCATCATCCGCCAGCGTGGCACCAAAGTGCGTGCGGGCGCGAATGTAGGCGTCGGCACGGACCACACGTTGTTTGCGCTCGCGCACGGCCAGGTGGCGTTCTCCCGCAAGGGCCCCGACCAGCGCATATTTGTGTCGGTGCTGCCGGAAGCGGCCGCCCAAGCCCAGTCCGAGAACAAGACGAACTAGAGCGAGTTCGCAGGCTCCGCGAGCGCGCAAGGCCTGCCCAGTTGCAACCGACCCCGGCTTCGCGCCGGGGTTTTTATTTGGTGACCGGACTATGATCGGCCGGTCCATGCCCTCTTAATGCAGCAGCAGCACCATGAAATTCGTCGATGAGGCCACGCTCAAGGTTCAAGCCGGCAACGGCGGACGCGGCAGTGCCAGCTTCCGGCGCGAGAAGTCCGCGCCCTTTGGCGGTCCCGACGGTGGCGACGGCGGTGCCGGCGGCAGCGTGTGGCTGCGCGCAGCCGAGGGCATCAATACCCTGGCCGACTTTCGCATTGTCCGCACCTACAAGGCCCAGTCCGGCGGCGGAGGCTCGGGCAACGGCTGCACGGGTCGTGGTGGCGAGGATCTGTACATCACGGTGCCGGTAGGGACCGTGGCCCGGGAAGCCGAGACCGGCGAGGAGCTGGGTGATCTGAAGCAGGTCGGCCAGGAATTGAAGGTGGTCCAGGGCGGCAAAGGCGGCTGGGGCAACACCCGTTTTAAATCAAGTACGAATCGCGCGCCGCGCCAGTTCGGGCCTGGGCTTCCCGGCGAGAAGCGCGTCTTAAATCTGGAACTGAAAGTCATTGCCGACGTGGGTCTGCTCGGCGTGCCCAACGCCGGCAAGTCCACGCTGATCCGCGCGGTCTCGGCGGCGCGGCCGCGGGTGGCCGACTACCCGTTCACGACGCTCTATCCGAACCTGGGTGTCGTGTACTGCGGTGAGCATCGCAGCTTCGTAATGGCCGACATCCCGGGTCTGATCGAAGGCGCAGCCGAAGGGGCTGGTTTAGGAATCCGCTTCCTCAAACATCTGCAACGCACCCGACTGTTGCTGCATCTGGTGGACATCGCACCGCCCGATCCGGCTACCGATCCGGTGCTCGAGGCGCGCGCGATCGTGAAGGAGCTGAAGAAATTCAGTGCCGATCTGGTGGACAAGCCGCGCTGGCTGATTCTGAACAAGCGCGACCTGCTGCCCGATGAGGAAGCCGAAAAGCTCGCACGCGATATCGTGCGACGGCTGCGCTTCAAGGGCCCGCATTTCCTGATCTCGGGGGCCACCGGGCGCGGCACCAAGGAACTGACCGAGGCGGTGATGCGCTTCCTTGAGACCCAGAGCGCTCCGGGTGACAGCGCGTAACATCAAAGTCCGCCAGCGCTTGGCGGCCGGAAAGCTCCGGCTGCGGCTGCGGGATCTTCGCAACCTCGGTGTGCGCTCAGAGCAGCTGCTGGCCGAGATTGGCATCCGCACCGCCGAGGAGCTGCGTCGGCGCGGGGCCGTACAAAGTTACGTCGATCTGAAGCGCGCCAAGGGCCACGCGTCGCTGAACCTGCTGTGGGCACTGGCCGGAGCGCTCGAGCCGTGGCCGGAAGGCACGCACTGGCGCGAGATCTCGCGCGGTGAAGCGCGACTCTCGCTGCTGCTGGCGGTGGAGGATCTGGAGCTTAAGGGGCCTTAGCAAGCGCTTTGACGCGCGCCGCCAGACGGCTCTTGTGCCGATCGGCCTGGTTGCGATGGATGATGTTTTTATTCACCAGCGTATCGATTAGCGGCACGGCGGCAAGGTAGCTGGCGCGCGCCTGCTCCTTGTTGGAACTGGCGACTGCATCGATGACCTTGCGGATTGCCGAGCGCATGCGTGAGCGCAGCGCAATGTTGCGCACCCGGTGCTGCTGGGCCTGCCGTGCTGCCTTGTCCGCTGATTTGGTATTCGCCACGCTTGAAACTCTCCATCGCCCGGTGATTGTTGCGGGAAATTCCCGCAAAAATAGCCGCGTAGTGTGCGATTGGCGGCTCTTTTTGTCAATCTGGCTCCGGTATAGTCCTGAGCCACGATGAGCCGCGCGATTTTCAAACATTCCACGGTCGTCGGCCTCGTGACGTTGCTCTCGCGCATCACCGGCCTGGTGCGGGATGTGGCAATTGCCCAGGCCTTCGCCTCCGCTGGCCTGCGCGACGCCTTTCTGGTGGCCTTCAAGATCCCCAATTTCCTGCGCCGCCTGTACGCGGAGGGCTCGTTCTCACAGGCGTTCGTGCCGGTGATTTCCGAATACCGGCAGCTGCGCACGCCCGAGGAGGTGCGAGCGCTGATCAGTGCCAGCGTCGGTACCCTGGGGGTGTGCTTTGGCCTGGTGGCGCTGGCCGGCGTCGCTGGCGCGCCGTTGCTGGTGCGGGTGTATGCACCGGGCTTTGTGCAGGATCCGGCGCAGCTGGCGCTGACCATCCAGCTGGTGCGCTTCACATTCCCGTACCTGGTGTGCGTGCTAATCACCGCACTGCTCTCAAGCGTGCTCAACAGCTATGAGCGCTTTGCGCTGCCGGTGTTCACGCAGGTTGCGCTGAACCTGATGCTGATCTTTACGGCGCTGGTGCTGGCGATGGGCAGTGCCGAGCCGGGCCATATCCTCGCGCTCGGCGTGCTCGCAGCCGGGGGTGTGCAGGTGTTGCTGCAGCTGCCTGCGCTGCAGCGGCTGGGGCTGCTCGGCTGGCCGCGCTGGAATCCGGATCTCGAGGGCGTGCGGCGCATGCTGGCGCGTATCCTGCCGGGTATCGTCGGCTCCTCGATGCTGCAGCTGAGTCTGGTGCTCGATACGGTGTTTGCCTCGCTGCTCGGCACCGGGAGCGTCTCATGGCTTTACTTTGCCGATCGGCTGATGGAATTTCCGCTGGGCCTCGTGGGCATAGCGCTCGCGACGGTCACGCTGCCGGGACTGGCGCGGCTCTATGCGCAGGGCTCGGCCGCGGCCTTCTCGCGGGTGCTCGATTTTTCGTTGCGCCTGACGGTGCTGCTGGCCGTGCCGGCCGCGGTGGGCGCGCTGTGTTTCGCCGGGCCGATCACCGCTTCGGTATTTGGCTACCGGCATTTTAGCGCCTTCGATGTGCAGATGGCCGCGGCGGCACTGGCCGCTTACGCCCCGGCGTTGATGATGTTCAGCCTCGTAAAGGTGCTGGTGCCCGGCTGCTTTGCCCGCCACGACACGCGCACCCCGGTGCGGGCCGGGCTCGTGGGCTTGGGCGCAAACGTAGCGCTCAACGCATTGCTGAGCCTGAGCTCGCTCAAGCTACATCTGCAGGCGCCGCACATCCTGCTGGCCCTTTCCACCGGCGTCGGCGCAACCTTGAATGCGCTGCTGCTGTGGCGGGGGCTGCGCCGCACCGGTGTTTACCGGCCCGAAGGCCGCTGGTGGTGGCTGCTGGCGCGGGTCGCGATCGCCTGCGCCGTGATGGGGGGATTTCTGCTGTGGTATGCCGGGGCGCCAGAACACTGGTTGCTGATGCACGCCGGGGCGCGAATCCTCCACTGCAGCTTCGGTATCTTAGGTGGTGCGCTGGCCTATGCCCTGGTGCTGCTGCTGCTCGGTGTCAGGTATCGTGATGTGTTCGCGAGCCCGTTATAATTGGTTGGTTGCGCGCTGCTTTTCTTGAAGGACCCATGGAGCTGATCCGCCGACTGAGCGCATCGCGCGCGCAACCGTACGAGAGTGTTGTCACTGTCGGGACCTTCGATGGGCTGCATGTCGGTCACCAGGCGTTGATCGCACGGGTCCTCGAGCACAGTGCCGCAAGCGGTCTGCGCGCAGTGCTGGTGAGCTTTGAGCCGATGCCGCGCGAGTATCTGCAGGCGGCCTCACCCCCGGCGCGGCTGACCAATTTCCGCGAGCGCTGGCACATTCTCGAATCGCTCGGTGTCGATGCGTTTTGTCAGCTGCCTTTCAATGAGCGGCTGCGGGCTCAGTCTGGCGCGCAGTTCCTGGGCGCGCTCGTGACCTGGGGCGCGCGTCGGGTAATCATCGGGCATGACTTTCGCTTTGGTCACGGGGGCGAGGCCGACGCCGAGTGGTGTCTGGGTCAGGCCGAGGCGCTGGGTATCGCTGTCGAAGTGATCGCACCGGTGCTGCATGATGGGGAGCGCGCGAGCAGCGGACTGGTGCGCGAGGCGCTGGCGCGCGGTGAGTTCGAGCGCGCGGCGCGGCTGCTTGGTAGGCCTTATTCGATGCGCGGGCGCGTGCGGCGCGGGCAGGAGCTGGGTCGGACACTGGGCTTTCCGACGGCCAATCTCGCGCTGCGCCGGCGTCGTGCCGCGCTGGCCGGCATTTTTGCGGTGCGTGTGCACGGCCCCGGGTTCATGGGCTGGCCAGGTGTAGCAAGCCTGGGCACGCGCCCGACGGTCGCGGGCGTGGAGCCGCTCCTGGAAACGCACCTGTTTGACTGGAGCGGTAATCTGTATGGTGCGGAGATCGAGGTCGAGTTCGTCGCCAAGCTGCGCGATGAGGCCAAGTTTGATTCGCTGCCGCTGCTGGCAGCGCAGATGCAGCGGGATGCCGCGCAAGCGCGCGCGCTGCTGCTGGCGCAGGATATATAAGCTCAATCGTTTGCTTTATTGAGAAGGTGAGTGGCTTGGCTGAGACTGACTACAAAAAGACCGTGAATCTGCCGCAGACGGACTTTCCGATGAAGGCGGATCTGGCCAATCGCGAAAAACTGCAGCTCACGCGCTGGCAGGAGCAGGGCATCTACCAGCGCATCCGCACAGCATCGCGCGGGCGGCCGCCGTTCGTGCTGCACGATGGCCCCCCCTATGCGAACGGCGCAATCCATCTCGGCCACGCGATCAACAAGATCCTCAAGGACATCATCGTCAAGTCGCGCACGCTCGATGGCGCCGATGCACCGTTCATACCGGGCTGGGATTGCCACGGCCTGCCCATCGAGCTGGTGGTCGAGAAGAAGCATGGCAAGCCCGGGCAGAAACTCGATGCGCGCGCTTTCCGTGCCGCCTGTCGCGCCTTTGCCCAGGCACAGGTGACGCAGCAAAGCGCCGACTTCCAGCGCCTCGGCGTGCTGGGTGATTGGGACCACCCCTATCTGACAATGGCGCCAGGCTACGAAGCCCAGCAGATCCGTGCCCTTGGCAAGATCATCGCGAACGGGCATCTGTACCGCGGACTCAAACCGGTGCACTGGTGCCTTGACTGCCGCTCGGCGCTTGCCGAGGCCGAAGTCGAGTATGAGGATCGAACCTCCACCGCAATCGATGTCGCCTTCCGTGTTGCCGACAGCGGCGATTTCCATAAGCGCACCGGCATCGTTGTGCCTCCCAGCACGGCAGTGAGCCTCGTGATCTGGACCACGACACCCTGGACGCTGCCAGCCAACGAGGCGGTCACGCTCAAAGGTGACTATGAATATTCAGCGGTACAGGTGGAGCGCCGCGGCGCCTTCCAGGTGCTGGTAGTGGCCGAGGCACTGGTGTCAACTTGCCTGGCCCGCTATGGCCTGAGCGGCACGGTCCTGGGTCGTTTTCCCGGGCAGGCGCTTGAGGGGCTGATGCTCAAGCACCCGTGGCGCGATCATCCGGTACCGGTGATCCTGGGGGATCATGTGACACTCGATGCCGGCACCGGGGCTGTGCACACGGCGCCGGCGCACGGCCAGGAAGACTATGCCGTGGGCATGCGCTACGGCCTGCCGATCGTCAATCCGGTCGGACCCGACGGCCGCTTCGCTGGGGGCACCGAACTGGTCAGCGGCCTGAAAGTCGATGCCGCCAACCCGGTCATCGTGGCCGAGCTCGAAAAGCGCGGCGCGCTGCTGCACAGCGAGCCGCACCCGCACAGCTATCCACACTGCTGGCGGCACAAGACGCCACTGATCTTCCGCGCGACCTCGCAGTGGTTCATCAGCATGGACAAGCAGGGCCTGCGCGCCGGGGCGCTGCGCGATATCAAGCAGGTGACATGGACCCCGGAGTGGGGCCAGCCGCGCATCACCGGCATGATCGAGAATCGCCCTGATTGGTGCCTGTCGCGCCAGCGTACCTGGGGCGTACCGATCACGCTGTTCACGCACCGCGCGAGCGGTGAGTGGCACCCGCGCACGCAAGAGTTGATCGAGCAGGTTGCTGCGCGCGTGGCCATCGGCGGGATTGATGCCTGGTTCGATCTGGATCCGACCGAACTGCTGGGGAGTGAGGCCAGCGAGTACGAGAAAGTCAGCGATGTTATGGACGTATGGGCCGACTCGGGTCTGTCCTTTGAGTGCGTCGCGGCGCTGCGCAGTGATTTCCATGCGCCAGTGGATCTGTATCTGGAAGGGTCGGATCAGCATCGCGGCTGGTTCCACAGCTCGCTGCTGATGTCCGAGGCCCTCTACGCGCGCGCCCCGTACCGCGGCGTGCTCACACACGGCTTCTCAGTCGATGAGAAGGGCCGCAAGATGTCCAAGTCGCTGGGCAATGGCATCGAGCCGCAGGACATTATGAAGACCCTGGGCGCGGACACCCTGCGGCTCTGGGTGGCAGCGACCGACTATTCCAACGAGATGAGCCTCTCGCAGGAAATCCTGCGCCGCATGAGTGATTCCTACCGGCGCATGCGCAACACGGTGCGTTTCCTGCTCGGCAACCTGCACGGCTTTGAGCCCTCGCATGCCCTGCCACCGACGCAGATGATCGCCTTCGATCGCTGGGCGCTCGAGCGCACGCAGGCGTTGCAGCAGGAGATTACTGACGCCTATCGCAGCTACGCCTTTCATACGATCTACCAGAAGGTGCACAACTTCTGTGTGGTGGATCTGGGGGGGTTGTATCTGGATGTGCTTAAGGACCGTCTGTATACGACTCCGGCGGCCAGTCACGCCAGGCGCTCGGCGCAGACGGCGCTGTGGCATATCGCCGAGGCCATGGTGCGCTGGCTGGCGCCGATCCTCTCCTTCACCGCCGAGGAAATCTGGCGGCACCTGCCCGGCGAGCGCGCCGAGTCAGTGTTTCTCAGTCTCTGGCATCAGCTGCCGGCGGTGCCAGCGAGTCCCATCGACTGGACGCGCCTGCTGGCGCTGCGCTCCGAGGTGACGCGCGAGCTCGAACAGCTGCGTGCTGCGGGCACTATCGGCGCGCCGCTGGAGGCGGAACTCGATGTCTATTGCAGCGCGGCCCAGTACCCGCACCTCAGCGCACTGGGCGAGGAGCTACGTTTCCTGATGATCACTTCGGCAACGCGCGTGCACGAGGTCAGTGAGGCGCCGCCCGGAGCCATTACGGCAAGCGCGGTGGAGGGTGGTGGAGTGTGGATCCGTGCGCGACGCACCGATGCCCCCAAGTGCGAGCGCTGCTGGCATCATCGCGAGGATGTTGGTCAGCGCGCCGATCATCCGTTGCTCTGTGCACGCTGTGTCGAGAACCTGGAGACGGCTGGTGAACACCGCCGCTTTGTGTAGATGAGTGCATCAACCCCAGGGCGCGGCCGGCTGATTTGGCTGTGGGCAACGCTGGCGGCAATCGGGCTCGATCAGTGGAGCAAGCACGCGATCGAGCAGCACCTGCCGATGAGCGGCATCTACCCGATTGTGCCGGTGCTGGAGTTCACGCGCCTGCACAATCCAGGCGCAGCCTTCAGTTTCCTTGCCGACGCTTCGGGCTGGCAGCGCTGGTTCTTCACGGGCCTCGCCTGTGTGGTCAGTGCCGCCCTGGTGCTGTGGCTCGCGCGCCTGGAGCGGCACGCGAACGTGGTAGCTGCTGCAATCGCGCTGATCATCGCCGGGGCCCTGGGTAATGTGATCGACCGCGTGCGCTTTGGCTATGTGGTGGACTTCATTCAGGTGCACTGGCACGCGGCCTACTTTCCGGCCTTCAATGTGGCCGACTCCGCCATTACCGTGGGCGCCGCGCTGCTGCTGATCGATGCCTTCTTCAGCGGGCGCCAGCCCGGTTCAACGGCGGCCTAACTTCGATGCGCATTCTGCTCGCCAACCCGCGTGGCTTCTGTGCCGGTGTGGATCGGGCAATCGAGATTGTTGAGCGCGCCATCGAGCTCTTCGGACCGCCGATCCATGTGCGCCATGAAGTTGTGCACAACAAGAGCGTCGTTGATCGCTTGCGCGCGCTGGGCGCGGTGTTCGTTCAGGAGCTCGATGAAGTGCCCGACGATGGCACGGTGATTTTCTCGGCGCATGGGGTATCGACGGCAGTGCAGGTGGAGGCCGAGCGGCGCAGCCTCCAGGTCTTTGATGCCACCTGCCCACTGGTGACCAAGGTACACATGGAAGTGGCGCGCTTTGCACGCGAAGCGCGCGAAGTCATCCTGATCGGACACCAGGGACATCCGGAGGTGGAGGGCACCATGGGCCGCTTCGATGCCACCGCCGGCGGCCGCATTCTACTGGTACAAAGCGTCGAGGATGTGGCAGCGTTGCAGATCAGCATGCCTGAGCGCCTGGCCTTCGTGACCCAGACGACGCTCTCGGTCGATGACACGGCCGCCATCGTGGAGGCACTGCGCCAACGCTTTCCGGCGCTGCAGGCACCGCGCCATGAAGATATCTGTTACGCGACGCAGAACCGGCAGGATGCCGTCAAGCAGCTGCTGACCGAGTGCGACGTGCTGATCGTCGTCGGCTCGCAAAGCAGCTCCAACTCCAATCGGCTGCGCGAGCTCGCCGACCGAGCCGGCATTCCCGGCCACCTAGTCGATGGGGCCGGAGGTCTTGATCGCGCCTGGTTCAAACAGGCCCAGGTCGTTGGCGTAACGGCCGGTGCCTCGGCCCCGGAGATCCTGGTCCGCGAAGTCATCGAGCAGCTGCGCGGCTGGGGCGGTGAGCTGCCGCAGGAGTTAAGCGGCCGCGAAGAGCATGTGGTATTCGCCCTGCCCCGAGCACTGCGGCCGCGGGAACCGGGCGCGTCGGCTGACAGCTGAAGCCCGGCTTCGCGGTTTGGCGCTGTCGGGCTGGTTCGGCAGAGGCGTAGGGCTATAATCAATCCATGTCACATGCCGCTGGTGCTGCCGGGGTCACGGGATCGGAAGTCGCAAGGCGCCTTCAGGCCTGTGGAATCCGGTCGACCGAACAGCGCTTGCGGATCGCCAAAGTGCTCCTTGCTGCACCGCAGCATCTATCGGCGGAGCAGATTACCGAAGCGCTTGAAGGCTCGGGCGGCCATGTCTCGAAAGCGACCGTGTACAACACACTCAACCTGTTCGCCAAGCACGGCCTGATCCGGCAGCTCAATGTCGATGGCCTGCGTGCCTGGTTCGATTCCAATGTTGAGGCGCACTATCACTTCCACGATCAGGATACGGGGCAGCTCAGTGACCTCGCGCTGCCTGAGGTGGAGTTCGCTAGGCTACCGCCGCCACCGCCGGGCATGGAATTCGCGGGTATTGATCTGGTAATTCGCCTGCGCCGTCGCGCCTGAATTTTCCGCGTTGCCTGGTGGGCGTGGCCTGACTAGAATGCCGCGCTTCAAATCAAGCTCGTTCCCCGTTGCCGGAGTAGCTCAGTTGGTAGAGCGGCGCATTCGTAATGCGTAGGTCGTAGGTTCGATTCCTATCTCCGGCACCAAGTTTCCTTTCGCAAAGCTGTAATTTCTACTTTCCTTGTTTGTCCTTGCGAACCTTGCCGGTGGTGATCTTGAGCGTCTTAGAGATCAGATTACGCAATCCGTTATCGATGATGCCCAGCACTTGTCGAAATCGCTCCTCCGGCCGACCCATGAAAGACGTCACATGGTAATAGCTGGTGGCATCCGGGGAGATCTGGGAAAAATAGTAACTTGAGACGCAGCACCGGGGCCTATCGGCGATTACCTTGTTCACAGAATGCCAGCTGGTCTTGGTGGTCTCCATGACTACCAGCCGGTTGGTCCGCGACACAATCACTTTCGGGTGCGTGCGAGTCGTATCCCAGAGCTCAAAGTTCCCACCATTTTCAATCGTCCAGTCCGGCGACACGTAGTAGAGCAAATTGAGTCGACGATAACGCTGGCGTCGCGCGTCGTGGCTGTTATCCAGGTGGGGGTTCAAGAAGTCATCCTTCAGCATCATCGAGACGCCACCCGCGTAGAGGATCGGATCGGGTTCGAGCTCTCGAATTCCGACAATCTCCCCCACCAGTTGCACGAGCCTCGGGTCTTGAAAGGCGTAAACAATGCCCTCGAGGATAGGATCGTAATTGCTCAAATCCACGGAGGTTTTCTTACGCTCTCGAAACGTATTAAGTCGGTGAAAGCCACCGGCATCCTGTGGAAAGCCGGCATATATGGCACCGCGGATCTGCGTGGGAAGTAGGTCGTCCAAAACCAGACTTCGAGTTGTGGTACCGATCGGGTTAGCCCACTGAGCCCGCAGGGCTTCTTTGTTTTCGCGTAACTTATCGATCAGGAGTTCGGCGAACTGGCGCTGGAATTGCGCAACTACTTCGTCTCTACCTGAAGTCTGCTGGGGGCTGCTCGTGCCGGGCATAGTGAACACTCCATGTTACTACCGATACGCTTCGTGCCTCTGCACGGAGCGCTATTGTGCCCATGAATGTGCACGCGGATCCAATTCTTAATGCATATTGACCGGCGCGCGCGATCCGTAAAGCCCTGAAACCGAAGGGATTAGGACTTGCGCCTTTGCATTCGTACTGCGTAGGTCGTAGGTTCGATTCCTATCTCCGCACCAAAATATTCGGGGTCCATTCCGAGCGCCTAGGCGCCTAAGAATTGTTGAGAGTTGCCTTTAGTCCCATTTTGGGACTATACTCCATCAATGCGGGTGATCGCAGTTTCGACCCTGAAGGCATTCTGGAAACAGCGTCCCGAGTATGCCGATGCCGAGGGCCCGGCGCTTTCCTGGTACCGTGATGTCCTGCATGCGGATTGGTCTAAACCCAGCGATGTGAAGGCCTCGTTTGGCAGCGCCAGTATTCTCCGCGACGGCCGTGTGGTTTTTAATTTAGGCGGCAACAAATATCGCGTGATCGTCTGGATCAATTATCCATATCGGGTCGTGTACATACGGTTTATCGGTACGCATCAGCAATACGACGGCGTCGATGCGCAAATGGTGTGAGAGGTCGTTAATGGACATCAAGCCAATCAGAACCAAAGCGGCCTACCGTGAAGCACTTAAAGTCATTGAGTCTTTGATGAGTGCAAAGGCAAATTCAGTGGAGGGCGATCGACTGGACGTGTTGGTAACGTTGGTGGAAGCCTACGAGCGCATGCACTTTCCAATGGATCTGCCGGATGCGGTCGAGGCGATCAAATACCGAATGGAACAGTCAGGCCTGACGGTCAAGGATCTGGAAACGGTTATCGGACGCCCAAACCGCGTCTACGAGGTGCTCAGTCGTAGACGGCCGCTGACCCTGCGAATGATTGAAGGACTGCATTCCAAATTCGGCATCCCGGCGGAGAGTCTGTTAAAGCAATTCGGTGCCGGAAAGCCTTCGCGCCGGTCCGCAGCTTAGGTCCTATCAGCGCGGGAGACGCAGCAACCGCGCCGATGGAAATGAATGCGGCGGTGCTGCCCTCCGATGTCTACCCCCAAAAATTCGCTAACCCTTTGATAGTTGGCAGCTCGCGGGTACTATCTCCGGCACCAAAATTTCTGCGCTCGTTCCCCCATTGCCCCGCGTGTTCCAAGAAAAAGGGAGTTCTACCTCATGAAGGCTCGATGGGCCGCCACTATCGCAACCGGCACGCTTATCGTTGGCATTGGGATTGGTGTCGCGTCGAATAAGAGCACTTCACTGGGCATTGCGGCCATTCAGGGCAAGCCACGCCCCGAAGCCGCTGCTGCCGCACTGGCGGAGGCGGAGCGCCTCGCGGGCAAGGGCAGCTGGGAGCTGATTGGGGTGGGTCGCGTCTATTACCTCTCCGGAGACAAGGCACGCGGCCGGGCGATCTTTGATCGTGTCACCAGCTATAAGCCCGAAGCCAGTGACTGGCAGCGCATTGGCGAGGTGTACGCCGAGGCGGTCGAGAACGAGCGTGCGGCTGAGCTTTATCAGAAGGTGCTGGCCATCAATCCCAAAGATGATACGGGGCAGGCCGAAATCGGCAGCTGGTACATTCGAATCGGGCAGCGGGAGAAGGGCGAGGCACTGGTGGCGCAGGCTCTGCAGCGCAGCCCCGACGAAGTCTGGACCTATGTGCGCATGGCTGAAGCGCTGCTGGGCGTGCCCGATAAATGAGGATCGGTCGGCCGGAGCAAAGCACTCAGGGCTCTTCGTCCTCGTCCGTATTCTTGTTTTGCTTGACCAGGCGCTGCAGCTCGATGTGCTTCGAGAGCGCGCGCAGGTCGCGCTTGGCCGGTTTGGGTTTCTCAACCGTTGGATTAGGGGACTTGGGCATCTGGTAGGGGTCGTAACCGCTCTTGGCGCGGCCTTTTACAACCGTGACCTCGGGCTCCGGTGTTTGTCCCTCGATCGCCAGCCCCACGTGCTGAAAACTGCCCTCGGTCTCCTCGCGCTTGCCGTCCCATTCCCATATCGCATTGCCAAGCTCATCGCGCGTCACGCGGCCTGATGCCGGACCCTCAAGGGGCAAGAAACCGGGTTTGCGCAGTTTGGCGGTATCGACCATCGTCCTGTTCCAGAGCTCCTGAAAGCGCGCACGGAAGCTAAGGCTCCCGACAGTTGACAAAAAATACCGGGCTACGGCCGCTCAAAGCGTGACGTCCATCACAGAAGTGGCGAGGAAAGTTTGCCATCCCAAGCACCGAGAGTGCACCCGAGTCACCGGGGCCCCGGCTGTGCAGTTTACTAAAAAGTGAGCTGGTTCACATGAATCGAAGCGTTTCATTGGGTGACATAACATCGGCATCAGGGAATTTGCAGAGCGAGGAATGAAGTTGCATCGATCACAAGTGAGGCGCGGCGCCCGCTTCCTGCGCAGCGTGACAGTGGTGCTCGGCGTGATCACGTTGCTGGGTTGCCAGCGCGCACCGGCGCCTGCCCCTTACTGGCAGGCAGCGCGTCCGGCCTTTGTGTTCGCCGAGCTTTATGCGCGCGTAGAGGCCGAGCAACTCTATGAGGACAGCAAGAGTTTTGCAGACGCCCAGCCGCTGCGGGCCCCGGCGCTGATTCTGCGCGACTACCGGGCTGCGCCACCGTCCAGTCGGGCGCGGCTTGCCGCTTTTGTGCAGCAAAATTTTGCACCGCCCCGCAGCTGGCCCGAGCTGCCCCCAGCGCGGCTGGAGCTTGCAAACTTTATCGCTGCGCTGTGGCCGTTGCTGACCCGACCTTCGCTCCAGCCACCAGAGTATTCCACTGCGCTCGGCGTGCCCTTTGCGTATGTGGTGCCCGGTGGGCGCCTGCGCGAGCTGCATTACACCCAGGCCTATTTCATGATGCTCGGGCTGATCCGTGATGGGCAGCGCGAGATCGCGCGCGGCGTGCTCGATGATTGCGCGGCGCTGATCAACCGCTACGGGCACGTACCGGCAGGCACCCGCACCTACTATCTCTCACGCTCCGGCCTGCCGCTGTTCTACCGCATGATCGGGCTGCTTTATCCCGAGGATCCGCCGGCCGGCTACGCCAGTTACCTGCCCGAACTCAAGCGCGAATACAGCTTCTGGATGCACGGCAGCGCCGGCCTTGCGCCCGGTGGCAGCAGTGAGCACGTGGTGGCGCTGCCCGACGGCGCGCTGCTCAACCGCTTCTGGGACGCGCTCGGTGAGCCGCGCGATGAGGCGTTTCGCGAAGATACGGCGCTTGCCGCTCACAGCCCGCGCGAACCTGCGGCGCTGTATCGTGATCGGCGCGCTGCCGCTGAAAGCGGCTGGGGTTTGAGCGCTCGCTGGCTGGCTGATCCGGCCCAGCCCGCCAGCGTGCAAACTACAGCGTTGCTGCCGATCGATCTGAACAGCGTGCTCTTTGGTCTGGAACGCGCCATCGCCGATGGCTGCGAGCGGCGGCACGATCAGGCCTGCGCAACGCAGTTCCTGGCGCGCGCCTGGCATCGCAAACAGGCGATTGATCGGTATCTGTGGAGCCCGGCTGAGGGTGCCTATTTGGATTACAACTGGCAGCAAGGCCGAGCCAGCAGTGTGATCAGTGCCGCCATGCTCTACCCGTTGTTTGTCGGCATCGCCTCCAGCGCCCAGGCGCAGTCGGTGGCACGCTTGGCCCGGCAGCGGCTGCTGGGCCCGGACGGCCTGGCCGCGACCTCCCCGTGGGGCGCTCCTCCGGGATCTTCGCCGGATGTCTGGGCACCGCTCCAGTGGATCGCGGTGCACAGCCTGAGCGACTACGGCCAGCAGGGACTGGCGCGGGCCGTGGCGCAGCAGTGGCTTGGCTACTTGCGCCGCGACTTCGCCGTGACCGGCCAGCTGCGCGAGCGCTTTGCGCCTGAGGGTAGCGCCACTCTGGCAGGCGATGAGGGTTTGCCTGAAGGTAGCTTGGGCGCCACAGCAGGCGTCGCCCGCGCCTTGCTCGCCACTCCTGCCAGAGCGCCGAGCGGTGATCGGGTGCCTTTGCCTGGGGCGCAGTACTCGAAGCCCGCCGGGACGGGCACAAAATGAGAGCTAAGTCTCAGTCCGCAAGGCCATTTTGAGCTCCCCGCGGATGGCTCCATGCCATGACAGCGCGGTGACACAACGGCCGGGGGCGACAATTAGGCTGCCGTCTGTGGATTTGCGGCAACTCCAAGTACTGCATTGGCGCGGCGATCATGTCGCCAATGCCTCGCCGTGCGCGGCACCCACGGCAGTGGCCGATGCCTTCCAGATTGATACCTGTCAGCGGCGCGTGGCGCTGCTGAGCGACTCGGCAGTGCTTGAGCGGCTGCGCTCGCACCTGCCGTCCCACGGTGCCGTGCAAGTCTTCGCCGGCTCTGAAGCCTATGCATTCCTACTGCGCTTTGCCTGCGGCCTCGAGAGCCGGCTGGTCGCAGAGACGGAGATTTTCGGGCAGATCAAACAGGCTTGGCGTGACTATGAGCTGGCTGCCGGATCGCTGCGCCGCCAGCTTGCCCCGCTGATGCGCCAGCTGTTCCAGGACACCAAGGAGATTCGTGCCCAGCATCTCTCCGGCACTGGAAGTACCTCTTATGGCTCGCAGGTGCGCCGCTTGTTACGCAACAGCGCCGCTGGACCGGCGCTCCTGGTCGGGGCCGGGCAATTGGCGCAATCGGTCGCGCCTTGGATCGAGTGCTCGGAACTGTGGATCTGGAATCGCACGCCGGCTAAGGCCGAAGTGCTGGCCGAGCAGCTGCGCAAGCGCTACCCTGAACGGCAGTTCCGTGTGCTCGAGGGCGATCCCAGGGATGAAATTGCAGCCTGGCAGCGGGTTCAAAACATTGTGTTGTGCGTGCCTGCGGACGCTGAGCGGGATATCGAGCGAATCCGCGCCTGGCAGAGCCAGCCACGACCGGATGGGCAGGTGCTGCACCTGGGGGGCGATATGCGTGCCCACCCGCAGTGGCACCACCTTGCGGGACTGACCTCGCTTGATACGCTCTTTGACATGCTTCAGGAACAGTCAGATCTGCGTCAGCGGCAAGTGCAGTGCGCGCTGCAGGCCTGCGCCGACAAGGCACAGCTGCGCGGCCAGCATGCCAGCGCCAGACAGGCCGCTGGCCGGGAACATGTGGCCGCGTTCGCGGCGCTCAGCGGCTGACGCGCTCGGCGCACGGACCCCCTAGGGCGATGCCGCAACGGCCCCTCCGGCTCGGGACGCGTCGCTCTGTGCTGGCGCGTGCACAGAGCGCTGCCGTGGCGCGCGCGCTCGAGCAGCACCATCCTGGACTGAAAGTCGAACTCGTGGGCATCGACACGCGGGGCGATCGGGTTACCGATGTGCCGCTGTCCCAGATCGATGGCAAAGAATTCTTCACGGCCGAGATCGATGCGGCGCTGCTGCGCGCCGAGGTGGATCTGACGGTCCACTCCTTTAAGGATCTGAGTCTGGAGCGCCCTGCAGCCCTGCACTTAGGCGCCGTGCCCAAGCGCGAGAACCCGCGCGACATTGTGTTCTTTGCGCCCGATATTCTGCTGCATCTGGCACGCGGCGGCCGCGTGCGCGTGGGCAGTTCCTCGCCGCGTCGCGCCGCCTTCACGCCGGAGTTCCTGCACCGTGCGTTGCCTGGCAACCCGCAGGTCCAGTTGTGTGAGCTGCGCGGTAATGTTGACTCGCGCCTGCAGCGCCTGCGATTGCCGCGCGATTCGGATCGGCAGCTGGATGCGGTGGTGCTGGCCTTCGCTGGCGTGGCGCGACTGTGGGAGGATGAGCTGGTCGGTGCGCATGCGCTGGTGGCGGAGCTGCTGGCCGGGGTGCCGCACATGCTGATGCCGCTCACTTACTCTCCGGGGGCCCCGGCGCAGGGCGCGCTCGCGATCGAGTGCCGGAGTGAGGACGCCCCGACCCGAGAACTGCTGGCGGCTATTGATGATGCGCCGACCCGAAGCTCGATTGCTGCCGAGCGCCTGTTGCTGGCCGCGCGTGGCGGCGGCTGCCATCAGCAGTTTGGTGCCACACACCGCTTTGTGCCCGAGCTGGGCGCGCTCCTTTATACGCGCGAGGCAGATCATGACGGCGCGGGCGATCCGCGCCAGGCCTGGGAACCCCTGCACGTGCTGCCGCCCATCACGGGTCCGGTACATGCCTGGGACGGATCGGCAGTGCCGGGCCCCGCCGCTACAGCGATTCCTGCAGCCGCGGCGCTGGCGCGCGCCGCGCTCGCGCGGGCTCCGGCGGCATTCATTACACACCGGCGTGCGCTACCGGATCTGAGTGCCGCCGAGGTCAATGCCTGTGGCCACCTGTGGGTGCCTGGCACCGAGAGCTGGTTTGCGCTCGCGGCGCGCGGCATCTGGGTCGAGGGCTGCGCGGAGGGCCTGGGTTTCCAGGCCTTGCAGGACACCCTGAGTGCACCGCTGCTCGGGTTGCCGCCAGCGGCTGATTGGCTGGTGCTTACCTATGAGGAGGCGCTGCCCCACTGGCCCGGCAGTAACGCCCTGGCGACCTACCGTCATCACGCCAGCGATTCTGATGCGCAGGCACCGGCTTCCTCGGTGACCCATGTCTACTGGCACAGCGCCGCTCAGTTTGAGCGCTGGGGCGACAGGCTCGGCGCGCACGTGCATCATGCGTGCGGGCCCGGCAAGACCAGCGAGCGGCTCCGGGAAGCCGGCGTCGCGAACCTCACCGTCTTCCCCGCGGTCCGGCACTGGCGGGAGTGGCTTGGCGCATGAGGAAAAAGACCGGGCAGGGCGAGCTGAGCGTGGCGCCAGCGCGCCGCACGCGCTTGCTGGCCGCGGTGGCTGGCACCTGGTTGGCACTGTTGCTGGTGCTCGCAGGCTGGTGGAGCGTGCTGGTGTTCCGACAGGCGCGGCTGATCGCCAACCTGGAGGAGCTGGCCGGGCAGGGTAGTGCCGAGGCGCTGGCCGAATTCGCACGCCGGCGCACGATGCTGGCGGGCGAGAGTGCCTTTTTCCTGCTGCTGCTGCTGGCCCTCACAGTCATCCTGGTCTGGCTCTACTGGCGGGAGAGCCAGCGCACGCGCGGCATGCAGGCTTTCTTTGCGGCGGTGACGCATGAGCTGCGAACGCCGCTGACCAGTCTCCGCCTGCAGGCCGAGGCGATTGCCGATGGTGATCAGCGCGCTGAGGTGGCGCGGCGCCTGCTCGAGGATTCGAACCGCCTCGAATCCCAGATCGAGAAGACCCTGGAACTCGCACGTATCGAGGGCGGCGGCCCGCTGGCCGAACAGGTCATCCGGCTACGCGGCTGGCTGGAACGTACGCTTGAGACCATTGCGAGCACCTGGGGCGATAAGGTGGAATTGAAAGTGACCGTCGATGAGGCGGTCCCGGCTATTTTGGCGGACGCCGCAGCAGTGCAGATGATCCTGCGCAATCTGATTGAGAACTCGATCAAGCATGGCGGCGTACTGCCGGTACGCGTCAGCGTCGCGGCCCGCCAGCGCGCGGCCGAAGTGGCGCTCGATTATCAGGACAATGGACAGGGCGCGGCCGATACCAGGCCGCTCGGCTTGCTGTTCCGGCGCGGGGCGAGCTCGGCGGGTACCGGGATTGGCCTGTATCTGGTGCGGGCGCTGATGAAGCGCATGGGAGGGCGAGCGGAATTTGCGAGCACCGCAGGCGGGGGCTTCCAGGCGGTGCTGAGCTTTCGGATCAGCTCTGATGCGGATGGTCCCTGATGGCGACCCCGCTGACGCACGTGGCGCGCATTCTGGTGGTCGAGGATGACCCGAATGTGGCCGCGACCCTCAGTGAGCGACTCTCGGCCGCCGGCTTCGAGGTCGCGCGCGCCGAGAGCGCGGCCCGCGCTCGCACGCTCTTTGCTGAACGCGCGGTGGATCTGATGCTGCTCGATGTCGGCCTGCCTGATGGCAATGGCTTTGCCTTGGCGCGCGAGCTGCGTGCTGCGCGCCCGCAGACCGCGCTGATCTTTCTGACGGCGCGGGGCAATCCGGAAGATCGCATCCGTGGCCTGGAGCTTGGCGCCGATGACTACCTCACCAAGCCATTTCATTTTCGTGAACTGCTGCTGCGAATCCAGAATTGCCTGAAGCGGGCCGCGGAACTCGCGCGCGTTCCGCGCGCGATTCAGGGACACGTACGCATCGGTCGCGCCCAGGTCGATTTCGAGCAGTTCAGCGCTGAGGTCGATGGCGTGCGCCACGCGCTGACGCATAAGGAGTGCGCAGTGCTGCAGCTGCTGGCCAGTCGCGCCGGCAAAGCGGTCAGCCGCGATGAGATCCTCGATCGGGCCTGGTCACAGGATGAGTTTCCAACCTCGCGGACCGTGGATAACTTCATCGTGCGCCTGCGCAAGCTGGTGGAGACCGATGCCGCCGATCCGCAGGTCATCCGCAGCATCCGGGGCGTCGGCTACCTGCTGACGGAGTTGAACCATGAGTGAAGGGCGGCTTCTGAGCGCGCTGCGGCGGCGCAACTTTTCTCGCCCGCCGGTGTGGTTCATGCGCCAGGCCGGGCGCTATCACAGCCACTACCAGCGTCTGCGGGCGCGCCATGATTTCATCGAACTGTGCAAGAACCCGCAACTCGCCTGCGAGGTGACGCTCGGGCCCATAGAAGACTTTGGCTTCGATGCGGCGATCCTGTTTTCGGATCTGCTGTTTCCGCTTGAGGCGCTCGGCATGGGCTTGAGTTACGAGCCCGGGCCGAAGCTTGCCTGGCACCTGCAGCTGCCCGCGGATCTGGCGCGGCTGCGCAGCGGGCCGGAATTGATCCGGACCCTGGATTTCCAGGCCGAGGCATTGCGGCTGATCCGACCGCGGCTGCCCAGCAGCTGCGGGCTGATTGGTTTTGTCGGTGGGCCATTTACACTCTATGCCTATGCGGTCGCCGGCTCCCATGAAGGCTTTATGAGCAGCGGCTTGCCGGGCCTTAGTAATGGTCTGTATGCAGGCTTCTGCGAGCGGCTCGTGAAGTTGCTGGCGGACAATATGGCGCTGCAGGCTGCCGGCGGTGCCGAGTGCATCGCGCTCTTTGACACGGCCGCGGGGGCGCTCAGTCCGGCACAGTTCGCCGAGCATATTGCGAGGCCACTGGCGCAGGTGGTGGCTGAATTTCGCCGCGCGCATCCAACAGTACCGCTCATTTACTACTCACGCGAGACCGGGCCTGCGCACTGGGCGGCACTGGATGCGCTCGATCTGCAGTGTCTGGGCATTGATTGGCGTCATGATCTGGCAGCGACCCTGCGCCTCCAGACACCGCGCTGGTGCGTGCAGGGAAACCTGGATCCGGAATGGCTGCTGCTGCCCGCGCCCGAACTGGAGTCGCGCGTGCGCGCAGTGTTTAGCAAGGTGTTGGGCTTACCAGCCGAGGTGCGGGCCGCCTGGGTCTGCGGGCTCGGGCATGGGGTGCTTCAGCATGTGCCCGAGGACAACATACGTCTGGTGCTGAGGATTCAGCACGAGATGTTCGCCTGAACCTCACCGACCCTGGCGCTCGGGGCTTAGAAGGGTTTGACCACTGCCAGAATCAGGATCGGCACAAAGATCAGCAGCACGCCTTCATTGAGTATTCGCAGCACGAAGCTTGAGGGCATCGACTGGCCGCGACGCATTCGCCCCAGCAGCATACTGAGTACGCCCTGGTAGAGGATCATTAACGTCACGAAAACCAGTTTGACCATCAGCCAGCGCCCGGTGTCCCCGTAACCAAGCCACAGCCACAGGCCGCCGCCGAGCGCCACGAATGCCAGCACGCTCATGAAGCCATGCAGGCGCCGCGCCATGATCACGAGCCGCCGCACATCCTCGCCGGCGGCGTGCCCTTCGACAAAATGCACAAAGATACGCGGCAAATAGAAAATGCCTGCCATCCACCCGAATACGCCAAACAGGTGCAGGCACTTGATCCACAGCATAAGGAGTCACTCGCAGTGTCGGGTAGTGAAGAGCCTATTATGGGCTGGCGCGCTGCTGCCGCGCTATCGGCGCGTCCGGCCAGAAGTTAGACTCTCTCGCGTGCCGTGCCAAAGCCTGATTGAGCGCTAAATCGCCGTGGAATCTGTCCCCTCTGCCGCTGCCCCCGGCGACTCGCTACCAGAGCCACCGCTGTGGTTACGCGGCCTGTGCCGCTTGCCGCTGCCGCTGCTCTACGGTTTGTGTGGCGTACTGGTGTTCATCGCGCGTTACGGTGTGCGTTATCGTGTGCAGGTAGCGCGCGAGAACCTGCGCGCCTGCTTTCCCGACTGGTCCGAGTTGCGTCTGCGGCGCGTGCTCAATCAGCACTTCCGATGCCAGGGCGAGGTGCTGGCCGAGGCGCTCAAGCTCGGCAGCTTTGCGGCGGCTGATCTGGTCGGCCGTTTGGAGTTCAGCGGCTTCGAGCCGATACACGCGCAGCTGCGCGCGGGCCAGTCGGTGCTGGCGCTGACCGCACACCAGGGTAACTGGGAGTGGCTGTTGCAGGGCACGGTGCACGAACTCGGGGTGCCCGTATACGCCGCCTATAAGCCGCCACACAGTGCAGCGGCCGACCGCGCAGTGAGATGGCTGCGCGGGCGCCTTGGCGTGCATCTGGTGCCTGGCAAACGGCTGCTGCGCACCCTGGCCCGCCAGCGCGGCCGTGCCCACATCGTGGGCATGGTGGCTGATCAGGCGCCCACCAGCAGCGGCGGGCGCTTGTGGCTCCGGTTCCTGGGGCGCGATACCGCTTTTTTCCCCGGCCCGGCGGAGATTGCGCGCATCTGCGGGTACGCAACCTACTTCGTCGGCTTGCAGCGTACCGCGCGCGGCCGTTATCGCACGCGCGTGGCCCCGATTGCACAGCCCGGTGAAGCGCTCGATATCCTCGAGTTTACCGCGCGCTATGCCGCGCAGATTGAAATGGAGATACGAAACGCGCCGGCCGATTGGGCCTGGACGCATCGGCGCTGGAAACTCACGCGCCGCGCAGACGAGGTGGTGGCCGAATTGCCTCCGCCGGCAAACTAGAACTGGACCTGCGCGCTGCCGAGCGGGCCGAAATCCGCGCTCGCTCTCTGCCCGGCCGCCACCATGCGCAGGCCATTGCAACTGCCTGTGGTCACGACCTGACCGGCCTGCAGTGCCATGCCATGCTCGAGTAGCGCGCCGGCGAGCCACACCACCGGCAGCAATGGGTCGTTGAGCGGATGGCCGCCGCGGCCCGAATACACGGCTTCTCCGCCGACTGCAACCTGCAACGGCAGCTGCGTGATCGCAAGCGCTCGCCAGTTGTCCACGGCGGGTCCAATCACCAGCGCCTCATTGAGGATATGGTCCGCGAGCCGCTCGAGCGGGGTGGTGGTGTTGAAATCCACAAAGCGACTGACGACGATCTCAATCGCAGCGTGCGCTGTGCCAATCGCCTCGATGACGGCAGCACGCCGCTGACTGGCCTCAGCCGGCAGTGTCGATAGAGTACGTGCCATGCGGAAGGCGATCTCGGGCTCGATGCCGAATTCACTCGATCCGGCGCTGGGGGCACTGGCCGGGCTCAGCTGGGCCGGCGAGCTGAGCAGCGCGCTGCTGGCGATCGCGGCGAACGTGCCGGTGTCAGCCTCGAGCAGGGTCGATTTCCAGCCACCGATGCTCAAGCCCAGGGCGCTGAACTGTGCTCGCTGGATGGCGTAGGCCTCTGCTTCAGTTTGCGGAATGAGCGATGGTGGCAGTGAATGGAGGCGGATGCCGCTGCGCCGCGCGCCAAGTAGCTGCGCCGCTGCCTGTGCGATACGGTCGCCTTCAGGCGGCATCGCCGCTGCTCTGGCGCGACTCGATGAAGTGGGCGAGTTCGGCGACGGTCGGGTGATCAAAGAGATCGGTGATGTCGAGCAGGCCCGGCCAGCGCTGCTCTATTTGTTCATGGATGGCCATGAACTTGAGTGAGCTGATACCGGCATCAAAGAGGTTATCGAGCCTGCCGACGCGCCGGCCCTCCAGTGCGTTCTCGCAGAACTCCTGCAGCGTGGCCTCAATGGCGCCATGCCCCTGGGCACTGAGCGGCTGGGCCGCGGCCAACGTTGCTAGCTCGGACAGCTCTGCGGCAAAGGCGCCGCCGAGGTATTCCTGCTCAAGCAAGTGGCGCTGGATCTTGCCGCTGGTGGTCTTCGGAATGCGCTTGACCGGCACCACCGCGGTGATTTCGATGCCGGCGTGCTCGCCGATGCGGCGTGCGACCTGGCGCGCCAATGGCAGGAACGCGGCCAAATCGCCGCGATACCAGACGAACACCACAATTTGATCCGAATCACTATGCTCGGGGCGGACACCGGCGACCACGATCTTGCCCAGGTCCAGCCCCTCAATGTCATGGGTGAGCGACTCGAGATCGTGCGGGTAGTAGTTCTGTCCGTTGACGAACAGGATTTCCTTGTGGCGGCCCGTGACATAGAGCTCCCCATCCTGAAACACACCCAGATCACCGGTGCGCAGCCAGCCATCGGCCGTGAAGCTTTCCGCATTCGCCTCGGGCGCATCCAGGTATCCGGCCGTCACATTCGCGCCGCGGATCTGGATGTGGCCGACACGGCTTTGGGGCAACGGCGCATCCTGTGCATCGCTGATGCGCACTTCGCAGTAGGGAATGGGTTTGCCCACGCTCGCCAGCAGCAGCGCATTGCGCTCCGTCGGCCCCACGATTTGCACTTCCTGGCCGACGCCCAGCTGGTGGCGGTTGAAAGCTGTGGCGCGATAGCGCCGGCCAGGCGGCGGGAAGCTTACCGCCAGGGAGGCCTCGGCCAGCCCGTAAACAGTAAACATGCTCTCGCGCTTCAGCCGCGCCGGGGCCATGCGGGTCAGGAACTCCTCGCACAGCTCGACGCTGATCGGCTCGGCGCCATTGAAGATCAGCCGCACCGCAGAGAGATCCAGGTCGGCGACGGCGCGCTCGCCGAGAATCTTGAGGTAATGGCGGTAGCCGAAGTTGGGCGAACAGAGAATCGAGGCACGGATGCGCGAAGCCAACTGCAGCCACAACAGCGGGCGGCGCACGAACAGATCCGTGGGCATCAGGTGTGCGTGTACCCGATTGGCAAACATTACCAGGTGAAATCCGATCAGCCCCATGTCGTGCGTGAGCGGCATCCACGAGAGGCTCACATCCTCGGCAGCGAAGTGGGCGACTTCGGTCGCGCCCCGGATGTTGGCAATCAGGTTGGCATGGCTGAGGACCACGCCCTTGGGCGCGCTGGTGGAGCCGGAGGAAAACTGGATGAAGGCGGTATCGCCTTCGCGCACCTCATGCTCGCGTCCGGCGCGCGAGACATCATGCAGATCATCGACCAGAAAGCTGCGAGCGCGCAGTTGTTCAAAATCTGTGCCGAGGCCCTGCGTCGTGGCAAAAGCCCCAAGGCGCTCGAGCAGGCGCTGCTCGGTATAAAGGAAGGGCCTGCCAAGCTGCCGCGCGATCCGCAGCAGTTTGTGGCGATGTTCGTCGCTGATGCCAGGAGCGAGCGGCACCGGGATGATGCCACCCAACACGGCAGCCCAGAAGGCGTCGATGAACGGCTCGTTGCCACCGAGCAGCAGGATCAGGCGATCGCCGGGGCGCGCGCCGAGCTGCTGCAGGTGGTAGAGAATGCCGAGAGCCCGCTCATACAGCTCACCGTACGTGACTACGCGCGATTCCTGCTCACCTTCCAGATAGCTGATCGAGCGTGCGGCGCCACGATTGGCATGCATCAGCGCGCTTAAGGTCGTCGCATTCATCGCTCGTATGGCCTAGGTTGACGGGACCGTTGAAGTCGGGAATCGTAGGAACATGAATCCAGCCATTCTAACGTACGTTCGGCTCCCCGGTCAGTTGTCGCCGCGGCTTGCGGCGCAGCTGCGCGCGGCCGTGCCCTACGGGCGGCGCATGCGGCTCGCCAGCTCGCCTACCGCGGCCATTGCCTCGCTCCTGGGTATTGCGCTGGCGCGTTTGCTGCTCGCTGAGCTCAATGCCACACCCCCTGAAGCGATCCGCTTGCGCTTTCCATACCGTGGAAAACCGTTCAGCCCTGGCAGCGCGGATTTCAGCCTCTCGCACAGTGGCGCATGGCTCGCGGGCGTTGCCTGTGCCAGCGCGCGCGTGGGCCTCGACATTGAAAGCCCCGCGCCAGCGGCACGGATGGCGCACAGCCCCGGCCGCGATCTGCATGACTGGACAGCGCGCGAGGCAATGGTGAAGGCCCGGGGCGCGACACTCGATCAGCTCCGCCAGGTGCAGGTAAGTGACACGCATTGTCTCTGGCAGCGCGAACGCTGGGCGCTGATGCGCCCCGCGGCGCCCGCTGGGCTCATCGCGGCGCTGGTCAGTGAGCAGGCGCTGGACCTTGGCGTGCGCACCCTGCCGTGGCAAGCGCTGCTGGCGCCGGTTGGCACAGTGCCAGTCAAGGTCGCCTGCGCATGAGCGATCCGGGCACGGGACGGGGCCTTCGCAACACCCTTTACAAGCAGGTGACACTCTCGGGTCGGCGCATGAGTACGGGCCGCCGCATCCTGTATCGGCTGGCCGCGCCGCTGATCGCAGGCATCGTGCGGCTATGGTGGCGCAGCTGCCGGATCGTGGCGGTCGTTGGCGAGGAGCACCTCGATACGGTACTGGCGCAGTACCCTTCGTTCCTGCCGGTATTCTGGCACCAGCACCAGCTGATGCTCGCCCGCTACCTGCTGCAGGTGAAGGCCACACGCGAGGTGCGCACCGGTTTTCTCATCAGCCCCTCCCTGGATGGCGAACTCGGAGCAATGATCATCCATCGGCTGGGCGGCTACGTGATCCGCGGCTCCTCGACGCATACCGGGGCGCTGGCGATGAAAGAAGTGTTTCAGGCTCTGATGCGCGAGCAGGTGAGCCCGGTGCTCACGCCAGATGGCCCGCGCGGACCGCGTTTCAAGTTCAAGCCCGGGGCCGTGATGCTCTCGCAGATGTCCGGACGCCCGATGCTGCCGCTGGCCTACGCCGCCTCGCGTGCTGCGCTGGTTTACTGGGATAAGTTTGTCCTGCCGATGCCCTTTTGCCGGATTGCGGTGGCGATTGGACCGCCACGCACGGTGGCCAGAGGCGGTGGCGCCGCCGCATTCGAGGCCGTGCAGGCCGAGATGGAAGCCACGCTCAAGGCAACTTATGAGGCTGCGCGTACCGCCCTCAGCGCGCGCGGTTAACCAAGTTAGCCGCGCGCGCCCTCATTCGGCGGACGCAGGTCTCATTATTCCAAGTGAAGCCGTGTAGTTAGCTTGCCTTCCTCGCCCCGTGTGGGAGAATTGCTTCCCAATGACCAAGCCGCCGACGAGCCCGCCGAGCGACTTCTCGGCATCTGATGTGCTCGCTCCGCAGTTCTGGACCGGGCGAACGGAGCGTCCAGCACCGGGGCTGGACATTGCCTGCACGAAAATCGCCGTCGACTTCCAAAGCCTGCGCCGTGAGACTGCGGATGAGGTCATCAAGGCGAGCCTCGAGATCCTGCGCGAGTCGGTCTCGGCCGACGCCACCTTCTGTGCTTTCTTCAACGCTGGCAGCACCCACATTGAATCGGTGACCGCCTGCGGCGGTCCGTTCGTGCAATGTCACCCTGAGGCCCTGCGCGGCGTGACCCTGGACCGGCTGCCATGGCTGCAGTCGCGCGCTGATCACCTGCGCATCAGTGAATTTCGTGATACCGCGACGCCCCGACGCGAGCAGAGCGCCGATGCCGGCCTGCTCGCCGAACTTGCCATCGGCTCGGCGCTGCTGGTGAGCTTTCGCATCCACAACGCCACCGCGGGACTCATTGGACTCACTTTCGGTTTGCCGCGCGGCGCCTTCGACGTGAACCTGCAGCTGCTGCTCAAACTCTTGGGCAGCAGCCTCGCGACCGGACTGGAGCGGGTCCGCACGGGGCTGAAGCTCGAGCGGCTCGAAGAGCGCAGCAAGCTTGCCGAGCTCGCCGCCAACGATGGCCTGTGGGATTTCGATGTCGATGGGCAGGAAGTTTATTTTTCGCCCCGCTGGCGCGCGATGCTCGGCTACAGCGCCGAGGATCTGCACGGGAGCTTCGACTGGCGCAATCTCGTGCACCCCGAGGACATGTCCCGGGTACAAGCAGCAATCCGCGATCATGTGGCTGGCAAGACCCCGTTGTTCGATAGCGTGCATCGCATGCGTCACCGGGATGGGGAGTGGCGCTGGGTGATCAGCCGCGCCAAGGCGCAGGTCGACCAGCATGGCAGGTTGCTGCGCCTGGTCGGAGTCGAGCTCGATATCACCGAGCGCAAGCTCTATGAGGAAGCACTCTTTCGCGAGAAGGAGAGCGCTCAGATCACCCTGCAGTCGATCGGCGATGGCGTCATTACGACTGATGCGACGTCGATGATCGACTACATCAATCCGGTCGCCGAACAGCTCACCGGCTGGCGGCTCGAGGATGCGATGGGTAAGCCGGTCGAGGAGATCTTCCGCGCCTTCCACGAGGAGACCTGCGAGCCGCTGGAGAATCCGCTCACGGTCGCGATCCGGCGCGCGCGCCCGATCAAGTCGGTGCGCCCGATGCTGCTGATTCGTCGCGACGGCAATGAACTGTACGTGGAGAGTACCGCCGCGCCGATCCGCGATGGCGGCGGCAAGACCGCCGGTGGCGTGCTGGTGTTCCACGATGTCAGCGAGTCGCGCGAACTCAACCGCCGGCTCTCCTATCACGCCAGCCACGATCTGCTGACCGGGCTGGTGAACCGGCGCGAGTTCGAGAACCGTCTGGAGCGGGCACTCAAGAGTGCCAAGGCGCGCGAGTCCTCCTACGCCCTGTGTTACCTCGACATCGATCAGTTCAAGATTGTTAATGACACCTGCGGCCACAGCGCCGGCGATGCGCTGCTCGGCCAGGTCGGCGCACTGCTCAAATCCAAGGTGCGGTGGCGCGATACGCTGTCACGCTTAGGCGGCGATGAGTTCGGCGTGCTGCTCGAGAGTTGCTCGCTGGATGAGGCGATGCGCATGGCCGAGACGCTGCGCGAAGCGGTGCGCAATTTCCGCTTCACCTGGGAAGAGCGCGTATTCCGCCTCGGTGCGAGTATTGGCGTGGTGCCGATTACGGCCGATAACGAAGACGTGGCCTCGATCCTCTCGGCTGCCGACAGTGCCTGCGCTGCGGCCAAGGAGCAGGGGCGCAACCGCGTGCATAGCTTCGCCGAGAATGATATCGAGCTGATGCGACGCCGGCGCGAGATGCAGTGGGCCGCGCGCATTACCGCGGCGCTCGAGGAAGGGCGTTTTGAGCTGTTCCGCATGCCGATCCAGCCGCTTCAGAAAAAGATCGAAGGGGCGCATTATGAATTGCTGCTGCGCATGCGCGATGAGAATGGGCGCATCGTGGCGCCAGATAACTTCATCGCTGCGGCCGAGCGCTATGGAATTACGCCCAACATCGATCGCTGGGTGATCGAAAACGCCTTCCGCTGGCTGGTGTCCGAAGCCGATGAGCGCGAGCGGCTGGCGATGTGTTCGATCAACCTCTCGGGCCAGAGCCTGGGCGATGACAAATTCCTGCCGTTCGTGATCGATCAGTTCCAGCGCAGCGGTATCGATTCGAGCAAGATCTGCTTTGAGATCACCGAGACCGCCGCGGTCGCGAGCTTCTCGCAGGCCAACCGCTTCATCCAGGCGCTCAAGGAGCTCGGCTGCAAGTTCGCGCTCGATGATTTTGGCACCGGGCTGTCATCATTCGGCTACCTCAAGCACTTCCCGGTCGATTACCTGAAGATCGACGGCAGCTTTGTGCGCGAGATCCTGCACGATCCGATCGATCGGGAGATGGTGCGCTCGATCAACGAAATCGGCCATCTGACCGGCAAGCAGACCATCGCTGAGTTTGCCGAGAATGCCGAGATCATTCAGATGCTCACCGACATCGGCGTCGACTTCGCGCAGGGCTACGGCATTGCCCAGCCGCAGCGCGTGCTCAAGGCCGTCAACACTTAGGCGCTCGCCCGCTACGAAGCCTCACGGACGAGGCGACCC
>Ga0182030_10000036_pt1 | contig 179346 bp, 164 predicted proteins | sample 812S3MmetaG_FD_121299 | JGI IMG/M metagenome (GOLD analysis project Ga0182030, IMG submission 121299) | Permafrost microbial communities from Stordalen Mire, Sweden - 812S3M metaG (Illumina Assembly) | ecosystem: Environmental > Terrestrial > Soil > Wetlands > Permafrost | place: Sweden...
CAGCCGCGCCGCCTCTTCCCGGCTCCGCCGATGTCTCACTTTGTGCTCTTGCGATTCAGTCATGAACCAACTACATCACAGAAGAATGCTCGGCAAAAGAATGGTCTTGCCCGAACGCGTACTTTAAACCTACGCGCCTTGCGCCGCGCCGGATCGTACAGCCTAACCTCCTTTATGTTGGAGGAGACTATGCCCCCCGGTCGAGGTAAAAGCAGAATAGTTACTATCAGTCATTTTTTGTGTTGACAGTTCTGTGTTGTTCCTGCATATTGGAGTTGGGCAGGCGATACCGTCTGCGTTTCAAGGTTCTTTGACAACTCCTCCTGTGTGCTGAAAGAAGCCACGCGCCTGATAAAGGCATTATGAGGCGGTGACATCTGTCACCCCTAGGCGGGGTTAGAAACCCGCTGGTGTAGCGGCCGAAGTGATGGATACGGTTGACGTATCTCAATCGCAATCATTGCTAGCTGTGCACGCCCCCGCGCTTAACGCGCGAACCTAGAACACCCCCCGGACTCCACTCGTTGCCTACCTCTGGCTTACCGACCGCACGCCCGGCATTAGCCGGTCAGGGAGGCATTATGAACAATTCGAAGTACCTTGACTCCTGCATCCAAATCCTAAAAGGGATGCGTGGAGACCAGTCCAACGAGCTGGAGTCGGAACAACAGAGGGCACTTGCAGAAGGAATCCGCAAGCTCAAGAAGCTGAAGAAGCAACCCAAGGTGAAGCGTGATGAAGTTTATCGCGTTGTCAGTGAAGTTGCAGAAACAGTTTTGAAGGTTTTGTAAGGATTTTGGGCCGAAAGTGAAAAAGTCATTCCTAACGGGGGGTGATTCTTTTCTTAAAGGGATTTAATGAACTACGCAAAGGCAATCCGTATCGCACGGTCCATCGCGGGTATTTCTCAGGGGAAGCTCGCGGATCGTAGCGGCCTTGATCGGAGCTATCTCTCACTGATCGAAGGTGAGAAGCGCAAACCAACTGTAGAGACGCTTCAAAGCATATCTGAGGCTCTCGCTCTGCCCTTTCATTTGCTCACCCTTCTTGCCACTGAGAAGGAAGACGCTAAACGTATCAACGAAGAACAAGTACTTAGCCTAGCCAAGCAATTAACGCATCTCCTCCTGGAGAGTTCACAAGATGATGACAGTACTCCCGCCAACGAAGCCGGTGGTCGGAAGCCTGCGCGACTTGGAGTATCGCCTCGGGGTAAAAAGAGACGAGTTGCGTGAATTACTTAAATCGCGTCCCTGTCTCTATCTTTCTTCCAAAAGGCCTAAGAATCAGCACCCCTATCCGGGAAAATCACGGCGCATGGATGCGTCGAAGCCGATTAAGTATCGGCAAATTGATAATCCGGTCAAACAACTCAAAGACATTCAGAAACGAATTCTTGAGCAAGTTCTATCAAGTGTCGATCTCCCCTTCTACATGTTCGGAGCCGTATCCGGCAAGACCTTGGTCGCGCATGCAGAGCAACATGTTGAGAATCAAACCTCGACCGTTGTGCGTATGGACGTCAGCTCTTATTACCCCAATGTCACTTGCCTCCACGTGTATTTTGTATGGAACGTAGTATTGGGTTGCCCTCCACCAGTTGCAAGATTGCTCACCGAACTCACAACTTTCGAATGGCATCTTCCGCAGGGTGCACCCACCAGTCCAGCCATTGCAAATATTTTCTTGGCCTCAATTTATGCTCCCGTTTGCCTCTCAAGTGAGAGAGCAGGTCTCACCATCACCACATGGGTGGATGACCTAATATTTTCTGGATCCGCCGCACGCGAGGTTATGGAAACCGTCAGGGCGACCCTTGCACGCAACGGCTTCAAAATTGCGCCGGAAAAGCGAGAGATTCTGGGACCAAGAAATGAAAAGGTAATCACCGGCGTGCGCCTAGGTCGCTCTCATGTTCGGGTGCCACATAAGAAAATGGGCGAATTACGAGCGGCTATTCATCGGCTCGCGGTTAACGGCGTGGGGCCTGCTGAGATTGATAAGTACCGGCGGAACCTGGCCGCAAGAATTGCCCATGTGGCCTGGATTCACAGCGGCGATGCAGCTAGGCTAAGGCGCCAAGCTGCAAAGTCGGGCGTGTTTCTCAAATGAACTTTTGCCGTACACGAATTTCATGCGACGTTGATGTACTCATGGGGAATAGGATTAAGTGCTAGTTCCCCGACAACTTTTACCCAGCCGCTGCTGTGGCGCATGGACGCAGTGGAAATCACCGCTGTGAGCTGATTATTGAGAAGGAGCAACCACAATAGTGGACCAGGCAACGCACAACAAAATCGTATCTTTTATCTGGGGCATCGCCGATGACGTTCTCCGTGATCTCTTCAAGCGCGGCAAATATCCCGATGTCATCCTGCCAATGTGCGTTATCCGGCGCATGGATGCGGTACTGGAGCCGACCAAGCATGCCGTGCTCGACACTAAGAAGATGTTGGATGAGGCGTGCATTATTGAGCAAAGAGCGGCGCTATGCGATGCTGCCGGCCAGTCCTTCTATAACACCTCTAAATTCACCCTGCGCGACCTCCAGTCCCGTGGCAGCCAACAGCAACTGCTTACCGACTTTGAGGACTACCTCGACGGCTTCTCGTCCAACGTTCAGGACATCATCGAGAACTTCAAGTTCCGCAATCAGCTTCAGACCCTTTCAAAGGCCGATGCGATTGGCACCTTGATCAACAAGTTCCTCGACCCTGAAATTGACCTCTCTCCAGCTGGTATCGATAACCACTCAATGGGAACGATCTTTGAGGAGCTGGTTCGCAAGTTCAACGAGGATAACAACGAAGAGGCGGGTGAGCACTGGACTCCGCGCGATGCCGTTCGACTGATGGCAAACCTCGTATTCCTGCCTATTGGAGCCGAGATCAAGTCTGGGACCTACCTGCTCTACGACTGCGCTTGCGGTACTGGCGGCATGCTCACTGTTGCGGAGGAGACGCTTGCAGCGATAGGAGCGGAGCGCACCCAGCAAGTCAAAAGCCTGCTCTACGGCCAAGAGATCAACCCCGAAACTTATGCCGTTTGCAAGGCAGATATGCTGCTCAAAGGCGAGGGTGAGAGCGCCGATCACATCGTCGGCGGCGCAGAGTGGTCCACACTCTCACACGATGCCTTCCCTGCGCAGGAGTTCGACTTCATGCTCTCGAATCCGCCCTATGGGAAGAGCTGGAAGAAGGACCTCGGGGATATGGGCGGCAAGGAGGGGATGCGTGACCCGCGCTTCAAGGTCATGCATAAGGGTGAGGAGCTTTCGCTCATCACCCGCTCTAGCGACGGCCAGATGTTATTCCTCGCCAACATGGCGTCGAAGATGAACCCAGATTCAATACTCGGTAGCCGCATCGCCGAAGTCCACAATGGCTCCTCACTCTTCACTGGCGACGCCGGCCAAGGCGAGAGCAACATCCGCCGCTGGCTCATAGAGAATGACTGGCTTGAAGGCATCGTCGCTTTGCCTCTCAACCTCTTCTACAATACGGGCATCGCCACCTATATCTGGGTACTGTCCAACCGGAAGCCAGCGCACCGCAGGGGCCATGTGCAACTGGTCGACGCGACCCGGTGGTTCAGACCTCTGCTCAAGAATCTCGGCAAAAAGAACTGCGAACTTTCGCCCGAGGACATTGAGCGCATCAGCCGCACCTTTCTCGACTATAAGGAAACGGCCGAGTCGAAGATTTTCGACAACGCCGCCTTCGGGTACTGGAAGGTTACGGTCGAGCGCCCGCTACGTCTGCATAGCCAGCTCACACTAAAGGCAATTCAGACACTGCGCTTCGCATCTGGCGACGAAGACCTGCGCGTTGCACTCTACGATGAGTTGGGCGATGATCTCTTCACTCATTTTGCCAACGTCTCCGCCACACTGGAAAAGCGACTGGCCGATTGGGGCAGCGACGAGGATGACTCCGACGAGGAAGAGAGCGGTGGCACTAAGAAAGGTCTGCCCGAGAAGAAAAAAAAGAAGCTTCTCGACCCCAAAACCTGGGAGCGAGACGGTCGCCTTGTCGAAGTTGCAATGAAGCTTCGCGCGGTGTTGGGCGAAACGCTCTTTGAGGACCATAACGTCTTCCGAGGTCTCGTCGATGCTGCGCTCAAGAAGGCAGAGATTAGGCTCACTGCCGTCGACCTCAAGCAAATTCTCAAGACCGTGAGCTGGCGGGTCGAGACCGCGCCAGCCGTCATCTCGAAGGTGAACAAGCCCGGCAGCAAGACCAAGGTCGACCCTCTTCGGGGCCTGTTTGAGGCGACTGTTAACGCCAAGCTCGCGATCGTCGAGTACGAACCCGACCCCGACCTGCGCGACACCGAGCAGGTTCCATTGATGGAAGAAGGGGGCGTCGAAGCCTTCATCCGCCGCGAGGTGCTACCCTATGCGTCCGATGCGTGGATAAAAGAGGGCGCCACTAAGATCGGCTATGAGATCAGCTTTACGCGGCATTTCTATAAGCCGCAGCCGTTGCGCACACTCGAGGAAATCAGCGCCGACATCTTAGACATTGAAAAAGAGTCTGAGGGGCTCTTGGACGATCTGCTTAAAGTGGGTTCCGGAGGCCAACATTGATTGCCGACCTTAAGCCGTATCCCAAATACAAGGAGTCGAGGATACCGTGGATCGCAAGCCTTCCGGAGCACTGGGATACGCGACGATTGCGCCATGTGTGCGAAATGCGGGTGAGCAACGTCGATAAGCACATAAAAGAGGGCGAGACATCTGTCCGCCTGTGCAACTATGTGGATGTCTATAAAAACGAACGCATTCACGAATCAGTGCGGTTCATGTTGGCAAGCGCAACCGAGGACGAGCGTAACCGTTTTCGTATTCGCAATGGTGATGTTGTGATCACGAAAGACTCGGAAGCTTGGAATGACATTGGTGTACCTTCGCTAGTGGAATTTGAGGCCCCAGACCTGGTCTGTGGGTACCACCTCGCAATTCTTCGCCCTCGTCCTACCCTGCATGGGGCATTTCTCCATAGGGCGCTTCAGTGCCATTTCATAGCTGCCCAGTTTCACGTCGAGGCAAATGGCGTTACACGTTACGGCCTCTCTCAAGGAGCGATCCGGGGCTTATCTATCCCGCTCCCACCCCCTGACGAGCAGGTGGCAATTGTGCAATTTCTGAACTGGGCAAATGGGCGGCTGGAGCGGGCGATCCAGGCAAAACGCAAGGTGATCGCGCTTCTCAATGAGCAGAAGCGGGCTATCATCCACCGCGCCGTCACTCGCGGCCTCGATCCTTCAGTCCCCCTCAAGCCCTCCGGCATCCTCTGGCTTGGCGACATTCCGCAGCATTGGGACGTTCAAAGAACCAAAAACGTTTTCCGCCTGCGGACACAGAAGTCGGGTCTTGCTCATGGGAAGGAACTCCTCTCGATCTACACGCATATTGGCGTTCGCCCTCGCAAAGACCTGGAACCAAAAGGAAACAAGGCTTCAACTACAGATGACTACTGGATCGTGCGGAAAGGTGATCTGATTGTCAACAAGCTGCTCGCATGGATGGGAGCTGTTGGGTCGTCTAACTATGAAGGTGTCACGAGTCCAGCGTATGACATTCTGATGCCGGTTCGTCCACTGTGTTCTGACTACTACCACCACTTATTTCGAACGAAGCTCTATCTGCAGCAGTTCAAGCAGCGCTCTCGCGGGATCATGGATATGCGGTTGAGGCTGTATTTCGACCAACTTGGTCAAATCCCGGTTCCTTTCCCTCCCGTCAGTGAACAGATGGCGATCGTTGCGTTCTATGTTGAGGCAACAACTGATCTCACGACCACCATCTCCCGTCTCGAACGCGAAATCAAACTCCTCCGCGAATACCGCACCCGCCTCGTGGCCGACGCGGTGACCGGCAAGCTCGATGTGCGTGAGGCGGCGGCGCGTCTTCCCGACGAGGCCGCACCCAGCATCACGGAGAGCGGCACCGACCTGATCAGTGAGTTCGAAACCACCGACGAGGAGGCAGTCGTATGATCACAGACACCAGTGAGAAGGGTCTCGAAACTCTCATCATGCGCCACATGACCGGCACGGACGGTCTCGCTGTCGCTGCAGGCTCAGTGGGTGAGACTCCGGACGTTGCGGGTACTGGCTATTTTGCTGGCAGCCCCAAAGCCTACGACCGCGCCCAGGCGCTCGACGTATTCCAACTCTTCGCGTTCCTAAGCATTACCCAGCCTGAGGCTTTCAAAAAGCTAGCGATGACCGATGATCCCAAGGACATAAACCGCCTCAAATTCCTCGCACGCCTTTCGGTCGAGGTCGGCAAGCGCGGAGTCGTCGATGTGCTGCGCAAGGGCCTGGATCACGGGCCTGTGCATTTTGATCTTTTCTACGGCACGCCATCGGAAGGCAACGCTAATGCCGCTGTGCTGCACGCACAGAACCGCTTTTCCATTACGCGCCAGCTCGCCTACAGCATGGATGAGACGCGACGCGCGCTCGACCTCGGCCTGTTCATCAACGGCCTGCCCATCGCTACCTTTGAGTTGAAGAACAGCCTCACCAAGCAGACTGTTGAGGACGCAGTGGAACAGTATCGCCGTGACCGCGACCCGCGGGAGCGCATTTTTGGCTTTGGCCGCTGCGTGGTTCATTTTGCGGTGGACGACAGCGAAGTCAGCATGTGTACCGAGCTCAAAGGCAAGGCTTCGTGGTTCCTCCCCTTCAACAAGGGCTACAACGACGGCGCGGGCAATCCACCCAACCCGCACGGGCTCAAGACCGACTACCTGTGGAAGGAAATACTGACTCCGGCAGGGCTGACCAATATTCTCGAGAACTATGCGCAGATCGTCGAAGAAAAGGATCAGCGGACTGGCAAAAAGAAGCGCCGCCAGATATGGCCCCGCTACCACCAGCTTGGCGTGGTGCGGAAGGCCCTGGCAGATGTTCAAGACAATGGTGCGGGCAAGCGCTACCTGATTCAACACTCGGCGGGCAGCGGAAAATCGAACTCCATCGCATGGCTTTCGCACCAGTTGATTAGGGTGAAGCGCAGTGACAAAGAGGTTTTTGACTCGGTGATTGTGGTTACCGATCGACGGATCCTCGACGACCAAATCCAGAAGACCATCAAACAGTTCATGCAAGTGGGCTCAACCGTCGGCCACGCCGAGCATTCAGGTGACCTGCGTAAATTCATCGAGCAAGGCAAGAAGATCATCATCTCCACGGTGCAGAAGTTCCCCTTCATTCTCGATGAGATCGCCACCGAAGCCGGCAGAACCTTCGCCATAGTCATCGACGAAGCGCATTCAAGCCAGGGGGGCAAGACCTCAGCAGCCATGAGCCAGGCGCTTGGTAGCACAGACACTGGGCCCGACCCTGAAGACACGGTCAACGAGGTGCTGGAAAAGCGCATGGCAGCGCGCAAGATGCTGACCAATGCCAGCTATTTTGCATTTACTGCGACGCCGAAGAACAAGACACTGGAAATGTTCGGCGAGGCCCTGCCGCCCGACGCCGAGGGCAAAATCAAGCACAAACCTTTTCACCCTTACACGATGAAACAGGCAATTGAGGAAGGCTTCATCCTCGACGTGCTCAAGGCCTACATGCCAGTGGATAGCTACTACAAGCTGGTCAAGAAGACCGAGGACGATCCGGAGTTCGACATTAAGAAGGCGAAGAAGAAGCTGCGCCGGTATGTCGAGAGCCACGACCACGCGATCCGGCTCAAAGCCGAAATCATGGTGGACCAGTTCCACGAGCAAGTGCTAGCGGCAGGAAAGATCGGCGGCCAGGCGCGGGCGATGGTGGTGACGAGCGGCATCGAGCGGGCAATCCAGTATTTCCACGCCTTCAAGACGTATCTCATCGAACGCAAGAGCCCCTATCAGGCGATAGTCGCTTTCTCCGGCGAACACGAGTACGGTGGCACTAAAGTAAGCGAAGCTTCACTCAACGGATTTCCAAGCGGCGACATTGCCGAGAAGATCCAGGGCGACCCTTACCGCTTCCTGATCTGCGCGGATAAGTTCCAGACCGGCTACGACGAGCCGCTTTTACACACGATGTATGTGGACAAGCCGCTCTCGGGCATCAAGGCCGTGCAAACCTTGTCACGTCTCAATCGCGCGCACCCGCAGAAACACGATTGCTTTGTGCTCGACTTTCAGGACAATAGTGAGGCAATCACCTACGCCTTCCAGGACTACTACCGAACCACGCTGCTCGCGGAGGAGACCGATCCTAACAAACTGCACGACCTGAAGGCAGCGCTGGATGCTGCGCAGGTGTATTCGACAGAGCAAGTGCAGCAGATAGTGGAGTTGTTCCTCGGCGGCGCGGACCGCGACAAGCTAGACCCGATCCTCGATAACTGCGTCGCGGTCTACGTGAACAGGCTTGATGAGGACGGCCAAGTGGATTTCAAGGGCAAGGCCAAGGTGTTCTGTCGCACCTACAGTTTTCTCTCGTCGGTGATTCCGTACAGCAATGCTGGGTGGGAGAAACTCTCAATCCTGCTCAATCTCCTGACACCCAAGCTGCCGGCGCCACAAGAGGAGGATCTTGCAAAAGGCATCCTCGAAGCCATAGACATGGACAGCTACCGCGTTGAGAAGAAGGCGGCCATGAAGATTGCGATGACGGATAAGGACGCTGAAATCGAACCGGTGCCGACGGATGCCCACGGCCACAAGCCTGAGCCTGAGCTCGACCGCCTAAGCAACATCCTCAAAATGTTCAATGAGCAATTCGGTACGTTGTTCACCGACACCGACCGCGTTGCGAAGCGCATACGAGACGACATTGCGCCCAAGGTCGCAGCCGACGCTGCATACCAGAACGCCAAGGAGAACACACCGCATACCGCCCGCATGGCCCATGATCAGGCGCTGGCGAAGGTGATGCAGCATCTCTTAAAGGACGACACGCAGGTGTATAAGCAGTTTGTGGAGAACGAGTCGTTTAAGCGCTTCGTCGGCGACATGGTGTACGAGCTCACGAGCAGTGATAAAGGAGGCTTGGCTAGAGCGGGCGGGCAGGTGTGACACTGTTGCCACACACAAACCCTTGCCAGTGTAGGTGGTAGGCCTGCTGCTCTCGCTCCAATTGCGACGGCTATCCCAGTGCGCCAAGCCTGAGTACCTCTCGTTTAAAAGCAGTTCTCATTTCTCTACGCTCATCGCCCGTCAGATCTCTACCCAGCAATGTTCGACATGTCCCAAGGAGCCGCCTGTCGTATTCCGTCGGGACTTGATTTGAAGCGGCAAGAGCGGCGCTTAGCCGTCGAACATCTTCGGGGCTAACAGTGGAGACGGTCCGTTGAATGGCCCCTTCCAATATTTGGTCAAGTGACTTAGGTGCCTCGTTTTTCGAGCCACCCGCTTCCTGTGTAGTTATAGGAGCCGCCTGCTGTGGATCGGTCAACTCCGGGAACGCAGCAGGAAGTGCGACCTCGAGTGGAACTAGAGCTGGGGCTGCAAGAAACCTGGAGACATCCGCCTTGGTAATTTCATGCACGGTATCCGCTTCTTGACGGAGAAGTACCGACTGTGAGGCACGGCTCGGTTCGAGACCAATTAAGTGAACGCGTACACCAAAACTCTGGGCAATCTGCACAGCTATGCGTACATCCCCGTCACCAGTCACCACCGTTGCGTTACAGATGGATTGATTCCGGGCCAAATCTATCAAGTCTGTTACCAGGAGGGTGTCTACCTCCTTTTGCTCTCCGCCGCTATTGATCGACCCAAGCCTAAGTTTGACATCTTGCATGTCTGCAAGCGTCAAGTGGTCGACAGTAGGGCCATTTCTGGCACCGTCATACCAATAGACACGAAGAATCTCCACGCCAGGACTCTGGCTCAGCGCCAAAGCTTTTAGCTGCTTGATGATTTCAGTTTCGTCTAGCTTAAGTCTGCGTTTGGAATTATTTCCGAGAATGGAGAGAGCGCCTTGGGCAAAGACATACCCAGCATCTACAAAAATTGCGTGACGTTTCATAAGACCACCTAAAATAGTAAGGAGCCCCCGCAGGGACTCCTAAATAGTCCGGCGCGCACAATAGAAAAGCATAGGTGCCCACCGGAGATTTAAGGCTAGCACACGAATGACAGAAATGCAATGCACTCGCACTGCATTCATTCCTACTTCATGATCGTCGCTGACTCGGTGCGCCGCCCATGAGAGCGGAGATTCCGGCGGTGGATTCTCCCGTAAGCAGTACCTCCCTGCCCTTCCAAGCTGGTCACTTTCAGGGCCAACATAAGGGTACTTTTTCGCGGCACGCGTTTCACTCGCGATAAGGGCATTTACCGGGAGTCACCGACCGGCACCCGATTGATCAGGGATGTGGACGTTGCCTCGAGGAATTTCCGTAGGACTTGCTCGGCTTCGGATGGCAGCGCGACTTCTGCTGGAGCATTGCTCATCAAATTGCATCCAGCGGTCGCGGGCAGGCTGATCGTTCGGAAATGGAGACATGCCCTGCGGGGGGAATGGCCTCTCTGTTCGATGTAGCTCTGCGGGCCCCAAAACCGGGTAGATCAGACAATCGCGTTGGCGCTGTTTTGCACCTTGTCTGCGGAGGGATACCTGCAGCCCCGAAAACAGTTCATTCATTTTGGCCAGAGGCTAGGTATCAGTGCTGCGATGGAACTTTGGTTTCGGCACTGATTTCGGCTCGGAGGGGTGAAGTGAATACAAAGTGTCAAGCCAGATGTCAATTTATTATTGACAATCAATGAACCTTTGCAACTATAAAGCTTGTCAGACGTCAAATATAGTGTAAAGTTTTATTTGACAAGTGCGGATTGGTTGGATGTAACTTCGATGTTCTTCACACCGCAGCAACTCTGAAGGGAGGCACCGTGAAGAGATCTCAACCTGCACTGCGCCTTAGTCGTACACCACTCGTTTATACGGTTTTACAGGTGAGAATTGCTCCGGTATTCTCGCTGAAAAAGTATTTGCCTGATTTACAAGAGACGTTCAGAAAGAGTGGTTTTCCGCGTTACCGCGAAGGTTTCTTGCAAACACTCAGCTTTGAGCCTGAGGGGTTGACACCGAAGATCGAGCGGACAGCGCGTTTCGAGTTCTATGACAAAGGCGCAAACACAGGGGTGTTGATCGCGACCGACGCGATCACAGTACACACAAACAAATACACCAGATTTGAATCATTTATACAAACAGTCTGCGCATCACTACGTAAGATCAAGGAAGCAACTGGCGTCGAGATTGTCGAACGGGTTGGACTAAGGTATGTCGATTGGTTGCGGCCAGACGACTCACGGTCTGTAACATCGCTTGTCAGGTCAGGGCTGCGTGGTCTGGATGAGTCCGAGCTCGGAGTTAAGGACGCTTTATCGCAGTGGCAGACAATTTGCTCTTCTCCCGTGGGGAGAATGGTTATTCGATTGTATCAACAGAAGGGACATTATCTCCCCCCTGATCTGGTGCCAATCAATTTGTCGTACACAGCCCAAATTGATCCGAACGAAACTGTAATGCTTCTTGATCTTGATCATTTCGCTGAACAGTCGTTCGATTTCGATGAAGGAGCGATTTCTGAATTGGCTTGGAAACTGCACGACAATTTAGACAGGGCGTTCCGAGCCGCAGTAACCGAAGAGGCATTAGAATATTGGGGAGCCGAATATGAGTGATTTTTATTCTTACATGGGCATGGCGAAGGTTGTCGCCGGTCCCGACGGCAAGCCAATTCAGCTTACTGGAAGCAACTTCGAGATGGGTGAGGTCGCAAAGCAGATCGGCATTGTGGGTTTGTCTGCGGCAATGATGTTGCCCGTCCCAGGCATGATCAACTCTCTTCATGCCCAAGCTGAAGCGGGATATGCTGTAGTGACCCGCAAGCTACACAAGAACATTCTCGCGTCTGAGCGTATTGCTTTCTGTCGTAATTGGTTGTCGCTCAGCATGACCCAATTGGCCAACGCGCTACGGCTTGAACGTCAGACACTTTACGGCTGGGTATCAGGAAATTCCACCCCGCACGATGAAAATGAGCGGCGATTGAATTCCGTCTTTACGCTTGCGGCGGATTGGCAGAGATTCGCGAATGAACCGTTGGGCAAGGCCGTTACGCGGAAGCTCAGCAATGGAAAATCTCTGCACGACATGCTCACTGTGGCTGACCTCGATGTCTTCGAGATCAGAAACCTCTTTGCAGAGCTTAAGCCGCTTGTAGCAGAGAAGACCCGCGGGCAGGAGCGTCGGCAGCTTGCGGAAACTCTCGGGTACGAGAGTGCATCCAGGGAAGATGCTGGTGACCAGCTCAGGATGAATCTTCCCATTTAGGTGAGGTCTCGTTCTGAGTGATAGAAGCGATTTCGGGTTTCGTCAGGGTTCAATGATCGATCCAACATCATTGGATCCTGACGATTACCTTTTTCCGGTGCCGGAAGTGAAAAGTGATGACGTTCTCGTCATCATCACCCAGAGTTGCGACATCCTGAACGACCGAAGCGAATCCGAGCCAACCATCGAAGTATTGATAGCTCGTCGGGCCAAGAAGGTCCATGGCAGATTCTCCCAAGGCAAACATCCGCGCAGATACGGTGTGTCTTGTATCTGCGGCGGCAACCATTGCTTCGAGATCGCTGTTCGAGATCGAAACTTCATTAAGCGCTCATCACTCGATAAGTGCAGAGCTGTTGACTGTCGTCTGTCGACCAGAGCCACTCGAAATCTTGCCTTCTGGCACGGACGACGTTACTTCCGTTCCGCTTTTCCAACGGCATTCGATAAGCGGATTACCGAAGAGCGTCGTGACGCACTGCTTGCTCTCCTCGAAGGTACTCATGAGCTGATTACTGGCATCTTCTTTCACCTGAATACTCGTGATGAACTGCCGAACCAAAAGCAGTATCGCGCAAAGATCTACTTAGTTGTGCATCCCGACGACTGGCAAGACGTAAACACGCGCAAGGACGTAGTCGACTTCGCAACCGCCTTCGAGCCGCTGATCAGTTGTGAGGGAATCATCGTCGACGAGTGCGAGGCGGTTCCTTCCGATCGGCTTGACTTGTACACCGTGAGCAACTGTCTTGCGTTCGATCAATTTGATTTTCTGAGCTCACCTGCAGAAGGCGAGTCTCCTAACCCGCAGTCTGTCGCTGCTCCCCAGCGCACTATTGAGAAGGAGCAAGGGCATGAGTGAGATAGAAGATTGGAAGAGAGTCTTCAAGCATTATCCGAATGACCGCGACCACCAGCTTCCGCAGGCGAGGCGACATTCTAGATTCCCGTACCATGACGAGGAGCCGCGGTCGCCCACCAGTTCGATGCAGCGAAAAGGCTATAACACTATACTGCACTAAATGTGTCCACACTCGTGTCCACATTGGAACGCACGAGTAAGCGAGAGCCGCATAAACACTGCACCAGACAAGCTGAAGTTACCTTCTGCATCGGAAAGTAGAACTGCCTCCTACCGGGATGCGAAAAGATACAAATCCGGCGTTGCAGTTTCAGCTACTCTGAATTACCATCTCGGCGACTCCCAAGCATTTCTCTGGTTGCGCATGTGTTTGCGCAAGCCTGGGTCGGGCTGCGTTCTGTTTCGTAGCTGTCTGTGCCATTTGGCAAGTCACCGCACCGGCGAGGATCTCCCAGGCGAGGGGCGTTCGTTTCCCTCCGAAGCCATCGCCGGTGCTGGCGTTCTGCGCAACACAGGAAGCTCAATTATGAATGGTAAGAGCGCTTTGTTATTTCTTAGAACTGGTCGGCCCTCATTGTTTTCCGGAGCGTTGCTGGCGTTGATGCTGACGCTGCTGCTGGCGCTGGCGGGTACCGCCTCGGCACAGACAGCCCACTTCAGCTACACCCAAGTCACGTTAGGCGGCGGATTCAGCAATCCCACTGGTGTTGCGGTGGATTCGAGCGGGAATGTCTTCGTTGGCGACACCTTCCACGGTGCGGTAAAAGAGATTCCGCGTGGCTGCCTTGCCTACAGTTGCGTCTGGACGTTGGCGAACGGCTTCGGCAGTCCGAGTGGCGTTGCGGTGGACAAGAATGGAAATGTCTTCGTCGTCGATACTTGGAATAATGCGGTGGAAGAGATTTTCGCGGCGGGCGGATATCTGGTCAAGACGTTGGGCAGCGGCTTCAGCAGTCCCCATGGCGTTGCGGTGGACAAGAACGGGAATGTCTTCGTCGCCGATTCCGGCAACGATGCCGTAGAAGAGATTCTGGCAGAGTCCGATTACACCGCCGTCATCACGGTTGGCAGCGGCTTCGTTCCCTATGATGTTGCGGTGGACGGGAGCGGGAACGTCTTCGTCACCGATTCCAGCAACAGCGCGGTGAAAGAGATTGTGGCGGTGAACGGCAGCATCCCCTACTTGCCGACAATCAAAACGTTGGGCAGCGGCTTCGGCAATCCCGTGGGCGTTGCGGTGGACAAGAACGGGAACGTCTTCGTCACCGATTCCTACGACAATGCGGTGAAGGAGATTGTGGCAGCGAGCGATTACTTCACGGTCAACACGCTGGGCAGCGTCTTCAGCTATCCCTATGGGGTTGCGGTGGACGGGAACGGCAACGTCTATGTCGCCGACACGGGCAACAATCGTGTAGTGAAGTTGGAGACGCTCTCTGTGGATTTCGGGACGGTTGCCATCGGTCAGACGAGCACGTCGATTTCGCTGACCTTCAGCTTCGACAGCGGTGGGACCATCGGCAGCCCGGTGGCGCTGACGCAGGGCGCGGCAGGATTGGATTTTGCGGTGGTTAATACCGGTACCTGCAAGGCGGGGACGTACAGCGCCGGCAATACCTGCACGGTGAATGCGACCTTTACGCCCAAGGCCGCGGGCCTGCGCAACGGGGCCGTGCTTCTAAAGGACGGCAAGGGAAACACGATCGCCCAAGCTTACGTTCACGGCATCGGCTCGGGGCCGCAGCTAAGCTTCCTGCCCGGCAGCCAGAGCACGGTGGGCGGCGGTTTCAGCAGTCCCGGAAGTCTTGCGGTGGACGGGAACGGCAATGTCTACGTCGCCGACACCTTGAACAATGCGTTGAAAGAGATTCCGCCCGGCTGCCTTACAGCCAGTTGCGTCAAGACGGTAGCCAGCAAGATCAGTGCCGCTGGTCTTGCGGTGGACGGTGGCGGCAACCTCTTCGTCGTCGCCGGCGATTCGGTGTTAGAGATTCCGCCCGGCTGCATCACCAGCAGTTGCGTCAAGACGTTGAGCAGCAGCTTCAGCTTTCCCAATGGCGTCGCGGTGGACGGCAGCGGCAATATCTTCGTCGCCGACGCCTGTGCGGTGAAAGAGATTGTGGCAGGCGGCGGATACACCACGGTCAAGATGTTGGGCAGCGGCTTTACCGGGCCTGTCGGTCTTGCGGTGGACGGGAACGGCAACCTCTTCCTCGCCGATTACGACCATAATGTGGTGAAAGAGATGTTGGCGGCGGGCGGTTACACCACGGTCAGGACGTTGGGCATCGGTTTCAGCAAACCCTTGCACGTTGCGGTGGACGGGAGCGGCAACGTTTACGTCACCGATACCGGAAACTCTGTATTGAAAGAGATTCTTGCGGCGGGGGGTTACAGCACGGTCAAGACGCTGGGCAGCGGCTTCCCCTATCCCGTCGGCGTTGCGGTGGATGGGAGCGGCAACGTCTACGTCGGCGATTCCGGCAACAGCCGCGTGGCGAAGCTTGATTTCGCGGATGCGCCGCACCTGAGCTTCGGCTCGATTAGTACGGGAGCCAGCAGCGCGGAGCAGACGGTGACAGTTCAGAACATCGGCAACACATTGCTGACGCTTCCGGTTCCGGCGGCGGGGAGCAATCCCAGTATCTCGCCGTACTTCACGCTGGACAACTCGGCCACCACGGCGTGTCCGGTGGTGACCTCTTCTTGGGGGGTGGGAAGCTTGTTGCCCGCCGGCGCCTCGTGCACTCTCTCCATCCGCTTCGAGCCAACGGTTCTTGGCGGCATCAGCGGGTCGGTGGTGCTGAAGGACAATGCACTGAATGCGGCATCGCCGAGCTACGCTACGCAGACGATCCCATTGCAGGGTACTGGCATCAAGGCGCAGACGATTACGTTCGCGAATCCGGGCGCGGTGACCTACGGTGTAGCTCCGATCGCGCTGAAAGCATCGGCGTCCTCCGGGCTTCCGGTGAGTTACAAGGTTCTCTTCGGCCCGGCGACGGTAAGCGGCAGCACGCTGACCATCACAGGTGCCGAAGCGGTCACGGTTCAGGCCACTCAGGCCGGCAACAGCAGCTACGCTGCCGCCAGCCCGGTAAGCGTGATCATCATGGTGAACAAGGCAGCGCTGACGGTGACGGCAAACAATGCGTCGCGGCGGTATGGAACTGCGAATCCGGCATTCAGCTACACGATCAAGGGCTATAAGAATGGCGATACGAGCACGGCGGTCTCGGGCACGGCATCGCTGACCACGGCGGCAACCGCAACGTCGGCGGTGGGGACGTATCCGGTTACCTTTTCGACCAAGAGCTTGGCGGCGTGGAACTACAGCTTCACTTATGCGAACGGGAGCCTGACGGTATCGCAGTGATACCAAGCAATGAGAGCCGTGATTACAACCGCGAACCCCGGCTCGGCAATGGCGGGCGGAGCCGTGCAATAGGCATGCGCTACACGGTGCTTTGTTCTTTCGGAGTACTTCGGACTGTGTCTTCGGGCACGTTTTTTTCATTCTGTGCCGCGCGGGTTCGACCGCTTGGACCTGGAACTCCCTAAGCCGATTACGAATCGCTCCTGTCGCAAGCCTTTACCGGCATATCGATCGGCTTGTAAACGTAAGTAAAGAAGCAAGTTGTGCCGTTACAAGGGATACCGTTTCGTGCTAAAATGAATACAGGTCGCAATGCATCTTGGTGACGACGAATCGAACCGGTCATCCATCGAAGCTGAAATCAATGAGCATGACAAAGCGGACAGACGTGAGTCTGTCTTCCGGCACCCCGTTTTCGTCGCCCCCGCGCTCCCGGCGCGCTGCTCTGCTGCCGGAGCCGCAACGACCCCTGGAAATCACAAATGTCCTCAAAGCCAACAACTGACGCCGCCGAGAAAGAGACAACACCCCACGTGGAAGAATTGAACAAGAAGACCGCAACCACAGCCGAGTCCGGCTACACCGCTGATTCGATCAAGGTTCTCGGCGGCATGGAAGCAGTGCGCAAGCGTCCCGCCATGTATATCGGCTCCACCGGCGAAATGGGCTTGCACCATCTGGTCTATGAGGTGGTGGACAACTCGGTGGATGAAGCATTGGCCGGGTATGCCAGCAAGATCGACGTGACGGTTCATCTCGACAACTCCGTCACCGTGGTTGACGATGGCCGCGGAATTCCCGTGGATGAGATGGACATGGATGGCGAGCGTCTTTCCGCGGCGCAGGTGGTGATGACGGTGCTGCACGCCGGGGGAAAGTTCGACAGCTCCACGTACAAGGTTTCCGGCGGTCTTCACGGCGTCGGCGTGAGCTGCGTCAACGCGCTCTCCGAGCAACTCGATCTGGAGATCTGCCGCGACGGCGCCATCTGGGAGCAGGAATATTCCGAGGGCGTTCCCACCACCAAGCTGACTAAGACGGGCACCACCAAGCGTCGCGGCACCAAGGTTCACTTCGTGCCCGACCGCTCGATTTTCACCGTCACCGAGTACAACTACGACACCCTTGCCACTCGTCTGCGCGAACTCGCTTTCCTCAACAAAGGGCTCGTCATCACCCTCACCGATGAGCGCACCACGGAACCGAAGACGGGCGAGGCGAAGCACACCGAGTTCAAGTTCAACGGTGGCATCGCCGAATTCATCAAGCATCTCAACAAGGGCAAGAACGTTCTCCACGAGAAGCCGATTTACATGGAGTCGGCGGAGAAGGACGGCCTCGCGATTGAAATCGGCATGCAGTATAACGATGCCTACAGCGAAACCGTTTTCAGCTTTGCCAACAACATCAGCACGGTCGACGGCGGGACGCACTTACAGGGCTTCCGCTCGGCTCTCACCCGCACCATCAACGCCGCCGGACAGTCGCTGGGTCTGTTCAAGGATCTGAAGGAGAATCTCTCCGGCGACGATGTGCGCGAAGGTTTGGTCGCGGTGATCAGCGTGAAGCTGCCGCAGCCGCAATTTGAAGGTCAGACCAAGGGCAAGCTCAACTCCGATATTGCCGGCCCGGTGCAGGCGTTCATCAATGATCAGCTCGGCAAGTTCTTCGAGCAGAACCCACAGGTCGCGCGCAAGATCATCAACAAGGCCATTGACGCCGCGCGGGCGCGGGAGGCGGCGCGCAAGGCTCGCGACCTTACCCGCCGCAAAGGCGTGCTCGACAGTGGCGGTCTGCCCGGCAAGCTGGCCGATTGCTCGGAGCGCAATCCCGAACGCTGCGAGGTTTATCTGGTCGAGGGTGAGTCGGCAGGCGGCACCGCCAAGCAGGGACGCGACCGCCGCTTCCAGGCGATCCTTCCCCTCAAGGGAAAGATCCTCAACGTGGAGAAGGCGCGTTACGACAAGATGCTGGGGCACGAGGAAATCCGCGCCATGATTACCGCCTTCGGCTGCGGCATCGGCAAAGACGACTTCGATGCGACCAAGGTGCGCTACGGCAAGATTATTCTGATGACCGATGCCGACGTGGATGGTTCGCACATTCGCACCCTGCTGCTGACGTTCTTCTTCCGCCACATGCAGGAGCTGATTAAGCGCGGCAACATCTACATCGCGCAGCCGCCGCTCTATCGCATTAAGAAAGGCCGCTTCGAGCAGTACATCAAGAACGATGTGGAGTTTGTGCAGGTCATGATCAAGCGCGCCTCCGACGGCTTGGTGGTTGGCTATGGCACAGAGGGAGCGCGGCTTGAGTCCAGGCAGCTCACCCAGTTCATGACCCGGCTCAATGAGTACCTGGGTTCGCTGGACAAGGTGGACAAGCGCATTCGCAACGAGCGCGTGACCGAGATGCTTCCCGAGTTTGAGCTCTCAAAACGCGAAGATTTCCACGGCGCAGCCGACGCGGTGCCGACGCGCATCTCCGACATCGAGGCGCGGCTCAAGACCATTGCCAAGGAAGAGCAGTTCATGTCGGTCTCCACCCACTTTGACGAAGAGCATGAGCTCTGGGACGTGCGCTTCGTCACCTCGCAGGGCACGCCGCACTCCATCGGTTGGGGACTCATCGCGAGCCCGGAATACAAGCAGATGATGACGCGCTACCGCCAGATCGCGGAGTTCATGAAGCCGCCCTTCCGAGTCGAGTGGGTCAAGAACGTAGAGGCCGCAAAGGACGAGAGCGACGACACCATCTCGGCCGCCGCTCAGGCGGATGCCGACAAGATCGAGGGCAAGACCATCAAGGGTGGCGCACCCACACGCGTCACGCCCAAGGGAGGTTCGCGCGAGCCGGTCGAAAAGAAGACCGTGCGCGATCTCTTCAACTTCGTCCTCGAACAGGGTCGTAAGGATTACCAGATCCAGCGTTACAAAGGCTTGGGCGAGATGTCTGCCGAGCAACTATGGGAGACGACCATGGACCCCGAGCGCCGCACTCTACTCTCGGTGAAGCTCGAGGACTTGGCGGAGACCGAAACGATCTTCACGACCCTAATGGGCGAGGACGTGGAATCACGCCGCAAGTTCATCGAGGACAATGCGCTCGATGTGAAGAATCTGGATATATAGAATTTCTGTGTAGTAGTAACGCGGAGGTTGAAGATGGCGGAGAAAAAAGCCTTCTCGGGGCTTTCAGAGCTGGTGTTTCAGGACGGAATCTCAGGCGAGTTGCATTACTTCGTTTACGGCTCCAACATGAACAAGGAGCAGGTGCTCGCGCGAGGCGTCAAACCCAAGGTGGTTGGCGCCGCAAAGCTTCCTGATCATCAGCTCGCCTTTTTCGATTATTCAGTGGTTTGGGACGGAGGCGAGGAAAGCGTGGTTCCGGCTCTGGGGCACGACGTTTGGGGCGTAATTTACGAGCTGAGTCCTTACGATAGGGAGCGGCTCGACGACGCACAGGACGCACGCCTGGACGGATCGGGAGCCTATTTTCACTCTCCGGCCAAGGTGGTTGACCAGGAAGGAAAGGTTTTGACCGTCCTTCTCTACAAGAAGGACAAACAGGGTATTCCGCAGAAACCCAGCCGTGAGTATCTCGATTTCATCGTCCAAGGCGCCGTCGATCACGAGCTTCCTTCCGCCTATGTGGAGGCGCTGCGGGGAATGGAATCCACGAAAGCGAAGTTCGCCGTTCCCCGGGCGAGAAAGACTTCCGGAGGCGGCTGTTCCGAATGCGGGGACGAGCCCAGCTCGACTAGCGCCTCGGTGATCAACATCAGCCTGGGATAGGGAGCCACTCGTAGTTTCATTTCTTCTGAGAAAGCGCAGGGGAGTTATGGGCTATATCAACCTCGGTAAGACCGGCCTGAAGGTCTCCCGCATTTGTCTCGGCTGTATGACCTACGGCGAGCCGGCCACTGGTGAACCAAAGCCGGGCAGACACGCCTGGGCCCTGAACGAAGAAGAGAGCCAGCCCTTTCTTCGCGAGGCCCTCGACTTTGGAATCAACTTCTTCGACACCGCCAACGTTTACTCCAGCGGTGCGAGCGAAGAGGTGCTCGGGCGCTTTCTGAAGGCGAATATGCGGCGTGAAGCTGTCGTGATTGCCACCAAGGTTCACGGTGCGATGCGCGAGGAGCCTAACGGCCGCGGTCTCTCCCGCAAAGCTATCTTTTACGAACTTGACGAAAGCCTGCGCCGCTTGCGGACCGACTACGTGGACCTCTACCAGATCCACCGTTGGGATTACGAAACGCCCATCGAGGAAACACTTGACGCGCTGCACGATCTGGTGAAAGCGGGCAAGGTGCGTTATCTGGGCGCGTCTTCCATGTTTGTCTGGCAGTTCACCAAGGCGCTCTATCTCGCCGACCTGCACGGCTGGAGCCGCTTCGTCTCCATGCAGAATCACTACAACCTGCTCTATCGCGAAGAAGAACGCGAGATGATTCCCCTCTGTCAGTCCGAGGGCATCGGCGTGATTCCCTGGAGCCCACTCGCGCGTGGCCGACTGGCCCGCCCCTGGCAAAGTGAAAGCACCGAGCGCTTCGAAACCGACCGGTTCGGAGCGAAGATGTACTCGCAAACCGAAGGGGCTGACCGCAAGGTCGTGGACCGCGTGGGCCAGCTCGCTGAGCAGCGCGGCGTCGCCCGTGCGCAGCTTGCGTTAGCTCGGAGCTTCGAAGCCACACCATCTCCAGGACGCCGTGGCGGCGCTCTCGCTGCGGCTCGCGCCGGAAGAGATTGCCTCTCTGGAAGAGCCATACACGCCGCATCCCGTCCTCGGTTTCAGCTAAGCGCGAAAACGTCAGTCTGCATGCGCCATGCCCTCCCGAAATCAAGCGTCACAGGGACGTGTGCGTTGCGTCACAGTGAGCTGTACGAAGGGTAAGGTATCACTATGAGCCATTCGGAGCCGCTCAAAAAAGGGATGGCAAGCGGTTTCTACATGGGGTGTGAGTGAAATCATTTAAAGATGCCGGACATCTGGTCCGGCTAGCGGGAGCTGTTGCCGTTGTGCTCGTCGTGTTTTTGCTGGTGCGGGCACACTTTGTTCCGAAGAGCTTTGGGCAGTACGGCCACTATCGGGGAGATGCGCTGGCCGAGCTTGCGTCGAAGCCGATCCTCTTTGCCGGTCATCAGAGTTGTGAAGACTGCCACGCCGACGTGCTGGAAGTGAAGAAGACCGGGAAACATGCGGGCGTGAACTGCGAAGCCTGCCACGGCGCGCTTGCCGCTCATGCCGCCGATCCAGCTTCGGTGGTGCCGCAACTGCCGGATACGGCCGTGCTCTGCGCGCGCTGCCATGAAGAGAACATCGGCAAGCCAAAGGCGTTTCCGCAGGTGGTGAGCAAAGATCACTCCGGCGGCGCGCTGTGCAAGAACTGTCATGTGCCGCACAGCCCGCTGCTGCAACCGGGAGACAAAAAATCATGATCACGCGAAGGCAAATGCTTGTGCTTCTTCCGGCCGCGGCCATCGCCTGGAAGTATGTGGTGGCCGGGACCCCGGAGATTGCGCCCAACTACAGCATCAGCCAACACTGGTGGGGCATGTTGTTGGACATTGACAAGTGCATCGGCTGCGGCAATTGCGTGCGCGCCTGCGCCACGGAGAACAACGTTCCCGAGGGGTACTTCCGCACCTGGGTGGAGCGTTACCACATCGAGGACTATCACCAGGAGACGCCGCAGGTGGATTCTCCCAACGGCGGCAAGAATGGCTTTCCGCAAAGCACGGCCGTGGGCGGCAAGAACTTCTTTGTACCAAAGATGTGCAATCACTGCGCGGCATCGCCCTGCACGCAGGTCTGCCCGGTGGGCGCCACGTTTGAAAGCCCCGACGGGGTGGTGCTGGTGGATGGAACGTACTGCGTGGGCTGCCGGTATTGCATACAGGCGTGTCCCTATGGCTGCCGCTTCCTGCATCCCACCAAGCACACGGCTGAAAAGTGCACGCTGTGCTATCACCGCATCACTAAGGGCCTGACCACTGCATGTTGCGAGAGCTGTCCCACGGGGGCGCGGCAGTTGGCCGACCTGAAGAACCCTGCAGATCCCATTCACGAGTTCTTGAAGACCCACAGCGTGCAGGTGCTCAAGCCCTATATGGCCACCGGCGCCAAGGCCTACTACCACGACCTGGATGGATCGGTTCGCTAAGGAGATTGCGATGATGGTTCCGGTTGAAGGCTTCATGTATCCGAATGAGGTCGAGCTCCAATGGAGCGTGTTGATTGTTGTCTATCCCTTTGTGACCGGGCTGGTGGCCGGAGCTTTCATCCTGGCGTCGCTGGAGCGCATTTTTCATGTAAACGCGGTAAAGCCGACCTACCGGCTGGCACTGCTGACCGCGCTGTCATTCATGCTGGTGGCGCCGCTGCCGCTGCAACTGCATCTGGGGCACCCGGAGCGTTCGCTGGAGATGTTTCTGACGCCGCACAAGACTTCGCCGATGGCCATGTTCGGCTTCGTCTATCTCTGGTACCTGATGGCGGTGATCCTGCTGGAAATCTGGCTCGACTACCGGCACGAGATTGTGTTGCTCTCGCAGAGCAGCACGGGACTGAAGCGCTTGCTCTACCGCGTGCTTTCCCTGGGCTCCAGCAACATCAGCGAGGGCGCACTGAAAGTGGATGACCGCGTGGGCTGGGTGATTACGCTGATCGGTATTCCCTCGGCTTTCCTGCTGCATGGCTACGTGGGATTCATCTTCGGCACGGTGAAGGCGAATCCGTGGTGGTCCTCGCCGCTGATGCCGGTGGTTTTCATCTTCTCGGCCATGGTGAGCGGCATCGCGATGGTGATGCTGGTGTACATGGCGCTGATGAAGATCCGCAAGGAACCCATTGACATGCGCTGTGTCGATACCATCGCACAGTACATGCTGTACACCTTCATCATCGACTTCGCGCTGGAGATGCTGGACCTGATTCATCGCATCTCTGTGTCGGACGAATCCTTCCGCTCACTGGATTTCATGGTTCACACGCGCCTGTTTTTTTCGCAGATCGTGTTGCAGATCATACTGGGAACGGTGGTGCCGATCCTGACCGTCGGCCTGATCCAGATCTTCGATGTGCCGGAGAAGCTGCGGCGGATGGCGTATGCGGTGTGCGGCTGCCTGACGATTATCGGCATCTTCGCCATGCGCTGGAATGTGGTGATCGGCGGACAGCTCTTCTCCAAGAGTTTCCTCGGCTACACCACTTACAAGCTGGACCTGATCTCGCGCGAGGGGGAACTGGTCGCCGCCGCGCTGCTGATACTTCCCTTCATCATCCTGGCGGTATTGTTGAAGATTCTTCCGCCGTGGGGCGAGTGCCCGACAACGCTTGGCGATTGAGGAACGGGAAATTAGTAAAGCTTAGGGCGCGAACCGACACGGTTTGCGCCCTTCTTCGTGCGGCTACAAGCCCTGTTCGCTCCAACTACGGCTTATTCGCGTGCAGGGTTGGAGTATAGTGCGGGCGAGGCTGTCGCATGAACAATCGGAGTAGTACCGCTAAGGGCATCCTGCTCATTTTCTCGCTATGCGCCGTATTCGATTTCCTTTTGGGGTACTTCAGGGGACGTTCGTTCCCCGCAGGCGTCATTAGCGTAGTTGGCGGACTGTTTAGTACGGCCCTGTTTGTGTTTTTCTTTATGTGCGGGCGGAAAGATAAGGACGAGACCGATGGCGACCACTAAATCCACCTAGGATTTAGCTTATGCGAAATCATAACCATCGGAATCAGCGCAGATTCGTGACGAACTTGGGTTAGCGTGCGAGCTGGGACAGCGCGGCGCGGAAGAGTTGTTCGAAGGTGCGCCCGTTGGCGGGGCCGAGTTGCTCCAGCGATTTTTCGGCGGCGGCGGCCTGGTAGCCGAGGTTGATGAGCGCCGAGAGCACGTCCTCTTCGAGTGGATGCCTGGGGCGAGGCGGTGCCGGAGCCACGCCGAATTCCGTGAGCTTGTCCTTGAGTTCGAGCACCATGCGCTCGGCGGTTTTCTTGCCTACTCCGGGCATGCGGGTGAGCCTGGTGGCATCGCCGCCACGGATGGTGGCGGCAAGGTCGTGCGGCTTCATTCCGCCCAGGATATTGACGGCGAGCTTGGGGCCGATGCCGCTGACCGAGAGTAGTTTTTCAAAGAGCGCTTTCTCCTCGGCGAGATGAAATCCGAAGAGCGCGATCTGATCTTCACGAACATTGGTGTAGATGAACAGCGATACCTCGCTGCCAGCCTCGGGCAGTTGGGTGAAGGTGTTCATGGAAACCGTCACTTCGTATCCGACGCCGTGGCAGTCCACGATGGCGTGGCCCGGCGAGGTGGCGAGAAGAGTTCCGCGAAGATGGGCGATCATAAGGGCTCCGAAAGCTCTGGGACGGCGCTTGTAGAACTAGGGACGGCGCTTGTAGAAGATGTTGAATTCGAAGCCGCGCGGCGGCGGGAAAAGTTCGTTCACCTTGCGCAGACGCTCGGCCAAGGCGGGCGGTGCCAGCAGCGGGTAGTCGCGCTCACGCAGTTCGTAGTAGTCCACGTCCAGGTAGAGCGAGAGCAGATAGATTGCGATGGCGTCGGCAAAGGTGGTCTCGAAGTACTCCTGGCGCGCCTTCTCCGCATCCGGCGCGTTGGAGGTGACGATCTTGCGGAGTTCGTTGGCGTCGAGCGAGGTTTCGCCCTTCACCTTATCTTGCGCCTGCTTCCAGACCAGGTCGGCAAAGTCCTGCGAGAAGCCGGTTTGCTCGGCGAAGGCATGAGCGATGTTGATGTAGAACTCGAAGGCGACCGAGAAACGGTCATCCATGAGGCGGGTGGAGATAAAGACGCACTGCGCATCGCCAAGGGTAAGATTGCGGTGGCAGACAGCGCGGTCGCTGAGCAGCACATCGTAACGATCGGCAATCAAGGTCTGGTCGCCGTCGGCGATGGCGAGCGGAACGAAGTAGAATGCCTTGCGGGTAAGGACGGCCGCAATCGGCGGCGGAACCGCTCCGACCATGCGCTGTAACTCGTCGGAGGAGAGGTTGACTTCACCGCTGGAGGCATAACAGATGCCGTTGGGGGCTTGCTGCACGGGGGAGAGCCTTAATACTTCGGCGGGCGAGTGCGTGGTTGCTTGCTGGGTGTGGGACATAGGAAGGTATCATTCTAGCGCAGGCGGGGCTGTGCCAGTAAATGCGTGCTCCCGCGCAAGAGGAGGAAAGTGTGAAAGTCAGCGAAATGGAGGCGCGCGGAAGCAAGACGCTAGTGGCCAGCGAGCCGATGAAGCAGCCGAGCTGGCTAGTGTGGACGCTGATGAAAGGCATCCGCCTGGTGATGCTGACCCTGCTGTGGGCCGGACTGGGCATGGGAGCGGGATTGTTTTGCGGAATCGTCGGCTTGGTCATCGCAAGCGCAGTGATGCACCGGACGCCGGATATGAGCATGGCTTACCGGGAGATCTCGATTCCGGTTGCGATCCTTAGCGGGAGTTGCGCGTTTCTGTGGAACCTGGGGCGGACGTTTCAGGCGGCGGGGCGTAGGCGCAAGGGCTAGGCGCACCGCGCTAGGGGCGAGATTGCCGGGCGGCCGCCGGGCGGGTTACACTAGGGAGTCTGTTCCAACAGACGGATGAGGATTATGAAAGCAGCAACCCACCCGAAGTACGAAGAGATCCACGTGAAGTGCGCCTGCGGCAATAGTTTCGTGACCCGCAGCACTAATCGTGGCGACGTCCACGTTGAAATCTGCTCGGCTTGCCATCCGTTCTTTACCGGTAAGCAGAAGGTGCTCGACACCGCCGGCCGTATTGAACGCTTCCGCCGCAAGTATGCCAAGAACGAGGCAAAGCCGGAACCGGCCAAGCAGAATTGATCCCGTGGGTGGTCGGGGTCTCCGGCAAGCGATCCTTGTTGGGGTGAAGACGCCCTCGGCGCAAGAATTGAGCCCTCGCTTCGGCGAGGGCTTGCTATTTGTGGGGACGCTATTTGGAGATCAGTAGTCGAGGCGTCCGGCTCCAGATGCAGCGCTGGTGCGGGACTCGATGGTGACGTCGTGCCAGAGGCGCTGGAGGCGGTGAATCTGATGGGGCGCTGCGCCGGGAGCAAACCAAAGTTGCAAGCTGGGAGCGCCGCCGGCAGTCTCCTGCCAGTCGATCGCATCCAGCCAGCGCAGGCCCGCGATTTCAAGGATGGCGCGATTTGGGTCGACGGTGGCGGGAGGCCAGGGATCGGCGGCAGCAGTGACAAAGACGAGAGTTTCGGTGAAGCGTCCCAAGCAGGTGGCCTGCACTACGCGCACACGGTAGAGCCCCTCGGGAGACAGGGGCGAGAGTGGCGCATCGCGGAGCTCGCAGAGATTGAGAGAGTTTCGGGCAAGAGAATTTCGAAGCAAGGGCCAGATGGGATTGTCCGACGCCTGATGCCAGCCAAGGCCGGCCAGGATGGGAAGGCCGATGGCGAGGAGCACGAAGAGGAGCGCATGAATGGGAGTGCGGGCTCCGGGTTGGATGGCGCGAACGGGTTGTGTGCAGGTAGCCATCGTTTGCTTTGGCCTTACTTGCGCTGAAGGTTTGGATGCGCTCAGCTACGCAGGAGAGAGTTCAGGGGCGAAGGTTACCGCAGTTTGGTCGCGACTTGGGTTGGGGGCATCGGCAAGGAGCGAATTGCCGATACAATGGACGTGTGCAGAAGTGTTATGACAACCCACGAGTTTATCAGGCACCCGCCAGTGTGCGGGTCGCCGCGCGACTGAAGATTGGGAACGTCGAGATTGCTCCGGCCACCGTACTGGCGCCGATGGCGGGGATCACCGATACGGTGTTCCGGCGATTCATTCGCGAGATGGATGGATGCGGTCTGCTGATGACGGAGTTCACCTCCGCCGATGGCGTGGTCAGGAAGAAAGATAAGAAGGCGCAGCGGTTTCTGCACTTCTATGCCAACGAACATCCGATCTCGTCGCAACTGTTCGGCTCCAATCCCGAGTCGCTGGCCGAGGCGGCACGGATGGTGGAAGGATTCGGCTTCGATCTGGTGGACCTGAACTTGGGATGCCCGGCGAAGAAGGTGGTGAAGTGCAATGGCGGGAGTGGACTGTTGCGCGAACTACCGGTGATTCAGAAGATCTTCGAGTCGGTTCGCGCCGCGGTGAAAATTCCGTTCACGGTGAAGTTTCGGGCGGGATGGAGTGAGCGCGAACTGGTCTTCCGCGAACTGGCGAAGATTGCAGAGGGCAGCGGACTGGACGCAGTGGCGATGCATGCACGCACACGGGAGCAGGGATACAGCGGGCAGGCGCAATGGCAGTGGATTGCGGAGTTGAAGTCGCTGGTTTCGATTCCGGTGATCGGCAACGGAGACATCCGTACTCCGGAAGACGCGCGCGCGATGGTGGCCGAGACGGGCTGCGATGGGGTGATGATTGGCCGGGCCGCGGCGTCGAATCCATGGATCTTCCGGCAGATTTCGCAATACACGGCGGGAGGCAGTTATGATGTTGCCTCCAGAGCTGACCGGTACGAGATGATTCGCCGCTATTTCGGAATGCTGATCGCGGAAGGTTTCCCGGACGCGACGGGCAAGATGAAACAGTTTGCTTCGTGGTTCACCCACGGCGTGGAAGGCGGGGCAAAACTGCGGAAAGCAATCTACGAGGCGAAGCACGCCGAAGCGATTGTGGAGGCCGTGGATCTGTTCTTTACGCGGCCCGTGGTGGAGAGGGAAGAGTGCAGTGCTCGCTTGGTGGAGAGCGGTCATGAGGAGCAGCAGTCTGTGGTCGTGAGTTAAACCGCATTCATAGAAGAGGGAAGCAGGATGACGTTCTCGCGCTACAAGGTGGAGCGGAAGTTCGCCAGGTACGCGCTGGACGTGCGGGCGACGTTGAGCGCGGGTAACGGGGATATGAGAGTTCGGACGCTGGATATCTCGGAAAGTGGAGTGGGTTTGGTTTCTCCGGGGGAGATTCCGGAGAGGGACTCGTTTGTCATCGAGTTCGAATTTCCGACGGTTCCGGGAGTCTTTCGAACGGAAGTTCATGTGCAGAGCAGAGTCGGGTTCCGGTACGGTTTCAGCTTTGTTGACGTGGACGAAAGCAGTATGGCTTTGTTGCGGAAATACCAGCGTCGCTGGGGTATTCTCGCGAAAGAAAATTATGCGGCCAGGGATTGAGTGCAATTATCTGCGGGCGATGAGGAGCTGGGATGGACTCGGCTACACGGAAATTCAAGCGGATCAAAGTAGATATTCGAGTAAGGATGCGGCGTGCGGAAGCGCCGGAGACAGAGAGTTCCGTGGTGCGGACGTATGAGCTGAGCGCAGGCGGCATGAGCGTGTACGCGGCAGAAGCACTGGCGCTGGGAACCGTGGTGCGGGCTGAGTTGTCGTTGCCGGCCGTAGCCGAGCGCTTCGAAGTAACTGCGGTGGTGAGGAACCGGCGCGGCTTCCGTCTGGGGATGGAATTCGTCGATCTGCCCGGACGGGTGAGAGTTGAGATCCAGCGTTACCTGGCCGCCGAAGCCGGTGTGGTGGAGATTTGATCCGCACTCGGTGGAAGCGGCTCTGCGAAGTAACGTCCTGCTGAGTCGCGTGAAATGTGGGCCCAGGGAGTTGTTGGATCGTGGGTAAAGATGGTGAGCCAGCGCTGCGGGATCGCATCGCTGTAGTAGCGATGGCGATTGTCGATGCAGTCGATGGGTGAAAGATCGTATCCCATCACCCAGGTTGGGTGCAGGTGGGCAGAGGTGGGGATGAGGTCGCCGACATAGGCGGCCTTTTGATTTTGGCTCTCAATGATAACGGCCTGGTGATGTTCGGTGTGTCCTGGAAATAGTTGGACGCGGATGCCGGGAACGATTGTGGCATCGCCGTTGAGGAGAGTGGCGCGTCCGCTGGCGACAAGCGGATCGTAGTTCTCGGTGAGATAGCTGACGCGGTCGCGCTCGTGTTGCTGATGGGCGTGGGCTAACTCGCCGCGCTGATAGTAATAGCGGGCGCGCGGGAAGGTGGGAATCAGGAGGCCGTCGGCGCGGCGCACGGTGTTCCATCCGCAGTGGTCGAAGTGTAGATGAGTATTGATGACGATGTCGAAGTCATCGGGAGCAAAGCCGGCGGCTTCGAGATTGGAAAGCAATCTCTGCTCGGTATCGAAGATACGGCGCGTCTTGTCGGGTAGCTTGTTGCCGGCTCCAGTCTCGATGAGAATGGTGTGATCGCCGGTGCGGATGGCCAGCGAATTCAAGCCCAGATGCAGACGGTTGTGGGCATCGGTAGGCATCTTTTTTTCCCAGAGAGATTTGGGAACGGCGCCGAACATGGCGCCGCCGTCGAGGTAGAAGAGACCGTCGGTAATGATGGTGAGTTCGAAATCGCCAAGCGTAGTGCGGTGCAAAGGCTTGCTCCCGTCTGGAGGTTTATAGATGAGGGCGTGGTGCGAAAGATTCCGCGAAAGATTCCAGAGCTGCTCGGCAGGCAGGCACGGATGCGGGATATAATCCGGGAGCGAAGTTTGGAGGGATGGGAAATGAAGGTGCGTGGAATTGTGGCGGTGATGGTATTAGGCGCGGCGTCGATGTGGGCGCAGACGGGCGCGGCGGCGGCCGATACCGCGAAACCCGCCGATCATGCGGCTTGCAAGCACGAGAAGGACAGCAAGATGGCGTGTTGCAAGAAGGACAAAGACGGAAAAATGGCCAAAGATATGGATTGTTGCAAGAAGGGCAAGTGCGCACGCTGCAAAAAAGCGAGTGAGAACAAGAGTTAGACGATTGACTGAAAGAGTAATGGTTGGAAAAGCGAAGTTGCGCGTAGAGGCAATGGTTTGGCGAGTTCCGAACGATTGCCTGGGTAGATAATAGGCGCGAGCCGCGCGTTGTCATAACAGTGAATGTGGTGCATTGCTCCGTGATGAGAGCAAGGGCGGCCCTCCTTGGCAGTATTCTCGACAAAGAAAGTTTGCGGGCAGTTTGTGGGCGCTCGCATAGATCGACATATGTCGATACAGTGGAAGAGCGTTTGTCCATGGGCATGGACCGCCGCATTCGCCAACAGCGGGCGGATGTGGGCTGGCGCGCTTTGGAAGATGACACCTTAGAAACAAGGACAACAACACAGGCAAAGTCAACAGCCCCGCCCAACCAAAGCGAAGGTTGAACGGGGCACCCCATCGGCTTGTCCAGGTCCAGCACCCTTCGTTTAGAAGATAGACATATATAAATATAGAGAGAGGAACGACGGGCGGCCTGGAGCCGCCCGTCGGTGTTTATTTGGGGGGGGTAAGCATTTCGAGGACGCGGTCGAAGTCTTCCAGGGATTTGTATTCGAGGACGATCTTGCCTTTGCCGTGTTTGTCCTGGATCTGGACGCGGAGGCCTAGGGAGCGCTGGAGCTGCTGCTCGGCTTCGCGGACGTTGGGATCGAGGACGCGCTCGGGCTTGGGTGCGGCGGGCTCGGGATGCATGAGGTTGTAGACGGAGCCCTCGACCTGGCGGACAGACATGGAGAGCTGAACGGCTTGCTTGGCCAGGCGCAGGACAGCCTCGGGCGAATCCAGGCCCATGAGGGCCTTGGCGTGGCCGAAGCTGAGCTTGGCCGACTCGACGAGGGTGAGAACCTCTTCGGGAAGCTTGAGCAGGCGGAGGAAATTGGCGACCGAGGAGCGGTCTTTGCCGGTGCGCTGGGCCATCTGCTCCTGGGTGAGGCTGAAGTCGCGGGCGAGGCGCTCGTAGGCGCGGGCCTGCTCGACCGGATTGAGGTCTTCACGCTGGAGATTCTCAATGATGGTGATTTCCATCGCCTGCTCGTTGGAGACCTGGCGGACGATGGCGGGGACGGTCGGTTTACCGGCGCGCTGAGAGGCGAGCCAACGGCGCTCTCCGGTGATGAGCTGGAAGCGTCCAGCGATCTGGCGGACGGTGATGGGCTGGATGACCCCGGAGACCTTGATGGAGTCGGCCAGTTCGTTGAGGGCGATCTCGTCGAAGTGGGTTCGGGTCTGGTAGGGGTTGCGGTCGATGAGCTCGACGTCCAGGTCGCGGACGAGTTCGCCGGCGGGCTGGTGGGGGACGTGTCCGGAGATGGAGCTTCCGGGAACGGCGGGCTGGATGCCTCGCGCGGCGGGCAGAAGGGATTCGAGGCCGCGTCCGAGGGCTTTTCGTTTGTCGTGGGTTGGGTTCACTGCTTACCTCGCTATGCGGATCGATGAATGACGGAGTTGCGGTTCGTGTAAGGCTTTGCTGCCGACTGCTGGCGCTAGGCGGATGGTTGATGAATGACGGAGTTGCGATGATTGAGCCGAACGAGGACTTCGGTGGCGAGTTTGAGATAGCTCTCGGCTCCGCGGGAGCGTGGATCGTAGAGAATGGCCGGCTTGCCGTGGCTGGGGGCCTCTGCGAGGCGGATGTTGCGAGGGATCGAGGTTTCGTAGAGCAGCTCGCCGAAGTAGGACTTGAGTTCGCTGGATACGCCCTGGGCGAGGTTGGTGCGGTCGTCGTACATGGTGAGGACGACGCCTTCGACGCAGAGACTCGGGTTGAGGGTCTGGCGGATGCGTTCTATGGTGTCGAGCAGTTCGCTGACCCCTTCCAGGGCAAAATACTCAGCCTGCATGGGGACGAGGACGGAGTCGGCGGCGACCAGGGCGTTGAGGGTGAGCAGGTCGAGGGCGGGGGGGCAGTCGAGGATGATGACGGCGAATTGGTCGCGAACCGATTGCAGGGCGTGGCGGAGGCGGTATTCGCGGAATTCGGCGTTGACCAGTTCGATGTTGGCTCCGATGAGCTGCTTGGAGGAGGGGACGATTTTGAGCAGCTCGATGTCGGTGGGCAGGAGGAGCTCGGTGGCATCGGCGTCGCCCATGAGGAGCTGGTAGGTTCCGGGACGGTCGGCGTCTTTGTGAAGTCCGAGGCCGGAGGAGGAGTTGGATTGCGGGTCGCAATCGACGAGCAGGGTTGGGACGCCGCTGGAGGCGAAGCTAGCGGCGAGGTTGATGCTGGTGGTGGTTTTCCCTACTCCGCCTTTTTGATTGGCGATGGCGATGACCCGAGACATGGCGACTCCGGGCAACCGGGAATGGAACGGCGGCGGCTGCCAATGTAGACAAGGTTGAGGGTAACGGGTTGGGGGGCGGGCGGCAATGGGGAAGAGCTGTGCGGGGTTGTGGAGTCGGTGGATAAGTGCGGAAAGCTGTGCAGAGCTGAGGAAAAGTGTTCCACGTGGAACGTTGGGGGCTGCGGTGGTGAGATGCGCCACTTCCGCGATCCCCTTCGCGAAAGGAGGGTGAATGTGGGCCACCAGTGTTCCACGTGGAACATTGTGCGCAAAGCAGGGTACGCGGCAACGGATGCCGCTCCAGCCGCAGGCGCTCGGCTAGGGGGCCTGCTTCCAGGTGAGGAGGATGCGCTGCTCGGATGAGGGGAGGGTGAGGGTGGAGCTTTCGCCGGGGGGCAGAAGAGAGAGAGCGCGCTCGCGCTGTGGCTCGCCGATGAGAATTGCGAGTTGGCCTCCGGGGGCGACCAGGCGAGAGGCGTCGATCAGGGCATGGTCGAACTTCTCAACCGCACGCATGGTGACCAGGCTGGAGCGCTGGGAGAGAGATTCGGCGCGGACATTAAGAACGGAAAAGCCGGTGAGTTGGAGCGCGCGTCCGACTTCGCGGAGAAAGGTCGCCTTCTTGCCGTGGCTTTCGATGAGGGTGAGCTGTATTTGGGTGGCCCAATACTTGAACGGCAGGCCGGGAAAGCCGGCTCCGCTGCCGAGGTCGAAGACGTCCGAGCGGGCGTCGCGGGAGAAGAGCGTGCGGGCGGCGAAGAGCGACTCGCCGAAGTGACGGACGACCATCTCCTCGGGAGAGCGCAGGGCGGTGAGATTCATGCGCTGATTCCAGCGGGTGAGCAGATCGAGATGGATGGCGACGGAGGCCAGCAGGGTGTCATCGAGTTCGGCGGCGGGAACGAAGGGCGCGAGCAAGTCGCGCAGGGCGGAGGCTTCCATGGTGAATAGGATAAACCAAGGCTCCTCAGAGGCTCTTGCAGGAGTCAGGAAGCTTGGCTCCCGCGGCACCCGATGCGGCCCAGGATGGAACTCCGAACCGCATTTCGACGGGACAGTTCGCGCGAGTTAGCGACGAGCCTGCATCTTATGATTAAGGCGTTCTCTGTAATGTCTATCCAAGGAACGAAACATGAAGAGGCCGGTCGGAGTTACGATACTCGCGCTGCTCTTGCTTTTGGAGGGAGCGGCTCTGGCGGTTCATGCGGCGGTGTTGATGTCACATCCGGATATCGGGGCGGGTTTTACTAATGCTTACATGCGGCACCTGTTTCCGAGCGACCGAGGCGACGCTGGGGGGATGCTAATCGCGTCGCTCAGCGGGGCTGCAATTTTGCTGGTACTTGGCGGCGGCATGTGGTTTCTGCAGAATTGGGCGCGGTGGGGGCTGATTCTGATGTTCGGCCGCCGACTGGTCGCTGTCGCAGAGGCCCTGTGGATGAGTCCGAGCGGGGTTAGAAAACACCTTGGAGATGCCTTTTGGCTCCAGACTATTGTTTGTGGGGTCATCGTTCTGTATCTGGTTCAGCCTGACGTGCAACTCGCGTTCGGCGCAAGCAAGGAATACTACGATGAGTATGCTCCTGTCGAGTCAGACTCGGGCGAATGCAAGCCGGAGTTGAAGAATCCAGTTGCACGGCCCTGAGGACGCCTACCCGCTCGGGGATACATTTACATATATCGATCTATTAAGCAGGAGCGCCTCGCTGAGCGGGGCGCTTATTTGCTGGGGGGCAGCTTTCAAAAGCCGGGATGGGTCTGCTCGTCAGCGTGCGGGATGAGTTGCTGGTAGATGTCGTCGGAGATGTTGGTTTGCCAGTGGCGGGTGATGCGGGCGAGGCCGACTCCACCGAAGAAGAGTGCGGCGAGGAGAATGGCTGCGGCCAGGGGTTGCAGGGTGCGGCCTTGCCAGCGCTGGGCAGACGACTGGGCGGCAACAGACGCCGCTCCGGCTGCGGGCGCTGGGCGGGGAGAAAGTGCGAACTGCAACGCGTTTTCAGTGGCGCAGACGGCGACGCACTCCAGGCAGGCGGTGCATTCGATGGAACGGATCTGGATGAGGCGGTCGACGGGGAGATCCATGGGACAGGCCTTGGCACACTTGCCGCAATCGACGCAGCTCTGGGTGTCTCGGCGGATGGTGAGGGGGCTGGCAAGCGAGGCCAGCGACATGATGGCTCCGTACGGGCAGGCGTAGCGGCACCAGAAATTCTTGATGAAGACGGAGAGCAGCATGAGAACGGCGATGACAATGAGCGCGGTGGTGCTCATGTGCACGAAGAAGTGCAGCATTTTGACGTCGGCGAGGATGCCGTAAGGCTGCACCATGAAGTCTTCCAGGGCGGCGGCGCTCATGCTGCCGATGATGAAGGCGAAGAAAGCCAGGAGCAGATACTTGATGGAGCGCAACGGGATGTCGAGCCAGCGGGGGAGCACGAGGTTGCGTCCGAAGAGTTTGCGGCCGGCTTTCCATAGGTATTCCGAGAGGGTTCCGACCGGGCAGAGCCAGGCACAGAAGGCGCGCTTCATGAGCAGGCTCATGACGGCGAAGGTGAGCAAGAGCACCATGGCGGCGGGGTGAATGGCGGGGATGCGGCCAGTAGCGAGGAAATAACGCACATTCATGAGGCCGGCGATGGGCAGCCAGCCATCGACACCGGCGGGGCGGGCGACGTGGGGGCCGGTGGCGCCGGTCTCAAAGTAGCGGACGAAGAAATAGAATTGCACGCAGAGGAAGACGTTGAGCAGGATGAAGAGGCTCTGCACGATGAGACGAATGCGCTGGGAGCGGTCCGGCGAGGTGCGGCGGACGTGATGCTTCTTGGAGTTGGTGGGGGATTCGGCGGGCGAATGCTCTAGTTCGATATCAGGTTGATTCGACATGGTGACTATATAAGGAAGAATCCAACTTTCTACTCAATAGATTAGGGAGCTGGGCGGGGTGGCGCTATGACTTCGGTCACAGGGGAGTGGAGTTGATCATTTTGAATTGGACTTGCACTTGCAATAGCAAGAACAACTGCGACGGCCAGGAGCAACTGCAATATCTCGTAAATGTGGACGCATTGCTTCCCACCTTAGCCGCGCAAAGGCGGCGCGCCGAAGGTGGGGCACCCGGCCTTTCCTCTTGATGGGGCACCCAGCCTTCACTTCGTTCGGGATGACACTCCTAAAAGCACACGTTTTGAAAGTGCACTAAAAGCCCTCGAGGACAATCTTGCCGATGGAGGTGTGGGATTCGATGGCGGCGTGCGCTTGGCGGAGATTGGCGGCGTTGATGGGGCCGGCGGTGGCGCCGAGGGTGGTGCGGATGACGCCTTCATCGACAAGTGTCGATATTTGCTCGAGGATGCGGTGCTGCTCGATCATGTCGGCGGTTTGGAAGCTGGAGCGGGTGAACATGGACTCCCAGTGCAGGGAGGCGGATTTCGGCTTGAACTTGCGGACATCGATGAGGGATGGATCGTCGATGAGGGCGAAGGCTCCCTGGGGTGCGATGAGTTCGACAATCTCATCGAAGTGCTGGTCGGTGTGGGTGAGGCCAATGATGAATTCGAGGTGCTGGATGCCGAGCTTGCGGACCTCTTCGCTGAGTTTTCTGGAGTGATCGACGGTATAGTGGGCTCCGGCTTTGACGACCCACTGCCGGGACTCGGGACGCGAGGCTGAGCCGATGACGGTGACTCCGGTGAGGCGGCGGGCGAGTTGCACGAGGATGGAGCCGACACCGCCGGAGGCTCCGACGACGAGCAGCGAGCCAGCCTGCTGCGGCTTGCCGAGGGGAATGCGCAGGCGGTCGAAGAGCAATTCCCAGGCGGTGACCGAGGTGAGCGGAAGAGCGGCGGCTTCAGCGAAGGAGAGCGAGCGGGGCTTGTGGCCGGCGAGGCGCTCATCGACGAGATGGAACTCGCTATTGGTGCCGGGACGGAGGATGGAGCCGGCGTAGAAGACTTCGTCGCCGGGTTTGAAGAATGTGACCTCGGGGCCGACCGACTCGACGACGCCGGCGCAATCGAAGCCGAGAATTTTGGGCTGCGCCTCGGTTCCCTGCTGCCTCATGCGGACCTTGGCGTCGATGGGATTGACGGAGACGGCGCGGACGGCGACGAGGAGATCGCGGTCCTTGCGCTCGGGAATGGGGAGTTCGAAGTCGAAGAGAGAGTTGGGATCGGATGGAGGTAAGGACTGAATGTACCCAATGGCTTTCATGAGTGCTCCTTACGAAAAAAGATGTCTCCGGCGGGGCGGAGGATGCTGCTGATACAGAAGCTAGGTTCGTTGGTGGAAATGTGAAGAGCTTTCCCGGTTAAACTTGCGACACGCTGACCTTCCGCGTACCGTTTCTCATCGGGGAGATTCTGTCACTTCCCAATAGGAGAGGCAACGTGGAGAGCCGGGGGTTGTCAACTTGGCGTGTTCGCCAGCATCTCTCTTTTCAGTTTCGGCGTTATGCTACTCACACATATGAGGTTCTCATGACCTTCGTTTTCAAGCTGCCGATTTTTCTTCTTTCTTTCACCACCGCGGTTTGTTGCCAGAGCTCGACGAGCTTACAACCAATCTCGGCTATTGCCGTCAAGCTCCCGATTGCCGCAGTCCAGGCAGCGACTGGCGAGCACGCGGGAGGCGCGCCAGAGGCGGGCGGAAAAGGCACTTCGTCGCTGGAAGCGCGACGTATGGAGCTGAAAAACCTGGTTGCGGAAGAGTGGGAATACGAACTCAAAGCGAGCCCGGAATCGGCCACCATCTATGGAGATTACCGCTACAACGACCGGTGGAGCGATTTCTCGCCAGAACGCTTCGCAGAACAGAAGAAAGATGACGAGAGATTTCTGGCGCGCTTTGAGGCGATTGACATCACGGGCTTTCCCGAACAGGAGCAACTCGATCAGGCGCTGATGGTCCACAATCTCAAGGAAAACCTGGAATCGATCGCGCTCAGGAACTATGAGACTCCAGTGGACCAGTTTAGCGGGATTCATCTCTCGCTGGCCCAGATGGTCGCCCTGGTTCCGCTCGACAATGCGAAACACTACGAGGACTACCTATCGCGGCTTCATCGATTGCCGCGCGTGTTTGACCAGGTGATCACGCTGCTGAAGCAGGGAGAGAAAGATGGCCTGATGCCGCCGAAATTCCTGCTTGAGAAGGTCGTCACACAGTGCGAGTCCATTGCGGCGCCGCCGGGCGAGGACAACGCATTTGCCGGAGCTGTGAAGAAGTTTCCGGCGAGCATGCCGGCGGCGGATCAGAAGCGCTTGCGCGGTGAGATTCTGAAAGCGATCGACACGGAAGTGCGGCCGGCGTATGTGAGGCTGGCCACGTTCGTGAAGCAGGACTATGCCCCCAAGGGGCGCACCCAGCCGGGGCTATGGGCGTTGCCCGATGGAGATGCCCGCTATCGCTTTGCAGTTCGCAGCATGACCACGACGGAGATGAGTCCGGAGGCGATTCATGAACTCGGTCTGGCGCAGGTTCAGGAAATCGAAGAGCAAATGAGTGTGATCGCGAAGAGACTCGGCTTTGCGGACATGAAGAGTCTTCGCGCGTCGATGCAGAATGACCCCAAGCTAACGCCTGCTTCGGGCGAAGAGCTTCTGGATTCCTATCGCAGATACATCGGGCAGATGGAGTTGAAACTGCCACAACTGTTCGGCTTGCTGCCAAAGGCTCCGGTTGCGGTGGTTGCGGTGGAGGCGTTTCGGGAAAAGGAAGCGGCTGCCGCGCAGTACGTTGAGGCGACTCCCGACGGTTCACGGCCGGGCAGAGTGTATGTAAACACGGGCGATTTCAAACATCGCTCGATGCCCGAAGTCGAAGCGACAGCCTACCACGAAGGTGTGCCCGGCCATCACATGCAGATGTCGATCGCGCAGGAACTCCCGTCACTGGCGGCGTTCCGGCAGCATGCCTGGTATACGGCCTACGGCGAGGGTTGGGCGCTTTATGCCGAGCGACTGGGAAAAGAGGTCGGCTTTTATCAGGATCCCTACAGTGATTTTGGCAGACTCTCCAGCGAGTTGTTAAGGGCGACGCGACTGGTGCTGGATACCGGCGTGCATTACAAACATTGGACGCGGGAGCAGATGGTTGATTTCTTTCGCCAGCACTCGGCCGAGGACGAGACCGATATTCAGGCGGAGACGGACCGCTACATCGCAATGCCAGCACAGGCGCTGGCCTACAAGCTGGGACAACTGAAGTTTCTGGAATTGCGCGAGCGAGCGAAACAGGAATTGGGCGATCGATTCGATATCCGCGCGTTTCACGACGAGATGTTGAGCGGCGGCGCGCTTCCGCTGGATGTTCTGGATGCGCGCGCGCGCACCTGGCTTGGCTCGGAGAAGAAGGCTGCCGCCACAGCGGCGCGCTAGGCTAGCGCTGGCGCGTAAAGCAAGGTCGATGCCGGTGGAAGAGCTTGTCCTTCGCTGCGCTCGGAATGAGATGGGGAGTAAGTCCGAGAGCAACGCACGAGCAGAAGAGCAAGGGGCAGGAGCAAAGTCAACTACCCCACATCTGCCAACGACGGGCAGATATGGGGCACCCGATCAGTCGCCGAGGGCGCTGGCTTCTTTGCGCTGGCGGGACTGGATTTCGATGTAGACGTTGAGCAGGGCGACGGCGGCGGGGGTGACGCCGGGGAGTCGCGAGGCTTGGCCGATGGTTTGCGGACGCAGGCGGGTGAGCTTCTCTTTCATCTCGCGGGAGAGGCCGCTGATGGTGGAGTAGTCAAGCCATTCGGGGATGGTTTTAGTTTCGGCTTTTTTGAGGCGCTCGATGTCCTTCTGCTGCTGGAGGAGGTAGCCGGCGTATTTGACTTCGGTTTCGACAGATTTGAGTTCGACCCAGATGGCCGCGGGGAGGTGGGCGGCGCCGGTGGACATGCATCGGCTGACTGCGGCGGTCGCTGCGTCCCCACATTCGCCAAAGGAGGGCGGATGTGGGCCACCCGCGGCGCTGGCTGTCACACCCAGAAAGTCAACAGCCCCACTCAAGCCAAAGGAAGGCTTGAATGGGCCACACGCGTTTGAGCCATGGTCTAGACCAGCGTCTATGCCATCGTGGACGAAGAACTGGGGGGCGAGCTGGCGGCAGATGGGGACGAGATCGTCGATGGTGACCTCGGGACGGCGGAGGAGCTGGGCCCAGGTTTGTCCGGTGACGACGCCGACTTTCTCGGCTAGCGCGGGGGGAATTGAGGCGGTGGCGCGCTGGGCTTCAAGCTGCTGCTGGAGGTGGGTCATGCGCTGCTGCTTGGCTTGAAAATCTTGCCACGCGTCGTCGCCGATGAGACCGACGCGGCGGCCGTGGGGAGTGAGACGGCGGTCGGCGTTATCGATGCGGAGGTGGAGGCGGAACTCGGCTCGCGAGGTGAACATGCGGTAGGGCTCGACGGTTCCCTTGCTGATGAGATCGTCGATGAGGATGGCGGTGTAGGCTTCGGTGCGATCGAGGGTGAAGGGCGGCTCGCCTTTGACGGCGAGGGCGGCGTTGATTCCGGCCATGAGGCCCTGGCAGGCGGCTTCCTCGTAGCCGCTGGTGCCGTTGATCTGGCCGCCGAGGTAGAGGCCGCGGATTTTGCGGGTTTCCAGAGTGCGCTCGAGTTCGGTGGGATCGATGGAGTCGTACTCGATGGCGTAGCCGGGGCGGAGCATTTCGGCGGTTTCAAGGCCGGGGATGGAGGCGAGGATGGCGAGCTGGACCTCGACGGGGAGAGAGGTGCTCATACCGTTGAGGTAGATCTCGTGGGTGTTGAGGCCCTCGGGCTCGAGGTAGAGCTGGTGGGTTTCCTTGTCGGGAAACTTGACGATTTTGTCTTCGATGGAGGGGCAGTAGCGCGGGCCGGTGCCGCTGATCTGGCCGCTGTACATGGGCGAGCGGTGGACATTCTCGCGGATGATGCGATGGGTTTCCGGCGTGGTGTGGGCGATGTAGCAGAGCACCTGGGGCTGCGGGATGCGGCGGGTGCGGAAGCTGAAAGGCGTGGGATCGGCGTCGCCGGGCTGGGGCTGAAAGCGCGAAAAGTCGATGGTGCGGCCATCCAGGCGCGGCGGGGTTCCGGTCTTGAGACGGCAGTGGCGGAGGCCGAGAGCTTTGAGATTCTCGCCGAGAAGAATGGCGGCGGGCTCGCCGTTGCGTCCGGCAGGATAGGTTTGCTCGCCACAATGGATGAGTCCGTTGAGGAAAGTGCCGGTGGTGACGACGACGGCGCGGGCGCTGACGGTGCGTCCGTCGCGCAGGCGCAGGCCCTGGACGCGGCGGGAGCCGGGGTCAGCGTTATCTATGATCAATAGCTCGGTGACCTCGGCTTGCTTGATGCTGAGGTTGGGCTGGGATTCGAGGACCTGACGCATTTTGATGCGGTAGGCTTGCTTGTCACACTGGGCGCGGGGCGACCAGACGGCGGGGCCGCGCGAGGTGTTGAGCAGACGGAACTGGATGCCGACGGCATCGGTGACCTCGGCCATGATGCCGCCCAGAGCGTCGATCTCGCGGACGATGTGTCCCTTGGCGATGCCTCCGATGGCGGGGTTGCAGGACATTTGGGCGATGAGGTCGGAGTTGAGAGTGAAGAGCGCGGTGCGCAGGCCCATGCGGGCCGAGGCCATGGCGGCTTCGCAGCCAGCATGACCGGCACCGACTACGGCGACGTCGAAATGTTCGGAGAAAGACATGGGGCTGGAGCGGGAACCTTTAGTTGTATTTTAGCAAGGGCGGGGACGGCAAGCTGGTTTCGCGCTGCCACGATCGCCGGTTATACCTGGGTGCGGGCTACTGAGCCATCTTCTGTGAGAGTCAATAGGCGGCCCTATGCTATTGCCATCCAGAGGGATGCGCGCTATTGTGGGCGTCTCTTAAAATCATGGCCAATACAGATCAGCTAGAACAGAAACTACAACGATGGGTCGAGGCCAGCATCATTGACGGGGTGGCCGCCGACCGCATTCGTGCTTTTGAGGCGTCGGCGGAATCCCCGGGGATGGGGTGGCCAGTGGTGCTGGCTATTGCGTTCGGCGCGATGATGGTTGCTGCGGGAGTGCTGCTGTTTGTGACGGCGCACTGGGAACAGTTGTCGCCAGCGCAGCGATTTGTGCTTGTGTTGACGCTGGTGGGCGGCTTTCATCTTGCTGCGGGGGCGTTGATGCCGCGCATGCGCGCGCTTGGAATTGCGTTGCATGGCGTTGGCACCGTTGCACTGGGCGGCGGCATCTTTCTGGCAGGGCAAATCTTCAATCTGCAAGAGCACTGGCCGGGCGGGATACTGCTGTGGGCAGTTGGGGCGGCGCTGGGGTGGGCGGTGCTGCGCGACTGGGTTCAGGCAACGCTTGCCATGCTGCTCATTCCGGCGTGGATGGCTTCGGAGTGGAGCGTGCGCGCGGAGCGTTACCGCGGCATGGAGGGACTGCTGATTCAGTTTCTGATGCTGCTGGCGCTCAGCTATCTTGGTTCGCGGCGCGGCGAGCAGGAGTCCGAGCTGCGCCGAGCACTAACGTGGATCGGGGGATTGGCCGTGTTGCCGCTGGGTGCGATGCTCGCCGCCACCGGGTATGAATGGGGTTGGCGAAATCAACCTCAAATGTCGGCGAAGATGCGCGTGATGGGACTCATCATGGCATTTGTGCTGCCGCTGGCGGTGGCTTTGTTTTTGCGCGGCAAGGCGGCTGTCTGGAATCTGGGCTTTGCTGCCTGGGCTTTTGTTTTTGGCTCGCTCGATCCGACGGATGTAATGCTAAGCCAGGGCCTCTGTCTCTACGCCCTTTCTGCCCTTGGCGCGATTGGCCTGGTGCTATGGGGGCTTCAGGAACAACGGCGCGAGCGAATCAATCTTGGCGTCGCGGGTTTTGCAATCACCATCACCGCTTTCTACTTCTCAACCATGATGGACAAACTCGGGCGTTCCGCCTCGCTGATCAGCTTTGGGCTGTTGTTCCTGCTGGGCGGATGGAAGCTTGAGCAGCTTCGCCGCAGACTGGTGGCGCGCACGGCGGGAGGGACACAGTGAAGCCGATGACGAAAGCAGTGGTCGTCGCGCTGGTGCAGATTCTTTTGATCTCTTCGCTTGGCGCCAAGCTTCTCTATGACCGGCGGACGTGCCCCCGTGCGTGGTTCAAGACGCGGCGCTACGATCCGAATCTGCCGATTCGCGGGCGCTACTTAAGTTTGCAACTTGAGGTGAAGGATACGCGTTCGCCTGAAGAGATCGAAGCGAAATTTGGCAATGAGATCAGGGCTCAGGAGAATCAGCGCACGAAATATCCCTACCCGGGTCCGTTTTTCTTTGGCCGCGAGTGCGGTGCCATCACGGTGCGGGATGGAGTGCCTGTGGCTGTCTTTGATCAGGGTGCGTTGGCCGCGTCGGTGAGGAACTGCGAGAGCCTCTCTTTCACCCGGCAACGCAACGAAGGCGCGACGAACAATACGACTCTGCATCTGGACGAAGCAGTGCTGTTTTTTGTTCCCGATACGGCTGAGGATCCGAGCCGTGGTCGCGCGGGAGAAGAGGTCTGGGTTCTAGCTACGATTCCGCGCAAGGGGCCGCCGCGGCCAATCATGCTGGGATCAAAGAAGGCCGATGAAAGCGCTATCCGGCCTTTGAAGCTGGACTAGCCGTTCTTCTCTCCAACGTCATCCAGAAAATCGGCGTCTCTCCCGCTCTTGATGAGCGTGGCAATGACTACTTCTGCCAGGGGCGGGTGGGGCGCTTGGCGTCGGGGAGGTCGCGGCCTACGACGCGGTCGTAGTGGTAGCTGGCGCTGACGCTTCCGAGGCCTTCGTTGTAGAGGCTGGTGTAGCCGAGCGCTTGTTTGAGCTCTTCGCTGAAAGTATGCAGGGCTTGGAGGCGTTCGGCGGTGGCTGCGATCTCGACCTTGCTGGTTTTGAAAAACTTCTGGTAGCCGCGATCGACGAGCAGAGCAGGTTCGCCGGCGACGAGGCAGGCGGGGAAGCCGACGACGCGGGCGCTGCCATCTTTGCCGACTTCAATGGCGGCGACGCACTGATCCTTGCTCACCTGGGAGACGCCGCTGCCGGGAATGGGCTGGGTGACCTGGAAGCCGTGATCGGAGAGCCACTGCACAGCGTTCGCAAAGCTTCGGGTGACAATCTTCAAAGGAGAGAAATGAGACATTCTGTACCTCGCGCAGTTTGGGTTCCAGAGTCACGGCCGCAGGGCGGAAGCGCTCCTCGCGAAGCGTCGGCGAAACGGCGGAGCTAACAATGTCGCACACTGAGGGCGGGTAGGGCAACCAGCTTACGAATTGGGCAACCAGCCTGCCCAAGCAAAAGAGGGTTGAAAAGGGCGGAAAGAACAAGGTCAAAGGCAGAGTCAACAGACCCACTCAAGCCAACAGAGGGCTTGAATGGACGGGCAACAGCAACCGCGAGAAGCTGCGGGGTAAAGGTTCTTGCTTCCCACCTTAGCCGCGCAAAAGGCAACGCGTCGAAGGTTAGGCACCTGGGCACCCGAGGCTTCCTATTCCGACCGGCGTCTTTTATCCGCTCAAAGCAAACGGTCAGGGCTGGCCGCCGGGGTTCCAGGACGGTTTCCAGGCGGTGTTGGCGAGCCACTGGATGGGGGCGATCATGGACTCGATGGCGCGGGCGAGGCGGTCGAAGTCGATGTGGGCGAGATCGTCGGTGGGTTGGTGGTAGTGGGCTCCGAGGCCGTAGCTGGAGACGGTTTGGGCGACGATGCCGCGGCGGGCGAGGGCGTAGTTGTCCGAGCGCTGGAAGAAGCGCTGGGCGGGATGGGGGTCGGCGACGAGCGGGGCTCCGTGGCTGGCAAGAGCGGGGCCGAGGTCGGAGCGTTCCCATCCGGTGAGCCAGAGCTGATCGGGGCGGGTGGCGCGGTCGGGCAGGCCGATCATCTCAAACTCTAGATTGGCGACGATGAAGGCAAGCGGAAGCAGGGGGTGGGCGAGAAAGTATTGATCGCCCTGGCCGCCAGTTTCCTCGCTGCCGAAGCAGACGAAGAGGATGGTGCGGCGGGGATGGGCGGGGAGCGAGGTGAGCGAGCGGGCCAATTCGAGGACGGCGGTGGTGCCGCTGGCGTCGTCATCGGCTCCGGGGTAGATGACCGGGCCGGTGGGAGTGGCGCGGACGCCGAGGTGATCGAGGTGTGCGCTGAGCAGGATGGTTTGCTGGGCGAGGGTAGCGTCGGAGCCACGAAGCAGGGCGAGGGCGTTGTAAGTTGTGCCGCCGGAGGGGAGCGGGACGCGCTGGAGTTGAGCGGCCTCCAGGCCAAAAGACTGGAACTGCGAGGCGACATAGGTGGCGGCGACGAACTCGTCGTGGGTGGCGCTGCCGCGTCCGCGAAGAGCGTCAGAGGCGAGAAAAGACATCTCGCCACGGACGTGGTTGGCGATGGAGGGCTGGCTCTGGGCGGAGAGCAGAGCGGCGGAGAGCAGGATGAGGCAGGCGAGGCGGCGGGAGCGGAGCATAGCTATTTTAGGGGTGGGAGGCGGGATTCAGGCAAGCAGGATGGCCGGACTTGCCGAGAAGAACAAGAGCAGAGGCAGAGTCAAGGTGCCGGCTCAACCAACAGAGGGTTGAACTGGCACCCGGCCTTCCCACATTCGCCAACGGCGGGCGGAGGTAGGCCACCCGCCCGTCCTCTCCACCATGGCCCGTTACGGGTGATCGGGAGCGGTCAGCGGAGCGTTATGCGTTGTGGGGTTTGGGAGTGTGGGGTGCGGGACGTTCGTGGATGATCATCCAGGAGGTGCCGAACTTGTCCCTGAGCATGGCGAAGCGGAAAGCAAAGAAGGTTTCCTCCATGGGCATGAAGATCTGGCCGCCATCCGAGAGCAGGGCGTAGATGCGCTCGGCTTCCGCCGTGCTGCCGACGGCGAGGGAAAGATAAGCGCTGCGCATGGGCTGAAAGCGTTCCGGCGGTACGTCGCTTGCCATGAGCTCGGTTTCTCCGAGGGTGATGCGAGCGTGAAGAATTTTCTTCTGCATATCGGGCGGGACGTTGGCCTGGCCTGGGTTCGGAGCTGGCTGGTCGGCATAGGTCATCATCATTGTGACTTTTCCGCCGAGATGCTGTTCATAGAAGCGCAAAGCCTGCTCGCAGTTTCCACCATAGTTGAGATAGGTGTGTAGCTTCATCGTGCCGTTCTTCCTTTCGGGGAAGTTAGATGCATGTATAGGTAGCTGGTCTCTGGCCACGTCCCCCCGGCCCGGCCCGACCCGAATTCGACGGGGACACCCGGCTCCGTTCACGACCGCGCGAAGGTTGCCTGCGGGGACAAATTCATGCTTGCGAATTGGCATCCCGGTTTGGCGCGGGACAATCAATAAAGGGGCACGGACATGCGGCTATGAAAGGTTCACCCGCCGCGAAACTACCCGCACGTAAGTATCGGAAAGTGCAGCGTCAATGGGCTGCGTTTGAGGAGTGAGCATCATGAAATTCGCTATGAGTGCGAAAGGTATTGGAGGGAGCATAGAAATCCTGCACGGCGTGCTTCAACCGTGGCGGGCGGCGATGGAAGAGAGGCTTGGACCAATGATACGGCAGGGGCTGGCGATCGCACTCAGCGCACTGATCATCATGGTTCCGATGGGGCAGGGCACGGCGATTGCGCAGTCGGCGCCGGGACCGGTTGCCGACAATGGGCAGGCAGCTCCGCAGGCGCAACCGCTGACGCCTGAACAGCTTGACCAGTTGGTAGCGCCCATCGCGCTCTATCCCGATGCGCTGGTGGCGCAGATTCTGGCCGGGGCTACTTATCCGGCGCAGGTGGTGGACGCGGATCGCTGGCGGCAGGCGCAGGGCAATGCTCCTCCAGAGCAGATTGCCGGCGGCGCGAGCGGCCATAGCTGGGATCCGAGCGTGAAGGCGCTGACGACGTTCCCGACGGTTCTGGCGCAGATGGACAAGAACCTGCAATGGACCACGGACCTGGGCAATGCTTATTTCAACCAGCCGCAGGACGTAATGGATGCGGTGCAGGCGATGCGCCTGAAGGCGCAGGCGGCGGGGCAGTTACGCAGCACTCCGCAGGAGACGGTAGCCACCGATAACGGCGAGATTGTGATTGCGCCAGCCGATCCGTCGGTGGTCTACGTGCCGGTCTATAACCCTTGGACGGTTTACGGCGTGCCAGTCGCGGTGTATCCGGGCTTCTACTGGGCTCCGCCGGTCGGGATTGCGTGGAGCGGAGTTGGGATCGGTTTTGGCATCGGAATTGGCGTTGCCGCCTTCGCCAGTGCGGATTGGGGATGGGGGCACTGGGGAATGGGATGGCATGACCACTCCGTCTTCTATAACCACGGCTCTTACATGACTCACAGTTCGAGCGTGGTCAACCGCGGATTCGGAGGGCGAGGAGGTTACGGGCGGGGTGGAGGATTTAATCGCGGCGGGAGTTATGCCGGTGGCAGGGGCGGCGGATACGGTCGCGGCGGGAGTTACAGTCGCGGCGGAACCTATGCAGGTGGCAGAGGCGGCAGCTACGGACGGGGCGGAAGCTACGGTCGTGGCGGCAGCAGCTACGGCCATTCCGGGAGCATGGCTGGACATTCCAGCCAGAACTCTGGGACTTACGGACATTCCGGCACGATCGCTGGGCACTCCGGGAGCACTGGACACTCGGGTAGCACGTACGGACATTCCAGCACCATGGCGGGACATTCCGGCAGCACCGGACACTCCAGCACCATGGCTGGGCATTCCGGTAGCACTGGACACTCGGGCAGCTTGGCCGGACACTCCAGCGGTGGTGGACATAGCACGATGGCGCACTCCAGCGGCGGAGGCGGGCACCCGAGTGGCGGCGCACCGCATGCGATGGCCGGGCACGCCAGCGGTGGCGGCGGACACGCGATGGGCGGTGGTGGACATGCCGGCGGCGGAGGCGGTGGACATAAGAGATAAGGCTCACGTAGATCATCCAGGCGTCATGGTTACTTTGGTACATTGACTCGGCAGCGAGTCTGTAGATACCTTCGTGCGCGAACGGTAACCATGAAAATTCTCGTCGCAGACGACTCGCGCTTTTACCGGAACATGCTGCAAAGTTTGCTGGAGCCCTGGGGTTATGAAGTTGTGCTTGCCGCCGATGGGCATGAAGCGCAATCCATCCTCGACAGCGATGACGCGCCGCGACTGGCGATTTTGGATTGCTTAATGCCGGGGCTGAGTGGACTTGAGGTTTGCGAACGAATTCGCGCCCGGAAGCAAGGCTATGTGTACACGATTCTGTTGAGTGTGGATGATCAGCAATGCGATGTTCTGCGGGGATTTGAACTGGGGGCTGATGATTATCTTTGCAAGCCCTTCAAGCAACTCGAACTGAGGACGCGGCTTAAGGTCGGCGAACTGATCATTCGAAGCCACGAAGAAGTAGCGGAGGCTCACGATGCGATGAGATTCGAAGCTTCGCATGACTCCCTACTACGCATTTGGAATCGTCGAGCGATCATCGAGTTGTTGGGTAAGGAGCTGAGCCGGGCAAAGCGTGCACAAACATCGCTTAGCGTCCTGCTTGCTGATTTGGATTTGTTCAAGCACGTCAACGACAGCTACGGTCATCTGGTCGGGGATGAGGTGCTCCGCAGTGCGGCGGACAGAATGGCCAATGCCGTGCGCAAGGACGATTACGTGGGCAGATATGAGGGCGAAGAATTCCTTGTAGTGCTGCCCAACTGTACCGCCGAAGCAGCGCGGGTAGTGGCCGAACGGGTGCGGCAGTCCATCGCCGGCGAAGCTCTCCCGAATGAGGTCGAAATTACGGTAAGTATTGGCGTATCCCAATGGCGCTCCGGCCAGGAGATCCGCAACCTGCTCCACCGGGCTGATATTGCGCTGTACCGGGCCAAGCATAACGGGCGTAATCGTGTAGAGGTAGAGAATGCAACCGACGCGGACCGCGTCTGATCCGTTCTACAGCCCTGCCTCTTTGCTGCGAAAGACCCAGTAATCTCCCGCCGTCTCGCTTAAATCTCCCGCCGGCTTTTCTCCCTTGAAGACCCGTCCCACTGCGCGCACGACCCGCCGCATTGGCAGCGCGCCGCGTTCGTCTTCAAAGAAAATCTCGCCCACCTTATTGGTGCGGTAATACCAGCGCTTCAGGATCGCCAGGTGCTCCATCCACTCCTGCGCGCTCTTGGGAGCCGCCGGCGACGCAGTGCGGAGCAGCTCGTTGATGCGAGCTTCCATGCTTTGCGTGCCAGCGCTTTGCACAGCAGCGCTTGGCGCAGGAGCGCTCTGCAAAACGGCGCTCTGCGTAGGAGTCCCCGGAGAGGAATCGCTGTGCGGATCAGCTCCCGGCGACTTCGGCGCGGCTTTCAGCGCCCGCGCCCGTAGGTCAAAGGCAATCGGTCCATGCAGCATTCCTCCGCTGATGCGGAAGAGCGCAATGTGTCCGGCGAGGTGCGAGGGTTGCAGCAGCACTCCATTCAGGCGGTCGATGCGATGCACGATTTCGGCGATCCGGCTCCGCACGGCCTTCACCTTTTCCAGCCGCGCGTGCGCCGCCGCCGCGGCTTCAAACTCCAGCCGTTCGCTGGATTCGTCGCGTGCGCGGCTGATCTCCACCAGCAGCGAGTGACCGCCGCTTTCGAAATATCGCTCCACTCGCGCCGACTCTTCGGCATAACGCTGGTCGCTGCAACCTTTGAAGCAGGGCGCAAGGCACATCTTCATCTCGGAATAGACGCAGCCGGGGAACTTCGGGTCAGGTGCGAGCTCCTCGGTGCAGCGCCTCAGCAGAAAAAAATCAAGCGAGTCGTTGGCGTACTGCTCGGCCTCGGCGCGCGAGGCAAAGGGACCGAAGTAGGCGCTGGCGGCGCGCAGCGAACGGATGCGCGAGGTGACCGCAACCCGCGGATAGGGATTTTCACGCAGCAACTGCACCAGCGCGGCGGGCCGCAGGTGCAGCCGCTCGGCGTATTTTGCGGGAAACTCCTGGCGCAGCAGGCGGTAGAGCGCAAATCCCGCCTCGAAGTCTCCGCCCACCTGACAGAACTCCACGGCACGGACGCGCTCGCGCAGGCTCAGGCGACGTCCCTCGACCGGCGCCAGAAGGCGCTGCAGGCGGCGGCGAAGGTTCGCGGTTTTGCTCACGTAGGGCTCCCCTCCCGGCTCCCTGGCACGCAGCACGAAGACCGCCGGAGAGGCGGGCAGGGCGGCGAAAAACTCGGCGTCGCGGTCGGGAGCGAACTCGAAACGGGGCAACACTGCCGACAGTTTATCGCGAAGGAAGGGCGTGCGCTGCAAATTGCTTCTTCTGTTGGCGAACGCAGGAAGTTGACGTTGGTCTCGTTTTCCGGAAAGCGAATTCGTCGTGGCCGGGTGCAGTTTCGGAACTGCGGGGCAAAGGATTCGGAAGTTGCAGCGAATTCCAATGGATGACGGTTTGAAAAGCGCCGTTGTAGTTTGTGTAACTCACTGCCTGCGGTGGCGCCTCTGCCAGATTTGCGCGCACCCGGATGGTGCGCACAAGGAGGGTGGGGAGATGCAAGTCGTGACCATGCAGAGAGCGCAAGCGAATTCACAAAAAGCTTTGAGCGCAACGTTGAGCGCAACCCTCGATGAGCTGTGCGGCCTTCTTTCATCGTTTCCGAATATTGAGATGAGTCGACAGGAGTGCGAAGCCCTTGCCGTCGCCGCCATCAGCGGCCACGCCGAGGCCGAGTTCATGGTGGGATGCGTCTTCGATGCCGCCGACAAACCAGCTCGCGCCACGGAGTGGTATTTCCGCTCCGCCAGCCGCGACTACCTACCGGCCATGTTGCAGTTGTTTGCCGTGCGCTGAGCCGTGAGTCAAGGATGCGAATCAGCGCAGGCTGGCGCTCTTGTACTTCATGCGGAAGTCCTCGCCCTCGACCCGAACGACGCGGCACATTTCATGCAGACGCGAGCGCATGCGCTCACCGATGCGGTCTCCCAGGGTCTCGTCGCGCGAGGCGCGCGCCGCTCGCGTCTCGGGCTCGGCTCCGGCGGGCGGCAGATCCTGGTAGTTGGTGGTGATGATGGTAGTCCGCTTGTCGTTATAGCGGGTGTTCAGAATGTGCGAGACCGTATCCCATACCCACTCGGTGGGCTTGGCCGCGCCCAACTCGTCCAGCACCAACACCTCGGCGTCAAAGACCGGGCGCAGGACTTCCATCTCAGTGGCCTGCACCGAGGCGTTGTAGGAGTTCTGAATCTGTTTGAGCAATTCGCGGTAATCGTAGAACAGGCACGCGGTCGCCTTCTGTGCGACCAACTCCTTGGCAATGCCTACCGCGAGGTGGGTTTTGCCGCAGCCAATCGGACCGGTCAGCAGCAGTCCGGCGCTCTCCAAGGGAAACTCGGTGACGAATCGCAGCGACGCCATGTGCGCCGAGGCCAGGGAGCGGAACGGCCCTTCGTGTTCGAAATTGGAGAGCTCGCAGTGCCGGTAGCGGCGGGGAATCCGCGCCGCCTCCAGCAGACGCTCGCCCAGTTGTTGGCGGATGCATTCGCAGCGCGCCGCCTGCTCCACGGTGCGCCCGTTGTGCTCCACGGCGACCATACGCCAGCCCGTGCCGGAGCAGAGGGGGCAGCGGGGGGCGGCTTCAGTTGGTTTTGCAGTCGGCATACCAAGAGCTTGAAGCAGGCGCGCCCAGGATGCAAGAGCTAACCTGCGCTGGGCCGCACGAACTCTGTGCGGAAGCTGTGGAAGACGCCGGTGTGCAGGCTGACTGCCTCCCCACATTCGCCAACGGCGGCTTCGCAGCCGGGTACGCGACAAAGGACGGCGCTGCGGCCGCGAAGCCCGGCGGATGTGGTCCATCCGGCCACTTAGAATCATCGTGAAAAGGGAGTTGAGTTGTTGTGATTGTTTTGCGAGAGGCGTACTCTCAATCACCATCAGTTGAGACTTTGGGGTAGCGAATCCAACAAAGGAAGATATGCGCGCTTTTGGCGAGCGGATGTGGGCATTGGTTTTTCGATCGCAGATCCTTGTGTCGCTCGCTATCGGAACGGCGGCGGCCTTGACCGTCCTGGGCGCTGGGCTCTCACTGATCCGATTTCACGGAGGGATCTGGCCGTGGTGGTTCCATGGTCTCGCCGTAGCCCTGATCACTGGCTTGATTACTACCCTGCTTACGCATCTGCATGTCCGCGAGGTGAGGCGCCGTGAAGCCCGAATGTTGACGGGCGAACGCATGAGCCACGAAATGTGCACCGCGCTTCAGATTCTGTCTCAGTGCAGATATTCAAAGGGTGAACACGGCGAAGTGATTTTCGAACCCCATCAACTGATGCAATGGGAAGGCGAGGCCATCGAACGCCTCCGGGTCGCAGCGCGAGAACTACTGCCGATCCTCCTTGATATACCGGTTGACGATATACCGGTTGACGCCCAAGCCGATTCCACCCTGGTCCCCGGCAAAAAGGGAAGGAAAGCGCAAGACTAAGGCAGCAGCGGGAGTCGATACTCCCATCGTTGGCGCTGTGTCGTTGGAGATCCGACGAACATGCCTATTGTTGCCGCCAACAGGATCTCGGTCCAAATTATCCGGCACGCCGCTCCCCGTATATGCCTAATTAAAAGACCATCGACGATGGCTTGGATGGAATTGCGATTCATTTTCCTTTGTGCGCCAGCAGCTTCAAAATAGTGCAACCGGAGCTCTGCTCGTTGCCTCTAATCCCCAGTCCCTCCGAACCGGCGTCAACCAGCGCCGCGTTTGAAAGCGGTTCGATTCCAGCAGGCTTGCGCGATTGCCTTGAGCACGCCGTTGCGATAGCGGATTACGGCATAGACCGCCTCATGATCGCCCAGCGCATCCAAGCACTACCGGCTGCGATCATGGACGAAGCCTGCGACCAGAGTCGAAGTGCGGCGGGACAGGAAGCGCCTGGAGAGACAGCAAAGCGACTCATTGCAAGAACTAAAGAAGGGGAACAACGACCGTGACTGCGAAGAATAATGGCACCGACATTACCGGAACATGGAAGACCGACGCGCGCTGGAACGGCATTGAGCGTACCTACACCGCTGCCGACGTGGATCGTCTGCGCGGCACCATTCCCGTCGAGCACACCCTGGCCCGCCTAGGCGCCGAACGTCTCTGGGAGCTGATGAATTCCCGCACTCACGTCCAGGCGCTGGGGGCGATGACGGGCAACCAGGCCATTGAAATGGTCCAGGCCGGACTCGACGCCATCTACGTCAGCGGCTGGCAGGTGGCCGGAGACGCCAACTCGGCCGGGCAGGTCTATCCCGATCAGAGTCTCTATCCATCTGATTCGGTCCCCCAGCTCTGCAAGCGCATTAACAACGCTCTGCTGCGCGCCGACCAGATCTGGCACCAGGAGGGCAAAAACGGCAAGTACTGGCTGGCTCCGCTGGTGGCCGATGCCGAAGCCGGATTCGGCGGAACCCTCAACGCCTTTGAACTGATGAAGGGAATGATCGAATGCGGAGCCGCCGCGGTTCACTTCGAGGACCAGCTTAGCTCGGCGAAAAAGTGCGGACACATGGGCGGCAAAGTGCTGGTCTCCACCCAGGAAGCGGTGCAGAAGTTGATCGCCGCCCGCCTGGCCGCCGATGTCTGCAACGTGCCCACCATCCTCATCGCCCGTACCGACGCCAACGGCGCCTCGCTCATCACCAGCGATGTCGATCCCCGCGATCACGCCTTCATCACCCACGAACCCCGCACCAGCGAGGGCTTCTACCACATGAGGAGTGGCCTCGAAGCGGCCATCGCCCGCGGCCTCGCCTATGCCCCTTATGCCGACATGATCTGGTGCGAGACCAGCGAGCCCAACCTGGACGAAGCCCGCCGCTTCGCCAACGGCATCCACGCCCGCTTCCCAGGCAAATTGCTGGCTTATAACTGCTCGCCCTCGTTCAACTGGAAGAAGAAGCTGGATGACGCAACCATCGCCAACTTTCAGCGCGAGTTGTCCGCGATGGGCTACAAGTTCCAGTTCATCACTCTGGCCGGCTTCCACGTGCTCAACTATGGGATCTTCGACTTGGCGCGCGCCTACAAGAAGGATGCCATGTCGGCTTACTCCATTCTCCAGGAAAAGGAGTTCGCCGCCGAAGCCGAAGGCTATCGCGCGGTCAAGCACCAGCAGTTTGTCGGCACCGGATACTTCGACGACGTGGCTCAGACTATCGCCGGAGGCACCAGCAGCACTACCGCTCTCCACGGCTCCACCGAGCAGGAACAGTTCGAGCATTGTGGACGAGTTGATTGCGTTGATCGTATTCCGCTCGGTTCCGACAAGCAGGAAGCATCGCAGCCCGTTTCGCCCGACAAACCGTCCCCGGCTTCTGGCAGGCGCGCAAGTTGACGGCCTCCCCACATTCGCCAACGGCGGCTTCGCAGCCGGGTACGCGCCAAACGACGGCGCTCCGGCCGCGGGCACCCGGCGGATGTGGGCCGCCCGCCGGGTGGCAAATGTGGAAGGTAAGTAAACGCGTAGGCATGTTACTTCAACCTTCTTAACTTTTGCGCAACGGGTCTTACTTCAGAGAGAGCACGTACCCTGCGACAGCGCTGATCTCCTCACCGCTCAGTTTGCCACTAAATCCCGGCATCTTGCCCTGCCCCTTGGTCACGACGTTAGTCACTCCGGCAGTGCCCATCGCTTTTACTGCTGGGGTGTTCAACTGCTTCACGCCCAACGCAGGCATGGTTTTGGCGCCGTCGGCTCCGTGGCAAGCGACGCATTTGGTCTTATAAGTTGCGGCGCCGTCGGCAGCATAAAGAGGTATTGCCATGGTGGCAACGATCGCAAGTGCAAACATTTTCTTCATTAGATTCTCCTGTACATTGCCCACTAATTTCAACATCCTGTCAGACTTCTTAACGTAGAAGCGCGGCTCAGGACTCTGACATCATCATCCAAATCCTACCATCGTCAAAGTTAAAACGTGATGGCTTCGTCGTGATGCCAGAACGTGTCCTCTGCTGATCTCAGGACCATAGCGCGTTGCCAGCACAATTCAGTCCTTGAAGATGAAGCAACGGAGTTGTCATGCAACCTCCGCGATGTGCCGTACATCACAACGGAACACAACATACGTCACATAAACAGTAAAACCCGCTGATAGCCGATAGCTGCTAGTCCTCAAGCTCGATTATCGGCCTTCTCTGAAAGGCAAGTTCGATGAACTGGCTCAAATGTGCCGCTATGGGTGTCTCTACCTGCACCCTGTTCGAACGCCCTCCACCCTAGCGACCGCAACATTATGGATCGCAACAGCAACTCGCGATTGTTCGGTTTCATCATCCCGCGCGGATAATGACCACCGGTTTGTCGCCGTATACACATTACGCAGCCGGAGGCGACTGCTGTGCGCTAGTTATCAGCTTAGAAGAGAGGATCCTTTATGAAACGGCGAATACTTAACCTGACAGTAGTTACCTTTGCTGTGCTGCTCAGCGTGGCAACCTCCCATGCGCAGACGCAGAAGATATCAGTTTCGGTTCCGTTTGACTTCCGGATTGGCACCCAACACATGACTGCAGGGCAATATGCCATAACCACCGGCGATGGTTATGGGGTGATCATCCGGGGCTTAAGTACGACGGACACAGCTCATGTGATGACGACCAGCATCGGCTCGAAACACCCCGAGCAGGAACCTTTGCGGCTTGTTTTCCGCACCGTCGGCAACGAACACTACCTAGTTCAAGTCTGGTCGCCGGGACTGCAAGATGGTCGCAGAATCGCGCTACCGAAAGATCGCGGGCTCAACGATGGGGGCAGCGATCAGGAAACCACGATAGAAGCAGAGCGCTAGCGATTTCAGGCCGCTCTCAAGGCGGCCTTCTTTCTGTGTGTCGAATGTGGGGCGTGGCTCATGATGGCACTTAGGCCGGCCCCCGTTTGCTTCTCCCCGCCGCATTCTTTAGACTTAAATCTCTAAAAATTTTTCTGCATTGCGCCTTGTACACGCGAGCGGAGACCTACCCTATGTCTGACATTAAAGTTCAACTCCCCGACGGCAGCATTAAGGAAGTTCCCCAGGGCACCACCGCCCTCGATATCGCGAAGTCTATTTCGCCGCGTCTGGCCGACGCCGCCTTGGCCGCCAAAGTTGCGCCGCTTGTGGTTGCCGATAACCCCGCCGAGGACGCCTTTGCCGTGGTCGATCTCACCCGGCCCATCGAGCAGGATTCGCGCCTGCGTCTTCTCACCGAGAAGGACCCGGAATCGCTTCAGGTCTTCCATCACTCTTCGGCGCACCTGCTTGCCGCCGCCGTGCTGGAGCTTTTTCCCGAGACCAAGCTCGGCCATGGTCCGGCCACCGAGACCGGCTTCTTCTACGACTTTCTGCGCGAAGCGCCTTTCACTCCCGAAGACCTCGTAAAGATCGAGGCCAAGATGAAGGAGATCGCCGGCCGCAACGAGCCCTATGCCCGCGACTTCCTCGACCGCGACGCGGGGCTCGAACGCTTCCGGGCCGAAGGCGATTTCATGAAGTGTCATTTCATCGAGCAATTCACCAAGCCCGATGAAAAGATTTCGCTCTACAAGACCGGCAAGTTCGTCGATTTCTGCCGCGGCCCGCACATTCCTTCCACCGGCAAGATCAAGGCGTTTAAGTTGCTCAACATCGCCGGCGCCTATTGGCTCGGCAAGGAGGGCAATCCTCAGCTTCAGCGCATCTACGGGATCTCGTTCTACTCCAAAAAAGAGATGGATGAGTATATGCGCCAACTTGAGGAGGCCAAGCGCCGCGACCATCGCGCCATCGGCCAGCAGCTAGACCTTTACTCCATTCAGGAGCTGGCCGGCCCCGGCCTTATCTTCTGGCATCCCAAGGGCGGACTGATCCGCACCATCATGGAAGACTGGCTGCGCGCCGAATATCTCAAGCGCGGCTACTCGCTGGTCTTCACTCCGCACGTCGCCCGCCGCGCCCTGTGGCAGACCTCCGGGCACGAAGGCTTCTACGCCGAGAACATGTTTGACACCATGGAGCTGGACGACGCCGAGTACCGGCTCAAGCCCATGAACTGTCCCTTCCACATCCTTATCTACAAGGATCAGCTCCGTTCCTACCGCGACCTGCCGGTCCGCCTCGGCGAACTCGGCACCGTCTACCGTTATGAGCGCTCGGGAGTCATGCACGGACTGATGCGCGTCCGCGGCTTTACCCAGGATGACGCGCACATCTTCTGCACGCCCGCCCAGATCGAGAGCGAGGTGGAAGGCTGCATCGACTTTGCTCTAAGCGTGCTGAAAACCTTCGGCTTCGACGAGTTCAAGGTTGAGCTGTCAGGTTGGGACCCGGAGGACCGCGCTCACTACGTCGGCTCGCCCGAGCAGTGGGAGATGGCGCAGAACTCGCTCAAGACCGTGCTCGAACGCAAGCAGATTCCTTACAAGTTCATCCCCGGCGAAGCCGCTTTCTACGGCCCCAAGATCGACGTAAAGCTGGTCGATGCCATCGGCCGCCTCTGGCAGCTTTCGACGGTGCAGTTTGACTTCAATCTGCCGCAGCGCTTTGAGCTTGAGTACGTGGGCGAAGACGGCCAGCGTCATCAGCCACTGATGGTGCACCGCGCCCTTTACGGCTCGGTCGAGCGCTTCTTCGGAGTCTTGATCGAGCATTACGCCGGAGCCTTCCCGGTCTGGCTCTCGCCCACTCAGGTCGCCATCGTTCCCATCGCCGAGCGCCATATCGATTACGCCAACAAAGTCGGCGACGCCCTCAAGGCCGCCGGTGCCCGCGTTCAAGTGGACGGACGCAATGAAAAGATGAATGCGAAAATTCGCGAGCACGCCTTGCAGAAGGTTCCGTTCATTCTCGTGGTCGGCGACAAAGAGTCCGAGATCGGCGAAGTCAACGTGCGCGTGCGCGGCCAGGAAAAAGGCGAGGGCAGCGTAAGCATCGAAGCTTTCACCAGCCGTATCCAGCGCCTCATCGAGTCGCGCAGCACCAAGCTGGAGTAAGCTCAAGCTCGACTAAACTTGGCGTTGAAAGCAACAGGCAGGCTCTCGGGCCTGCCTGTTGCTTTCAACGAACTATGAATTGCGGTATCCGAATACCTTTTTGCACACATTTAACTCGGGTGAATTTAGCTTTGTGGTTACTTTCGGACATTGACCTACTGACGAGCTGTTGCTATCTTTAGTTCGCTTGAGAGCAGTTCGCACTTGTGGGTTAAATACACATTCGTAAGAGGAAAGTGGAATGTGGCCCTCGCGCTACACGCTAGAGCGGAAGTCTGCCCGGTACTCGCTGGATGTTCGGGCGAAGTTGAAGAGGGATGAACACGAGATCAAGGTTCGGACGCTCGATGTCTCCGATGGTGGGGTGGGTTTGGTTTCCCCGGTGGAGATTCCGGAGGGGAGCTCATTTGTGGTGGAGTTCGAGTTCCCCATGGTTTCGGGAATCTTTCGATCTGAGATTCATGTATCTGAGATTCATGTGCAGAACCGAGCTGGGTTTCGCTATGGTTTTAGGTTTGTTGCCGTGGACGAAAGCAGCAGGGCTTTGTTGCGGAAATACCAGCGTTGCTGGAGTACTCTCGCAAAGGACGGTTCTGCGGCCAGATGAAGGGTCAGGTTCTCCCTGGATGAACCATTTAGTCATCTTCGTCATCCCAGTCGAAGAGCGCGGACACGGCCAGCGGTGACGCGATGTAATCAGCGCGCGGGGCGACCGGTTTTGCAGTGCACTGCTCATAGCTGGGCGGGATGGGCAGAGGTGACGGCGGGAACGTTATAGTTTCTGTACTCATTGAATTCGCCTCCGGTACTATCGTGCACGCCTTTCTTACTACAGCCAAGGTTATGCCGCGCCACAAAAACAAAGCTATTTCGTTTTGGTATTCGTGGAACAACAACCGTACCGCCCGGAATCTCCCGTCGAAAGCTGCCGCAAATCACTAAAGAATTTCCGATCCCCGGTCGTCAGGCTGCTTCTTCCCGTAACTGCGAGCGCTTCCGCTATGATGTTGCGGTGCTTCACGGCCTCGAACAGTACCTGCGCCACCATCGCCTCGTCGCTCCCGGCGAGCGCGTCGGCCTCGCCGTCAGCGGCGGCGCTGACTCGGTAGCTCTGCTGCGAGCATTTGCGGAACTTGCTCCCAGCCTCGGCGTCGTGCTCTTCGTCCTCCATCTCAACCACAAGCTTCGCGGGGCGGTCTCAGATGCCGACGCCAGCTTCGTTGGCGAGCTTGCTTCGCGGCTATCGCTGGAGGCCGCGATCGAGACCGAGGACGTTGCCTCGCTCGCCGCGCGGCTTCATCTCTCGCTGGAAGCCGCCGGGCGGCGCGCCCGCTACGCTTTTTTTCTGCGCGCCGCCACCGCTCATCGCCTCGACTGCGTTGCCACCGCCCACACCCGCGATGATCAGGCCGAAACCGTTCTGCTGCGCCTGTTGCGCGGAGCCGGAAGCAGTGGCCTTGCCGGAATCCACCGCTGCTTCGATCTCTCCCAACTGGCGCCGCAATCTCTGGCGTCGGAATCTCCTACCGCGGAATCCGAGCCGTCTCCATCGCTCCCGCCGGGATCTGACGCCGCCGCCGATGCCGTCCTACCGCAATCGCCGCGTCTGATCCGCCCCCTGCTCTCGATCACCCGTCAGCAGGTCGAGGAGTATCTGCGCTGCCTTGGCCAGCCGTTTCGCCACGACGCCTCCAACCTCGATCCGCGCTTTCTCCGCAACCGCGTGCGGAACGAGCTGCTGCCAGGGCTGGAGCGCGACTACAACCCGCGGCTGCGCCAGGCGCTCTGCGAAACCGCGGAAATCGCCGCCGCCGAAGATGCATTTCTCGACGATCTGGTCTCCTCCGTGCTTGGTGCAGACCTCTTGGGTGCAGAGGCGAACCTTGAGCGCGGCGTAGACTTGAAACTTTTTCATGCGCAGCCGCTTGCTCTGCAGAGGCGCATCTTGCGCCGTCTCTGCCGTCCGCACGGCCTCGCGCTGGATTTCGCCCAGCTCGAAGCCCTCCGCGAGTTCGCGCTCGCCGGCCACGCCGGGCGTCTCAATCTGCCGCGCGGATTCGCCGGTGAAGTCGTTCGCGGAAAACTTCTCCCCCCGCGTCTTTGCTTGCTCGCGCCCCAGCCGATGCCGCCTGCGGCTTATTGCCTCGAACTTACGGTTCCAGGTACGGTTGCGCTGGCGGGCTTCTGGAATGGCATGGACATGTACATTCGTGCGTCTCTGCTCGACCATGCATCGGCTGCCAGAGGGTATAATTGCGCGAGCTTTCTCAGCCCGGCACGGGCAGGCCGTAGTCTGACCGTTCGCAATCTATGTCCGGGTGATTGCTTTCATCCCTTGCATACCAGTGGCGAACGTAAGGTCAACCGCCTTCTACAGGAGCTATCGATTCCAGCGGCGCTGCGCAGACGTTGGCCTGTGGCTGTGAACGGCGGAAGCATCGTCTGGGTTCCAGGATTGCCCGTGGCCAGCCACGTCGCATGGACTCCAGGGGAGGGCGAGGCAGTCGTCCTCGAGTTGCACGACGGAGAGGGTACACTGGTTTATGGCTGAACCGACTGCGGCGAACTATCAGATTGTCATCTCCGAGACCCAACTGCGCCAGCGCATCGACGCGCTGGGCCGTCAGATATCAAAGGATTTTCAGGGCCGCGTGGTGTGTTGCGTCGGCATCCTGGAAGACGGTTTCGTCTTCGTCGCCGACCTGGTTCGCGCGATCACCGGGGATGTCATCTGCCAATTCGTCAAGCCCCACACCGGCGCCTACGACAGCAACCTCGCTACCACCGAGATTTTCTACGCCCCAGAGGCGGATGTGGAAGGGCAGCACGTCCTGCTCTGCCAGGGTATGCTCCACAGCGGGCAGACCACCGATTTTCTGCTGCGCAACTTTCAGGCCCGCGGCGCTGCCTCGGTCGCCGTCTGTGCCCTGCTCGACCGCCAGTCGGCCCGCCGCGTCCAGTTGGAGGTCAACTATTGCGGGTTTCTGGTCGGGCCGCAATGGCTCGCCGGTTTCGGCCTTGGTACGCCCAGCTTGAACCGCAATCTTCCCTTTATCTATGCCGCCCCGGAGATTCCGGGTAGTGTCCTAATTTGAATTGCTCAGCTTGCGATTGCGGCATTCAATGTGCTCCGTATCCATTCCGAGATGGTCTGATTCTTGGTCTTGGCTACAGCCTCGAACACTGCTCGCTCATCTGCCGTGATGCGGACGCGCAGCATAGTAGCCTTGGCGTTTCCTTCGGGCAACGGTGGCCGTCCCGCTTTACTCGGCTTCTTCTTCTGTGTTTTCTGTGCCAAGGGTTCTAAACTCCTGAACAATTGCCGCTCTTACCGCATCTAGAGCTGACGTGATCTTTCCGCCATGTAGCACCGTGACGTGCCGCTTCGGGTCCGCCGGATCGTCTGTCTCGTGCGACCAGGCGTAAACTCTCTCGGCGGTCGGATGGCCGTGCAGGTCGAATACCTCCACCATTCCATCCCAGATCGTTTGCCCGTTGAATACCTCTTTCACGGCTACGCTTTCACGGTACGTCGCCTCTACGCCGTGCAGTTTCCGAATTACCTCTTTCAGTTCTTCGGTTGGAGTCAAGCCGCAGCCTCCACCAAGTTCCCGACCGTCCAGAAGCCTTGCTCTACGCCAGCAGCCATCGCAGGAGTGCAGCGGAGCGTATTGTGACGCTTCACAAAGTTGTAATAGGCGAAGTGCAAACCGACCGCAGCCTCAAAGTTCTCGCGTTTCTTGCTAAAGGCAAGCGTTAAGCGAGTCAAGCGGCGCATGTGAAGGCGAGTCGTAGCGTTCAGCCGTTCAACGTAGCTGGTAGAGATGAGGTCAACATTCGGGCGACCAGAAACGATTTTCTTCTCGGCGGATACGAACTCGGCGGCGCTATAGCGGCGATTGTCTGCGGCATCTCCACCGCCATAGGTTTTAACGATCTGGCCGTAATCAGCATTGCCGCCAAAGCTCTTTTCGATGGCTTGCACATAGGCGCCAAGCGCATCCGTGGAGATTTGAACCCGATTCCTCATGCGGCCCGCAACGTCTGCACAGAACGCGTCTGCGGTGGCCTTGTCACGGTTGCCAACCTTGAACGAAGGGACTAGCTTGGTTTCCGCGTCGATGGCGCAGAACGTCCAAACGCTGCCCACTGCGGTTTCGTTCGGGCGGACGTTGCGCTCTTTCTTGCCAACAAAGCCCCAAATCTCATCCATCTCCAAGCGAGTGCAAGATAGATCGCGCATCTTGTCGTCCATCAGCCGCGTGCATCCCTGCCCAACCTTCACACCCAGCCGCATAATGGTATCGCGGTGAACGCCCGTCATACGCTCGATAGACCGGATGCTGGAACCCTCAGTTAGTGCGCCGATGATTGCGATTTGCTTGTCGGTATTGAGTACGTTCGCCATGTGTATTACTGTACCCCAATAATCATTATGCGTCAAGTGTTTTTGGGGTACAATATACAAATTATGCTGAAATATTTTCTGGCCTTCGTTTTCTTCTTGGGGATGGCAATCTTCGTAGCCCGTCAAGATGAACGCTCCGCCCAGGAGAGCGCACAGAAAGCCAAAAATCTTGCAAGCGCGGCTATCTCCGCTAAATCGGACACCGAACATCCCCAAAAGAACATAGATGATACCGAACGGAACAGCCCAGGTTGGCGTAGCTTCTTCCGATGGCCAAACGGGACGACAGCATGGGCCATCGTTTTGACCCTTTTGGCCGTTGCCGAACAAGCGAAGGAGACGGCCAAAGCTGCCAAAGCTGCCGAAAAATCCGCTAAGGCTACGGAGGACAGCATCCCTCACCAAGCGAAGGCCGCTGACGCCGCTTTGGTGAACGCTCAAGCGCTCATTAACGCTGAACGCGCTTTGATTGACATCGAACTTATGGAAGAAGACATTACAAAGAGTTACACCCTCTATTGGATGCGTGCGATCAACTACGGTAAAACTCCTGCCATTATCACTGAAGCAGCCTTGGGGCGTGGTTACTGGGCCGCGATAGGCGATATTCCGTTGAACGGGTCTATCGGAACAACACCCGCGCCCGATGTGCGAGCCCCATTGTGTAGCATCGTTCCGCCAGACCAGAAACTTGTTGATATTGCCAAGTTTGACATCTCCCAATTTGATGCCGGAGCGGACGGTAGAATCGTTACCTACCACGGGCATATCTCCTACAGAGACATTTTCGGGCAAGACTACAGGACGGAGGTTGTATACCTCCTTCGCGGAGCGCCCCTCTCGACAAGCAGTGACTGGCAATACTCTGATCTGGTTTGTTTGTCCGAATACACTCGCTACTTGACCACAAAGAAGATAGGCGAGCAGAATCCAAATTAGGACACTACCAGATTCCGCGCTAATGGCGTTTTCGCCTCCGAATCTATATACTGTTTGCTTAATAGGAGTCCCCGCTGTTGTACTTCCGCTCACCGTGCTCACCTCGTTATCTGCATGGCGTTGTTTTCGGTGCGGGTCGCTTCCCATACGGGAATTTCAAAAAACGGTTAAAATCTAATGTGGTGGAAAAACCTGGTTCCGGCAACCCGGACGGGCATCTAATCCATCAAGTGGTCTTGGCTAAGATTCGTTTCCGTTTTACATAGAGGAGTTTTTAGGTGAATTCGACGGTCAAACAGGTCGTGTTCTGGCTCGTGATTCTGCTTTCTGGCGTATTGCTCTGGTCGGTCGTGAAGAACAATAGCACCGGAGTCAAAGAGCGTGAAGTCAACTTTTCGCAGTTCTTGCAGGATGTGGATCAGGGCAAAATCAAGGACGTAACCGTCTACGGTCCCGAGGTCCGCGGCGACTACCGCGATGAGAAGGCGGGCTTCCACACCACCGTGCCGCCCAATTACACCGACATGTACAAGAGCCTGCGCGATAAGGGCGTGAACATCACCGTCAAGGATGTCAGCGGCGGCGGTTGGCCCAGTTGGCTCCTTCAGATGCTCCCGCTCGTCGTCATTCTCGGCCTGTGGTTCTTCATGATTCGCCAGATGCAATCGGGCGGCAACAAGGCCATGTCGTTTGGCAAGAGCCGCGCCCGCCTGCTCTCCATGCAGCAGAAGAAGGTGACCTTCAAAGATGTCGCCGGCGTCGATGAGGCCAAGGAAGAACTCCACGAGATCATCGAATTCCTCCGCGAAGCGCAAAAATTCCAGAAGCTCGGCGGACGCATCCCCAAGGGCGTGCTGCTCGTCGGACCTCCCGGAACCGGCAAAACCCTGCTCGCCCGCGCCGTCGCCGGCGAGGCAAATGTTCCGTTCTTCTCAATTTCCGGCTCTGATTTCGTCGAGATGTTCGTCGGCGTCGGCGCCAGCCGCGTCCGCGACCTCTTCGAGCAGGGTAAGAAGAATGCTCCCTGCATCATCTTCATCGATGAAATCGATGCCGTCGGCCGCCATCGCGGCGCTGGACTCGGCGGTGGACACGACGAGCGCGAGCAGACCCTCAACCAGTTGCTGGTCGAGATGGACGGCTTTGAGTCCAACGAGGGTGTCATCCTGATCGCCGCCACCAACCGTCCCGACGTGCTCGATCCCGCGCTGCTACGCCCCGGCCGCTTTGACCGCCGCGTGGTGGTCGCCCGGCCTGACGTGCGTGGACGCGAGGAGATCCTCCGCGTACACACCCGCAAGATTCCCATCAACGATGATGTCGATTTGTCGATCCTCGCCCGCGGCACACCGGGCTTCAGCGGCGCCGACTTGGCCAACATGGTCAATGAAGCCGCACTGCTGGCCGCCCGTCAGAATCGCAAGACGGTGCTGATGTACGACTTCGAACTCGCCAAGGACAAGGTGCTCATGGGCGCCGAACGCAAGTCCATGATCCTGACCGACGAGGAGAAGAAGAACACCGCCTATCACGAGGGTGGACACGCACTGGTGGCCGCCAAAGTTCCGCACGCCGACCCGCTGCACAAGGTCACCATCATCCCGCGCGGCATGGCCCTGGGCGTCACCATGCAGTTGCCCATCGACGACAAGCACACCTACGACCGTAACTATCTTGAGAGCCAGTTGGCGATCATGATGGGTGGTCGCGTCGCCGAGGAGATCTTCCTCAAGACGATGACCACCGGCGCCGGAAACGACATCGAGCGCGCCACGGAAATCGCGCGCAAGATGGTCTGCGAATGGGGTATGAGCCAGCTTGGTCCGCTCACCTTCGGCAAGAAGGAGGAGCAGATCTTCCTTGGCCGTGAACTGTCGCAGCACCGCGACTACTCCGAGGAGACCGCCCGCGAGATCGATGCCGAGGTTCGCCGCTTCATCGATGCCGCCTACAAAACGGCTTTCGAGGTTCTCGACGGCAATCGCGACGTGCTTGAACACATCGCGCTGGCACTGCTGGAACGCGAGGTTCTCGACGCCGCTGAGTTGCAGATGATCATCCAGGGCAAGGTGCTTCCGGCCCGCGTGCCGCCGCCTCCGGCCGATGACTCGGGCAGCGTCCAGCAGGTGCTTCGTCCCGATCCTGCACGCCAGCCCGGCCTCAACCCCGGCGAGCGCCCCAGCCCGGCATAACTGTTCCACGTTTCAACAGAAAGGGTGGCCACAACGGCCACCCTTTTGTGTTGTCTGCCGAAGTATTGTCCGAACCGCTTGGTTGGGAAGGCCAGTTTTCGGATAGCCCTTGATCCGCTCGCAACTACAACCGAAAGAGACTCTTGCGTGACTCGGCTCAAGGGTGGATGGGAAGGTGACGTGGACATCGTGGACTGCTAAGCTGGAACGCAAAAGGGGGAGGACTCAACGATGCATCCGACGGAAACTAGTTATACGGTGCGGCTGCGCTTTGGCTCGGATGCGAACCTGCGGCGGCGGTTCATGGTGACCGATGAGGATGTGCCCTCAAACGTGCGGTATGGGCTGCTGCTGGAACGGCTGGACAAGCTGGCAGAAGAGACGGCGCTGCGCTACGTACGGCGCTACTATCCGGAGGCTCGGGTAGTAACGGCGGCGATGGATTCGCTACTGGTGCGCTCCCTGGCTGATATTAACCGCGACATGGTGCTGCGGGCGCGCATCAACTTGATTGGACGCTCGTCCATGGAAGTGGGCATGCAAATTGAGCAGCCGGGCGAGCCGCTACTACACATCGGGTCATCGTACTTCACCATGGTGGCGCGGGTGCGCGAAGACGGCGAGGAGAAAAGCGTCCAACTGCCGCCGCTGGAGTACAAGACCAAGACGGAAGAGGTGCGCAGGGATCGCGCAGTGGCGCGCAGGGACGCATACCGTGCCGCGACAAACCTTGCGGCCGAGCCGCCCTCGCGCGAGGAATGGGAGATGCTTCGGCGGCTGCATGAGGCACAGGAACAGGCTGGCCTCAAGGTTTTGCTGGCGGGCAAACAGGTGACCGAAGGCTGGGAGCGAACTTACCCTGAGTACGAGAACGTACCGCAAACCATCTTTGGCGGATGGGTGGCGCATCGCGCCTATACCTATGCGCACATTTGCGCGGAGAGGCTGGCGACCCATCGCATGTTGCTGGCGTCGGTGGACCGCATCAACTTCTATCACCCCGTGCGGATGGGCGATAAGCTGCATTTCGTAAGCCGCTTGACCTACACGGGAAACACTTCGGTTTCCGTTGAGACCGAAATTACACGAATCAGCCGCGACCGCAAAGAGACGGAGCTGAGCAACGTTTGCACGTTTACCTTCGTCCACTTGGGAACGGAGATGGAACGGCTGCCGGTGCCGCAGGTGTATCCGACGACCTATGCGGAGGACGCGCGCTACCTGGTGGGATATCGCAGGCGCCAGACACACCTGGAATGCAAAGAGCGGATGGCAAAGAGACAGTAGCAAATCTCTTCGACGAATTGCGACGGCGCGTGCCCGCAGGCAAGTAACGTCCAATCGCAAGTCGCTGCGGCAATTTCCAATAAAATCCCTATTTGAGTTGGGTGGGCGGGATAGTTTCCATATAGTCGGCGATCCAGAAGCTGACCCACTTCCGCCCAGCCTGTTGGTTGAATGAGCGATTCGCTCTATTCCCTCTGCTTGTTGAAGATGACGCGGATGCCGTCGCGCCAGCGTTCATCGAGGCCGAGCAGCTTCCACTCCAGCTCGGGGGCGAAGTAGCGCAGCATGGTTGCGGTGGAGGGATGCACGTGCAGCGCGGGGGCGGCGAGGATGAGGATGGGGTCGCGCTCGGAGAGAATGCGTCCCGAAAAATATCCGTAGCGCGCGAAGTCTCCGCGCCGATGATGCTGGCGAACGCGCGCCCAGTAATCCAGCCCCTGCACGGGAAGGTGAAAATCCTCGGCGGCTTTCAACTCGATGACGGCGAGGCGGCCATCGCGGGTGATTCCGAGCAGATCGATAACGGCGCGGTCGGAGGCGGCAAAGGCGGGCACCTGCGGGTAGAAGAGGGTGGGGTCCAAGCGCGCATCCAGCAGAGTGATGTCGCGCTCGACCACCGATTGCAGCCAACGCTCAGGCTGGAGGCGGTAGAAGGCGTGGTTGTGATCGCGGCCTGTGCGCTTGAGCATGAGGCGCTCGATCAACTTGCGCAACAGCGGCTCGGTATCTTCGTTCAACTCGTATTCGGCGGGCGGGGCACCGAAGACAATGCGCTCACTGATGCGGAAGTGACGGTCGGGTTCGAGCGTGGCGCTGGCAAATTCGAGGCCATGAAAGCGGAAGCTGACCGCCGAGGCGCTCTGTGCGACGATCTCGGTCTGAGGGCAGAGGGAGCGCATCTGCTCGACGGATTTGGCGAAGCGCTCGAGGGTTTGTTCGCGGTTGAAGCATTGCACCAGGCGCGTACTCAGATTAAGCTCGGTCGCCAGATCGAGTTCCTCAGCTTGCCCGGTGTGTTCGTCAAGAGAGAACAGACGCCACTGCGCGGCTTCGCGATTCAGGTGAGAGAGGCGCAGTTGCGCGGTGCGGGCGCGGCCTTCCGGAACGAAGAGCGCGAGCGCTCCGGTGTGCGACTTGGCAGCGAGATGCTGGCGGCAGTAGTCGAGCCAGAGGACAGCGACGGCCACCGCGTTATCGATGGTGGACTGGGCTTCGCCTTCGCCGCAGCCGACCAGGGCGATGCGCTCCTGGCCTCGCCGCAACAGGCCGCGCGTGCAGACGGCTCCGAAGGAATGCTCGAGATCTGCCGAGGTGGTGAGGCGGTCGAGCGTCCAACCGGGAAAGAGCTGCGCCACGGTGCGCTCCAGAGTGCGCCGATAGGCGGCGCGCATGGCTTTGAGCGCGGAAGGGGATTGGCGCTCGGCCTTGGAGCAGATCTCCATGCGCGAGGGCTTGGCCTGGCCGAAGCGAAGCACCGAGAGCTTTAGAATTCCGTTCTTGATCTCGGCGCTGGTGGCGCGACGGACGATGTTGCTCTCCTCCGACCATATCTGCAGCAGGCAGCGGTCGCGCTCGGGCGCGGCCGAGTAATGCGCGGCGGAAAAGTCGAAGAGCATCCTGCCGTCTTCCACCACCACGGCGGCGGGGTTTTCGCTGATGTAGCCGGAGACGAGAGCCGCAATCTCCTCGGGGGTCTGCGCGGCGCTCACGGGCTAGTCCCGCTTTCCCGGCTTCGGCGAGATGCTATCGAATTCGACATCGGCGGGGGCGGCGAAGCGATCGCTCTGCCGTCCCCAGCGGCGGAAGCCTGGGGCAGCAAAGTGCACCCGCAGAGTGTAGAGGCCCTTGCGGGGAATGCGGGCCTCGCCCCGGTAATGAATGAGCCAGGAATACGAGGTCAGCGACAACTCGCCGGGACCATAGGAATTGCCATCGGCATCGATGAGACTGGCCTGCGTCTTGAGGCCGGGAATGAAGCGTCCGGTGCGTGAATCGCGGGCCAGCAGCGCCAGCCGCACGTCGTCCTTGCCGGTCAGACCCTTGAAGTGGAGTTTGGAGCCGCCGAGAGAAATGGCTGGCCCGGGGAAGTCGAGCGCATAAGCGACAAAGTAATCGTCATGAGGCTTCTCGGCTCCGGCGATGGATTGCCGCCAGAGGGCGGTGATGGCCGAGGTGAAAGCGGCGTTGCAGGGCTTGAGCAGTTCAGCCTCATGGGCAGAGGCGGCGGCGGTTGCCAGGGGAAGTTCCGGCACGGCATCCTGCACGCTCGGTTGCGCAGTCGGCTGGGCAGTCGGCAGCGCAATCGGCACAGCAGGAAATTCGGCAATGGTGGTGTGCTCGGAGTGCTCGCCGAAGGAGACGAGATGGTGCGGCAGGGCTCCGTCGATGGCCACCCGCAGGGTGTAGCGGCTATCGGCCACGATGGGAACGTTGCCGCCGTATGCGTTGATCAGCGGATACCAGCCGAAATCGGCGGGCGCGGATTGCTCATTGCCGTTGGCATCGATGAGCGTGGCGCGGAGGTTGAGGCCGGGAATCAGCCTACCGTCTGCGAGGTCGGCCACGAAGATGCGAAGATGCACGTTGGCGGCGGGAGCGTCGTGCCATGCCAGCTTGCCGCCACCGGCTTTGTCCCACCAGCCTTCGGCGGCGGTAATGGTGAAGGCGACGCGCATGGCTCCGGCATGGGTATCGCCTCGGAGCAGGCCGGAGTTGGCCATGACCCAGTCGAGGACCGCGGTATCGGCGTCTCCTTGCTGGTCGGCCAATCGAAGCTGTGGATCGCCTAAGTTGGGCAAAGAGGCAGCACTCTGCGCCAAGAGAAGCGGAGCGGAGAGAGCAAGACAGAGTGCGATGAAGACGGCGGGAAGGCGGCGATCACGCCCAAGCGATCTGAAACTTTGCAACAAACCATCCTCCGGTGCTTGGGAATCCGAACGCGGCTGCGGCACATGATGTCGCGGCTGTTTGTGATGCCGTGGCGGGCCGAACGCGGCTGCCACACACTCTACACGCAATTCGGTATTCGGTTTGGTGAGACGGTGCATTTACTCCTCCGACGGCTCTAACGGGGCCAGCCTCCGCACCAAGGGGCCGTCTTCGGGCAGTGCCCGCAGCAGTTGCAGCGCGCTCTGGTGCAGAAGCGGATGCTCGAGGTCGGGCGCGATCTGGGCCAGGGGCTGCAAGACAAAGCGGCGCAGATGCATGGCCGGGTGCGGAATCGTAAGCGACGAAGTGTGAATCACGCGGCTGCCATACAACACGATATCAAGATCGATCAGGCGAGGCCCCTTGGAAACCGAGACAGCCGAGATGCGTTCGCGGCCGAGGGCTCGCTCGATGAGAAGAAGACGCTGGAGCAAGCGTCGCGGAGCATTGTCGAAATGGGAGTGAGAATGAACGTCGTCGGAGTCAACGAGCAGCGCGGGGTCCATGCGCAGGGCGATCACCGCATTGACGAACCAGGGTTGCGCGGTGAACTCGACGGGCTCGCTCTCAAAGGCATCCGAGAGCGCGACGACCGGCGCAAATTCGCGAATCGAGGCAATGGCCCGTCGTAGATTGCCGAGCCGGTCGCCGAGGTTGGAACCCAGTGATAGGAAGACTTGCTCCATGTACTTCCGTGTATTCCGTAAAAAATGTGCTGCGCTCAATTATGGCGGAAAGCCCGGAAACAAAGGGCGGGAACGCCACAATAGATAGTATGGATATGGCGATGGATTCGGCAATACACAATCGGTTGGGTCGAGCAGAAGGCCTGAAGGTGCATGAATACAGCACGAAAACGACAGGTCTGTGGAAAAACCCGCATAACATCAGGCGAAAGTGCTTGTCGCCCGCAAAATCACTGAGTTAAGATGTGCGGGATTGAAGCGCGTGTCGCGTTTCATCTTCAAGGAGGAATACCCAACATGGCTGCAGGCTTGACCAAGACTGCTCTCGTCCGTCTTCTGGCGGAAAAGCTGGAAACCAGCAACAAGGCCGCCGGACTGTTTTTGACCACGCTGGCTGAAATCGCCGTGAAGGAAACCAAGAAGAACGACGTATTTGTTCTTCCCGGCCTGGGCCGTCTGAAGAAGTCGGCTCGCAAGGCGCGCATTGGCCGCAACCCGCAGACCGGGGATCCGATCAAGATCCCGGCCAAGACCGTGGTGAAGTTCTATGTCGGCAAGGCGGTCAAGGACGCGATCGCTCCGCCGAAAAAAGCGAAGTAGTTTCGGTTTGTTGCTACGGCCGGCCCATCCTTGGGCCGGCTTTTTCATTGGGTGGCGGAACCTAGAGAATGACGATGGTGATGCCGCGATTGGCGCGCCCGAGGTCGCGGTCTTCCTTGATCGCTTTGTAACGCTTCACCAACTCCCAACTAGCCTCGTTGGAGAGGCGAAAGTCTTCGCCGGGGATGAAGCCGGCGATGAGGCCGTTGCGCTTGAAGCGGTCGAGCGCCTTCCAGACCTCTTCGCGCAGCCGTCCGCCGACCCCGCTGGAGCCGTATCCGTGAATCAATTTCAGCAGCGGCACGCCTTCGGTGCGGGCCGCGACCAGGGCGCGATCCAGGCGCAGAAGCCCGACGTTCACCGTGGGGCGGCCTTCCTCGATATTGATCGTCTTGCACGGCATCGCTTCATCCTAACCGCTTGGGCGGGGCATTGGCTTAGCAAAAGGACCAAATCTTCTGAAGTCAATCTCGCCGTTTTGGGTCAAACGGCGAGTCCATCCGAGCGGTTCACTGCTCTTGTAAACTGTTGACTGACGGCGAGTTTCATTCCGGGAGCAAATCGAGAATCTCTCGCTATGAAAGCACTTGACAGCAACTCACTCATATTTCATGATTCGTATGCAGTAATGATTGCATCGAAGTTTGTATGGGGCGGTCCGTCAAAGGGCTCACACACACAAACAGGTAGGAGGATCACGACCATGACGTTGCTAACCCGTTGGGAACCTATGCGCGAGCTTGCGACCTTGCAGGAGCGCATGAATCGGCTCTTCACCGATCAGTTCAGCCCGGTCACCAGCCAGGAATCGCTGGCGGCGGGCTCGTTTGTCCCGCCCGTCGATGTCTACGAGGACGAGCAGGCAATCCGGCTGAAGATGGAAGTGCCGGGAATCGACGAAAAGGACATAGACATTCGCCTTGAAAATAACCTGCTGACCGTGCACGGCGAGCGCAAGCTGGAGAGCGAGACCAAGGAAGAAAACTACCACCGCATCGAGCGGAGTTACGGCAGCTTCACCCGCAGCTTCACGCTGCCGCCTACGGTGAATCCGGAGGACGTGAAAGCGGCTTATGCCAAAGGCGTGCTGTCGATCACGCTGGCCAAGCGCGCCGAGGCCCGCCCGAAGCAGATCAAGGTGGAAATCAAACCTGAGCTTGCCGAAAAGGCCGAAAAGAAGACGGCTGAGTAATTGAGGCAGTCCTGGATGCGACGGGTGGAAGCGCAACCGCAAGCATCCAAATTGGGGAGCATTTGGAGAGATTCATGAAGTCCTCCAGCTCCCCTTCTCAATTTCCGGACTAGAATCTATCCGCGATCTGGCGACGGGATGATGCAGTTGCAGGATCACAAAGCGGCGGCGCGAGGAGCATTCATATGGCAATCCGTTGGGATCGGTTGACCGTCAAGGCGCAAGAGGCGATGCAGCGCGCCAGTGAATTAGCGGGCGAAAACGGTAATCCCGAAGTGGTTCCGCTACATCTGTTGGCGGCGTTGCTGGAGGACCGGGAGGGCATTGTGGTGCCGTTGCTGACCCGCGCCGGGGTCCAGGCCCAGGCGGTGCAGGCGCAGGCGGGACGCGAGATTGCCGCGCTGCCGAAGCTGGCCAACGCGGCGGCGCAACCGTCGCTGTCGGACGGGATGTCGGAGCTGCTGGATCTGGCGTTCAAGGCGGCGACGAATTTCAAGGACGAATATGTTTCCACAGAACATCTGCTGCTGGGGCTGATGGGGATGAAGCGCGACGCGGCGCAGCAGTTGCTGAGCGGCTTTGGCGTCTCCCATGACACTCTGCTGAAGGCTCTGGCGGCGGTGCGCGGAAATCAGACGGTGACCGACCAGAACCCCGAGTCAAAGTACCAGGCGCTGGAGCGCTATGCGCGCGATTTGACTGAGCTGGCGCGGCGGGGCAAGCTCGATCCGGTGATTGGGCGCGACGAGGAGATCCGGCGCACGATTCAGGTTCTATCCCGGCGCACCAAGAACAATCCGGTGCTGATCGGCGAGCCCGGAGTGGGCAAGACGGCGATCGTCGAAGGGCTGGCGCAGCGCATCATTCTGGGAGACGTTCCCGAGCAACTGAAGAACAAACGGGTGGTCTCGCTCGATCTGGCTGCGATGGTTGCCGGCGCGAAGTATCGTGGAGAATTTGAGGACCGGTTGAAGGCCGTGCTCAAGGACATCGAGGAGAGCGCGGGAACGATCATTTTGTTTATCGACGAACTGCATACGCTGGTGGGGGCCGGAGCGGCCGAAGGCGCCATGGACGCCAGCAACATGCTGAAGCCGGCGTTGGCTCGCGGCGATCTGCGCGCCATCGGCGCCACTACGTTGAATGAGTACCGCAAGTACATCGAAAAAGATGCCGCCTTCGAGCGCCGCTTTCAGATTGTGTACGTGGGCGAGCCCTCGGTGGAGGACACGATTGCCATTTTGCGCGGACTCAAGGAGAAGTACGAGGTTCATCACGGCGTGCGCATCAAGGATTCGGCGATTGTTTCCGCGGCGGTGCTCTCGCATCGCTACATCAGCGACCGCTTTCTGCCCGACAAGGCGATTGACCTGATCGATGAGGCGGCGGCCTCGCTGCGGATTCAGATTGACTCGATGCCGACCGAGATCGACCAACTGCAGCGCCGCGCCACCAACCTGGAGATCGAGCGCCAGGCGTTGAAGAAAGAGAGCGATGCGAACTCGAAGGAACGCCTCGCCATCGTGGAGCGGGAGCTGGCCGAAATTAACGAGCAGGCCAATGCACTGAAGGCACGCTGGCGCGCCGAGAAGGACAGCATTGCCGAGGCAAGAAAGCTCAAGGAATCCATCGAGCAGCTCAAGCTGAAACAGCAGGAAGCGGCGCGGCGCGGCGAATACGAGCGCGCCTCTCGGCTGCAATACGACGAACTTCCCAAGGCGGAAAACCTATTGGCGGAGCTGACGGCGAAGGCGGAAAAGAATCCGTCGCGCATGTTGAAGGAAGAGGTGGACGAGGAAGACGTGGCCCGCATCGTCAGCCGCTGGACCGGGATTCCGGTGTCGAAGATGCTGGAGGGCGAGGTCAAAAAGCTGGTGCAGATGGAGTCGCGGCTGCGGCTGCGGGTGATTGGCCAGGACGAGGCGCTGGAGAAGGTCGCCAACGCGATCCGGCGCTCCCGCGCAGGGCTGAGCGATCCCCGGCGTCCGATCGGTTCGTTCATCTTCCTTGGCCCCACCGGGGTGGGCAAGACGGAGCTGGCCAGGGCGCTGGCCGAGTTCCTCTTTGACGACGAGCGCGCCATGGTTCGTATCGACATGAGTGAATATATGGAAAAGCACTCGGTGTCGCGGCTGATCGGCGCGCCTCCGGGCTATGTGGGATATGAGGAGGGCGGCCAACTTACGGAAGCCGTGCGCCGGCGTCCCTACTCGGTGCTGCTGTTTGACGAGATCGAGAAGGCGAACCCGGATGTATTCAACGTGCTGCTGCAGATCATGGACGATGGGCGGCTGACCGACGGCAAGGGGCGGGTGGTGGATTTCAAAAACGCGATCCTCATCATGACCTCGAACATCGGATCGCTGTCGCTGGCCGGAGACCTGAGTTCGTCCGAGCGCTTCGCGCGTGCCAGCGAGCAGGTGATGACCGCGTTGCGCGGACACTTCAAGCCGGAGTTCCTCAACCGCGTGGACGACATTGTGGTCTTCCGTCCCTTGGGAACCGAGGAGCTTACCAAGATCGTGGAGTTGCGCTTGCAGGATCTGCGAAAGCTGCTGGCGGAGCGCAAGATTACGCTGGAACTCACCGATGCCGCCAAGCACACGCTGTTTACCAGCGGGTACGACCCGGCCTACGGCGCGCGTCCTTTGAAGCGGGCCATTCAACGCTCGATCCAAGATCCGCTGGCGATGAAGATTCTCGATGGTGAGGTGCTGCACGGCGATCACGTTGTGGCCGATTCCAAGGACGGCAAGCTGACCTTCGAAGTCCACCACACGGAAGCGGATGCGGCGCTGCAACCGGAAACTGCAACGCTTGCGTAAGCAGCGACGCTGAAATGCGGGCATGGCAAAGGCCGCGAGCAGAAGTGCTGCGCGGCCTGTTCTCCCACAGTCGCCATGGGGCGCAATCACATACAATCAAACTTCCATGTCTTTTTCCTTCCAGGTTGAAGCCACTTGCGGCGCGGCCCGTGCGGGCCGCTTCATCACTCCTCACGGCGAGGTCCGAACCCCCGTCTTCATGCCGGTCGGCACCGTCGCCTCGGTCAAGGGCGTGCCGCAGGACGTGCTCGAAGAACTCGACGTTCAGATTCTGCTCAACAACACCTACCATCTCTATCTCCGCCCCGGCGTGGAAACCGTCCGCCAGCTTGGCGGGGTGCAGAAGTTCATGGCTTGGCACAAACCCATCCTCACCGACTCGGGCGGCTTCCAGGTCTTCAGCCTCAGCGATCTCCGCAAGCTCACCGAGGACGGCGTGCAGTTCCGCTCCCACCTCGATGGCTCGCTGCACTTCTTCTCGCCGGAGACCTCCCTGGCCGCCGAGATCGGCCTCGGCGCCGACATCGTCATGGCCTTTGACGAGTGCACCGAGTTTCCGGCCACCTACGAGAACGCCCGCAAGTCCATGGAGATGACCGCTCGCTGGGCCCGTCGCAGCAAGGATTACTTCGAGGCTCACAAGCACGAGGTTCCCTGGTTCGAGGAGAAGACCTGCCACTTCGGCGTTGAGCAGAGCCAGGCGCTCTTCGGCATCGTGCAGGGCGGCATGTACCCCGAGCTGCGCCGCGAATCCGCCGAGCGCACCGTCGAGATCGGCTTTCCCGGTCACGCCATCGGCGGCCTCTCGGTCGGCGAGCCCCGCGATAAAACCTGGGAGATGGTGAGCGAAACCATTCCCCTGCTCCCCGCCGACAAGCCGCGCTATGTCATGGGCGTCGGAACCCCGCAAGAGATCGTCGAGTATGTGCGCCTCGGCGTGGACATGATGGACTGCGTCATGCCCACCCGCGCCGCCCGCCACGGCCTGCTTTTCACCAGCGAAGGTAAATTGAATATTAAAAATGCGCGCTACGCCCGCGACGAAAGTCCCATCGATCCCAACTGCCGCTGCAAGGTCTGCGACCGCTACTCACGCGCCTATCTCCGCCATCTGTACTCCTCGCAGGAGGTGCTCGCCCAGGTACTCAATACCGTGCATAATCTCGCTCATTACCTTGACATCATGCGGCGGGTCCGAGAGACTATAATCTCAGGGGAGTTTGCAAGTACCCGTTCGGCGGTTTAGGGCCGGGTCTTTGCCTTGCCGTTCGCCAAGTTTGTACCGCTTCGCGAGCGTCACCGCATTTCAATGTGCTGGAACCTTGAATATGCGGTAATCTGAACTCCCAGATACCAGAAGCCACCAGAAGCTACCATGAAGGTGCTTGGCGCCAAGGGTGGGTTTCTCGTTGTACCCAAGGGTGTGTCCAGGGTAGAGCGGCCCGCTGTTCGGTTCAGGTAAACACAAATTCTACGCCGCGGTCTGCCGATTTTGCGGGCACCGGTTAAGCGGCGGGAGCCCTAAGAATGATCGCTCAATTCGCATTCCTCGTTTTTCAGCAGTCCGGCGCGGGAATGACTTCTCTCCTGATGATGGCGGCGATCTTTGCCATCTTCTATTTCCTCCTCATCATGCCGCAGCAGAAGCGGCAGAAAAAGTGGCAGAACATGCTCGCCGAACTCAAGTCCGGCGACCGTGTCACCACCACCGGAGGAATCATCGGCATCATTCTGTCCATCAAGCAGGGCGAGGGCGCCGACACCGGCAGCATTATTCTCCGTGTCGCCCCAGACAACCTGAAAATTGAAGTTGCTCGCAACGCTATCGCATCGGTCACCATCGACGATGGCGCACAGAAATCTTAGGCGGTCGCTGTTTCCATGAAGAAGAACCTGCTCTGGAGAGTTGTTCTCATCCTTGCTACCTTGGTCGTATTTGTCTGGGGAATTTTCCTCGGAACCGATCCCGAGAAAAGCATTCAATCCATCAAGGAACACGGCCTCATGGCTGGCGTTCAGCAGAACATCCACCTCGGCCTTGACCTGCGCGGCGGGACCCACCTGATTCTTCAGGTTCAGGTCAACGACGCCGTCAACGCCGAAACCGATCAGACCATCGAGCGGCTCAAGGATGCGCTGAAGAAAAAGAACCTCGCCTTCGGTGACATCATCAAGATCGATCCCGTCGCGGCGCCGCAGACCATCACCCTGCGCGGCGTCGACGTCGCCTCCGCCGGCGATCTTCGCTCGGTGATCGCCGACCAGTTCGGCGAGTACGATCTGCTCTCCGGGGCCGAAAATTCCTGGACCGTCAGTCTCAAGGCGCCGGTGCTGGATACGCTCAAGAAGCGCGCCGTCGAGCAGGCCATCGAAACCATCCGCAACCGTATCGACCAACTCGGCGTCTCCGAGCCGGTGATTCAGGAGCACGGCCTCGGCGATTACCAGATCCTCGTCCAGCTTCCCGGCGTCGATGATCCCGCCCGCGTCAAGGAAGTCATGCAGTCCACCGCCATGCTGGAAATCCGCCAGGGCCTGGACAACGGTCGCGCCTACGGCAGTGAGCAGGAGGCGCTCGCCGCTCACGGGGGCATTCTTCCCCCCGACGCGGTCATTATCAAGGGCAAGAGCGTCGGCAGCGCTCCTGGCAACGAGGGTCGCGATGTCTACTATCTGATCAGCCGCGTCTCGGCCGTCAGCGGACGCGATCTGCGCTCGGCCGAAGCCGGAAACGAAGAGAGTGGCCGTCCCGACGTCATCTTTACCCTGACCCGCGACGGCGGCGACCGCTTCTACAGCTTCACCTCCGCCCACGTCGGCGAGCCCCTGGCCATCGTCCTCGACGGCAAGGTGCAAGAGATTGCCAACATCAAGGAAGCCATTCGCGACACCGGACGAATCTCGGGCTCCTTCAGCGCGCAGCAGACCAAGGATCTCGCCATGGTCCTGCGCTCCGGTGCTCTGCCGGCTTCGATCAAGTACCTCGAAGAGCGTACCGTCGGTCCTTCGCTAGGTGCCGATTCGATTCATCAGGGCGTGCGCGCCGCCATGGTTGGCATGATCGCCGTTCTGGCCTTCATGCTGGTCTACTACCGCTTTGCCGGTATCAACGCCGATCTCGCGCTGATCCTGAACCTGGTGATTCTGCTCGGATTCCTTGGCTTCTCCGGCGCCACCCTTACCTTGCCCGGCATCGCCGGCCTCATTCTCACCGTCGGTATGGGCGTCGATTCCAACGTGCTCATCTTCGAGCGTATTCGCGAAGAGCTGCGCGCCGGTAAGGCCGCGGCTTCGGCCGTCGAGCAGGGCTTCGGTCACGCCTGGGTGACGATCGTCGATACCCACGTCACCACCATTGTTTCGGCCGCCATCCTGTTCCTGTTCGGAACCGGTCCGGTCAAAGGCTTCGCCGTCACCCTGACCTTTGGTCTGCTGGCGAACCTGTTCACCGCCGTCTTCGTTTCGCGCACCATCTTTGAGAGCATTCTCAACCGTCATCAACACGGCGAGGCGCTCTCGATCTAAGTATTCTCGAATTAAGTCCGGCGGCGGCTCTCCCGCGCTATCTGAGAGTCGCCGCAACAAGTTTTCGGATGTAAGTCGGGTGGCCCATTCAAGCCCTCTGTTGGCTTGAGTGGGGGCAGCGACGCACAAGAAATTCAGAGGAGCCCGCGCTTCTCGGGTAGAAGGCTTCTACAGTGGAATTGTTTCGTAGCACAAATATCGACTTCCTCAGCAAGAAGTGGTACTTTCTCGCTTTCTCGCTGATCTTCTCCGTCGCCGGCATTGCTTCCATGCTGTTCTGGCATCACATTCCGCTCGGCGTTGACTTCCGCGGCGGAACCATCGTGGACGTCAAGTTCACCCAGAAGCCCAACGTGGACGCCATTCGCGCCGAACTGGATCGCGCCGGCCTGAAAAACGCCCGCATCCAGGCCGACACCCACCCCGGCTCCAATGAACTGCTCATCTCCCTCGATATCCGCGAGACCAGCGAGCAGGCGCTCGACCAGGGCAAGGAAAACATCGTCAAGGCTCTCCAGGCCAACGCCGAGCCCGGCAAGCAAGATCTCAACAACACCGGCTTTACCACCTTGCAGGATTACCTGCTCAAGGCCGACCCGCTCCACCTTGGCACCGACGCTCCCGCCCGCTACGGCCAGATCGCTCGCGCCATCGTGGACTTCCGCTACAAAACTCACAGCGGCGTCCTGAATGCCGTCACCGATGCCAGCGCCGTCGCTCCGGCCCCGGTCGTGGGGGCCCTTCAGCAGGACTTCTACACCTCCAACTTCGGCGTGCGCAACGTTGATATCGTCGGCCCCCAGGTTGGCGCCCAGCTCCGTTCGCGGGCCCTGCTGGCCACTCTTTATTCGCTGCTCGGAATGTTGATTTATCTCTGGTTCCGATTTGAGCTCATCTACGGCATTGCCGCTGTCGTCGCCTGCTTCCACGACACGCTGATCACCGTCGGCGCCTTCTCCCTGCTCAACACCGAGATCTCGCTGACCGTGATTGCCGCCATTCTCACCCTGGTCGGCTACTCGATGAATGACACCATCGTCGTCTTCGACCGTATTCGCGAAAACATCAAGCTGCTGCGCAAGGATACCCTGACCGAGATCGTCAACAAGAGCATCAACCAGACCCTGAGCCGGACCGTCCTCACCTCCGGACTCACTTTCCTCACCGTTCTGGCCCTGTTCCTGTTCGGCGGAGAAGTGCTGCACGGCTTCTCTCTGGCGCTCGTCATCGGCATCATCATCGGCACCTATTCGTCCATCTTTATTGCCGCCCCCATGCTGGTTGCCTATCAGCAGTGGCGGGGACAGAAACCCGTCCCCGGAGCCAGCGCTTCCTCGTCCAACAACGAAGGCCGCCGCTACAAGGCGCCGGCAAAGGCGTAGTCCTGGTTTCGGCTTCATCCAGTAGAGGCGGGCGGGCCAGCAAGGTCGCCCGCCTTTTTGTTTCCCCAAAACGGGTCTGTAACACTGCTGTTACACGCACCGCTTAAAGTATTACGTGTATCCACCACTGGAATCGGGAACAAATCCATCGTCCCCGGTGTCTATACAAGTGGTAAGACGGAGAACGGTTATGTTTGAAGACAGCCTTCTGGAATCAGGCGGCAAAAATTCGAAGCTGCACCGGCGTGGCGCGTGGACGACGGTATTCTCGTTCGTGCTTCAATTCGCCTTGGTCGGCGTACTCGTGTTGCTCCCTCTGATTTACACGGATGCACTTCCCAAGCAGCAGTTGATGGGTTACCTGGTCGCCCCGCCGCCCCCACCGCCGCCACCGCCGCCACCGGCCGCAGCGCCCGTGATGCCCAAGGCGCCGTCCAAGCCTGTAACCGAAATCGACAATGGGCAACTCAAGGCTCCCACCGCAATTCCCAAGAAAATCGCAATGATTGACGAGAAGGAAGCACCTCCGCCCAGCATGGGTGGCGTGGTTGGCGGCGTCATCGGTGGCGTACCCGGAGGACAGGCCGGCGGAGTGATGGGCGGCGTTCTCGGCGGTATCGTTCAGTCGGCTCCGGTCGCCGTGCCCAAGGTGGCCACCCCGAAGCGGATTCCGGTTTCCTCCGGCGTCGTCAGCGGTCTCCTCATCCACAAGGTTCAGCCGGCCTATCCGCCGCTGGCCAAGCAGGCCCGCATCTCTGGTGCGGTCATCCTCCAGGCCGTCATCGGCAAGGATGGTTCGATTCAGAATCTGAAAGCCGTCAGCGGTCACCCCATGCTCATCCAGAGTGCGCTCGACGCCGTCCGCCAGTGGAAGTACAAGCCTTACATTCTCAATGGCGAGCCCGTCGAAGTGGATACGCAGGTAACCGTAAACTTCACCCTGGCAGGCGGTTAGGTCCGGCACGCCGGGCTGGCTGGCCGCGACCGCATGCGTGGACATCGGTCGAATAGCAAGCGCCAGTCTGGTTGCCAATTCTCGTGCTGGCAGGCTCTCCCGTACAATAAGAGCTCCTGTCCATTACACGGTCCATCCGCTCCACCGGGCGGCCCCGAAGTTTGAATCAAGGATTCGCGTATCCCGAGTGGCTGCGCCCAAAACGAAGATCAGAATTCGCTAAAGAGTTCTGAGGAGGAATATCAGCTCATGGTTCTCGCAAACATTGCAACTTTGGTTCTGTGCAACATGCACCAGGCCGCGGCTCTGCTCTTTCAGGAGCCCGAGGGGGGCATCGGATGGGATCCGATCTCGCTGTGGAAGCAGATGGGCTTCCTCGCCAAGGTCGTCGTCATCGTGCTGTTCCTCATGTCCGGCTGGTCGATCGGTATCATGATTGATCGCGCCCTCGCCTTCTCGGCTGCTCGCAGCCAGTCGCGCGCCTTTGCCCCCGCCGTTGCCGGAGCCCTCAAGGATGGCAAGATCGAAGAAGCCATCAAGGTTGCCGATCGCAACAAGAAGAGCCATCTGGCAAAGGTGGTTGCCGCCGGTCTGATGGAGTTCAAGTCCCAGAGTGCTTCCACCGAACTGCCGGCCGAAGACCTGGAAGCTTCCCGCCGCGCCCTGGAGCGCGCCGAAGCCATCGTTCACGCCGAGTTGAAGCGCGGCCTCAGCGGCCTGGCCACCATCGGCTCCACCGCTCCCTTCGTCGGTCTGTTCGGCACCGTCGTCGGCATTCTCAACGCCTTCAAGGGCATCTCCGGCGCCAAGGCAACCGGTCTGGCTGCCGTCGCCGGCGGCATCTCGGAAGCCCTGGTGACCACCGCCATCGGTCTGTTCGTCGCCATTCCGGCCGTCTGGATGTTCAACTACTTCACCGGTCGCGTCGAGGCATTTGACGTCGAGATGGAAAACAGCTCCAGCGAGTTGATCGACTACTTCCTGAAGCGTCGCAACGCCCGCCGGTAACGCGGACGCACCGGAGGTAGCAAGCAATGGCAAGAATCAGCAAAAAGAAGATCGCCGGCGTCACCTCGGATATCAACGTGACCCCGATGGTCGACGTCATGCTCGTGTTGTTGATCATCTTCATGGTGATCACGCCGATGCTCCAGAAGGGCGTCAGCGTGAATTTGGCGAAGACCGATAATCCGGTCAAGATGCCCGAGGCCGACAAGGAAGATTCCATGATCGTGGCCATCATGCGCGACGGGCAAATCTACCTGAATTCCGATAAGGTCTCGGCCGAAACGTTGACTGACACCGTGAAGGATAAACTGGCGAACAAGGCTGATAAGCGTATCTTCGTCAAGGCCGACGGCGGCGCCAAGTATGGCGATGTCGTCGCGGTGGTCGATAACGTCCGCTCCGCCGGAGTGGATCAACTCGGCCTCCTCACCGAAGAGCGCACCCAGGGTTCGCTCGAATCGCCGGCGCCGGCTGGCGCCAAGAAGACCAAGTAGGAGACTCGGACCGCTATGGCAATGGCAGTGGGTGGCGGGGACACTGGTCCTCAGGCAAACATCAACGTAACGCCGCTGATTGACGTGCTGCTCGTGCTGCTGATCATCTTCATGGTCATCACCCCGCTCACGCCCAAGGGGCTGGACGCGCTGGTTCCTCAGCCGCCCAAGACGCCTCAGCAGCAGCAGAATCCCGAAGATCGAACCATCGTGGTTCAGATACTCAAGAACGACACGCTCAAGATCAACCAGGATGACGTGACGCTCGACAAACTGCAGGGCCGTCTGGAAGACATCTTCAAGACGCGCGCGGAAAAGGTTGCGTTCGTCAAAGGTGATGAGAATCTCACCTTCTCCGACGTGGCCCAGGTAATCGATAAGGTTCACGCTGCGGGCGTCGATAAAGTGGGCCTCATCACGGCCAAGATCGAGGCCGGTCAGTAGCCGGATTGCGGCCATCCGAGTGACCGGGAGTGCGGTGCGAGCCGTACTCCCACCTCCGCGTCCGGCGTTAGCGACCGGAGGGGGGCCACATCCGCCTGGATTTGGCGAATGTGGGGGCGATCCCCGAAGCGTACCCGTCGCTAGGCTGCGAGAAGCGGCCCGCAAAGCTTCACCCGAGATCTCAGACCCCGGCCATAATTGGCAACGGAAGGTGACACCATAATGAACAGAATCGTACGCGTGCTGGCCGGTTTATCTCTCGCTCTCGTCCTACTGGCCGCCGCCGGATGCACCAAACTCCAGGCTCGCGACCACCTCAACAAGGGTGTGCAATCGTACAAGAACGCCCGCTACGAAGAGGCCATCGAACACTTCAAGACTGCCGTCAGCCTTGACCCCGGCCTTCTCAATGCGCGCATTTATCTAGCCACGGCCTACGCCCAGCAGTACGTTCCCGGCGCCGAAACCGCCGATAACAAGCGCTATGCCGATCAGGCCATCGAAGAGTACAAGAAAGTGCTCACCGTCGATCCCAGCAACGTAAACTCCGTCAAGGGAATCGCCTACCTCTACCTCCAGGAAAAGCGTTTCGACGATGCCAAGCAGTACTACAACAAAGCCGTCCAGATCGATCCCAATGATCCGGAATCCTACTACTCAGTCGCTTTTATCGACTGGACCCAGGCTTACAAATTTCGCCAGGAAGAGCGCAACAAACTCGGTATGAAGGCCACCGACCCGCTCAAGGATAAGAAAGTCTGCGCCCTCGTCAAGACTCACAACGCCCCCGTCGTCGAGGAAGGCATCGCCCTGCTCAACAAAGCTCTCCAGCTCCGCCAGGACTATGACGACGCCATGGCCTACACCAACCTCCTTTACCGCGAGCGCGCCGACTACGAATGCGACAATCCCGACGCCCGCACCGCCGACCTCAGGACCGCCGATGGATGGGTGGATAAGACCATCGCCACCAAGAAAGAAAAGGCCAACAAGCAGGGTGGCGGCGGAATCGTCATGGATCAGCAGAAATAGCTCTCGAAGCGCCCTCAGCTTTGCCGAATGGCCTCTCCCGCGGAGGCCATTCGCATTTCTCCTTGAAATCCCGCAGCGCAATCCTCTCGCTTCGTCGTAGACTAGACTCCTCTGCTTGAATATGGAGCGCCGTCGTGGCAGTCGACCTCAATTGGGAACTCACCATTCTCGAGATCGTGCAAGGCTTCTACCTCAACCTCCTGCGTGACTTTCTCCAGGACGAGGTTACCCCCCCGCGGGGTTTGGAAGCCGACTCCCTCCGCGTCGGCGACCGCGATGTCGCCCTGCTTTTGCCCGCCATGCGCCGTTGGCTCAAGCTGCTGGACATGGCCATCACCCCGGAAATGCTTCGCGCCAGTCTCACCACCACCGTCGATCACGATCTCGCCGAATCCCTGCTTCGCTACTATGCCCGCAAGCAATCCAAGAGTGACGTGGACCGCGACAAAACCGATTTCGTCGCTACCTTCCTCTACCGCAATCCTCGTGTCCCCGGCCAGTGGGATCGGCGCGGCGTCTCCATGGATGGGGTCGCCCCGGTGCCACCCTTCGAAATCGCGCTCATCGAGATCCTCGACGACGCAGAGCTCCCCGAGTTGGACCGCGAGGAGTCCCGGGTGTTGGATGAGTTCGAGTTTCTCGGCGAGGAGGTCGAGAACTTCCGGCACTTCGACCAGCTCATGGATTCCGGCGTGATGCAGAAGGCGCGTCATTTCAAGCACGGCTTTGGACCCGCTTTCTATCATCCTCATGCCCTGGGCGTCATCGCCCCGTACAACTATCGCTTTGGCCTCCGCTTTGGCGAGCTCTTCACCGCCGCCGCCGCCCACATCAGGGCCTACGCCGAAGACATCCAGCAGCATGGTGGCAGCCTCTCCTCGCGCGTCGAGGGAGACATCACGGTGGAGCACCTCACCCAGGTCGAGGAGAAAACCATCCTTGGCACCGAGTACCGCCGCGCCCAGGATTATCTCCGCCACGTCTCCCGGCTCAAGAAGGCGGTGGACTCCAAGGCTCAAACCCGTCCTCGCACCTCGGTCCCCGAGCCTGCGCCCGCTGCGCCTGCTCCCGTCTCTTCGGCTTCCGTGCATGTCGTGCCGCTGGCTGCTCCCGCGGACTTCACCAGTTCCGCCATGCTTCAGGAGGAGACCCGCATCCGTTCGGTGGAGGAGTCGATTCGCGGCTGGGTCCGTGCCGCCGAGGAGCGCTGCCGCCACATCGTGCCCATGAAGTTCGGCAACTTCCTCCTTTCGCAGCCCGAAGCTGACGCCTACTGCGCCGAGTTTCACCAGGAGAAGAGCTTCCGTGGCGATAACGCTCGCGTTCTGGTCCGCATGGTCGCCATCATGGCCCGCATCCAGGCCGAAAGCGAGGAGATGAGGCAACGCCAGAATTCCGCCCATCTCTGGCGTCCTCATGCCGAAGCGCTCGCCCTGTTACAGCAAGCTGCCGTCCAGGCTAACGAGAACGCCCAGGCCGTCGCACAGGTCGCCACCCAGCGCGGTCTGGTGGAAAAGGCCAAAATCCTCCATACCACCATGGAGCGGCTGCGCACCCGTGTAGAACAGGTTCGCGAATCCATGGCGATGGGCGGGGCTTGGCTGGACACCACAATGAAGTAACTGTGAAGTAACTGTGAAGTAACTGTGAAGTAACTGTCCGCCGGTAACTGTTCCCGGGAAATTTTCTCTCGCACCCCAGCCCAACCTGTCCTATGCTAGAATCCAGAGTCTTTCCCCAGAGCTGATTCCACAATTTGAGAGTGCCTCTTCCAGCGCACGCTAAGGACTGCCCTATGGATCAAATCGCAAATCTGCCCCGAAAATCCCGTAGCTTCAGTGTTTTCGCTGTAGCCTTTTTTGTTACTCTTCTCGCCTTGCAGCCGGGGTACTCCGAGCAGAACAGCGCTTTACCCGATACCGCCGCTGCCGTCGAGGCCGGGACAGCTCCCGTCGCCGCCAATGCTTCCATCCGTCCCTTCTCCAAGCTCGCAATCGGCGTCACCTTCGGCTTGCTTGGCCCCGGAGTCGAGGTCGCAACCCCGATCTCGAACCGCACCAACCTCCGCGTTGACGGCTCCTTCTTCACCTACAATATCTCCAATATCACCCAGGATGGCGTCACCTACGGCGGCAATCTCAAACTCCGCGACGTCCGCGCCAGCTATGATTTCTTTCCATTTCACGGCAGCTTCCGTATCAGCGGCGGGGTAGAGGTCTACAACCAGCTCAACATCGCGGCCACTGGCAACGTTGCTGTCGGCCAGACCGTCACCTTCAACAGCCAGGACTACCTCGTCCAAAGCCCGCTGCAAGGCACTGCCTCCTTGGTCTATGGAAACAAGGTTGCCCCCACCTTCACCTTTGGCTGGGGTAACGCCATTCCGCGCTCTGGCCATCACTTCGCCTTCCCCGTGGAGATCGGCGCCGCCTACACCGGCACCCCCAAGTTTGACCTCGCCATGAACTCCGGCTCCGTCTGCGTGGCTGGCACTGAGGAGTGCGGGTCCGTTAACTCCGTCGATAATTTCCAGTCCAACCTGACGGCGCAGAAAAACAAGATCATTAACGACCTCAAGCCCGCGCGCTTCTACCCCATCATCAACGCCGGCGTCACTTACAAATTCTAGCGGCACTGGTTCTAACGAAATTGGCCCCGCGTTCGCCTCTGCGCGCGGGGCCGATTTCCCTTCCGCACTGCCCTCCGAACCTGCACAATGCATCGAAATCAAACCAACGAATACAATGGGTCATATACGCCCCAAGAGGAGAGTGAGATGCACGCAACGGTGCGACGGTATGAAGGCGTAAAGAACCCGCAAGAAGCGACCGAGCGGGTACAGGGAGGCTTCGTGCCCCTCATCTCGGCAATGACCGGGCTGGCCGCCTACTATTGGGTTGACCTTGGCTATGGTGCGATGCTTTCCGTCAGTGTTTTCGATCTTCTGCCGAATCTGACCCAGGCGAATCAATCGGCGGCACGCTGGATTAAAACCAACCTGGCTTCGCTTCTGACGCAAGATCCTCGAATCGAGGCTGGCGAAGTGCTGGCGCATAAGAGCATGGACAGGGCTGGTCGCGCGCAGCGCGGAACCATGCCATCCCTCGCCGCCTCACCAACCAAGCCCGGCACGGCATCCGGGGCAATCGATGAGCGAGTCGCGCAGCGCCTCAAGCCACACCTGACGGTGCGCCGCTATGAGGGCGTAACCAACCCGCAAGAAGCGGCGAAGCAAATCCGGGAAAGTTTCGTGCCCGTCATCGCAGTGCTGCCCGGCTTCTCCGCCTACTATTGGGTTGACCTTGGGCACGCGGCGATGCTTTCTGTCAGTGTTTTCGACAGCTTCTCCCACGGTGTCGAGTCCGGTCAGACGGCGGCGATCTGGGTCAGAACCAACTTGGCCGCCGTGCTGCCGCAAAACCCTCGCATTGAGGCCGGCAGAGTACTCGCAACAGCCTAGCCAGACCTCCCCTCAAACAGGCTGGCCCACATTCGCCGTTTTTTGGCGAATGTGGGCAGAAGGCATCGAGCTCACCCCCAGGGCTTGCCGTGATCGGCTCCGTCCTTATTTATCGTCCGCTCAATCTTCGCTATTCTCCAGCCCCTGTGTTTTTGATAATATCCAAACCCTCAGCTCAGCCTAGTCTTTTTGAGGAAGCGCGCTTTTATGTTCAAACGAATTCTGATCGCCAACCGTGGTGAGATTGCGGTTCGCGTCATTCGTGCCTGTCGCGAGATGGGCATCGAGTCGGTCGCGGTTTATTCCGACGTAGACCGTCGTGCTCTCCACGTCCGCAAGGCCGACTTTTGTGAGTATCTTGGCCCCGCGCAACCATCCGAGTCCTATCTCAATATTCCCAAGATCCTCGAAGCCGCCCGCCGCAGCGGAGCCGAAGCCATCCATCCCGGCTACGGATTCCTCTCCGAGAACGCAAAGTTCGCCCGCGCCTGCCGCGAGGCCGGAATCGTCTTCATCGGCCCCTCGCCCGAGTCGATGGAGATGATGGGCTCCAAGACCAAGGCCCGCCAGAACATGAGGAAGGCCAACGTCCCCTTCGTGCCAGGCACCGAGACCGGTCTCACCAGCGCCGCCGAAGCCCTCACCGTCGCCGAAGCCATCGGCTATCCGGTCATGCTCAAGGCCGCTGCCGGTGGTGGCGGCAAGGGCATGAGGATGGTGCGCACCTCCGCCGAACTCGCCAGTGCCCTGGAAGCCGCTCAGAGCGAGGCCCTGCGCTCTTTCGGCGACTCCGAGGTGTACATCGAGAAGTTCATCGAAAACCCGCGCCACGTCGAAATGCAGATCTTCGGCGATACCCAGGGAAACGTCATCTACCTGGCCGAGCGCGAGTGCAGCGTGCAGCGTCGCCATCAAAAGGTTCTCGAAGAGGCTCCCTGCTCCTTCGTCGATCCCGACATGCGCCGCCGCATGGGCGAAGTCGCCGTCCAGGTCGGCAAGGCCGCCAAGTATTTCAACGCCGGCACGGTCGAATTTCTCGTCGATGCCCAGAAGAATTTCTATTTCCTCGAGATGAACACACGTCTGCAGGTCGAGCATCCGGTCACCGAGTTGATCACTGGCATCGATCTCGTCCAGCTCCAGTTTCTCGTCGCCGCCGGTGAGCCGCTGCCCATCCAGCAGCAGGACGTGACCCTCCGCGGCCATGCCATGGAACTGCGCATCTACGCCGAGGATCCCGACAACAACTTCTTCCCCTCACCCGGACGCATCACCCGCCTCATGTCGCCCAGCGGCCCCGGCATCCGCCGTGATACTGGCGTCTATGAGGGCTGGGTCGTGCCTCTGGATTACGATCCGCTCCTGGCCAAGCTCATCGCCTACGGCGAATCCCGCCAGCAGGTCATTAAGCGCCTGCGCCGCGCTCTGAGCGAATACTTTATCGGAGGCATCAAGACCAATCTTTCCCTCTTCCGCCGGATTCTTCAGCATCCCGACTTCGAGGCTGCCCGGGTCGATACCGGCTTCCTGGATCGGCTCTTGCCCGAGCCCCGCGCCACTGACGCGCGCACCGAGCGCCGCGTTCCCATCGTCGCCATCACGGCTGCCATCTTTGCCCAGCAAGCGCCCCCTGGCGCCCAGCCCACCCACCATGACGACGGACTGCAAGCAGACGGGCCGCCGGCCGCCGCCTCTGCTCAAAGCGGCAACGCAAAACCCAGCGGCTGGAAGGCCGCCGCACTGATCGAGGGCCTCCGATGAAATACGAAATCCTGATTGATGGTCATCCCCACCAGGTTCATCTCGAACGTGTCGCCCAGGGTTATGAGTGCACCGTCGATGGCGAAGCCTTCGCCCTCGACGTGGCCATGACCGCGCGCGACGTGCTCTCCATCATCCACCAGGGCCGCCAGTACGAGGCCAAGCGCGAGTATTCGCTGATGGGCGAAACCCACATCATCATCGGCTCCGAGCGCTTCACCGCCGAAGTCCGCGACCCGCGCTCTTTGCGCAGCCGCCGCGCCGCCGCCGGAGCCGAAACCGGCCCGGCCAAAATTGTCGCCCCAATGCCCGGAAAAATCGTCCGCGTCATCGCCGCCGAGGGCGATGAAGTCGAAGCCGGCCAGCCTATCGTCGTGGTCGAGGCCATGAAGATGCAGAACGAAATCAAGGCCAACAAGAAGGGCAAAGTAACAAAGATCGCCGTCAAAGAGGGCTCGGCCGTCAACGCCGGAGACCTGCTGGCAATCGTCGAATAACAATAGCCACTCCACGCAGCGCCGTCTCCGGGCGGCGCTCTTTCCGTTGCGCACCAAGCGAATGATGGGTGGCCCCGATTTACGCCGCGCTCGTTGCAGCGCGAACCGGAAGTCGCAGACAGCAAGACGCCCGGCCTCGGCCGGGCGTCTTGCAAAACAAAATGCCGCTACTGTCCGCGGCCCTTCAAAATCTGGTCCGCCAAATAGTTTTCCACCGAAGCGCTGTTGTGCAGCGACTCCAGGTAGGCGCTCTTCAGCAACTGCTCGCGGCGGTCGCGTAACTGTTCACGAATCGCCTGTTGCACTCGCGGATCGTTCAGCTCGCGCTGTCCCGCCGGCTCCTTCGAGATCAGCTTGATAATGCGGTAGCCGAACACCTGGTGCCCGCCATTCTCTGCCGCCGGCAGCGGCGGAGTGTACTGTCCCGCCTTCAGCCGGTTGATCGCATCGTAGGCCTGCTTATCGCCCTGCAGCGAGTTCTCGGGGATGAACCCCAGGTCGCCGCCCGTGGCCGACGTATCCGGATGCTCGCTGTAATTCATCGCCAGCGTGGCAAAGTCCTCGCCGCTCCCCAGCCGCTTCACCAGCATCTCGACCTTCTTTTTTGCCTCGGCCTCGTTCTGCGCCTTGTCGTTCTTCAGGTTGCGAACCTGCGGGTTCGGCTGCGAGGTCACCAGGATCTGCGCCAGATGATACTGCGGCACGATCAGGTTAAACTCCGCCTTGTGCTGGTTGTAGTAGTTCGTGATGTCGCCGTCGCTGATGTTGATCTTCGACGTGATCTCTTTGTTCAGCACCTTATCCACCGTGATCGAGCGCCGCAGATCGCGTTTGAAATCCTCCAGTGTAATGCTGCGTTCCTTCAGCCGCTGGTCGAACTCTTCCTTCGTAAACGGCGCGCGAATTTCGTTCAGCTTGCCGTCCACCTCTTCATCGGTTGCCAGCAAGCCCAGCTTTTCCGCACGTTGCGCCAGGATTTCGTTCTCGATCATCTCGCGTAAAATGCCCAGACGCAGTGCTTGCGCCTGTTCGTTCGACGCCGGCGACTGCGATTCCGATTGATTGCGATAGTATTTCTCGACTTCCGTGGCCAGAATCTTGCGTCCGTTGACCCGGGCCATCACCTCGCCGCCCGGCTGACTCTTGCATCCCGCACCCACCATCAGACCCAGCGCGCAGATTGCCAGCAGCGCCGCGCCCACTCCGTTCCTCTTGCGATTCAAATCGCGATTCCTCCGACTCTGCGTGAGCCCGGCAAATAGTAGAAGATACCTTCGGCCCCTCGCGTTGCTTCCCTGCCGCAGCCGTCCTGATGCCGCGGCCGTCCTAGTGTCCGGGCGCAAGTGCGGCTTTCGCCGGAGCCACGCTCGCGTTCTGCAATTCCTTGTCCAGCGCCAATCGCAATTGATCCTCAGGCACGGCGCCGTCCATCTTCATTCCATCCAGGAATACCACCGGAGTCGCTTCCACGCCCACGCTCGCGGCCTCGTTCATGCTGGCCTTCAGGTCGGTCTTCGACTGCGCTTTCACGCAGCTTTCCAGTGCCGCCGGGTCGGCCGAGTGGCGCTTGCCCGCTTCCATCGTGATCCGGTCCACTTCCGCGATCTGTGCATCCACGGGTTTCTTTTCGCCCTGGATCTGCCGCCCGTTGGCGTGCACGTAATCGGCAAAATCCCAATACGCGTCCCCGTTCTGTTTGGCCAGGCAGCCCGAGTCAATCGCCGCCCGCTCGGCCCACGGATGAATCTCGATCAGCGGGTAATCCTTGTACACCAGCTTGATCCGGTCGCCATAGCTTTTCAGCACGTTGTTCAGCGTCTGGTGCATGCGCGAGCAGTACGGGCACTGGAAGTCGTCATAGACCACCACCGTAACCTTGGCGTCCTTGTTGCCGCGCACCGGGCGTCCGCTCAAATCGATCTTCGCCATCACCTCCGCCAGAGGGTCGCGCGTCAGATCCATCTTCGAGACCGAGAGCAGCGTCTTGCCGTCCTTGCTCAGCATCAGCTCCCGCGTCTGCGACTGTCCCTCGTAGGAGAAGCGCACCACCAGATGATCGTAGCCCGCGAACTCCGTGCTCGGCGTGAGTTCACCCACCTTCACGTCCACATAGGGAGGCACGCCAAAGGTGGAGCGAACCTGCTTCTCGATCTTGCGATCCAGCTCTGCGCTCCCCGGGTTTTGCGCCCTGCATCCAATCGTCAGTAGCAACACACACAGAAATAAACGGCGCATCCACCACTCTCCAACTCGCTTCCAATTCCATTCCATAAGCCACTGAATTATCTCACGCGCCCACTTTCAGGGCCTCCAGAGGCTCCCGCTCCGCCACAATTAGCAAGACCGCCCCACAGGCGGCCGTGTCCACGCAGCTCCGAAGCCACTTTGACGAACAATCGATTCTGTTTGGGTGCCCCACCTTCGACGCGCCGCCGTTGCGCGGCTGCGGCTAAGGTGGGGAAGTTGACCTTAGTAGTTGCTCTTGCCCTTGCCTAGTCTCTCGAAAGCTCTTCCCTACCGCAAGCTCGCCACATCCAGCACCGCGTTCATCGATCCCGAGCGGAATCCTTCCACATCCAGCGCCACGTACTTAAATCCGCAGGCCTTGATCGCCACGGACATCCGCGCAAACATCTCCAGCGACAGTGCCCGCTCCATTTCTTCGCGCGCAATCTCGATCCGCGCCACATCGCCATGGTGCCGCAGCCGGAACTGCCGGAAGCCCATCGCCCGCAGCGCGTCTTCTCCGCGCTCCACCTGCTCCAGCACCTCCCGCGTAACCTTGCGCCCATACTCAATCCGCGACGATAGACACGCCGACGCCGGCTTGTCCCAAATCCGCAGCCCCGCCGCGTGTGCCAGCGCGCGAATCTCCGCCTTCGTCAGTCCCGCCTCCAGCAGTGGAGCCGCAACCCCGTGCTGCCGCGCCGCCTTCTGTCCTGGACGCCAATCTCCCTGGTCGTCCACGTTGACCCCGTAGGCCACCGCCGCCCAGCCCTGGTTTGCGCCAGAAGCAGCCGCATACTGCTCCATCACCCCAAACAGCTCGTCCTTGCAATGGAAGCAACGCATCGCGTCGTTGCGCTGATAGTCCGAATTCTCCAATTCGTCGGTCGGTACGATCTCCAGCGGAATCCCGCACTCGGCGGCAAACTCCACCGCATCCTGCATCTGCGCTCGCGCCAGCGAAGGCGAGTCCGCCATCACCGCCAGCATCTTGCTGCCTAGCACGGCGTGCGCCGCCCAGGCCAGGTACGCCGAATCCACTCCCCCCGAGTAAGCCACCAGCACCCGCCCCAGTTCCAGCAGCCGTCCGTAAAGCCGCTCGCGCTTCTCCGCCAACTCGCCCGAAATCGAATCCCTCATCCCATCCCCCGCCATCGCTCTATCCTAAACCAATCCCGTCCGGCCTTCCCCGATGCACACCCCGAGCCGAATCCCGCTCGTGCCTAACGAAAAGGAAATGGCATATCCTTTCGTTAATGCCTTGCTAACGAAAAAAAATAGGGTTATCTCTTCGTTAAGCTGGAATCAAGGAGTCACGATGGGAGTCATGCGCACCACCGGGAAGTACGTCACTTCCACCACGGCAGGTGAGACGGTGGACGTATTGGCCGTCTTCTGATCACGCTGCTTCTCTGCGCCAAAGGCGCGCTACGTGAGCCCTTGCTCTATCTCAGCTTGTATTTCAAGTCCAATCGGAACCGTTACTACGAACTCCTGCAGAAGGTCCGCGTTGAGGGTGTCTGGGAGGAGTGGATCGAATTTTTCCTTGAGGCAACGGTAGTCACAGCGGCACAGGCGGCCGACACGGCCCGGCAACTCATTCAACTCTTTACCGAAGACCGCAGCCGCATTCAGAGTCTGGGACGCGCGGCTCCCTCCGCATTTCGGGTTCACGAATACATGCAAAAGAAGCCCCTGGTGAATATTTCCAAGGCTGCAGAATCGCTCGGCTTGTCCGCTCCCACGGTAGCCTCGGCCCTCAAGGAACTGGTGAAACTGGGGATCGTTCGAGAAACCACGGGCCGACAGCGTGGACGCATTTACGCCTACAAGCAGTACCTGAAGATCGTCAGCGAGGGCACCGAGCCCATTCCCCGCTGAACGCAAAATCGCCGCTCCTTTTGCAGAGCGGCGCCTTTAAGCTTCTCATCCCTGCCTAAAGGATATAGCGACTGAGATCGTGATCCTTCACGATATCAGCGAGCATCTTGTCCACGTACTCGCGGTCGATCTTCACTTCCTTCTCTTTCAGCTCTGGGGCCTCGAAGCTGATCTTGTCCAGCACCCGTTCCATGATCGTGTGCAGCCGCCGTGCTCCGATGTTTTCCGTCGACTCGTTCACCTTGGCGGCAAAGATCGCAATCTCCTCCAGCGCGTCCGGAGTGAACTCCAGCTTCAGCCCCTCGGTGTCCAGAAGCGCGACGTACTGTTTCGTCAGCGACGATTTCGGCTCGGTCAGAATCTTCACAAAATCTTCCACCGTCAGCGACTTCAATTCCACGCGAATCGGAAAGCGCCCCTGCAACTCGGGAATCAGATCGCTTGGCTTCGAGACGTGGAACGCTCCGGCCGCAATGAACAGAATGTGATCCGTGCGCAACATTCCGTAGCGCGTGTTGATCGTAGTCCCTTCCACAATCGGCAGAATGTCTCTCTGCACGCCCTCGCGCGAAACGTCAGGTCCGTGTCCGCTCTCCCGTCCGGCAATCTTGTCGATCTCGTCCAAGAAGATGATGCCGCTCTGCTCCACCCGGTCCAGCGCCGTCTTGGTCACCTGGTCCATGTCGATCAGCCGCTGCTCTTCTTCCGCAATCAGGTAGTCGAAGGCTTCGCTCACCTTCATCTTCCGCTTCTTCGTGCGCTGGCCAAAGATGTTGGGCAACATGTCCTTGAAGTTGATGTCCATGTCTTCAATGCCCTGATTGCTGATGATCTCAAACGCCGGCATATTTTTTTCGCGCACATCCAACTCGACCATGCGATCGTCCAGCTTGCCTTCGCGTAATTGCTGGCGCAGCTTCTCGCGAGTCCGTGAGCCGCTCTCCGCCGGCAGCGTGATCGCCGTCGTCTCGCTCGGAATCGTCGCCGCACCCGCGCTTGCTCCCGCAGCCGCCGTGCCATCGCCGGGAGTTGCAGTCGCAGTGCTGGGCGAGGGTGGCAGCAGCAGGTCCAGAATGCGCTCTTCCGCATTCATCTCCGCTTTCTCCGCCACGTCCTCCAGCTTTTCCTCGCGCACCATGTCAATGGCGATTTCGATCAGGTCGCGGATCATCGATTCCACGTCGCGGCCCACATAGCCCACCTCGGTGAACTTCGAGGCCTCCACCTTCAGAAACGGCGAGTTCGCCAGCTTAGCCAGCCGCCGCGCGATTTCCGTCTTTCCCACTCCCGTTGGTCCGATCATGATGATGTTTTTCGGCATCACCTCTTCGGCCATCTCCGGCGAAAGCTTCTGCCGCCGCATCCGGTTCCGCAGCGCGATGGCCACCGCCCGTTTGGCGTCGTGCTGTCCCACCACGTACTTATCCAACTCGGCCACAATCTCGCGCGGGGTCAACTCATCCAGCGCGATCAGCTCTTCTTCCACGGTCTGTGGCAGATAAATCGCCATTGCAATTCCTTTCGGCGCCGGGCCTCTTGCAGCCTCATTCGGACGCCTATCCCACCGCGCCTCTGGCTTTCCTCGCCCGAGGCGCGCCTCTTACAGTTCTTCGATCGTAAACTTGTCGTTGGTATAAATGCAGGTCTGTCCTGCAATCGTCATCGCGGCTTCGGCGATTTTCAGCGCATCCAAATCGGTATATTGCAGCAGCGCGCGTGCTGCGCTCAACGCGTACGGGCCGCCGCTGCCGATGGCGGCCAGATCGTCGTCGGGCTCAATCACGTCTCCGTTGCCGCTCAGCAGATAGGTCTGGCTCTGGTCGGCCACCAGCAGCAGCGCTTCCAGTTGGCGCAGGCTCTTGTCCGTGCGCCAGTCCTTGGCCAGCTCCACCGCCGAGCGTCCCAGGTTGCCCGCATATTGCTCCAGCTTGGTCTCAAAGCGTGCAAATAGCGAAAACGCATCCGCCGTCGAGCCCGCAAAGCCCGCCAGAATCTTGCCCTGGTACAGCCGCCGGATCTTGCGCGCGCCCTGTTTAATCACATGATCGCCGAGGGTCACCTGCCCGTCGCCCGCCATCACCACCCGGCCGTTGCGTCGCACGCAGAGCACGGTGGTGGAGCGGATTCGCGGAGTCTGGGAAGGTGTCTCGAAGGAAAGAAAACCACTCTTAGATTTCGTTGCCATTGGCGTAGTCTTCGATTATAACAGTGCCGCTTGCGATGACACGCCAAAGCCGTCTCATTCGGCGATCTTCGCTATCTCATCGCTTTCACGGCGGCCTCCGCTAAGGCGATCAGCCTATATTTCCTAATTTGATACATGTTCCATATACTTTCTAATTGACGGTACAGCCCCTCCGTTGCTAGGCTTCATGGGTTGCCAAAACAAAAACAGTAGTTAAGGGAGGGGGCGTGCAAACGTCCCATGGCGGTTTGGTTCAGCCTGCCTTTCTGCTTTTGGCCGCATCCAAATCTTTTTGTACCTACGGGAGAAAGTATTGCGGAAACGTTGGTACATCCTCTTTGTCGCTCGTGACGCAGAGGGACAGCTCCGCAAAATCCCCATTCCCGTTCATTACCTCTATGTCTTTCTCGCCGGTGCTCTCATCGGCATGTTCACCGTAACCGGCATGGCTGGTTCCTACGCCCGCATGTTGTGGAAGGTGGAACGCTTCAACGAGCTCCGCGCCGAAAATCACCAGATCAAGCGCAACTACTCGCAGCTCGAGCAAGTCTCAAAAGAGAAGGATGTCCAAGTTGCTTCCCTCGGCTCCATCGCCGGCGAAGTCTCCGCTATCTACGGTCTCAAGACCGACACCCACCTGCTCCCCACCAATGACGACGTGCGGCCCGAGCAGTATCAGGCCTCGCTCAACACCCTCTACGCCCTGCGTGGCTCGGCCCTCACCGGAGCCGCTGCCGCCGGGCTCCAAGATGGAACACGTCCTCTCGCCTCGCTCTCGGAGTGGACCCGCGCCGCCGACGCTCCCTCGCTCTGGCCGGTCGAAGGCCGCATCACCAGCTCCTTCGGCGAGCGCGTCGATCCCTTCAACGGTGAAGGCGCATTCCATAGTGGCGTCGATCTCTCCGTCCCTTACGGAACTCCGGTCCATGCCGCTGCCGACGGCGTCGTCAGCTTCGCCAACGTCATGAACGGTTACGGAAACCTTATCGACATTGATCATGGCCACGGCCTCGTCACCCGCTACGGCCACCTCTCCGGATTCGCCATCACCCCCGGCCAGCACGTTCGCCGCGGCCAGGTCATCGGATACGTCGGTACCACCGGTCGCGTCACCTCGCCCCACCTGCACTACGAAGTCCGCATCCAGAGCGTTCCCGTCAATCCCCACAAATATCTCCGCGTCACCAGCACCGAGCTCGACCGGCAGGACAAAGGCTAATTCGGCCCGCTTCGCTTCCAACGCTTTGTCTCAATTACGGAATTTTCGCCAAAAGCTCACATTTGGCTGCCATTTTCGCATTCACCGAACTTTTATCGTCCAGCGCCGTCACTTTGGAGGTACTCTTGCACTCAGTGACGCCATGAACATCCTCGATTACTGCGCAGCCAATCCCGCCTCCGTTCCCCTCACCGCAACTGCCGGCGACGCCATTGCGGCTATGATCAAGCGCCGCATGGGTGCCGCTGCTGTCGTCGATGAACACGGCATCGTTGCCGGGTTCTTCTCCGAACGCGACGTTCTGACCAGGGTTGCTCTCTCTGGCCGTGACCCCTACACCATGCCTATCGTCGAGGTCATGACCACCCCGGTCCTCATGGCCACTCGTTCCACCTCCATCGCCGAAGCCACCGCCGTCATGATCAACCACCAGAAGCGTCACCTCCCCGTGATCGAAGACGATGGCCGTCTCATCGGAATCCTCTCCATCCGCCACGTCCTGGAGCGCAAGGTAGACGAACTCACCGCCCAGATCGGCGAATCCGCCAGCGTTTAAGTACACTTCAGTGTGCCCCGTTCAACCTGGGTTTGGTTGGACGGGGCTTTTCATTTGTCCTTGTCGATTGCTCTTGTTCTTAACCTGTCTTCCTGAACGAGGCGGGTGGCCCATTCAAGCCCTCCTTTGGCTTGAGTGGGGCTGTTGATTTTGCTCTTGTTCTTTGATTTTGCTCTTGTTCTTGAGCTGTAGTCCTGAACGAAGTGAAGGACTCCCCGCGGCTCAAATATGCTCGTGCGGCTTCAGGCTTTTCAGCCCTCAATCTCGCCTTTGTTTTTCAACTTTGAAACCTGCGCCCACTTTTCCCCGCCGGCGTTTTGGGAGTACTCTGTCACGTCATGCCTATTGCCGAAATCCGTCTTATCGAACGCATCGCTCACGCCAGCGAGGCGGCGCGTCCGGCCCAGCGCCGCGCCGCCGTCGCGCGCGTGCTTCACTCCATCGGCGACGATTGCGCCGTGCTCTCCACCCTCCCCGGTGTCCAAACCCTGGTCACCACCGATTTCTCCCTCGAGGGCGTGCACTTCCGACGCCAGTGGCATCCCGCCGACTCGGTCGGCCACCGCTGCCTCACTCGCGGACTCTCCGACATCGCGTCCATGGGCGGCGAGCCCTTCGCTGCCTTTCTCTCCCTCGCCATGCCCGCCGAACTCCCCCAGCGCTGGGTCGATCAGTTCTTCGATGGCCTGCTGAATACCGCCAAGCAAGCCGGAGTCACCCTAGCCGGCGGCGATGTCGCGCAATCCCCCGCCGGTGTCCTGGCCGACATCACCGTCATCGGATCGGTCCCCGAGGGCCAGGCCATCCTCCGCAGCACCGCCAAACCCGGCGACCGCATCTTCGTCAGCGGCGAGCTCGGCGCTCCCTGCGCCTTGCTGGAGCAGATGTACGCCGCCCCCGAGCGCCGTTTCCGAGCCGCCAGCTACCCGGCTCACTTCTACCCCCAGGCCCAGCTTGCGCTCGCCCGCTTCCTCCGCGAAAAGCAGATACCCTCGGCCATGATCGATATCAGCGACGGCCTGTCCATCGATCTCGTCCGCCTCTGCCGCGCCTCCGGCGTCGGCGCTCTCCTCCAGGAGAACGCCATCCCCATCGCCTCGCTCAATCGCCACGAGGTCGAATTGCGCCACGCCCTGCACGGCGGCGATGAATACCAGCTCCTATTCACCGTCCCTCCCGGCCATCGCCTCCCCGCCGAATACAAGGAGATCCCCCTCTCCCTCATCGGCTACATCGTCGAGGGCGACGAGATCTCCATCGAGCATGACAACGGCTACACCACCGAACTCGAGCCCCAGGGCTGGCAGCACTTCACCCCAAACGCCACCCGCACCGCCAAACGTGCCAAACCCAAATCTTGAATCATCTCGTGGACACGAATTCGGGTGCCCCACGTTCGCCGTTTTTTGGCTAACGTGGGGTAGTTGACCTTGCTCTTGCCCTTTGATTTTGTTCTTGTTCTTGAAGTGTCTTCCTGAACAAAGTGAAATATCCCCGCACGGTTCAAATTTGCTGCGCGGCTTCAAGCCTTTCGACCAGTAATCCCGCATGCATCAAGGCCCAACCAATGAAAAAGGCCACCGCAAAAGTGGCCTCTAACCTTCGCGACTCGTCAACGATTTATTTCTTCGCCTTCGAACCCAGTGCGGACTTCACCTGCTCAATCGTATCGAACAGCTTTGCCTGGTCGATCACTTCCACAAACGGCTCCTGCCTCGAATCACTCACTACGTATATCGTCGGAGTGTGGGTGACGCCTTTTTCGCCCGTGACCCGTCCAAGTAGCGTATCGGCTTCCACCTTGGCGCGCAGCGCTCCGCTGGGATCGTAGAAGGCCGGCAGCGCGCTATGATGCGCCGTAGCGAACTTATCCGCCCACTCCCGCAGGTTCAGCTTGTAGATCGCACTCTGGTTGGCAAAGATATATTGCCGGAACTCCTCGCCCAACTTCGGCGACTGGCCCGTCGGATGCGCATCGAAGTACCGCGCCATGATGTGCGCTTCCATGCTCCAGGGGTGGCTGGGGATGATAAAGTCATGCCGCACCAGCGGCAGATGGTAATTGCGCTCGGCCTGCTCCAGCAGCGGCTCGGCCTTGGCGCACGCCGGACACTCCAAGTCCTCGAAAACCACCAGCGCCATCCGGTTCCCCGCCGGAGGATGCAGTGCGCTCGTATCGCCAGGATGCAGCGGGTTCGTATCACCTGCCGCCCACGCCGCCGAAGCCATCATCGTCACCATCGCAACCAGCGCCATCATCTTCGTCTTCATCGTTTCCGTTCCCCTGGTCTCTTTCCTTCAGTCTTCCATGATAGACGAAGCCTCCACGCCGTCGCGCGCAAGAAGCCGTTCGGCGCAAAAAAGAGAGACGCGGATTAAATCCACGCCTCAGGGATGCAAAAGGAGGTCTCTATACCCAGTTAGACGCGCCGGATTCCCGCTCGTTAGCAGCCGCGCAAAAAAAATCTTTTCCCGCCGCCTCTATCCACCGCTCTGCGGCAAACTTCCCCTCCTCGCCAAACCATGTACCCGCAATACAACCAGGCGCGTCGAAAGGTTAGCTGAAAGGTCAATCGTTAGAAACTTCGTCAACCATTATCTAACTGGTACATTCACGCTTTGCAACGATTGGCGGATTCGTTTATCGTTGGCCCTCCCGGTTCGCAATCCCGCGCTCGCCCCCGGCGCTCGAATTATGATCGAGAATGCTAGTTTGACCTTTCCTTTCATCGCCTCCAGCGGCATTGCGATCTTCGCCCTTGAGACGAGTAGAATCGTACGCATGGCAGTTACCGTTCGCTCTTTTGCAAAAATCAATCTTGGCTTGGCGATTGGTCTCCAGCGGCCAGATCGTTTCCATGCCCTGGAGACGATTTACCAGACGGTCGCCGCGCATGATGTAATCCGCGTCGAAGCCGCGCGCGGCAATGGCATCGAGATCCGCTGCAAGAATCCCGGGGTTCCATGCGATGAGACCAACACCTGCTACCGCGTTGCCGACCGCATGTTGCGCCACTGGAAGCAGCGCGCCAAGGTCGCCATCACCATCGAAAAGAATCTTCCCGTGCAGGGCGGACTCGGTGCCGGCTCATCCAATGCAGTGGCCACCATGTTCGCCCTCGAGCGCGAATTGAAAGAGCCGCTTGCCGCCGCCGAACGCCTGCGCATCGCCGCCGAAGTCGGATGCGATCTGCCGCTGTTTTTGCTGGGCGGAACCGTGCTCGGCCTCGGCCGTGGCGAGCAGGTCTATCCCCTCGCCGATCTGCCTGCCGTCGCCTGCGTGCTGGTCACGCCCACGGTTGCGGTCTCCACCCCGCAGGCTTTTCGCGACTGGGACGCATTTATCGAGAGCGATTCCAAGGCGTGGAATTTGACGCCCCCCGGTGACCACGTTACACTATCTAAGTTCAACGGCTCTGCGTTTGAGTGGTTGAGCTACCTGGATGTATCCGGTGTTCCCGTCGAAAGTGATGGGGACCGGGCCGAGACTCCGCTTCTCGACCTCGTCCGTGCCGGGATAGAAAACGATTTCGAAAGAGTCGTATTTCCTCAATATCCCGAATTGCGTGACGTGAAGCGAGTGCTGGAGCGCGAAGGCGCCGATTATGCTTCGCTCTCTGGATCAGGCTCGACGTTGTACGGGTTGTTCCGTACCCGTGAGCGTGCGGTGCAGGCAGCCGAACGGATGAGCGCGGAAGGATTGGCAACCACGGTCACCGAAACGCTGCCGCGGGATCAATATCGCGCGCAGATGTTTGCAAAGTAGCGATTCGGCGAATCTTGCCCCACTGGGCGGTAGACTAATGGTAGGTCAAGTGCCTTTGGAGCACTTCGTCCAGGTTCGAATCCTGGCCGCCCAGCCAGAATCTCAGGTCAGGGAAACGCAGCAAGGCAGTACCGGTTTCAGGAAGGCTATGCCGCGAATAACGTCGCGCTGGCCGGCTTGGAGCTTCACGCGATTTAAGCGGGGATCAACCAGTCCCCATAGCGGAGATAGCGATGGATGCAGTAGTTAAACCGAGCGTAGAGACAGCAGCGGCCGCCGAGGCCACGCAAATGGCGCCGGAAACGGGAGTCCTGACTCCTGCCAAGGCCGTCGAACAGCCCAAGGGTGACAAGAAGCCAGTACCAACTCGCCGCGATGATAAGTTGCGGATTTTTTGCGGCACCTCGAATCCAGCCCTCGCCAAAGAGGTCTGTGATTTTCTGGGACTGCCGCTGGGACAGACCTTCCTGACGCAGTTCTCCGACGGCGAGATTTACGTGCAGATTCTGGAGAACGTGCGCGGCGCGGATGTGTTCGTCATTCAGTCCACCTGCGATCCGGTCTCGCACAATCTGATGCAGTTGCTTCTGATCATTGATGCGCTCAAGCGCGCGTCGGCGCGGCGCATCACCGTGGTGATTCCGTATTTCGGTTACGCCCGGCAGGACCGCAAGGACAAGCCGCGAGTTCCGATCAGCTCGAAGCTGGTGGCCGATATTCTGACCACCGCGGGAGCCAATCGCGCCCTGGTGGTGGATCTGCACGCACCGCAGATTCAGGGCTTCTTCAACATTCCAGTGGATCATCTGTTTGCTTCGCCGGTGCTGGTGGATCATTTCCGCAAGCTGGCGCTGCCCAATCTTACGGTGATCTCTCCCGACGCCGGCGGCGTGGAGCGCGCCCGCTTCTTTGCCAAGAAGATGGATGCTCCGATGGCGATCGTGGACAAGCGCCGCACCGAGATCAACGTAACCGAAGTGATGAACGTGATCGGCGATGTGCGTGGACGCACTTGCCTGATCCTTGACGACATTGTGGACACAGCGGGAACGCTGGTAAAGACCGTGCAGGCGCTGTTGGAAAACGGCGCGGTTTCGGTCTCCGCCTGCGCCTCTCATGCCGTACTTTCCGGACCGGCGCTGGAGCGGATTTCCAAGTCGAACCTGAAAGAGCTGATCATTACCAACACAATTCCGCTGAGCGAGGCGGCACAGAAGGAACCGAAAATCAAGGTGCTTTCAATCGCCGGTCTCATCGCGCGTGCGATCCAGTCGATCCACGAAGAGACCTCGGTGAGCAAGCTGTTTAGCTAAGCCCGGGCGCGCACGGTGCGCGCCCGGACCCTGACGTAGAAGGAACGGACTGATGGCAACCGCAATTGCAACAAACACAGTGGAAGCAAAGCTGCGTGAAGCAACCGACAAGAATGCCGCGCGCCGTCTGCGCACCACCGGAATGATTCCGGCGGTGCTGTACGGCGCCAAGAAAGACCCGCGCGCAATTGCCGTGGATCCGAAGCAGATTCTGAAGATTCTGCATTCGGCCTCGGGTCACAACACGATCTTTGACATCAGCGTCGAGGGCGAACAGGCCAAGGCGATGGTGGTGGATTGGCAATACGAACCGATGAAGGGCTCCCTGCTGCACGTCGACCTGAAGCGAATCGCGATGGATCAGAAGATGCGTCTCTCGGTTCCGGTTCACATTGAGGGCGAAGCCAAGGGCACCAAACTGGAGGGCGGACTGCTGGACCTCGTGCTACGCGAAGTTCACATCGAATGCCTGCCGGCCGACATTCCGAGCCACATTACGGTGGACGTGACCGAACTGGGCCAGGGCGAAGCGATTCGCGTCTCCGAGTTGCCGCAGAACGCTTCGGTGAAGTACTTGGATGATCCCGATGCAACCGTCGTCCACATCACCTTTGTGAAGGAAGAAGTGGCTGCACCGGTGGAAGGCGCCGCTGTCGTCGCCGAGCCCGAAGTCATCAAGAAGGGCAAGACGGAAGTGGTACCCGAAGTCAAGGAAACAAAGAAGAAATAACTGCCGCGGTGGGTTCAGCCGGCTTTGCCGCATGAGCCCCCGGCGATGGGAGAGGCACGGTGAGACTGATTGTCGGGCTCGGAAATCCGGGCATCGAGTACCAGTTCACACCGCATAACATGGGGTTTCTGGCGATTGATCGCATCGCCGCGCAGTGCGGAGTCAGAGTTGCAAACCGTCACTGCAAGGCGGTCACCGCGAGGGCGATTGTGGAGGGGCAGCCGGTGTTGCTGGCTAAGCCTGAAACCTATATGAACCTCAGCGGCGAGTCAGTCAGGGAGTTGCTGGAACGCTACGAAGCGGAGCCAGCCCGCGACTTGATCGTGTTGTATGACGAGCTGGCACTCCCGTTCGGCTCCATCCGGGTTCGCGAGCGCGGCAGCGCGGGCGGACACAACGGAATGAAGTCGATCATCGCCGCCCTGGGCGGTTCGCAAGAGTTTTTGCGGGTGCGTCTTGGGGTAGGGCCAGAACACAAGCCGGCGAATGGCAGGGATTATCTGCTTTCGCCGATGCGGAAGGCGCAACTGCCCCTGGCCGATGAGGCCCTGGAAGCCAGCAGTGAAGCGGTTCGAATGATTTTGACGCTTGGAGCGTCAGCCGCGATGAACCGGTTTAATCAGAAGATGAACGAGGCCGGGCAAGCGGAGTAAGGATTGAGGGCAAGCGCCAGCGCAGCCCAGGAGAGAACAGATGGATCGTAAATATGAAGTGATGTTCATCCTTCGTCCTGATACACCCGAGGAGGATATGGATCGCCTTCTCCAGACGATGGAGACCAACGTTGCCGCCACCGGCGGCAAGGTGACCGGCTTTGAGCGCATGGGCAAGCGCCGTCTGGCTTACACGGTCAAGAAGTTCCAGGATGGCATTTACATTCTGGCCTTCGTGGAGGGGCCGGGCACGGTGCTGAAAGAGTTGGAGCGCCGCCTGCGCGTGCAGGAACTTGTCATCAAGTTCATTACCGTCCGCACCGACGAAGAAGAAAAGCGTCTGGCGAAGGTGAAGAAGCTGCGTGACGCCAAGATCAAGGGCCAGGGAACGCAGGGTCAGGCCGCGGCGGCAGCAGCAGCCCAGGCAGCCGAGAATGCGGCAGCCCTGGCGGCAGCAGCTCCCGTAGTAGAGGCAGCTCCGGCGGCAGCGGCGGAAGAAGTTCCGGCCGAGACTCCGGCGGAAGTTCCTCCAGCAACGGTTTAAGCGGGGAGCCTGCCTTCGGGCGGGCAGCGCGAGTGGGCAGTTCGCGCCCGGTTTAGGACGCGAAACTGTATTGCGCGAAACAGTAGTGAAAGATCAGGCGCTTCCGGCGCCGACAAGGAGAGTTATGGCAGACGAGAGCACCAAACAGGCAGCTCCGGAGAGGTCCGAAGCCGCGGCACCCGAGGCCGCTGCACGTCCTTCCGGTCCCCGTTCCTCGGGACCGCGCCCGGGCGGCGGCGGACGCCCCGGCGGCAGTGGCCGCGATGGCGGACGCAAATTTTTCCGGCGCAAGAAGGTCTGCAAGTTCTGCACCGAGAAGATCGACAGCATTAATTACAAGGACGTGCGTCTGCTTTCCGGCTTTGTGGCCGAGAGCGGCAAGATCGTTCCTCGCCGCCTGACGGGTGTTTGCACACCCCACCAGCGCCGCGTCACCGAGGCGATCAAGCAGGCGCGCAACATCGCTCTGCTGCCTTTCGCGGCCGGCCGCTAAGAGAGAGGATGGAGTCATGGAAGTCATTCTGAAAGAAGATGTAGCCAAGCTGGGCGCGCGGGGCGAAGTGGTGAATGTGGCCGAAGGCTATGGCCGCAATTATCTGTTGCCGAAAAAGCTTGCCGTGCAAGCCACCAAGGCGAACAAAGCCGTCATCGAGCAGATGAAGGCCTCTTCGGTACGCAAAGTGGCCAAAGAAAAAGGCGACGCAGAGCTGCTGGCCAAGCAGTTCGAGGGCGTCAGCCTGCAGTTTACCCGCAAGGCCGGCGAACACGATGCGCTATTCGGCTCAGTTACATCGGCCGACATCGCACATGAACTCGAAGCTCGCGGCTTCCAGATTGACCGCCGCAAGATTGAGCTGGACCAGCCGCTCAAGGCGCTGGGCGAGTTCACCGTGCCGCTCAAGCTGCACAAGGAAGTCACCGTCCAGATCAAGGTCGCGGTGACCAAGCAGCAGGAAGAGCCGTCCGCCTGAGTTGCGGGCAAATGGTTCTGCGGGAGGCCGGCGTCCGGGGGCGCTGGCCTTTTCGTATTTAGGATTGCAAAATAGATTGCTAACGGACTGAGCTTTGTTCCGTCCAACCCTATGTACGACGAAGTACTCTGTGATCAACGCAGGGTCGGAGTCGATGGGCACGGGCAAACGCGAAAGATTCCCCAGAGGAATGCATGGTGGGGCAGGGCCCGAGCCGGGTAAATGATGCCGAACTGATTCGCGCGGCGCAGCAGGGAGATCAGGCTGCGTTCGAGGAACTGGTGCGCCAGTACGATCAGCCGGTGTTGCGGCTGGCCTTGCATCTGACCGGCTCTGAGCACGAAGCGAAGGATATTTACCAGGAAGCGTTTCTGAAGGTGTACCGCAACCTGGGGAGCTTCCGGTTCGAGTGTTCTTTTTATACGTGGATTTACCGGATCGTTTCCAACTTGTGCATGGATTATCTGCGGCGCAAGCAGGTCCGCAAGGAAGATCCTACGGTACGAGTCGGCTCCGAAGGCGAAGAGTTTGACCTGCTGGAGCAGGTTCCAGACGAACGTGCCGGGGCCAGTCCGGAGCAGGATTTGATGCGGCGCGAACTGGGCAAGCGCATTGTCGGCGCGGTGACCAAGCTGACTCCGCGCGAGCGCATGGTTTTTGAGATGAAGCACTTCCAGGGATTGAAGTTGCGCACCATTGGCGAGGCCCTGAACACTACCGAAGAGACGGCAAAGAATACGCTGTTTCGCGCAACGCAGAAGTTAAGGAAGGCCTTGGCCGACCTGAAATAAGAAGTATAGAAGGCAATTATGAATTGCGATTGGGTACAGGAAAATATCGTTTTCTATCTTTACAACGAGCTGGCCGATGACGCGCGTCACGAGCTGGAGGGGCATGTCGAGCGTTGTCCCGAGTGCGCAGAAGAGTTGAAGGCGATGCGTGTCTTTCACGACGAGTTGAGCGGAGTGCCTCAGCTTGAGGTGACGCCGAATGTACTGGCCTCGGCGCGCATCCAGCTCTCCGAGGCTTTATCGACGGCGCAGCAGCACAAGGGCTGGCGTTGGATGATGGACCCGATGGCGTTGCTCAGGCAGTTTCGCTTCTCGCCCGCCTTGGCTGCGGTCATCTTCATGGTGGGCTTCGGCGGCGGTATCGGCACCATGTACCGCATGAGCGCATCGATGCATGGCGGCGCGTCGGCGGGGCAGCAGGAAGCCTCGATTGCAGGCATTCGAAACATCGTGCAGGAGCCGGGCAGCAACCAGGTGCGAATCGATTACGAACGAGCGTTGCCGGAGACGGTACAGGGTTCGGTGAACGATCCTCAGATTCAGGCGCTGTTAGTAATGGCCTCGCGCAGTACGGCGAACTCGGGGCTGCGCATGGATTCCGTGGACCTGTTGCGGCAGAAGCCGGACGATCCGGCGGTGCGCGAGAGCCTGGTCTATTCGCTGCAATCGGACAGTAATCCAGGGGTACGGCTCAAGGCCGAGGAGGCACTGGCGCCGATGGTCAAGCAGGACGTCCGGGTGCGCAGCGCCATGCTGGAGTCTCTCCTGAATGACAACAATCCCGGGGTTCGTGCCGGTGCGCTCAAGGCTCTGGATAAGGTGCGTGCCGATACCAGTGTCCGGCAGGCTTTGACTCAGTTAGCCAAAGAAGATCCCAACGAATTCATCCGGCAGGAATCCTCACGCATCCTGGCGCAGGCGGCGGAAATCGAGTAGATGAATTGTCAGACGAAGATGGACGGGCATAGCGGCACGGATCGTCAAGACGAGAATTGCGGAAAACGAGGCCGGCAGTCCGTGAGGGCGGCCAGCGCACGGTTGGCGTGGGTGTGCAGCCTTTCGCTGTTTTTTGCGCTGGCGCTTCCGGCGCTGGCCGAGTCGCACGTGGAGAGCCGCGTGGAGAACGATGGACGCGGCTGGATACAGGAGAGCAGCGGCCCGCTGGGCAATGACAAGCAGCTCCAGGTGACGCACTTTGTGGGTTCGGTGCGCGTGGTGGTTGGTGGCCCGTCCGGCAGCTTTAATTTGCGCCTACATTCGCAGGAGGCGCTCGAAAAGGATGCGCGCAAGCAGTTCGCAACCTTTCACCTTGGAGTGGGCCGCAAGAGCGGCGAGATCTTGATACAGACCGTCGGTCCGGTTGACTTGGCGGTGCGCGCTGAACTGACGATTCAGCTTCCCTCGGGCACAGAATCCGTACACGTCGATACGTTGGCCGGCAAGATCACCATCCAGGGAAAAGTGAACCATATCGACGTGCAGACGCATGGCGGGGATATTGAGCTTGACGATGCGGAACTGTTGCGCGCCGAGACCATGGGCGGCTCGGTAACGGTCAACCACCGTTTGGGCGATTCGTTCATTCGCACCGGTGGCGGCGACATTCGCGTCGATGCCTCCGTGGGCGATCTGGAGATTGTTTCCCTTGGCGGAAATATCTGGCTCAAGGCGATTGCCCGGGCTCACGTCCAATCGGGTGGGGGAAACATTGAGGTCGTCCGTTGCGCCGGGGCGCTGCTGGTGCGTACGGCTGGAGGCAACATCAATCTGGGCGAAATGGGCGGAGAGGTCAACGCCGAAACCGGTGGCGGCAGCATCCGCATTGGCGTGGCTCGTGGAGCGGTTGTAGCCACCACCGCCATGGGCGACATCGAGTTGTGGAAGCTCTCCCAGGGCGCCAAGGCGCACACCGGCATGGGGCGGATTACCGCCGAGTTCATCGGAGACCGGAATTCCATGCGCGAGTCGGCGCTGGTGTCCGCGATGGGCGATGTTCTGGTGTACTTTGGGGGGAGCGTTCCGGGCAACCTTCATGCCGTGACCGGGGCGAGTCCGACGCGGCATATTGTCAGCGAGTTTCCGGAGCTGAAAATCTCCAATGGCGTCGCTCAGTACGGCCCGCGCAGTATTGTCGCGGATGGAGCCATTCACGGCGGTGGGCCCTCGATTGAAGTGCAAACCCTGACTGGCCAGATCGAGCTGCGCAACGCCAGGTAGCACAAATACTCACCGAAGTGCGAACCTTCCTAAAGGCGCTAGCCGCACCTTCAATCAGGATTCCGAGTCGTCCTCGTTCGGGTTCCGCGGTTCTGGACTCACTTGTGCTCCGCCGACCTCGATGCTGAGTCTCTGCCTGCTTGTCTTCATATCCTTGGTGGCCGTCAGATCCACATCCCAACTACCTGCCGTTTCCAGTTTCATCTTGCCCTCGTAATTACCATGGCCTTTGCCGTGCAGAGTCACATGCTGTGCGCCGTGACCCGTGCCGTTTATGGCTGCGTCGGCCTCGATGATTAAGCCATCGGCGGGACGGCCAGCGGCATCGATGACGTGAACCTTGAGCGTAATCGGGGTGTCGCAGTTGGGCGCCTCCGGGTCCGTGCCAAGAGTGAAGCGCAATGGCGTGACCTGGTTACGGAGGTTCAGAATGAGTGCGGTGGGATCGGGCAAAGCCGGCAGCTCGGAGGTGTATTGGACGGCGAAGCCGGTCAGTGCGGCAATGGCAGCGATAGCACAAATGCGAAGGCGCAAGGGACAAAGCTCCTGAGTGCGTCGCGTTTTGGCTGCGGGTTACAGGCTGAGAAACATTGTGCCAGCGTTTGCCGAAGCCCAGGCAGAGAACAGCCGCAGCTCAGAATAAAGTATTCAGGCTCCGCTGACATATTTTTCTAATGAAAAAGCCCTTCGGGGATGAAAAAACGATCGTGTCTAACTGCCAACCTCGATGCTGAGTTTCTGCTGACGGCTCTTGCCATCCTTGGTGGCCGTCAGGTCCACGTCCCAACTGCCCGCCATCTCCAGGTTTACTCGCCCATCGTAGTCGCCATTGCCTCTTCCGCTCAGGACCAGATGTTGGGCGCCTTGATCCATACCGCTCATGGATACATCGGCATTGAGTTCCACTCCATCGGCGGGCTGATCGGCGGCGTCAATCACATGAACTTTGAGCAGGATCGGAGCGTTGAAGTTCGGCGACGTGGGATCGGTTGCCAGTGTGAAGCGGAAGGGCGTGAGCCGGTCCCGCGTGCCCTGGATGATCATCGTAGGATTCAGCGGCGGGGCCACCGGTTCGGGTTTGTATTTGACGGCGAAGTACACCATGGCGGCAATGACGGCGATAGCAAGAATGCGAAAGCGCATGGACAAGATTCCTCAGTGCGAACTTCCCGGCTGCGGATTGCGGACTGGTGGATGCCCGGCATCATGATGTCCATCATCATGGCGGTGCGGGTGAGGCACGGGCAGGATGCAGCCGTGCGACAGGTCGCAGTCAGCGCTCTCAAACTGAATGGTGGTGTGGTGAATGTGATGGCGGCTGGCCAGCATCTGGCGCAGTTCGTCGAGAATCGCATTGCTGGCCGAGGGCGGAATGTCTTCGATGGTAATGTGCGAAGAGAGCGCGTGAGTGTCGCTCCCGATGCTCCAAATGTGCAGGTCGTGAACGTCGAGGACGCCGGGCACGGCGCGCAATTCCGCGATGATGCTGTCCAGTTCCATGCTGCTGGGAGCGCCCTCCAGCAGAATGTTCAGGCTCTCGCGGACAATGCTGGTCGACGACCATAGAATCATGATGGAGATGCCGATGGAGAGCGCGGGATCGATCCAGCTATGGCCGGTGGCGAATATAGCCCATCCGCCGGCAATCACCGCCGCCGTGGAGAGCGTATCGCCAATCTCGTGGATGAGTACCGAGCGCAGGTTCAGGTCGCGCCCGCCGCGTAGCAGCATCAGGGTGATGGCTCCGTTGAGCAGTACGCCGGCGCCGGCGACCCACATCATCAGCCCGGCCTGCACGGGCTCGGGATGGGAGATGCGTTGGATGGCCGAATAAAAGATCAGCACGGCAATGACGATCAGGGTGATGGCGTTGACGAACGCGGCCAGCACTCCGGCGCGACGCCAGCCATAGGTTTTCGTGCTGGTGGCAGGACGCTCACTGAGGTAGACCGCGACCCAGGAGAGCAGGAGCGCGAAGAAGTCGGAAACATTGTGTCCGGCCTCGGAGAGTAGCGCCAGGCTGTGCGCCCGGAATCCCGCAACCACCAGCAGGAGGATGTAGGCCAGCGTAAATCCCAGGGCAACGCGCAGCATCCGGGCGGTGAGCGGGGGATGCGCGTGTCCATGCCCGTGTCCATGGGAGTGCCCGGCGTGGGAATCCATGAATGAAGTCTACGGCGGCGCGAGCCCGGCATCAAGTTGGCACAGGAAAAACCTCTGCGGAGACACAGGTCGAATCAGGGCAGCGGGGCTGACGCATCCGGCATCGTAGAGAGTGGAAAAGATGTGGCTCGGCGAGAGCTGGCTGGCCGCTGCGGAGCGAATCGTGGGCAAACAATCTCTGACGCTAGTTCTGGTAACTGCCATGCTTACGGCCACGGCGCTCGCGCAGGAGATTGTGATCGAGCCGACCAATGGACGTGCGCCAAGCACGAACCATGGGGCGCGTCCCGATGTGTCGCGTCCAGACGCCTCGCGTCCGGCGGCAGAGCGATCGGCTCCAGTCGAAGCAAAGAAGCTTGCGACGAAATCCGTCGCGAAATCCCCAGACCAGGAGCGCGGGGCGGCTAGAACGAAGAAGATTCCGGCAGATCAGATTGCGGCAAAACCGAAGGCAGCTCCGGTCGAGACAAAGCCCTCGGCTTCGGCTACGCCGGAGGTGATAACGAGCGAGGCTGCCGAGGCGGCTCCTGCTCCGATGAAGGCGTCCGAGCGGCGGCCGAAGTGGGCGATGGCCGATACCCGTGATGCCGGCAGCTTGCAGAATGAGATTGCCAGCGCCTTGGCCCACGATCCGAAGCTGGTGGGCTCCTCGATCCAAGTAAGCGTGGACGACGGCTCGGTGACATTGGAAGGCCGAGCCGCCGGGGCCCAGGAGCATCTGCAAGCGCAACGCCTGGCGAAGAGTTATGCGTGGAATCGCAAACTGGTGGATCACATCCTGGTGGATCACATTGAGGTTCCGCCCATGGCCGCGAAAAAGTAGCGCGAAGTCGCCTTGCAGCTCCACCCGGTCGGGGGATTTGTTTATTCGCTAAACCGCGAGTTCACCAAAGAGGCTGCCCTGTTCAGGGATGGATGAACGGAAGCGTGCGCCCTCCAGATTGAGCAGGAATTCCTTAGCCGCCAATCCGCCGCCGAATCCGGCAAGAGTGCCGTTGGCGGCGATAACGCGGTGGCAGGGAACGATGACCGCGATCGGATTATGATGGTTCGCTTGGCCGACCGCACGCGATGCGAGCGGGGAGCCGACTTCGGCGGCAAGCTGCGAATAGGACCACGCCTGCCCGTAGGGAATACGCAGCAGCGCCTGCCAGCAACGAAGATGGAACGTCGGTCCGCGCAGATCCAGCGGCAGATCGAACTCACTGCGGGCTCCGGCAAAGTACTCGTCTAACTGCCGGATCACATCACGGAAACGCTCCGGCTCCTCGATCCAGCGCACGTTCTTTGCGCCGTGCGGAGCGATCCATCGGCCATGGAAGGCAACCACGGCCAGACCGCGCTCGCTCATGGCGAGATCCAGGTGTCCGACCGGAGAGTCGTAGCCATCGGTAAAAAAGAATTCAGATGGCTCGGAAAATAGCATCGGCTGGGCCAAAGATAGCATGAAAGCCGGGGAAATGCCCGCCTGTTGCGCTCACCATTTTCGATAGTGCCGTAAGCAAAGCAAAAGGCGCAAGCCAGTCTGGCCCGCGCCCTTCGCGTACTTGCTGCGATTGTGAACTACTGAGGCTGAGACATCGAAGGCGCCTGCTGTGTACTCTGCAGGTCCTCGACGCTATTCTTCAGCAGAGTGACCTGAACCCGGTTGCCATGCACCGGCTTTGCCGTCTGCTCTTCCGACGCAGCCTGCATCTTGGCGTTGCCCAAGCCCAGCTCATAGATGCGATAAACCGGAATCTGGTGATTGATGACGAGGTAGCGCACCACCGAGTCCGCCAGATGCTGCGACTGCTGAAGGGAGGCAGCGCCGCGGCCAGGAGTGAATCCCTGAACCTCGACGACGTAGCCCTTTTGATCCTTCATGGTTTCAGCAAGCTGGTCGAGTGCTGCCTTGGCGTCCTTGCTCAACATTGCGGCCCCAGGGCGGAAGCGAATTTCAACCTGATCGGCGCTCTTGTACTGATCGAGGTTTGCCACTACCTGCGAGACGGACTGTAGATGGGTGCTGGCCTGCTCCGCGGTCTGGTTGGCCGCCTGGGCGCGGTTTGCGGCATCAACGGCGTGCTGATCGGCAAGACCCGCATGGGCATCCGCGCGCTGGATTCCAGCCGTGGCGCGAGTATCAACGTCTTTCAACATCCGGGAGTTGCTCGCTGTGAGCTCATCGAGTTCGTTGGTGCGATCACGAATTGGGCCGAGTTGCCGCTGCACATACTTTTTGCGCGCAAACGGATTCAGATGTCCCCAGAAGCCTTCGCGAGTATCGGGTTTAAGCGGCTCGAGCTGCTGGTCAGGATTCACCGCCGGCGAATTGGCGGCGGTGGCGGTCTGCGACTGGGCCGCAGGCTGCTGATCTGGTGCGGTACTGCTTTGCTGCGCGATGGCCGGCAGGGCAAGCGTGGCGAACAAGGGCAACGCAATCAGGAAACGACTTTTCATAAGCAAAATTCCTCCGGCGGGAGTAGCCCGCTGTCAGGCAGCGTACCGCTTGAGGCGGTGGCGCGACACGGTTACTACTACAGTTCAGATGCCAAACCCTCAATGCAAGGTAACTAGCTGTATGTTCAATCAGATATAAAAATCCCAGTGGAGGGCGTGAGCGGTAGGAATGAGTGAAGTGGGTAGGAATTACAGGGTGCGGGTCTGCTCTCCAGCCCACTAGGCGAGCATTACTTGGACAGGCTTCGCTCCATCAGCTTTCGGTGCAGGTCCAGAATGTAGTTGTCGGTCATCCCGGCGATGTAGTCACAGATCACGCGAGCCCGAGTTTCGCTCTCCATCTGGTGCTGGTAGCTGACCGGCAGGCTGGCCGGGTACTCCATCCAATAGCTAAAAAGGTCGTTGACGATCTTTTCCCCGTTCACCTTCTGTGGGCGCAGAGACTCGCTGTGGTAGAGGTTCCGGGAAAGGAATTGCTTAGCCTGGGCGCGCTCCTCATCGGTTGCGGGACTGAACGCGGCGAGACGCTCGGGATAACGCCGGACCTCTTCCAAGGTTTGCACGCCAGAAGCATCGAGGCGGCGGCGGGTATTCTCGATCAGATCGGTGACCAGGTGGTTCAACATGCGTTTGAGCGCCTCGTTGAATTTGAGTTTGTCGCCGACGCCGCTGAACTCGCCCTCAACCTGGTGGAAGTAGTATTCGAAGATTGCGACCTCGCGGCGAATATCGTCGAGTTTGAGGAGGTGCGCTTCGTAGCCATCGTCAAGGTCGGCGGTGTTGTAGGCGATCTCGTCGGTATGGTCGATGAGTTGGGCTTCCAGCGGTGGCCGCTGACCGAGCAGGTATTCGGCCAGCTCGGGATACTCTTCGGGCAGGTAGTCGTGCGAGTGTTTGATGATGCCTTCGCGAACCTCGAAGGTGAGGTTCAAGCCGGGATGCGAGGCGTAACGCTGCTCGAAGTGTTCGACGATGCGCAGGGCGTGAAGATTGTGGTCGAAGCTCTCGCCGTGTTCGCGCATGGCCAGGTCCAGAGCGCGCTCGCCGGAGTGTCCGAAGGGAGGATGGCCGATGTCATGCACCAGGGCGAGGGTTTCGACCAGGCTTTCATTCAGGCGGAGGGCGGCGGCGATGGTGCGCGAAATCTGCGCGACCTCGATGGTGTGGGTGAGCCGGGTGCGGAAATGATCCGACAGCCGCTGGGTGAAAACCTGCGTCTTGTTCTCCAGGCGGCGGAAGGCGCGGGCATGAATCACGCGGTCGCGGTCGCGCTGGAAGTCGTCGCGATACGGATGCGGCGGCTCTGGATAACGGCGTCCGAAAGAAGACTCAGCACGCACGGCGAAGGAGGCCAGCATGGAAGAAAGTGTAGCACGCGCTCCGGGCCTTTTTGGGCTAGAGCTAGGGTCGCTCCGACGCGCCAGGGTTCGTCTCGAATGGAAAGAAGACCGGCGAAGCAAAGCTTTGAAGTTGCTCTTTTCCACAGGGGAAGGCGGTTGCGCGGTTCAGTAATTCCGAGCTTCTGCGACACGAGTGTACGAGAAAACCGTCTCTAGCAAGATAGAAGTTCCTGAAGGTCTGCCAGAAAAGAAGTTGGCGACACGCCCTTCACGGATCGTTTGTCGACCCATTTCAGGGCCTCCTCGGGAAGGTCAACGTAGGCGGTCAACAACAGAATCTTTATATTTGGGTTCAGGCGCTTTAATTCCGCCGCGACCTGGCCTCCATTCATGCCCGGCATCGAGTAGTCCAGCACAACTGCCTCAATCGGATGGGCCACGAACAGTTCCAGACCTTCCGGTCCACTCGATGCGGTCAGCACTTCGTAGCCCTGACTCTCTAGCAGGATCTTGCGAACCATAAGACCAGTCGCCTCGTCGTCGATGCACAAGATCATAATGTCTCAGATTCAGGAAAAGCGTGCACGTACTATACACGACGTAAGTCGCACAAGCGATGGGTATTTAGGCGCAATGACTCACGGAGTTGAAACGCCGTAAAACGAAAGCCGCCGGATCGGCGGCTTTGTTGCCTCGCCCGGCGGCTCAATGGTTGTTTCGAACTGACAGCTTTACTTTGCCGCGCTCTCTTCCTGCCTGGCGAGTTTTACCTTCGCCCCATCGAGTTTCTTCTGGACCTTGGCGACGTCGGCGGCCTCAACTTCGGCGGGAATGGTCTTCTTCCACTCCTGTAGCGAGCGCTCCCACTGGGATACCGCCAGCTTCAGGCGATTGGTTTTCTGGTAGACGTCGCCCAGATGCTCGTGCACCGTCGGATCGTTGTCCATGCGATCCACGGCCTTGCGCAGGGCGGCTTCGGCCAGATCGTACTTGCCCATCTTGAAGTGGACCCAGCCGAGCGAGTCGAGATAGGCGCCATTCTGCGGGTCCAGCGCAACTGCGCGCCGGATCAGCGCGAGCGATTCGTCGAGGCGCGTGCCGCGGTCGGCCATCATGTAGCCGAGATAGTTGAGCGCGGTTGCGCTTTTCGGATCCGAGGCAAGCACCTTGCGGAAGTAGCTCTCCGCCTCGTCGTACTTCTTCTGGCGTTCGTAGATCGAGCCGGCGATGAAGTTCGCGTAGTCCTTTTCCTCCTGCTTGGTGGAAAGTTCCAGGACCTTGGCCAGCGCTTTTTCCGCATCGGGATAGCGGCGCAAGCGGCTATTCATCTGGGCCAGGGTGATCCACACCTCGCGGTCGGCCGAGGGCTTGCCCGTCAGCATGGCCTTGACGCGGGCAATGGCGGCATCGGCATTACCGCTGTCGGCTTCCTGTCCGGCCAGGACCATCTGCAATCCCTGGTCGTTGGGAAGCTTGGCAACGGCTTCGCGCGCCGCAGCCGTGGCGGCGGGCCAGTTCTTGGCGTCGCGATAGGTTTCAATGATCTGCTGATAGCCGCGGGCAATCGCGTCGTCGCCGAGGGCGGCCATTTTGCGGAAGGCCTCCACCGCCTGCTCGGTGTTGTTCTGGTCGCGATAGAGGGTGCCGAGGCGTTCCAGGAAGATGGCGCGATTACTGCGTTCGGCGGGCGAGTACACGCCATTGGCTTTTTCCGTGCGCTGCAGCATCTCCCGGAGTTGCCGTACAGCCTCGTCGTACTTTCCGAGCGCTTCCTCGATGACGGCGCGGTTGTACTCGACCTCCATCGAATCCTGGGCAACCGCCTGCGCTTTGTCCAGCGTATCCAGCGCCTTCTCAAACTGTCCGTCGCGGCGGTAGATCTCCGAGATGTGCAGCAGGGTCTGCACGTCCTGCGGATCGGCGGTGGCAATCGTCTTGAATTGCTCGAGTGCGGCATCGGTCTGATTATCGTTGAGCAGGTTCTGCGCCAGTCCGCGCACCGCGTCCAGATTGTCCCCGTCGAGTTCGACTGCCTTGCGGTAGGCGTCGATGGCCTTGGTGTAGTCCTTCCTCTGTTCGTAGGTGTAGCCGAGCACCGAATCGATTCGCGGCGAGCGCTCGGCCTCCGGCACGGATTGCAGAATCTCCAGAGCGCGGCCCGGGTCGCCTTCTTCGTTGTACAGGAGCGCAAGCGTCGTGACCGCATCTTCGGACGAGGGCTGCAACTTGACGGCGGTGCGGAACTCGCCTTCCGCTTTGGCGGTCTCATTATTCAGACGGTAGAGACGGCCCAGCAGAAGGTGATCCTCAATGCTGCTTGGGTCCAGATGCACAATCTGCTCATACTGATCGAGGGCAAGGTGGAGAATGTTTTCGGTGTCACTCTGGGTACCGCCCTGTAAATCACCAATCGAGCGCAAGTAGATGCGGCCCAACAGACGGCGCGCATCCAGATTGTCAGGGTCGCGGTTGATGACGTCCTGGGCCTGGGCAATGGCCTCGCGGATATCTCCGGTGCGGGCATATAGTTCGGCCAGCGCAGAGGCAAGATAGGACGAAGACGGATCGGCCAGCAACGCTGCCTTGTACTCATCCACGGCCTTGGTGGCGAATTCCGCGCGCCCTGTGCCGTTCACCATATCCTCATACATGTGACCGAGCTGGAAGTGGTAGTACGCATCGGCGCGGTCGAGCTGCTTCTGGATAGCCGATGAATTCGCGGAAGCCGCTGCGGGCTGAGTCTGCGGCGTAGCGCTCGCAGGCTGTTGAGCGGATACGGCAAGCGAAGTCAGAAGAAGAGCGAGAACGAGCGGGCTGTTTCGAATATTCATGTTCACCAAGCTGATGGTACTTTGGATGCGCCGAAGCTTACCACCGCAACATTATCTGCTTATCTATTCTAGGCCAAGAAACGCCTCGGGACCGCTGAGGCGGAGCTGAAGACAAGAATTCGGCGTTTCCAAATTGCGAATCTCGGTGTGCGTTGCTCAATGCCCCTTGTTCAATACGCCCTGCGGAACTTCCTGCAGAATTCGAATCTTCCAACTGTTCTCCGCCGGAGTCAGCAGGACCAGATAGCGGGCCTGAATGCGCTCGGAGGAGAGAAGCTTGCCGCCTTCGCGGTATTCAATCTCAAGGTCAGCAGAGTCAACCGCCTCCAACGCGGAGCCATCGAGAGAGTAGAACGTCACTCGCATCTGATGGCCGTGATCGACGATGCGGCGGCTGAGTCCGTTCTGCCGCTGGGCGTGGATTGCGTCCTGCCACTGCTGGCGCGCCCCTCCGGTAAAATTCTCACCGAGCAGATCGGCCCGGTTCTCTTCCAGGGCTGACACCAGCGCCCCCCAGGCGTGCGCGTAGTCGCGCTGAACCGCCAGAGCCGTGGTCTCCTCGACCGCGCGCGGCGTGGACGAGGCTGCGTCGAAGGACTGAAGCGCCCCTGGGTTCGCTGTTGGTGAGTTGGTCGGGGATGCATTGTTCGTTAGTGCGTGGGTCGCTAATGAAAGCCAAGCGCTTCCAAGTAGAATGATCAGGCCCAACCCTCCGAGCCGAAGAGCGTCACCGCGCCGGAGACGATGCATTGGATCAATCAACGTGCACCTCCCCAGCGGATCTCATTTCCCATCACCACTCCGGCGGCCACCGAAAGTGTGGCCGAAGACGAGCGCGGCAGCTCGGCACGGGCAAATCCGCGCTTGATGCGGGCATCCACCGTGCTGCGTCCAGCCGCATCCGTGGAGGTGAAGGTGACGATGGTGCCGTCCGGCACAGCATTGCCGGAGCAGTCTTTGATGGGCGCGGTCTCCACTAAAATATTGCCGTCAGCAGCGCGCGAGGCGTTCATGCGAATCCCGCAGGGATCGGCCGCAACCTGCTGCACCACGCGGCGCGCACGCACCTCGCCCGAGGATGCGGTGAATTGCGCCGGGCCGCTGCGGCGTCCTGAGTTCAACTGCACCCAGGCAACGCCGTCCTTGGCGGTTACGGTGCGCTCTTCACCCGCCGTCTCTTCCACTGCAAGCCGGAAGGTGACTGGCGCTGGCGTGAGCACAAGATTCTGAAAGCGGTCGAAGAGAAACGCCGAGCCCAGCACCGCGCCGTTGGCGGCGGCGGGCACTCGCGAAGGATGGGCGATGAATGAGATGTTTTCCACCCGCGCCGCAGTGACAAAGAATGATGCGCTGTTGCCATCGACAATGGCTGTGTAGCGTCCGGCAACTTTTAACTCGTCGCCCGAGAGGGCGATGGTGCCGCGCTGCACGGCGCGCTTACTGGCTCCGCCGGGGCCGAAGAGATAGAGCGTGGTGCTGCCCCATCCTGGAGCTTGCAACGCGGTTCCCGCGCTAGCCTGCAGCGGGCCTGAGACTTGCAACTGCGCAACATTCTGTGCCACACCCTGCGCCAAACCCAACGCAGATGCCGTGCAAAGAACTCCGAGAATGAGCGGGCGCCGAAGTGAACCCATGGCTGCCTTTCGTCACTGCACGTGGTCGCGGCTGTACTGATTCGCCGTGACCCGGTAGCTGTGAATTTGTGGCGCAAGATCATCGCGTACGCCGATGCTGAAAGCCACCGGGGTCTGTGGTGCGAGGGATTGATCAACGTATCCGTCCGACACCCAGATCACTTTGCCCGCGTTGTCGTAAAAGGTGGCGAGCACGTGCGGAATATTCACGGTCTGGCCGCTCTGGTTCATGAGTTCGCCGCTCAGCACCGAGTGCCCGCGCGCGTCTTTCTGCAACATCTGGTGCATCACGCCCATCACTGGATCGGCCGAGGCCGGCACCAGCATTGCATTGGGCTGCATGTGTACACTCTGAATGCTGGCGCGGCTCACGTTGGGGAAGTCGACGCGGAAGGGCGAGATTTCCTTGGGCAGCAGAACGTGGCTGATCTTGTCGAAGCTCTCCTCCTGCGCCATCGTCTGCCCGTCCTTGCCAATGAGTGTAGCGGCGACAGAGACAAAGCCGGGCACCGTGTCCTCGTTTTCAATCTCGCCCAGAAGGATGAAATTGCCATCCTTTTCGACCGGGTTCATGGAGATGATGCGAACCCGCGGAGGATCGACGTTCTGCGCCCCCCAGTCGTCATCGGCGCCGCGGGTCACGATGTCCCAGCGCAGGTAGTTCACCGGGATCACTTGCGGCGGAACCTTGGAACGCGCCTGCACCGGCCACAGCACCTTCCAACTATTGTCCTCGCGCACCACCTTCAGATCGCGCGTATCGTATACCGCGCCGACGGCCGAGGCCCATTGCAGGCTGGCGCGCACGGTAGCCTCCTGATCGCTCTCCTGGAGCACCTTGGTATCAAAGCGCTGCAATGCCGAGTAGGTGCGCAAATTGCCCTCTTGCCCGAAGACGTCGCGCGCAAAATCCTCCGGAGCAGTGTTGCTGGCCGCGGCCACATAGCGATAAGCGCTCTCGGCGTCGCGCGTCTTTACATGACCGAGCAGCGATTGCACCGCACCCTGTGGCGTGGTGGCCGGAGCCAGCGTTGACGAGTGCATGGTGGCGGCGGCCACCAGCGCGGCGGTTAGAACGATGAGTAAAGCAGGCAGCACCTTGTTCATGGCTAGTGAACCTCCCGCAGAGAAATCTCGCTCGGCTGGGAAGCAGGAAACTCGATCGCCTCCACGTACCGGCGCCGCTCCGGAATGAACACGACGAAGATCGCAAACAGGCTGGCGCCGATCGGAACCACCCCCCACATCACGCCCTGCCAGACCGGAGGCACGGCATTGCCGAAGTCAATATGTTTTGCCGGGGGCACATCGTCCTTGGTCCACAGCGCGACCGCGCCGTTATCGTAGATCTCGGTCTGCCGCCATCCAGCAAAGGCCAGCAGCGGCTCGTAATAACGATCACGCACGAAGATGTAACGCAGCCCGTACTGGTCGGCGTGCTTCAGAATCGCGCGCAGCGCCTCCATCCCCGCCGTCCCGTAATACTTGGAGTTGTAGAGTTGGCCCGCGCCGTAGGCAGTCAATTCAGGAAGCAGGCGCGCCGAGTGGTAGTCGCCATCCAGGCTCCCAGCTTTCGCATACGTGGACACCTTGGCGAATTTGTTGCCAAAGCCGAGTGTGATGTAGCGATACTTCGCGTGTTCTTCGCGATTCAGAAAGTCGATCACCGGTTCTGCTCGGAAGTCTCCGCTGTTAATCGGGTTGAAGACCACCCAGGCCACCGCCATCGCGCAACTGTAGACGGCGGCAAGGCCAAGCACCACCATGGCGCGGCGGCCCCAGCGATCGATCATCCAGGCGGCGAGCAGACCTACAAAAGGCAGAGCCATCAAGGTCGCCCAGAAGGTGAAACGCTCGAAGGTCAATACTTCAAAGGCGCGGCCCAGAAGCAGGCGGCCCACCGGTGTCGTTCCGCCCAGCCCAAGCAGAGTGGTTAGGTACCAGCCAAACAGCAACGGGCGCAAACGGCGCTCCGCCGATCCCTTGAGAAGTATGTATGGAATGGCGAGAATCAGCGCGCCCATCGGAATGACCCAGAAATTCATTCCGCTGTGCGGAACCAGAATGTAGTTGTCACGCGAGCCATGCGGAATCGGCAACTGGGTGATCGGGTTCTGGCGTAGCGAAATGAAATACGGCAGCAGCACGACGATCACGCTGGCGAGAACGATTGCGCCAAAGATAGCCGCGCGTGCCAGCACCGCTGCAATCGGCGAATCGCGTTGACTCTGCTTGCGGTCGAGCACGCTAAGCCAAAGCACCGGCAGCGCAAACAGAATGGCTCCGAAGAGAAATGTAACGTGATGAGCTGCGGCGCCCGCCATGCAAATGGCCGCGCCCTTCAGCAACTGCAGCACCCCTCCGTCGCGTGTCCAGCGGTAAAAGTAAGGCAGCGCGTTCAGCGTGAGCGCCGCCGCCGCAGTGGTGGGCAACTGCCCGGATTGATATACCAGCATCGCCAGCGATCCCAAAAAGACCGTACCCAGCGCGGCATAACTTGCCTCGCGCTCGGGAATCCAGAGCAGCGCATAGCGGTACATCCCCACCGGCAACAGCAGGATTGTGATCATCTGCACGAACATGTATGCGCCGGTCAATCCGAAGAGATGAGAGAACAACGCAATCCACTGATGGGTCAGCGGAGGATAGGTCGTCTGCGACATGCCGCCAAACCATTTTTCATTCCACGGGGAAAACCAGTGATTTGCATAATGGCTGGCAAAGAAAATATGCGTGTTCGCGTCATACGAATTGGCGGGTAGCTGCATCAGCAGCAGCGGGCCGTGCACCGCCAGGGCCAGCAGCACGATGGCCAGCAGCGGAATACCGCGGCTTGCAGTGGGCATCGGCTTCGTGATCAAGGAAATCATCTACGCACTCCGAGGTAGATCAGATTCCCTGAGCTGCACATAGGTTTACCGGCAATTTTCATGAGTCGTGATTGTGAGTAGGAGTAGATCTGACGACGGACACATTTATGTTTCAGCGTGGCAGAATTAAAGCCCGCGCAAATTTCCGCAACCTTAGCCATAAGACATTTGACGACCACTCTGCATCCCAAGCAGACGAAAGAAAGTATCTCGATCTGGCGTCCGCGCAATATCCAGAGTAGCCCAGTGAAAAAGAACTTGTTGCTGATCAGTTCGCTTTGTCTTTGGCTGTTTTCGTCGCCGCCGCTTCTGTGCGCCCAGGAGATCGATTTGGGTAGCGGCGCACAAGGCGCATCGAAGAACTCGAAAAAATCCTCCGGCGAGGCAATGGGCTGGGGCGCCAGCATTGAAGTGGGACGCAATGCCCGCGCTGCCGAGGACGACTTGAAAAAAGGTAACGCCGCCGCCGCCGCCGCCGCCGCCGGGCGCGCCGTAAAAGCTGCGCCGCAGAACGCGCGGCTCTGGTTCCTGCTCGGCTACGCCTCACGGCTCGCCGGCCAATACTCAAGCTCGGTGGAGGCATATCAGCAGGGATTAAGGCTCGAGCACAACAACCTCGATGGACTCAGCGGCCTTGCGCAAACTTACCAGCGCATAGGACGCCTCGATGATGCCAGGCGCCTGCTGATGCAAGTGGTAACCGCTGCTCCCAAACGTGAGAATGATCTGCTGATGGCCGGTGAGCTCTTCCTGCAAAGTGGCGCTCCGCAGCAGGGCATCGCGCTACTCTCAAGGGCAGAGTCGCTGCATCCATCCTCGCGCGCCGAGGTGATGCTGGCGGTCGCCTACTTGAAGTTAAAGCAACCCGAGCGTGCCAAGGAACTGTTGGAGCAGGCGCGACGCCACGATCCCAAAAATACATCCGTCTTCCGCGCGGTTGGAAACTTTTATCGCGAGCAGCACGACTATAAGGCCGCGATCTCCGCGCTCAAGAACGCTCCCGGGCAGAACGTCGAGGTGCTGGCTGATCTCGGCTACAGCTACGAACTCGATGGCGATTACCGGGGAGCGGCCGAGACCTATGCGAAGGCCGCCAGTATGTCGCCGCGCCAGATCGGATTGCAGTTGAGCGCCGCGCAGGCAGAGTTGCGCCTCGGAGAGACGGATCGCGCGCAATCATTTCTTGCTCGCGCCGCGCAGATCGATGCCAATCACTACCGTCTGCACGCGCTCAAGGCGCAGCTTGCGCGGACGCAGAACCGCAGCACGGAGGCGATCCGCGAATATCGGACGGCCATCGCCAACCTGCCCAATGCCGCCGTGCCGGAAGGTCAGCTCTATCCGATTGAGCTGCGTTTGAATCTTGCTGAAATCTATCGCCAGACCGGTGACGACACAGCCGCGCAGCAGCAAGTCGCCGAAGCCGAAACCCTGGTCAATCAACTCCATATCGAAGGCGCGGCGCGCGCCGAGTTTCTGCGCGTGCGCGCTTCCATACGGCTCGGCGGCAACGATCTGGAGGGTGCGCAGAACGACCTGACCGAAGCCATGAAGTTGGACCCGGCCAATACCTCCATCACGCTGCAATATGCCAACCTGCTCTGGCACATGAAGCGGACATCTGAATCTCACCGGCTCTATGCCGAGGTACTCAGCAGCGATCCCAAGAATCGTTATGCATTGGAGGCGATGGGCTACATCGCGAGGGAAGAAAACGACAACCCCGCCGCTGAGCGCTACTTCAATCAACTGGCCGCGGATTACCCGGACGACCACGTGGCCTATCTTGCGCTGGGCGATCTCTACACGTCCACCATGCAATTCGATCGCGCCAATGCTTCCTATGAGCAGGCATTCAAGCGTGCGCCGCAGAATGCGACCGTGGTTGCCAATGCGGCCAACGTCGCCATTCAGGCAGGACGCATTCAGCTCGCCTCCGACTGGGTTGAGCGCGCCACCGGCGCCATGCTCGACGACCCACGCCTGATGCGCGAGCGCGAGCGGGTTCTCTTCCACCAAGGCAAATACGCCGAGTCAGCGCGCCTGGGTTACCAGGTTCTGGCGCAATTGGAAACCGACCGCAACGCCTCGGTCTACCTGGCGTATGACCTCTATAACCTGGGGCGTTACGACGAAACGCTCGCCATCACCACGCGTTACTCCAAGCTGCTATCGAAGGAGGCTAACTTTCCCCTGCTCACCGGTCACGTGCACAAGCAGAGCCAGCTTCTTCAGCAGGCGGTGGAGGATTACTCGGAAGCCATAAGGCGCGATCCGAAAATGGTGGAGGGTTACGTAAATCGCGGTTACGTGCTCAACGATCTGCAAGATCCTGATGCCGCGATTCATGACTTCCACATCGCGCTCGAACTGCAGCCTTCCAACGGTGTCGCCCACCTCGGCCTTGCTTTCTCTGAACTGCAGCTTCACCACGGCAGCGCCGCGCTGGAGGAAACCGGCAAAGCCGAGAAGCTGCTGGGCGAGTCCGGGGCGATTCACCTGGCGCGCGCCACCGCGTACCGCGACCTGCAACTCCTCGATAAGGCGGAACAGGAGTACGTTGCAACGTTGAAGTACGCGCCCGATGATCTGAAACTCCATCTCGCACTGGCCGACACTCAGTTCCACGAGCGTCGCTATCCCGCTTCGATCCAGACCCTGAATGCGGCGCTTGCGATCTCGCCCGACGACCCGGAGGTCTACGCCCAGCTTGCCACCGCGCACGCCGAACTGCATCACCGCGATCAGACCCTGCAATACATCAGCGCGGCGGAGAAACAGAGTCCGGACTCTTCGGCCATTCTGCTCAACACCGGCACCGCATTGCTGACCTTGGGGGATCAAGGCGCGGCGATGCAGCGTTTCGCGCGTGCGCTGGAGGCGCCCGACGCCAACCGGGTCCAGGCGCGGCTGTTGTTTGCGAAAGTCTTCGTCAAGCAGCACAAGTATGACGCGGCGCAGCAGCAGGTCGCGCTGGCCTTTGCCGAGTCGCGCGTCGGCGAAGCGTCTCCGGTCACCGCCGGCGACTTTATCGTAGCCGCCAACATTTTTCTCGCCATGAATGATTTTGATCTCGCCCGCCGCTACTACGAGCGCGCGCGGCAGGCGGGCGCGGCCGATGAAATCGTGACTATCGGCTTGGCCAACTCCGCCATCGTCCAGGGCCGTACCAGCGAAGCCCAGCAGCAGCTTGCGCAGTTAGGCAGCCCGTCCGAGTTTGCCAACAACTTCGATTACACGATGGCGCAGGCGAACATCTACCGGCAGCAGCACCAGCAGTTCCAGGCGATGGCTGCGTTCGCGCGCGCCAATCAGCTTGGCGGCCAGGATGAGACGGCTGAGTTCGCCATGCAGCAGGTGGCCGAGGAGCAGGGGATGCAGGTGAGCCGGACAACCAGCTTCCACTCCGATGTCCTGACCCATGGCGTCTTCGACGATGCCACGATCAATGGCCTGGACCGGCAAATCTTCCGCAACCCTCAGACCGGAGCCATCCCGCCGCCGATTTCGTCGCTCGAAACGCTATGGACCAACGGCATCCTAACCGACCTCGGCAAGTATCCCTCGCTCAGCGCGTTCTTCCAGGTACGAAATGACCGCGGCCGGGTTTCGTTGCCGGACCAGGAACTGATCCTGAACAACGACACGTGGGATTACAGTATGCATGCTGCTCTGAATCCCGTGCTCAAACTGGGCTCGGCTACGTTCACCTTCAACTCAGGTCTGCAATACACTGCTCGCCGCGACAGCGAAAGCCCGGTCGAGCTGAATCAAAATCTGTTCCGGCAGTTTGCGTATATGTCCACCAGCGCGCTGGGAAACTGGCTGGCGGTGCAAGGCGAAGCCTTCCATGAGACAGGGCCGTTCACCGGACAGAACCTGCGCTCGCGCGAAGTGGGCGCGCACCTGCGCTTCGTGGTCGGTCGTCCCTGGGGACGCACTCAATTCATCACCGCCTACGGCGTGCGAGATCTGCTCTTCCGCCCGCTGATTCGCGAGTTTTATTCAACCTCAACCTCGGCTGGCGTGCAGCATGAGTTCAGTGAACGGCTGCGCGTGGCCGTGGTGGGCGAGTACATCCGCTCGTGGCGGGTGCAGGATTTAAGTTTTTGGATTGCACAGGCAATGCGTCCGGCGGCAGAAGTCGAATGGAAGCCCACCCATCGCTGGGGCGTCAACGGATATTTTGCGTTCTCGCGAGGAGAAGGCATTCACGACTATGACAACGTGCTGAGCAGTTTCTTCATCTCTTACAACAAGCCATTACGGCGCACTGTAAGCGACAGTCTTGGGCAAGTGCCGGTGGAGTATCCGATTCGCTTCTCCTTCGGAGTTCAGGAAGCTAATTACTTCAGTTTTGCTGGCCACAGCCAAACGATTCTGCGTCCAGTCGTTCGTTTGACTTTATTTTAAGGCCAAGGGGCCCCATGAAGATTTGTCTGGTTACTGCGTTCCCCCCATCGCGGCGGGGGCTCAACGAATACGGATTTCACATTGCCCGCGAGTTACAAAGCGACCCCCTCCTGAGCCTGACGATCCTCGGTGATCATCTGAAGCCCGCCCAACCAGAGCTGGATGATTTTCACGTGATCCGCTGCTGGGATTTTAATAGCCTCAACAATCCGGTTCACCTCCTGCGCATGATCCGCGAACTGAAGCCGGACGTGGTGTGGTTCAATCTGCTCTTCTCCACCTTCGGCTCCCATCCGGCGGCAGCCTTTGCCGGACTCACCACGCCCTTACTTGCAAGGCTATCGGGAACCTATACCCACGTTACTCTGCATCACCTGATGGATAACGTGGATCTGCAGCACGCCGGCATCCGCTTCCCCCGCAGTTATCGCGCCGGCGGTTACGTGGCAACCCGCATGTTGCTGATGGCCAACTCGATTTCCGTGCTGCTGCCCACCTATCGCCGCACCTTAATGGAAAAGTACAACGGGGCCAATGTGCACTTCCGTGCTCACGGTATTCTCTCGGCACGCCCCGAGCCGCCTTGCTTTGAAAAGCGCGGCAATCCCGAACACCGTATCCTGGCCTTCGGCAAGTGGGGCACATACAAGCGGCTGGAGTTGCTGATTGAGGCCTTCGCCGAGATCGTCGAACGCTGTCCCCAGGCACGGCTGGTCATTGCCGGCGCCGACCATCCGGCCACCCCGGGTTACGTCAAACGAATCGCTGAAAATTTCGGTGATCACCCCTATATCCGCTTCACAGGGTACGTCGAAGAGGAAAGCGTTGCCGAACTCTTCGCCTCGGCAAGCCTGGTAGTTATGCCTTACGCCTCCGCCGCCGGCTCCAGCGGTGTCGCGCATCTGGCCTGCGAATACGGGTTGCCGATCGTTTGCGCCGACATTGCCGATTTCCGCCAGATGGCCGACGACGAGCAACTCGCCATCAGTTTTTTCAAAACCGGCGATCCCCACAGCATGGCCGATTGCCTTGTGGACGTGCTCCAGAGTTCGGAGGCGCAGCGCGAGATGGGAGAAGCAAACTTCTCGGTTGCGTTGCGCCAGACGATGCCGATGATCGTGCGTCAATACTTGCACTCCTTCCGTGTGCAGCAGGGCCACAGCGAGCTACACCCCTTCTCCCGTTTCCGCAGGGTGCCTGGATGGGTGCCCATGCGCTCTGCGATTTTTCGCGCCGCTGCGCCAAGGTGGTCGCCATGGACATAGGCGCCCGAAAGTCTCCATCGCGTGTTCTCCATCGCGTCGCCCCCTACGGGTCGGGTCTGCGTGGAGTTCGTGCCCTGGTTCTCGTGGGAGGCGGGCCGGCGATGGAGCGCTTCGGCGAAATTCCCTTGGCTCTGCTCGACGTATTAGGGCGCAGCGTGCTCATGCGCACGCTCGACCGCCTTCGGGCGGCGGGCGTCGGCGAGATTGCTGTGATCAGCGACACCGATCCGTTGCCGCCGCATCCGAGTGCGACTGGTTGCAAATTCAGCGTGGCTAGCCCGGAAGACTTCTGGGCAGAGGCGTTACAGCAGTTCCGCCGCCTTGGCCGGAATTCAGAGTGCATCCTGGTGCTTCGCCTGGGCGCTTGGGCTGAGTTGGATTATGCGGCGATGGTGAACGAGCACCGGCGCTCGGGCTCTTCCGTGATGCGCGCATATTCGCCGCGCGAAGAGGCGCTGGATATGTTTGTGGTTTCTTCCGGCAGCCAGTCCGAAGCTGCGGCTCTGTTGCGCGGAGAACTGCGCGAGCAGCCCATGGCCGCCGTCCCGCACAAGACCTGCGGCTATGTAAATCTGCTGTCGGCGCCCGCAAGCCTGCGCACCCTCACCTTGGACGCTTTTGTCGGCGAATCCGAAATTCGCCCTTGCGGCCGCGAGCTGCGCCCCGGGGTGTGGATCGGCGACGGCGCGCGGGTTCACCGTGACGCGCGCATCCTCGCTCCCACCTTCATCGGAAGTTGTTGCACCGTGCGGCGCGCTGCCGTCGTGACTCGCGGCAGTTCTCTGGAGCACCACTCGGAGATCGACTGCGCCACTGTCATCGACAACTCCAGCGTGATGCCTTACACCCGAGTCGGCGCGGGCCTGGACGTGGAGTGCTCCGTCGTGGGCTTCCAGTTCGTACACAGCACGCAGCGGCAGGTAACCGTGGAGATCGAAGATCCGCGCCTGATCGGAGCGACAACGACTCAGTTCTCTGCCCGCACGCTCACCGCCGCAGGCTGGCTTCTCGGCCTCCTGCCCAACGTATTGTGGAAGTTCCTCTTTGAACCCGCCCCTGAAGCTGTCCTGGGTTCCGCATCGAAAGCGTTTGGTCCTTCTCCCCCAGTCATCGGCGAACCGTCTTTGGCTCCGGCTTCCGTCGAGTCACAAACAGAATCCTATCGAGAAATGGCGGCAAGAAGATATGGAAACGAGTAGACCTGTCATCGTCAAGCGCGTCCCGGAAAGCCTGAATATGAAACAGGTTCGCGTTTTCCTGGAGGAAGTACGGCCGCTGCTGGAACATGATCGTCCCCAGCTTGTCTTTGATTTTTCGCTGGTGCGCAAAATCGATGCCGCCGGAATCGACATGCTGCTGTATTGCATGAAGGAGGTGGCGCGGCGGGATGGCGATCTCAAGCTGGCCTCGCTCACTCCTCAAGCGCAGGTAGTGCTGGACCTGACGCGAACCGGAAGGCTGTTTGAGACTTTTGCCACCTCCGTCGATGCGGTGCGCAGCTTCAGCGGATATCTCCCAAATATGGTTCGGCAGTTTCACCCCGAGCCCGAACTCGAAGCAGAGAGCGGAGGGAAAGCTGCGTGAGCGTTCGCGAACAGGCACTAGGCTCCTGGCCCCAGTCCCGGATGCGCACCGCATTCGAGACTCTGAAGGCAGGCGGATCAAAGGGCAAGGTGTTTACCGGTGGCGTAGTCATGCTGGCCGGCTCGGTCCTGGTGTCGCTGGCCAACTTCGGCTACAACATCGGGGTCGCGCGCCTGCTTGGTCCTGGGGACTTCAGTCAAACCGCCGCCGCCGTCACCCTGCTGATGCTCGCCTCCTGTATCAATCTTGCCGGCCAACTTGTGACCGCAAAGTTGATCGCCAAAACCGCGGTGCCCGCCCAACGCGCCGCGGTCTACCAACTTCTCATGCGCCGCGCCTGGCTGGTCGGCTTCGGACTCTCGGCTCTCTTCGTCGGAGCCAGCCGCTGGATCGCCGTTTATCTGCGAATGCCTTCCCCCATCCTCGTCGTGCTGCTCGGCCTCGGGATGCTTTTCTACATTCCCCTTGGCGTGCGGCGCGGCGGAATGCAGGGCACCTGCCAGTTTCTCCGCCTCAGCCTCAATCTCGCCGCCGAAGCCTTTGTAAAACTGATTGCGGCCATGATCCTTGTGGCGTCAGGAGCCGGAGTTCTGGGCGCGGTCGTCGCAATCTCCTTCTCTGTGTTTGCGGCCTTCTTGCTCCCTGCCGGGGACCGCGAATTGCGCCGGACTCCCGCGCTCTATCAGCCGGGCTCGTTCCTGGAGAGCATCCAGGCCATCACTTTCTTTGTCGGCCAAGTAATCATCAGCAACATTGACATTCTCATGGTGAAGCATTATTTCGCCCCCGATGAGGCCGGCATCTATGCTGCGGTCGCGCTCGTCGGACGCGTCTTGTACTTCGCCACCTGGTCGGTTACCAGTGCGATGTTCCCGATCTCGGCCGGCAGCGCGGCCGAGAGCGACAGCCGCGGCGTGCTGGTCGTTCCCCTGCTATTCGTCGCCGGACTCTCCTCGGTCTTCGTGGTCTTTCTCGCCAGCTTCCCAGGCTTGGTGATTCGCACTCTGTTCGGCAGTGATTTCCATCGCGCCGATACAGGGGTGGAGCAACTGCTGGCGATGAATGCGGTTGCCACCGCCGTCTATGCGGTTTGCGTGGTGTTGATCACCTATGAGATGTCGCGCCGGATCGCCAACACCGGTTGGCTGCAGCTCGTGGTGAGCTTGCTCATCGTTGTCTGCATCGGCTTTTTCCATGCCTCTCTGATGCAGGTGATTGTGGTTCAGCAGGTGCTTCGCGGCCTGCTGTTGATGGCGGTGTCGATACCGTTTTTTCGCCGCGTCCCCAATCTGGGTAGGGAGGCAGCATGAAAAACCTGCGCAGAGCCACCGAGGCCGAAGTCATCGCCGAGTTCCTGAAGAACGAGTTCTACCAGGAAGAGTTTCAGGATGACCGCGAGAGCTTTGAACGCCTGGTGCTGGAGGCCGATCTCGCCAGCCAGGATGAAAACGATCTGCGCCGCGCCCTGTTGTTTCGCCGCCGGGGCCACATGTGGCGCGAGGTTCCCACCGACACCCAGTGGTGGGAAGTGGAGTTGGAGCCCGACGATCTCAGCTTTATTCGAGTTTTTCCGCGAGCGCAATGGCGCAAAATTGCCGACCATAGTTTTCTCCTGCGTGACATTGTGACCCGCATTCGCACTGCCCGGTTCTCCGGCAGCACGCGCGACTTCATCGCCCGCGTGCAGGCGCTAAGCTACCGCTTGCGTGCCGAACGCGACCGCAGCGCCGTGGTCCTGATCGGAATGGACGAGCAGCATCCGCTCACCATTCTGGAAGGCAATCATCGCCTCACGGCGGCACTGCTTGCCGGGCCGGCCATGTTCAGCCATCAGTTCCGCGTCTTCCGTGGACTCTCGCCCCATATGTCGCGCTCCTGCTGGTATGAGACCAATCTGCCCAATCTGTGGCGCTACGGGCAGAACCGTCTGCGCAATCTTTTTTACGACCGCGACGCCGACGTCAGCCGCGTGCTGCGCCGCATCACTCACGCCTCAAAAACCTCGGCCCTGGACAGTGGCATGAATCCCGCCCGCGCCGGAAAGATCGTCGGCGGTCCGAAGTGAATCAGACGCAAAATGTGAGACGCGAAACGAAAGAAGGAACCATCAGTGCAAAGAGGTTTTCAGATGCAGGTAAAACGAAATTCGTCCAGCTTCACTGTTCTGCTGCTGATCGCCGTGCTCTTGCTTCCGGTCGGCTTGAGCGCCGCCCAGGCGCTTCCGCAAGCTAGTTCGCAGCAACAGTCCCCGCCCAGCGGGGTCATGATCGATCCTTCTGCCGGTCCTCTCAAACCGAATGAGGCGCAGCCCAACCCTGCTCCGTTGCCCAATGCGCCTCAGCCTGCGGCGACTTCCGCGCCCCCGCAACAGCCCTCCTCGCGATCCCTCGCGCAACCGGCCCCGCAGGCGCCTCTTGGCACAGCCGCTGCCGAGCAGATACGGACCTCCGGAGGCAGCGCATCGCGTCCGGCCGGTAACGCCATCGCACCTGTCAAGCAGCGCCAGTATCGCTCGCTCGTCATCAAACTTGGCGCGGCAGCCGCGGCGGGAATCGCCGTCGGCGCCGTGTACGGGCTCAGCCATGCCACCTCCAGCACACCGCCGCATGCCGCAACTGCGGCCGCAAGATAGGATCGCCATGTCCTCACGCCAGAGCCTCAGCCAAACCGTCCTGGTCAGCTTCTCTGGACTGGACGGTTCCGGCAAGACAACTCAGATCGACGCGTTGCGGGAAGCCATCGCACTCCTCGGAGTGCGCAGCACGCTCCTCACCTTCTGGGACGACGTCGTGGTTGCCAGCCGCTGCCGCGAGAGCTTTGTGCATAAGGTTCTGGGCAGCGAGCAAGGTGTAGGAGCGCCCGGTTGCCCGGTGGAGCGGCGTGACAAAAATGTACGCAGCGCCTATTTAACCTTCACTCGCCACCTGCTCTATCTGGCCGATGCCGTGCACCTGCGCATCGTTCTCCGCCGGGCCCGCCGCGGCGGCGACGAGGTGATCGTCATGGACCGCTATCTCTACGACGAGCTGGCCAATCTGCCGTTGCAGAATCGTTTCTCGGCCGCCTATGCGAGGCTGCTCGCACGGATCGCGCCGCGCCCCGATCTCATCTTTCTGCTCGACACCGTTCCCGAGCTCGCGCGTGCCCGCAAGCCGGAATACTCAGTTAACTTTCTGTGCCATTCACGCCGTTCCTACTTTCGTCTGGCACAGCTCCTGGGAGACATGACGATCATCCCTCCACTCGCGCTGGAGGATGCCAGGCGCGCAATCCTCGCGAGTTTCATGCGCGTCCTCGGACGGCGCCAGCGCGAATCCGATCTCGCAGATTCGGTTCCTGCCGCGTAATCGACACATCGCTAAGTAGACGAATAAGAAATGTCGGGTGCGCCACCTTCGCGTCGTGCCTTACTATCGGCTGCTACAGGGGCACACCTTCCGCGGAATCGCCCCAGATCGAGATGGGATAAACGCAGAAAGGGCCACGGCGATCCGTAGCCCTTTCCTTTGAATGGAACGAGTCGATGGAAGCAGTCTTACTTCACCAGCACAACCGCCGGGCGAATCTGCTGCAGGTCCACATACTTGGTCGGATACTTGCCGGTGTAACAGGAGGTGCAATACTGAGGATCGCCCTCCGGCTCGCCGCAGGAAGCGCGCAGTCCTGCAAGAGAGAGATACGCCAGCGAATCGGCGTCAATGAATTCCCGCACCTCATCGACCGTCTTGCGCGCGGCAATCAAGTGCCGGCGCTCCGGAGTGTCCACACCGTAATAGCACGGCGAAGTCGTCGGAGGACACGAGATCCGCATGTGCACCTCGGTGGCTCCCGCATCGCGCACCAGACGTACAATTTTCTGGCTCGTGGTGCCGCGCACAATCGAGTCGTCGATCAGAATTACGCGCTTGCCCACCAGCAATTGCCGCACCGGATTCAGCTTCAGCTTCACGCCAAAGTCGCGCACCCGCTGCTCCGGTTCGATAAACGTGCGGCCCACATAATGATTGCGCACCAGCCCGAACTGCATCGGAATGCCACTCTCGCGCGAATACCCCAATGCCGCCGTCAAGCCGCTGTCCGGCACTCCAACCACAAGGTCGGCATCCACTGGAGCCTCGCGCGCCAGTTGCCGTCCCATCTGCTCGCGCGACTCCTGCACGCTCTTGCCAAACACAAGCGAGTCCGGGCGCGCAAAATACACCTGCTCGAAAATGCATTGCGACTGTGCCAGCGCGGGCGCGTAAAAATGCGAATGCACCCCCTCGGGCCCAACCACCACCAGTTCACCTGGTTTCACGTCGCGATCGTAATCGGCGCCCAGCAGATCGAAGGCGCAGGTCTCGGAGGCGAACACAACCGCGTCCGGCAGCCCGTCCTTGCGCGCAATGTGTCCCATCGCCAATGGACGGAAGCCGCGCGGATCGCGGGCGGCGAAAATGTGGTCGCGGGTTGCAATCACAAATGAGAACGCGCCTTCAATCCGGCGCAGCGCGTCGGCAATTGCATCCGGCAGCGTCGTCTCATGTGACTGTGCAATCAGGTGCAGCACGATCTCGGTATCGCTGGAGGTCTGGAAAATCGATCCCGCCTGCTCAAATCGTTTGCGGATATCAGCGGCGTTCACCAGGTTGCCATTGTGTGCAATTGCAATCTGGCCCTTGTTGCAATCCACCTGAATCGGCTGCGCATTCAGCAGCGCCGAGTCTCCCGCGGTCGAGTAGCGGGTGTGACCAATGGCATGGCTCCCCGGCAGCTTCTGCAGCACGGCTTCCCCAAATATATCTGCCACCAGCCCCATGGACTTATACACGATCAAGCGCTGGCCATTGCTGGCTGAGATCCCCGCCGACTCCTGCCCGCGATGCTGTAAGGCGTGCAGTCCCAGGTAGCAGAGCTTGGCCGACTCGGGGTGTCCGTAAATGGCAACCACCCCGCACTCTTCGTGAAGTTTGTCCAGTTCGATCTCAATCATGACTACCCGCCTTGTACGTCTGTGCGCTGAAGCGTACGTCTGTGCGCTGGAACGCGATGAAGGGCAATAGCACGGCCTCAGCCGTGCCGCGCTTGCTAGAATTCATCCGGCGCCTCCGCGCCATCACCGCTCTCTTTTCTTGCGAAAGACTTGGCCTACTAGAGACTTGCCGCAACCGCCGGCTCGGTCTGTAGCGCTTGTTCCAGCGCTTGCCGCCAGCTCAGCTTGAATGCGGACGCCTCTCCCTCGATGACCGCCGCGCCATCAATGCGAATCGTAAACTTGTTGCCGGTGGTAACGCCAATATGTTGTGCGTTCAATCCACATTTTACCGCACTCTCTTCAATCGCTCCCACTTTTGTGAGATCGCAAGTCACCAGGACGCGCGAAGCATCCTCGGCGAACAGCACGCACTCGCCCGGAAGTCCGGCGGAAATCAGATCAATTTCCACCCCCAGCCCCTTGGCGAATCCGAGCTTCGCTGCGGCCACGGCGATTCCGCCCTCGGCCACGTCGCGAGCCGACTGCACCAGCCTTTCGCTAGCCAGCGCCTGCAGCAGATCCTGCAGAGCCTTTTCAGCCTTCAGATCCAGCCTCGGCGGTGTGCCCCACAGCTCGTTCAGCACATGCATGGCAAATTCCGAGGAGCCGAATTCGTTCTGCTCCTCGCCGCTATGCGCCCTTTGGCCCGGCGTCAGCAGTACAATCGCGCGCCCTGCTCCGGCGGCATTGGCCGGCACGGCCTTGGTCACGTCCTGCAGGATGCCCACAATGCCCAGTGTCGGCGTCGGATAAATCGCCTCGCCCAGCGTTTCGTTGTAGAAGCTCACGTTGCCGCCCGTGATCGGAGTCTCCAGCGCAATGCAAGCCTCCGAGAGCCCGTCGATCACCTGCGAGAACTGCGCCATAATCGGCGGCTTCTCGGGATTGCCGAAGTTCAGGCAGTTGGTTGCCGCCACCGGCTGCGCCCCCGTGCAGGCCACCATCCGGGCCGCCCGCGCCACGTTGTGCATCGCGCCCAGCTTCGGCGCCAGATAGCACCAGCGCCCGTTTCCATACAGCGCCATCGCCAATCCACGCCCTGTCCCTTTAATGCGGATCACCCCGGCCAGCTCCCCTGGCCCTTGCGCAGTGTTCGTCTGCACCATCGAGTCATACTGCTCATACACCCAGTGCTTCGAGCAGATATTCGGGCTTGCCAGCAGCTTAACAAAATCGCGATTGAAGTTGTTCTTCGTCCCCAACTGTAGCGCGCCGGGCTTCTGCGCCGGCACCGGAGCCGTCCACTCGCCCACCTCGCGGTGATACAGCGGCGCGTCGTCGGTCAGCGCCTCATTCGGAATCTCGGCCACCGCAACCCCGTGGTGCAGCACGCGCATCGTGTTTTCGCCGATCACCCGCCCCACCGTCACCGCGTCCAGTCCCCACTTGCGGAAGACCTTGAATACTTCCTCTTCGCGGCCGCGCTCGGCCACCAGCAGCATCCGCTCCTGCGATTCGCTGAGCATGATCTCGTAGCTGCTCATGCCGGTCTCGCGCTGCGGCACCAGGTCGAGTTCAATCTCCAGCCCCACGCCGCCGCGTCCGCCCAGTTCGCAGGTCGAACAGGTCAGCCCGGCCGCGCCCATGTCCTGGATGCCGACAATCGCACCGGTCTGCATCGCCTCCAGGCAGGCCTCCAGCAGCAGCTTTTCCATAAACGGATCGCCCACCTGCACATTCGGACGCTTCGCCTCGCTGCCTTCGCTGAACTCCTCGCTCGCCATGGTCGCGCCGTGAATCCCGTCCTTGCCGGTCTTGGAACCGACGTAGATCACCGGATTCCCAGCCCCAGAGGCAGAGGCATAGAAAATTTCGTTCTTCTTCACCAGACCCAGCGCAAAGGCATTCACCAGCGGATTGCCCGCATAGCAGCTTTCGAAGCGGGTTTCGCCGCCCACGTTGGGCACCCCAAAGCAGTTGCCATAACTGGCCACGCCGCCCACCACGCCGTCCACTACCGAATGGTTCTTATGCAGCGTGGCGCGGCTCATCCCGGGGTCGTGTTCCTTCGTGATCGGCCCAAAGCGCAGCGAATCCATCACCGCAACCGGTCGCGCACCCATCGTAAAGATGTCGCGCAGAATGCCGCCGACCCCGGTGGTAGCTCCCTGAAAGGGTTCGACGAACGAGGGATGGTTGTGCGATTCGATCTTGAAGGCGCAAGCCCATTCGCCGCCAATGTCGATGATTCCGGCGTTCTCGCCCGGCCCCTGCATCACCAGCTTGCTCTTGGTCGGCAGCCGCTTCAGATGCACCCGCGACGACTTGTAGGAGCAGTGCTCGCTCCACATCACGGAGAAGATGCCAAGCTCGGTCATGGTAGGCACGCGGCCCAGCCACTTCAGAATGCGTTCGTATTCCTCAGGGGATAGTCCATGGCTGCGGAGGACTTCCGGCGTGATCTGCGGCTGTTTTTCAGGGGTGGTCATAGGCGGACTCATCTATTTTCGCACGCTTGCACATGCGAGCGAAAGCAAAGGCTTGTTTCGGCGGCAGATCAGCTTCCGGTTAGCCAGTCATGGAACCCCGATCGGCGGCAAGCGCCAACCGAGCTTCCACCCACTACCGAAAGATTATTATTTGCGGTTTGTCCCTCTTGCGTTATAAACATGGATTCGAATGCGGACGCCCCATCTGCGCAGGGATTGATCCAGTGAGATTTTATGTCCACCACTTTTCAGGACGTCACGCACTTCCCGCCTAACGCCGTCGCGATCAAAATCGCGATTGCTCTTGCCGTCGGCATGCTCGTCGGCTTTGAGCGCGAGTCCGCCAGCAAGGACGTTGGGATACGCACCTTTGGACTGACCGCGCTCTTCGGGGCCTTGGCCGTGCTGATCTCGCCGGCCTACTCCTTGGTTGCCATGGCTGGCGTGATCGTCTTGGTCGCCTTCCTCAATGCTCGCACCCTGATCGGCAGCGGTTCGCTGGAGATCACCACTTCTGCCGCGCTGCTGGTGACCTACGCCTTGGGCATACTGGTCGGACTCGGCCACACCTTCACCCCCGTCGCATCGGCGATCCTGATGACGCTTTTGCTTGCCTGGAAGGTGGAATTGCGCAGATTCGCCGGGGGCGTCAGCATCGCGGAACTGCGCAGTGCCGTGCTCCTCGGTTTGATCGGTTTGGTCATCTACCCAGCGTTGCCCAACCGCTTCGTTGATCCCTGGGAACTGGTAAATCTGCGCCAGGCGTGGGTCTCGGTCGTCGTCATCGCCAGCATCGCCTTTATCAATTACGTCCTTCTGCGCTTGTACAGCACGCGGGGCCTGTACTGGACCGCCATCCTTGGCGGCTTGGTCAACAGCCGCGCCGCTGTCGCCGAACTCACCAGCATCGTCGCCGGCTCCCGAACTACGGTGATGGTAGTCCTGCTCACCACCGTCGCCATGTTCGCCCGCAACGTCCTCCTGCTCGCGTTGTTCGCGCCGCGGGCGATGCTCACCGCCGTTGGCCCGCTCTTCGCCATGGCGTGTGTCGCATTGTTGCTGCGCGCCGGCAAGGCGGAAGACGAGCCTGGTCAACAACTGGCTTTGGGTTCGCCCATCTCTTTGAAAAGAGTGTTGGCATACGGAGCCTTGTTTATCATCATCGAAGCCGTCGGTACACTCGCGGTAAGGATATTCGGCAGCATCGGCTTTCTGACCGCCAGCGCCATCAGCGGCGTAGTCAGTGGCGCCAGCGCCACGGTAGCAGCCGCAAACCTCAGCGCCAGCGCAAAAATCACCCCGGAACTGGCTGGATCGGCGACCGTGATCGCATCCATGGTCAGCGCATTGACCAGTGTCCCGATGGTGTTCAAACGGCTCTCCGGCAAAATCTTGTTCAGGCTTGTCTCTTCTACCGCGTTGCAGATCATCGTCGGAACCGCCGTACTCGCGCTCCAACACCATTATCATTTTCTCTCGCGGTAGCCGACCCTGCCGCCCAATTCGGACACTGGCCCACTATCAAGCCCTTAAGTGCCGCCGCGCCTTACCGCGTTCACTGCACCTTCACCGGCACCATCTCCCGCTGCGCCTTCCCATCCACCCAACGCACGCACGGAATCTCCACTACCAGCACATGATCCAGCAGGTTGGGCCTCATGCGGAACGCGCCGTTCTCGAACGAGAGCTGCACCCGGCCTCCGTTGAGTATCTGCGGCAACTCCACCGGGGACGGCGGATTCGAGCAGAGGTACAGTGACGCCAGATCGCAGAACTGAATCACCGTAATCAGCGCCTCGATCTCCTCGGGCGGCAAGCCTGCCTGCGGCAACAACCGCTCTGCCCGAGCCGTCTCGCGATGCAAAAACTGCTCCACCTGCGCGCGTTGCTCCGGCGTGCCCGCCCCCCGGTCCAGGTACGGATGGCCGATGCGCGCAAAGTGCTCGCTCACGATCAGTCCTCCCAGTGCTCCGGTGCTTTGCGACGCCTGGATCGACCCCACCCAGGCGGGCAGAAACCGCTCCGGCCCGGTGTTGGCGAACGAAACCGGCACTCCCGATTCGTGCTGGCGTGGTGTGCACGGGGAATTCACGTCTCCGTCGTACGGCATCCAGCCAATGTCGTGCATGGAAATAGCGCTCACGATCGCCTCACTGACATTCGGAACCTTGCGCGAATCGAATGCCGCCGCCAGCTTGCCGGAAACGCCGGCGTGGTCGGGTTGGGTCACATACCAGTCGCTGACCGTCGCACCCCTCTGCACCTCGGCAATCGCCTCAAACACCGGACGCACCGCGCCTTCCGACTCGTGCGCAGCTAATTTGCTTCGAAAAATCAACGGGGCCTCCGTGCGCGAATCCGTCCACCCGCCGCAGCCCGCGCCGGTCCAGAGGTCGATGGCGGCTTCCGGACCCCTTGCAGCAGGTCGCGCAGAATTGCCGCATGGCTGTGCTCCTGGTCCTTGGCTGAAGTCAGCAACGTCACGGTTGGTTCGCTCGCCGCGATGGCGTGCAACTCACTCAGCGCAGCCTCTGCTTCCGCCGTGCAGAGCTCGGCGAGGTAGCGCCGGCGGAAAATCGGCCATTGCCGTGGCCTCTGGTTGAACCAGCGCCGCAACTCGTCGCTGGGGTCCAGTCTCGGGAGCCACGCCTGCAAGCTCAGCGCTTCTTTCGCAGCTTCTTTCGCCACACCGTTCGCTGAACCGCGCGGCCGCCGGCGATCTACCAGCACGCGTGCGCCATCCTCGGGCGAGGCGGCTTCGCGGGCGCGTTTGAGCAGGACGGACATTGCGATAAGATGGTACCTGATTCCAGTCAGGACAGTGCGTGATGCGTTCTACTTTTCTCCAGATTCGCTCGGTGTTTTCACTGCTCTGCCTGCTGGCGTCGGTTGGCTGCCACACCGAAGCCAGCAAGTCCGACGCCGAGCTTGGCCTCACTCCCACCCAGGCGATGGGCCGCCATGTTTTTGATGCCAATTGCGCCCGCTGCCACGAACCCTATTCAAGCCGGGGCCTGCACGGTCCCAGCCTCCACGATATATACAAAAAGCAGTATTTGCCCAGCGGGATGCCAGCCAACGACGAGCGCATCACGGATGTGGTCGTGCGCGGCAAGGCCAAGATGCCCGCCTTCGGCAACACCCTCTCGGACTCCCAGATCGACGCGCTGCTCGCCTACCTGAAAACCCTTTAGGCTCAGGCGATCCAGCGGCCTGCACTTCCAGCGCCTTCCCAGTGCGGATCTCAACATCGTATCCCTTTTCGCATCGCCCACCCCCGCCCCGGCATCGTAAACTAAGGACACCGATGGCGACCTCCGAGTTAATCCAGATCCAGACCGTTTCCGCCGCACCGGCTCCCAAGCCGCGCTGGCTGCGCGCCAAGGCGCCCATGGGCGAGCAGTACCACGAACTGAAAAAACTGGCTCGCGGACTCGACCTGCACACCGTCTGCGAATCCGCGCACTGCCCCAACATCGGCGAGTGCTGGAACCATCGCACCGCGACCTTCATGCTCCTCGGCAACCTCTGCACCCGGCGTTGCGGCTTTTGCGCCGTGCCCAAGGGGCGTCCCCAGGCCATCGATTTCGACGAGCCACGCCGCGTCGCCGAAGCCGTCGCCCAGCTCGGACTCAAGTTCGCCGTCGTCACCAGCGTCAACCGCGACGACGACAACCTCGGCGGCGCCAGGGTCTTTGCGGAAACCATTCGCGAAATCCGCCGCCTGCAACCGGATTGCTCGGTCGAAGTCCTCATCCCAGACTTCCAGGGCCACCAGGACTGCCTGCAAGTTGTGCTCGACGCCCGGCCCGACATTCTCAATCACAACACCGAAACCGTCCCGCGCCTTTATCGAGTGGCCCGCAGCGGAGCGCGTTACGAACGCACTCTCAACCTGCTCGCCTCGGCCAAGCAGCTTTCGCCCACCACGGTCACCAAGACTGGAATCATGGTCGGACTCGGCGAAGACATGGAGGAGTTGTTGCAGGTCTGCCGCGATCTTGCCGCTCGCAAGGTGGACATCCTCACCATCGGCCAGTACCTGGCCCCTTCGCGCGACCACCTGCCGGTCAAGCGCATGTACCCGCCCGAAGATTTCGCTTTCCTCAAGCAGGAGGCCGATAAGATGGGCTTCCGCCACGTCGAGTCCGGCCCCTTGGTGCGCTCCAGCTACCACGCCCACGAACAGGCTGAGAGCACGAAGATGATAATTCCGCGCATCTGAAGTTCAGCTTGCGTTTTCTGAGAAATCCATCCGCTAACGATTTTCGCGAGCCGTTACCACGGCAACAGCGCTTCTCCTACCAGACGTGGCAGGCCTGCTTCGGAACCATGGCATCGCCCGCCTTGCAGCCGAAAGCCTTGGGGAACTCCGGAGAATTCCGCACCACGCCGATCACGCGGAATCTTCCCGGTGAATGTGGATCGATCAGCGCCAGTTCACGTGCGCGCTGCGGCGCCACATTCTCGCACCACACCTGCGCAAAGCCAATGAAGAATCTCTGCGCCGGTGTAAAGCCGTCAATCTTCTCGTCGGCCTTGTCGCCAGATTGGCTGGCCCCAAGCTGGCTGGTCAGGGACATGAATGCCAGCTTCAGGCCGCCGTTATCCGCCGTATTTTCGCCCAACGTCAGCTTACCGTTCAGGTGAACCTCGCCGTTGTCGTCCTTCACCGCGACGAAGCTGGAATACTCATCCGCAACACACTGCGCTCGCCGTTCGAACTCCGGCCCATCCTTCGGGCCCCACCAGTTGGCGAGGTTGCCGTCGCCGTCGAACTTGCGCCCCTGGTCGTCAAAACCGTGAGTCAGTTCGTGGCCGATGACCACCCCGATGCCGCCGTAGTTCACCGCCTCATCTACTTTGGTGCTGAAAAACGGCGGCTGCAGAATTCCCGCGGGAAAGTTGATGTTGTTCTCGCTCTGATCGTAGTAGGCGTTCACCGTCGGTGGCGTCATCTGCCACTCGGTTTTATCCACCGGCTTGCCCAACTTGGCCATGTCGCGCTTGTGCTCAAAAACGCTGGCCGCGCGCACGTTGCCCACAAAGTCGTTTCGCTTGATGACAACCGTGCTGTAGTTCTTCCACTTCACCGGGTAGCCGATCTTATTGCTCACCCTGCTGAGTTTTACATCGGCGGCTTTCTTGGTCTCCGGACTCATCCAATCAAGGCTCTGAATGTCGTTTCCCATGGACTTTTCGATGGCGGCCACCAGAGTGTCCATGCGCTCCTTGGCTTTCTTCGGAAACGCCTTGGCGACGTAGATCGGGCCCAGTGCTTCGCCCAGGTTGGCGTCGGTCATTGAAGTGCAGCGCTTCCAGCGCGCCTCCAATTCCTTCTGTCCGGAGAGATACTTGCCCTGAAACTCAAAGTTCTCATCGACAAACGGCTTCGAGAGCAGTGGAGCCGAGCTCTTCACGATCCTCCAGCGTAGATAGGTTTTCCAGTTCTCTATCGGCTCGGAGACCAGCATAGCGTTGAGCTTCCGAAAAAATTCCGGGTTGCCCACATTCAGCGAATCCAGTTCCTCTGAACCCACCAGCTTGAAATAACGCGGAAAATCGATCTCCGGCGCAAGCTCTCCCAACTCGGCAACTGTCATCTTGTGATCGATGTTCTTCGGGTCGCGGCGAGAGACGCGGTCCATCGAAGCTTCGGCGATTTTGCTTTCAAGCGCCAGAATCGTCTTGGCGTCGTCCCCAGCCCGCTCCGGCGTTTCGCCGGCAAGGGTCAGCAATCTCTGGATGTGCTCCCTGTACTTGCCGCGCACCTCCACCATCTTCGCGTCCTGCTTCAGATAGTAGTCGCGGTCGCCTAGGGTCAGCCCACCCTGATCGACGTGGGCGATGTTCATCGTGGAGTTATGCAGGTCCGGCCCCGAGCCGAAGCCGAAGACCGAAGGCAGACCCCCAGCCTGCATCTTTGCAACCAGGTCCAGCATCTGCCGCCGGTTGTCGAGCGCGGCCACCTTGTTCAACCATGGCTCAATCGGTTCGATGCCTTTTGCATCGACGGTCTTTTCGTCCATGCACGCCGCGTAGAATGCGCCGACTTTCCTTTCATTCGCGGTATGCTTGCCCGGTTTGGAGGCATTTTCCAGAATAGAGCGCAGCAGAGAGCGGTTGTATTCGCGCAGCTCATCAAAACGCCCGTACCGCGCTTTATCGGCAGGCAAGGGATGCGACACCCGCCATCCGCCGCAAGCGTACTGGTAGAAATCCTGGCAAGCATCCGACGTCAGGTCCATGCCCGACTTATCAAAGCTCACCGGAGCTGTCGCCGGAGTCTGCGCCGGGGTCTGTGCCGGGGTTTGAGCTAAAGCAGCGCAGCACGCAAACAGCGTCGCGAAAGTAATCTTGAGGAATCGCATTCTTGAAATCTACCTCGCCGTCGGAAACGGCCATTCAGGACGCGGAGCAGGAAGAGATGAGCCGGTGAAGAAGACGGCCAGCGCCTCTTCCCATCATCCCGCTAAAAGATGTGCATCTTGATGCTTAGATACTTTTTCGGGTTTTCGCGGAATGAGGCCAGCAGGTCGTGGCTCTCCACCAGCAGGTGGTCGGCATTGGTGTAGAGTGTGGGGTCCTTCAGCAACTTGCCGGCCGTCCCCTGTCCGGCTTCCAGCTCCGCCGAAATCGTTGAAAGATTCGTCACCAGCAGGTCCAGCTTTTTCGCAAACTCCGGGTCCTTGGCAAACTTGCCTGCCGCGCCCTCGCCGTGATTAATCCCGTCCATCAACTGATTCGCCTTTGCCAGCGTCTGGTTGGCGTTGTCGTAGAGCGCGGGGTCGTGAATCAATTTGCCGAGCGTTCCGTTGCCTTTGTCGACGTCATTAGCAATCGTGTTCACCTTGTCGATGGTCTGGTTTACTCGCGTGTACAGTGTATCGTCGTTCATCAACTTACCCAGGCTGCCGCGGCCCTTGTCGATGTCGCTGAGCATCCGGTTGACCTGTGCCACCGAGCTATTCAAATTGTTATAGAGCTGTTTGTCGTAGATCAGTTGGCCGACCGAACCCTTCTGGTCCTCCACTGCCGTCACGATACGATCCAGGCGGTTCACCAGGGTGTTTACGTTCTGCAAGGTGGATTGCGAGGAACGCACCACGTCCTGAATATCCGGCACTTCCTTGGACGGCAGCTCGGAGTTGTTAGCGACCTCTCCGCCCTGCGCCCGGCTCGAATCGATGTCGATGAAAGTTTCGCCCAGCACTCCCGCCGTGGAAAGCAGCACCTCGGAATCGGTGTGAATGAAGGGCCGGAACTTCGCGTTCACCTTCATCCTGATCTCCACCGGCGCGGCGACGCCGCTCGGCCCCTGATGATTCACCAGGCGGAGCGTCTCCACGTTTCCGACATCGACGTTTTGCAACCGCACCGGCGCGCCATTGCGCAGCCCGCCCGCATTGTCCACATAGCAGACAAGGTGCAGCGTGGGCGTAAACAAGCCAGTCGTACCGCTCATCAAAAAGACGAGGAACATCAGGACGAGTGCGGCGACGACAACGGTCAGCCCCACCCGAAGCTGAGCCCAGTGAAGTTGCTTTTGACTAGGCACGTTTTCTCCAATTGCAACTGACTCGAATCATAAACAAACCTGCCCGGAATTTCACCTGTCCAGACGCCAGGTCCAGACGCGTCACTCCCGCTCCAGCACCACCTGCGCCAAGGCCATGCTCTTGATGTGGGTAATGGAAACCAGCGCCCGCCTCGCGCCAAGCCCGGTGGCAATGGTGCGCGCCACTCCGTGGAAGTCAATCACAGGCTGCCCGCTGGCAGAGCGCTTCACCTCGAAGTCACGCCAGCCGACCCCGCGGCTCCATCCCGTGCCGATTGCCTTCATCGCCGCTTCCTTGGCGGCAAATCGCCCCGCAAAGCGCTCCATCCGGTTCGGCTTGGATTCGCAATAGGCGCGCTCGGCTGGAGTATAGATGCGCGCGAGGAAGCGCTCGCCATGCCGCGCGATCGCCGCTTCGATCCGCTCCACCTCGCACAGATCCACGCCAATGCCCACAATCATGCATCCAGCCTACACGAAAGGCATTACTCCGCGCCCGGAGGGTTTCCCAGCGCGCACGAACAAGAAACGCCGGGTGCCCCACCTTAGCCGCGCTGCTTTTGCGCGGTTAAGGTGGGAAGCAATAACCTCCACCTCGGCAGGCTTTCGTAGTTGCAGTTGCTCTTGCTCCTGTTCTCCCGAGGCCGCCAGCCTACCCAACCTCCACCAGCCCATACCGCCGGTTCCAGTGCGTCTTCAGATATTGCACGGCGATCCGCTTTTCCTCCTGGGTGACCTCTTTGGTGCTCCCGTCCACGAGTCCGCGCGCTTCGCTTTTGGCCAGTTCCAGCAGCTTGCGGTCGCGGATCAGGTTTGCCACCCGCAGGCTTGGCATGCCTGCCTGCTTGGTGCCAAAGAACTCGCCGGGTCCGCGCAACTCCAGATCCTTTTCCGCAATTTCAAAGCCGTCGCTGGTGCGAATCATTGTGTCCAGCCGTTGCTGCGCTTCGTCGCTGATCTTGCCGCCGGTCATCAGCACGCAGTAGGACTTCGCCTTGCCCCGACCGATGCGTCCGCGTAACTGATGCATCTGCGAAAGCCCAAAGCGTTCCGCGTGTTCAATCACCATTACCGAGGCGTTGGCAACGTCCACGCCCACTTCGATCACCGTGGTCGCAACCAGAATGTGCACTTCGCCGCCCTTGAATCGCCGCATCATCTCGTCTTTCTCGTCGGCGCTCATGCGCCCGTGCAGCAGCCCCAGCTTTAACTCCGGAAACACTTTCTTGCGCAGCTCGTCATACATTTTGATCGCTGCCTTCAGTCCTGTGTCTTTTTCATTTTCTTCAATCACCGGATAGACGACGTAGGCCTGCTGACCGCCCGATACCGTCTTGCGCACAAACTCCCACACCTCCCCGGCGCGTTCGTCGCTGACCACCTTCGTGCTTACCGGAGTGCGTCCCGGCGGCAGTTCATCGATTACGCTCACGTCGAGGTCGCCGTACAGGGTCAGGGCCAGCGTGCGCGGAATCGGCGTTGCGGTCATTACCAGCACGTCGGGTTGCACCTCGCTGTTCTTGCGCATCAGCTTCATGCGCTGCATCACCCCGAAGCGGTGTTGCTCATCGACGATCACCAGCCCCAGCCGTTCGAACTCCACTTTGTCTTGCAGCAGAGCATGGGTGCCAATCACCATCTGCGCGTGTCCGCGCTCCAGGTGCCCGAGGATGGCGCGTTTGTGCTCCGCTTCGAGTGATCCGGTCAGCAACACCACCCGGTAACCGGCCGGCTCCAGAATGCGCCGCGCCGAAAGATAATGCTGCGTCGCCAGAATCTCGGTCGGAGCCATCATCGCCACCTGATAGCCGTTCTCCATCGCCACGGTCGCTGCCTCGAAGGCCACAATCGTTTTGCCCGAGCCCACGTCGCCCTGCAACAAGCGCCGCATCGGCGAGTTCTGGGCCATGTCGTCGGCAATATCTTTCAGCACCCGTTTCTGCGCTTGAGTGGGATGAAAAGGCAGCACCCGTTTCAAGGCCGTGCGCACCTGGTCGCTGATCGCAAAGCCGATCCCAGACTGCATGCGCGCATTGCGTCGTTTCAACTCCAGCCCCAGCTCGAGAAAAAACAGCTCTTCAAAGATCAGCCTCTGATGTGCCGGAGTTCGCGCCGCCTGTAAATCCGCAAAGCTCTCTCCCGCGTCGGGCCAGTGCGCGTGCCAGAAGGCCTCGGCCCGCGCAATCAGCCCCATCCGGCCGCGAATCGCCGCCGGGATCGCGTCGGCCAGAGCGCCTGCGGCCGGCAGCGAAGCGTTACCCGCCACTGTGCTGGCAACCTCGCGCGGCATCTGTTCCAGCGCGGTGCGGATCGTGCGCCGGAACCAGCGTGCGTTCAACTTTCCCGCCGCTTCGTAGATCGGCACAATGCGTCCGATCTCCAGCGACTCAAAGTGCTTCTGCTCCTCGCTCTCCGGCGGCGCATCGCCCTCCACATCCGGTTCGTGCAGAATTTCAAACTGCGGCTGCAACATCTGCAAACCGCCGCGTCCAAAGCTTGAGAATTCAACCTTTCCATAGAGCGCGACCAGCGCTCCAGGCTTGAACTTTCCCTCCAGGTAACCGCCCCGGAACCATAGACACTTCAGCTTGCTGCGTCCCTGTCCCGCCGTCATTTCAAAGATCGGCATGTTTCTGGTTTTGAACAGCCCGCTGGTACGCACCTCGGCGATCACCGATGCCATCTCGCCCGCTTGCAACTGTTCAATCGTGCGTGGATTGATGCGGTCCTCGTAGCGGAACGGCAAATAATACAGAAGGTCTTCCAAGGTATGAATTCCCTTGGTGGCCAGGGTCTCGGCCACCCTCGGGCCGATGCCCTTCAGGAATTGGACTTCTGTATGCAGCTCCGTCATGTCCTCGCATGGTATCTCATTCGCCTCGCATCTCCCGCCTCGCACTCCGGGTTCTTGCCGTGTCTGGCCCTCCGCCTGCCATGCCGCCAACTTTTCCCTCCCCGGCGGTGTCCAACAATCGTGGCCGGAAACTTCAGGAGATCGCTGGCGGCGGTGCTGATCGGTAACCTGCTTTACTTTGCCTGCTCGCGTTTCCTGCCCTCGGCCGCCCGTCACAACAGCGCTGGATTCGATTTAGGGCTGGTCGTTGACTTCTGGTTTTGCCTGGTCGTAATGGGACTTTTGGAACTTTGGTACAGGCACAAGAGAACCCTTCGCGGCCCCCGGTGATGTACTATTGGTATGGGTTCTCCCCGACCCAGGCATTTTGGGGCTTATTATGCAACGGATTGCCATCCTATACGACGCCAGTCAGGCGGTACTGTCCACCTTTGAACTCGACGAGGTTCTCAACCAGGTCCTCGCCATCGTCCGGGATTATTTCCATCTGCATACCGGCAGCATCCTGCTCCTCGACGAAGCGTCCCAGCAGTTAGTGGTTCACGCTCATTTCGGCAACGCCAACTTTGAAAATGTCAAGGTTCCATTCGGCAAGGGAATCACCGGAACCGCCGCCAAGGCGCGACGCCCGATCTATTCCCCGGATGTGAGCAAGGATCCTCGCTATATCCCGCATGTCCTTACGACGCGCTCGGAGCTTGCAATACCCCTGATGGTGCGCGACGAGGTCGTTGGCGTGCTTGACTGTCAGAGTGACCTGCCCGCATATTTCGATAATGAGACCGTGGACCTGCTCACGCTTTTTGCCACTCAGGCATCCATCGGTTTGCAGAACGCCAAGCTCTACTCCATGCTGCAGCGCCGCGCCGCGCAACTGGAGGCCATCAACGCGATCGCCAAGCGCACCACCGTCGAACTCGATCTCAAGGAGTTGCTCGACCGCCTCTGCAACCAGCTTCCGCAATCGTTTCAGGTCGAGCAGGTTGCCATCTTCCTGCGCGATGAAGACGGAGACCTCATCCTGCGCGCCCAGCAAGGAACCCTGTCTGCTGGGCTCAAACTGGGTGACCGGCTGCCTCCTGGCTATGCATGCACTTCCGGCGGCGCACGGCGCCATCCGTATTGCGGCGATCCCTCGCTCTGCCCGGCTGCCTGCTTCCCCGCCGGCCGCGAGGAGGTCTGCCTGCCGCTGGTCTCCTTGGGTGAGAATATCGGCCTCCTGGTCTGCGCCACTACCCAGACCAACGCCTTCCTCGCCAACGACATTCAGGCGCTCGAATCCGTGGCTGACATCCTCGCCACCGCCACCCAGAATGCCCGCTACGTGGACCGGGTTCGCCAACTTGCATATCGTGACGGTCTCACCGGGGTCTTCAATCGCCGTTATTTTGACTCCCGCCTGGTCGATGAGATCACCCGAGCCGCCCGCTACGGAGGCGGGGTCAGCGTCCTCATGATCGATCTCGATCACTTCAAGAAGGTCAACGACGATTTCGGCCACATGGTGGGAGACGATGTTCTGCGTACCGTTTCCACAGCTTTTGTTCGCCAACTGCGCAAGGTCGATGTGGTCTGCCGGTACGGTGGCGAAGAGTTCGCCGTCGTTCTCCCCGCGACTCAGGGAGCCAGCGCCGCCGCCGTCGCCGAAAAGCTCCGCCGCGCCGTGGCCAACACCGAATTTGCCGGAATTCCCTATCCGGTGACCGTCAGCATCGGCGTCGCCGAATTTCCCGCCCACGGCATCACCCGGGACGACATTATTCGCGCCGCTGACTCGGCGCTCTACAATGCCAAGTCAGCCGGACGCAACCAAGTCTGTCTCGCCTCGGTCACCACCGCCTCGACCGACGGCCAGGCGATCTCTTCCGGCGTTTGACCCCGCGTTTGACCCTGGGTCATTGACAACGCCCCGCCGCGCATCTTACCCTTGTCAAGGAAGTTACGATCTGCAACTTCCGCCCGCTATCAGTGTCTAAATGATCATGATGTCTCTCCGCTCATATTTTCGCTTTCACATCGCCCTACAGCTTTCGCTCGCACTCGAGAGCGCCCAGGAAACCCTCGTCGGCGGCCAAGCCGTTCTCGAAGGGGTCATGATGCGCTCCCCGCACGCTTGGGGAATTGCCATTCGCAAGCCCGACGGAGAGCTCGCAATTCATTCCGAGCCGCTCGCCAGGCCCGCCGACAAGAGCCCCTGGAAGGCCTGGCCGTTTATCCGTGGCATTGTCACCCTCGGCTCCTCCATGGTTCTCGGTTTCAAGGCCCTGCGCTACTCGGCCGATGTGGCTCTGGAAGACGAAAAGACCGCCAGCGGAGAAAAGCTTGAGATGAATAGCTGGGTTGCCGCCTTCAATATCGCGCTCTCGCTCGGCTTCTTCATCTTCATGTACAAGTTCCTGCCCTTTGCTGCGGCCCGTTCGCTCCGCCACTCGCTTCCGCAGACCGCCAACACCGTCCTCTTCGCCCTGGTGGAAGGCATCATCCGGCTGGCGATCTTCCTCGGCTTCATCTGGCTCACCTCGCGCTGGAGCGATATCCGCCGGGTCTACCAGTACCACGGCGCCGAGCACAAGACCGTCTTCGCCTACGAGAATCACGACCCGCTCACCGGGCCCAACGTGCAGCGCTATTCCACCTATCATCCACGGTGCGGCACCAGCTTCCTGATGACCGTCATGATCATCTCCATCGGCGTCTACGCGCTGGTCCCGGTGCATGGATTCTGGGCGGGCTTTGCCTCGCGCATCGTCTTGTTGCCGGTCATCGCCGGCGGCTCCTATGAAATCATTCGTTATGCGGCCAAGCGACGCTCGTCGCTGTTTGCCATGATGACCGCTCCCGGCCTCTGGCTGCAGCGCATCACCACCCAGCCGCCCGACGATACCCAGGTCGAGTGCGCCATCGTCGCCCTCAACCACGCCATGGCGTTGGAACAGCAGCAAGGCGGAGAGCTCGTAATCGCATGATGGGTCACCGCATGAACGCCGCCGCCGGCAATTCGCTTCTCGCCTCGCAGCTTCACCTCTAGCGGCCCCGCCGCCCTCTGCCCTCTCCGCTGCATCCAAATTAATCGTCTCCGGCTGTCGCGTGTTTTCCCGCGCGGCCTGAAAGTTCAGGAACACTCTCATGTTTGACAGGCTTGATCAAATCGAGGCCCGCTTCCAGGAATTGAACCAGGCTCTCTCCGCGCCCGAACTCGCCAACGACTCAGCCAATTATCAAAAGACCGCCAAGGCCCAGGGCGAGCTTGCGCCCGTTGTCGAAAAGTACCGCGAATATAAGCAGCTCCAGCACGGCATCACCGACTCGCGCGCCATGATCGCCCAGGAAACCGATCCTGACATGCTCGCCTACGCGCAGGAGGAGTTGCAGTCGCTTGAGCAGCAGCTCACAACCGTCGAGGAAGAGATCAAGGTTCTTCTCTTGCCCAAGGATCCCAACGACGAAAAGAACAGCGTCCTTGAAATCCGCGCCGGCACCGGAGGCGACGAAGCCACTCTGTTTGCCGCCGAAGTCTTCCGCATGTACATGCGCTACGCCGAGTCGCGCCACTGGAAGGTTGAAGTCCTCTCCAGCTCCGAGTCCTCCGTCGGCGGCCTCAAGGAAATCATCGCCATCATCGAAGGCAAGCGCGTCTACTCGCAGCTCAAGTACGAGAGCGGCGTGCATCGCGTGCAGCGCGTCCCGGACACCGAGACCCAGGGCCGCGTCCACACCTCGGCCATCACCGTCGCCGTGCTTCCGGAAGCCGAAGACGTGGACATCAGGATCGAGGCCAAGGACATCCGCATCGACACCTTCTGCTCCTCCGGTCCCGGTGGCCAGTCGGTCAATACCACCTACTCCGCCGTGCGCATCACCCACCTGCCCACCATGACCGTGGTGAGTTGCCAGGATGAAAAATCGCAGATCAAGAACCGCGAGAAAGGGATGCGCGTCCTGCGCCCGCGCCTCTACGAACTGGAGCAGTCCAAGCAGCAGGAAGCGCTCGCCAAGGAGCGCCGTTCGCAGGTCGGCTCGGGCGATCGCAGCGAAAAAATCCGCACCTACAACTTCCCCCAGAACCGCGTCAGCGACCACCGCATCGGCCTCACCGTCCACCAGTTGGACCAGGTGATGGAAGGCAAACTCCAGCCCTTCGTCGATGCCCTCATCACCCACTTCCAGTCCGAAAAACTGAAGGCCGACACCGTGAACGCGTAACATTCCCGCAGCATGCAACCCGAAAAAACGTCGGCCGGGTGGCCCATTCAAGCCGTCCTTTGGCTTGAGTGGGGCAGTTGATCTTGCTCTTGCCTTTCTTGACTTGAGTGGGACAGTTCCCGATGGTCTGGTGGCCCACATTCGCCATCCTTTTGGCGAATGTGGGGCGAGCCGCGCCGTACAATACTCCCGTGCAACTCCGCCAGGCGCTCGCCGCCGCCACCCTTCAACTCGAAGCCCAACTCGATGCCGCAGAAACCAGCGAGGCGCGCCTCCACGCCGAGGTTCTCGTCTTTCACGTCCTCGGCTGCGACCGCGCCTACCTCTTCGCCCACCCCGAGCGCGAACTGACCGAGGCCGAGCAGTCGCACTACGACGCGCTCATCTCCCGCCGAGCCGCAGGCGAGCCCTTGCAGTACCTCACCGGCCATCAGGAGTTCTGGAAGGCCGACTTCCTCGTCACCCCCGCCGTGCTCATTCCGCGCCCGGAGACCGAGCACCTCATCGAGCAGGTGCTTGCTCTCATCCAACAGTACCCGCTGGGGCCGCGCCTCAAATTCATCGACGTAGGCACCGGCTCGGGAGCCATCGCCATAACTCTGGCCCGCGAGTTGCCGCAGGCCGAGGTTCACGCCGTCGATCTCTCGCCCGCCGCGCTCGAGGTCGCGCGCTGCAACGCCGAGCGCCTCGGTGCCCGCGTGCACTTCGCCCAGAGCGATCTTCTGGCCTGTTTCCTGGACGTTCCAGAGAACGACCCCAGCTTCGACTTCGTCGTCTCCAACCCGCCCTATGTCGGACTCAACGAGCAGGACAAGGTGCAGGAGGTGGTCAAGCGCCACGAGCCGCCAATGGCGCTCTTCGCCGGAGACGACGGCCTCGACGTCATCCGCCGCCTCATCCCGCTGGCATTTCAGGCGTTGCGCCCCGTCGGCTGGCTGCTGATGGAGATCGGCTACACCCAATCCGAGGCGGTCATGGCAATGCTCGCCGACTGGCACAACGTCCACGCCGTCGCCGATCTTGCCGGAATCCCCCGCGTCATCATTGCCCAGCGTCCGCGACCGGCAGCGCAGCGTTACTCGCCCGCCCGCAAGCCCGCCGAGGCTCCGGAATCAGAAGCATGAAGATCACCAGCATCATCTTTGACATGGACGGTGTCCTCATCGACTCCGAGTCGATCCACAAGATGGCCATCCAGAAAGCCTTCGCCGACTTCGGCCAACATCTCACCGATGAGCAGTACGCGCCGTCCCGCGGCCGTCCCGACGCCGAGATCATGGCCGGGCTCGCGCCGTTATTTCCCGACGCGCCGCAGCTCACCGTGGCCAAACTGCTGCGCCGCAAGAACCATCACTATGAGGCGTGGGAGCACTTGGCCGCGCCCATTCCCGGCGCGGTCGAGTTCGTCCTCTGGGCCAAGCAGCATTACAAGATCGCGCTGGCCACGTCCGGCAGCGCACGCAATCGCCAATCCGCCATGCAGATGTTGGGACTGCAAGAATCCTTCGCGTGCATCGTCGATCGCAGCGGCGTGACCCATCCCAAGCCTGATCCCGAGGTTTTCTTGAAGGCAGCGGCCGGACTCGCTTCGCCGCCCGCCGAATGCCTTGTCATCGAGGACTCGCTCAACGGTGTGCGCGCCGCCAAAGCCGCAGGCTGCGTGGTGATTGCGATCACCACATCGTTCCCCCGAGCCGAGTTGCTCGCCCTCGCTCCCGATTCCGTAGTGGATTCTTTCGCCCAGCTCTCAGCCCTTCTGGGGTGAAGCACTGAGGCCATTCTTACCTTCCCTAGCCGTTCTTACCTCTCGCGCCCTCATCGCCCGCTTTCCCTTCGCGTTGAGGACAATCCCTTTACGTCGATTCTCAGTGTGGTCTCTGAACTGCCCTTTAAGCAGTGTTAAGAACGTGCACGTGGCATCGGCCAATGGCCGTAACAGACGCCGCCCGAACGAGTACAGGGAGAAAACCTACGGTACTCTCATCCATAAAAAATAAAAATCATGAGGAAAATCGAGAAATGACGAACAACATTCGACCGGTAGAGCTATGTCCATAAGGCCCCTACTTACAGGCACCATCGCAGTCTCGCTTTTAGCATTTGCCGGGAGCGCATACGCGGCGTCGCCAGGTCCTGCACCAGTCGATCTTGGCGCGGCTGGCAATTTCGTGATTCTGACAAAAACAGGAATTACAGATGTTCCAACTTCAAAGGTTATTGGAGGCATCGGGACGAGCCCAATCACTGGTGCCGCTGACCTCTTGAGCTGCACCGAAGTAACTGGAGTTGTTTACTCCGACGATGCTGCTGGCCCCCAACCCTGTAGCGTGATCTCCCCATCCACACTCACCACGGCAGTCCTTGACATGCAACAGGCGTACACCAACGCCGCCGGACGGGTAACGCCCGATTTCACCGAACTGGGCGCCGGAAATATTGGCGGGAAAACACTCATCCCCGGCCTCTACAAATGGGGCACTGGTGTAAAAATACCGACGGATGTCACTCTCTCGGGTGGCCCAGATGATGTCTGGATCTTCCAGATAGCGGGCAATCTCAACCTGAGCAACGGTATCGCCGTTCATCTGAGCGGAGGCGCACAGGCCAAGAACATATTCTGGCAGGTCGCCGGCCTGGCGTCCCTCGGAACGACCTCGCACTTTGAGGGAATCATCCTGTCTAAGACCATGATCGCCATGCAGACCGGCGCATCCATCAACGGCAGGCTGTACGCGCAGACTGCGGTTACGTTGCAGATGAATGCCGTCACGCAGCCTAATTAGCTAAGCGGCCCCGAACCAATGCGGTTGCCCCGTTCAACCTTCTTTGGTTGGGCGGGGCTGTTGATCTTGCGGTCGTGCCAATGGGTCTCCGCCGAAATCAGGCGGCCTTTTCGGTGCCGAATGGAGCCTCGTCAGCCGACGGACCGTACATGCCCGGAACCGCAACGCCGGTGAGGCGGAGATACATTCCGAGCTGAGCGCGGTGGTGGATGATGTGGTTGAGCACCACGCTGCGTAGGACCGAGAATCGCGGCATGGTCAGCACCGTTTTGCCCTCCCACTTCATGCTCCACATCTTATTCATTTGTTCGTCGGTGGCGGCTGCGATCCCGAGGTGCGCTGCACGGGCGTATTTGTCGAATTGATCAAGCAACTCCTTGCGGGTGCGTGGTTCAAAGGGCTTTAATTGGCTGGGCTCCATTTCCAGCAGCTCTACCTTCATGATGCTCGTCACCCAGTTGGGGAGTTCGGCGACATGACCGGCGAGGCGGTTGAGTTTCCAGGACTTCGGGTGGGGTTGATAATCGAAGCGATCCTCGGGAACGCGTTCCAGCATCTTGCGTGTGTTGGCCATCTCCTGATCGAACTCGGGCAGCAGCATGTCGCGAATCGCCATCTCGAACTCCAGCCGCAGTGGCGGCAAAAATAAAGATCAAGAATCGGGCAGAGCGGTTGCCACGCTAAGAGCCGATTTCCAGCCAGCAAAGGCCACATCGGGCTATGCGTTGGCTACCCAACTTTGCGCGGCAGAGCTTACAATCCCTTGTTACGTCTCTGTTGCGCCTCGCGTGCGCGGTGCAGGTACTCGGTTGTGCAATTCTTCGCGCGAAGGCTTTAGGAAGCAGACATGGCGGAAGCAGGTAGGGCGCCCATTACGACGATTGAACACCTCGGCCAGTTTGAAGGCCAGGAGGTCACGCTGCGCGGCTGGCTATACAATCTGCGCGAGAGCGGTAAGCTGCTGTTTCCGATCTTCCGCGATGGCACCGGCGTAGTGCAGGGAGTGATGGCCAAGAGCGCGGTGGCGGCCGAGATCTTTGAGACCGTCAAGGGACTGACGCAGGAGTCCAGCGTCATCATTCACGGCAAGGTGCGGGCCGACAAGCGCGCCCCGGGCGGGTATGAGCTGGACCTTGCGGGCGTTGACGTGGTGCAGAAAGTTTCCGAGGAGACGCCGTACCCGATCTCGCTCAAGGATCATGGCGTCGAGTTCCTGATGGAGCACCGGCATCTGTGGCTGCGTTCGCCGCGGCAGGTGGCGATCCTGCGCATTCGCTCCGAGATCGAGCGCGCGATGCATGACTTCTTTTACGCGCGCGAGTTCACCCGCACCGATCCGCCGATCCTGACTCCGGCGGCATGCGAAGGGACGAGCACTCTGTTTCCAGTGGACTACTTCGAGGAGCAGGCTTATCTGACCCAGTCGGGGCAGCTTTACATGGAGGCGACGGCGATGGCGCTGGGCAAGGTGTACAGCTTCGGGCCGACCTTCCGGGCGGAGAAGTCCAAGACGCGGCGCCATCTCACCGAGTTCTGGATGATCGAGCCCGAGGTCGCCTACGCCACGTTGGATGACATCATGGAGCTGGCCGAGGAGTTCATCAGCTTCATCGTGAAGCGGGTGCTGGAGACGCGTCGGCACGAGCTGAGCGTGATTGGGCGTGACGTAGCGGCGCTGGAAAAGATCGAAGCGCCGTTTCCGCGCATCACCTATGACGAGGCGGCCGCGATGCTGGAGGAAGGTTTTGCCAAGGGCGAGCTGGAGGCCAAGTTCGAGTACGGCAATGACTTTGGATCGCCGGATGAGACCTACATTTCATCCAAGTTTGATCGTCCGGTGATGATTCACCGCTTTCCTGCGGCGGTGAAGGCTTTCTACATGGAGCCCGACCCGAACGATGCGAGCAAGGCGCTGTGCGTGGACGTTCTGGCTCCCGAGGGCTACGGCGAAGTGATCGGAGGCTCGCAGCGCATGGGCTCCTACGAGCGCCTGGTGGAGCGCATCCGTCAGCATGAGCTGCCAGAGGAGGCCTTCCAGTGGTATCTCGACCTGCGTAAATATGGGGGCGTGCCGCACGCAGGCTTCGGCATGGGGTTGGAGCGCGCCGTGGCCTGGATCTGCAAGCTCGACCATGTGCGCGAGACGATTCCATTTCCGCGCATGTTGCATCGGATGTATCCATAGACGCGCGCGAGCTGCCGAGCATCGGAAGCAAACGTATGCGTATGTAAATCAGGGGCGGCGGTGGCCGCTCCCAGTGAAAGAAGAGGGCCGGGACTTTGTTCCCTGGCTCAATGATTGGACCCAGTTATGGTTAGCGTTCCGGCATCGTTCCCCGACATAATCAAGAAGCGGATTCGTGTCATCGGCGTGCCGCTCGATCTTGGCCAGCAGCGCCGTGGGGTGGACATGGGGCCGTCGGCGCTACGGGTGGCCGGACTCCAGGTCAAGCTGGAAGCGCTGGGCCACGAGGTCGAGGATGCGGGCAACATCAGCGTCACGCTGCCCGAGCAGAAGAACTTCGGCGATGCGCAGGCACGCTACCTGCGCGAGATCACGGCCACCTGCACCAAACTGGCCGAGGAGGTGCTGCACGCGCTGGAGGAGGGCAAGACTCCGCTCTCCATCGGCGGCGATCACTCGCTTGCGGCCGGCTCGGTGAGCGGGGTGGCCGAATACTACCGGCGCGAGGGCCAGCACATTGGGCTGATCTGGATTGACGCGCACTCGGACATCAATACTCCGGCGACCTCGCCCTCGGGCAATGTTCACGGCATGCCGCTGGGGGCGCTGATGGGGCTAAGCGGCCTCGACCCGCTGGCCAAGCTCTACGACTGGTCGCCCAAGGTCCGGCCTGATAACTGCGTCCTGGTGGGCATCCGCAACGTGGATATGGCCGAGAAGGAAAACATCCGGCGCACCGGAATCGAAGTCTTCACCATGCGAGACATCGATGAGCGCGGCATGCGAACGGTGATGGAAGAGGCGCTGCGCAGCGCCGGACGGGGCACCGTCGGCTACCACATCTCGCTGGACATGGATTGGGTCGATCCCGAAGACGCGCCCGGCGTGGGCACGCGCGTCCCCGGTGGCGCGACCTATCGCGAGGCGCACCTGGCGATGGAGATCATCGCCGACCACGGGCGCATGACCTCGATGGACATCGTCGAGGTCAACCCGGTGATCGACGAATACAACCGGACGGCGGCGCTGGCGGTGGAGCTGGCGAGCTCGGCGTTCGGGAAAAAGATTCTGTAGGCTCTGGCGAGGTTTTCCTCACTTCCCATCGAGCGCTGGCATGGGCGGGGCTATCGATTCCCGGCGCTGTTTTTACGGCCGGTTTTTGGCAATATTCCTGCATTGCGCGCCTGCGGCGCAACGCACTTCCGGCAAACCCTTATAATCATATGGAGTAACTCAAGGAAGCCCTACACACTATGACAGCAAAGAAACTCCGTGTCGGCGTGCTTTTTGGCGGGCGCAGCGGCGAGCATGAAGTCTCTCTTTTGTCCGCCGCATCGGTCATGCAGGCCATCGATCGCAGCAAGTACGAGGTCGTTCCCATTGGCATTACCAAGCAGGGTCTCTGGCTCACCGACCTGCATGCCGAACAGTTGATCAAGGGTGAGTTCACCGCCGCTCCGCGCAACAAGAACCTGCGCGCCGGCGACCCGGCCGCCACGTCCGCGGCCGCGGTACTGGCCAAGGGTGAAGCCGTCATCGTGCCGCCGGTGCCATCGGCGCATTCGCTGGTGCCGTTTGAGACACCGCGCGATCACGCGGCTCCGCGGCCCATCTCGGTGGATGTGATCTTCCCCGTGCTGCACGGCACCTACGGCGAAGACGGAACCTTGCAGGGTCTGCTCGAATTGGCCGATATTCCCTACGTGGGCTCCGGCGTGCTGGGCTCGGCGGCGGGCATGGACAAGGACATCATGAAGCGGCTGTTCTGCGACTCGCGTCTGCCGCTGGTGAAGCACCTCGCCGTGCTGCGTTCGGAGTGGGAGCAGCAGCCCAAGAAGATCGAAAAGATGGTGGACTCGGCGCTGAAGTATCCGGTCTTTGTAAAGCCCGCGAACTTGGGTAGCTCGGTGGGCATCAGCAAAGCTCACGAGGCAACCGAACTTCCAGCGGCCATGAACGAAGCCGCCCGCTACGACCGCAAAATCATCATCGAGCAGGGTGTGGGGGGCAAGCGCCACAAGGCGCGCGAGATCGAGTGTGCGGTTCTGGGCAATGACGAGCCGATCGCATCCATCTGCGGCGAGATCATTCCTTCCAAAGAGTTCTACGATTACAACGCTAAGTACATCGATCCCGGCTCGGAGTTGCTCATTCCGGCGCGGCTGGACCACACCCAGGTGCGCCAGATTCAGGAGATGGCGATCCGCGCCTTCCAGAGCGTGGAATGTTCCGGCCTGGCGCGGGTCGATTTCCTGATGGACCCGGTCAGCGGTCACTTCTACCTGAACGAGGTCAACACCATGCCCGGCTTCACCGCGATCAGCATGTATCCCAAGCTGTGGGCCGCCACCGGCATCGAGTACCCGGCACTCATCGACCGCCTCATCCAGCTTGCGCTGGAGCGCTATGCCGACAAGAAACGCAACCAGTTTACGAAGGACTGACAGGTTTCCTCACAGGCTTCAACGTTCCAAGGTTGCACGAGCCTGCAGAGCTGGAGCGATGGGCCGCGGCTTTGCACCCCGTGCGCCCGGGCGAGCGACGGTAATGACTTCCCCAGATTTGCGGCTTGCTTTCCACTTCGCGGCGCTTTAAGCTAACTAACTGGTTAGTTAATTATGGCGTCGAAGTCCAAGCCGGCAGCTCCTCGCGCCCGCAATGCGGCGGCCAGCCGCACCTGCATTCTTGAGCACGCCATCGCCGAGTTCGCGACGCAAGGCGCGGCCGGCGCCCGCACGGCGGCGATCGCCGAAGCTGCGGGGGTCAACAAGGCTCTGCTCTACTACTATTTCAAGGACAAAGAGAGTCTTTACTCGGCGTCGCTACAGGCGGTTTTCAGCGGGCTGGTCGGGGACGTGCTGCCGTTGCTGGAAAGCCCGCTCTCGCCGGGGGAGAAGATCCTTCGCTTTGCGCGGGTGCATTTCGAGTACCTCATCCATCATCCATACTATCCGCGCCTCATCCAGCAGGAGCTCTCCCGCGCGGGCAACACCGGCGAGCCCTCCCGTGACTTTCGCGCGATCAGCAAGGCGCACTTTATTCCTTTGCAGCGCGCCGGGCTCAAGGCTGTCGAGGACGGCATGGCCTCGGGCGAGTTCCGCAAGGTGGAAGGCGTGAGCGCGCTCAGCGCCATTCTGGGCATGAACGTCTTCTATTTCATCTCCGCGCCCATCATGCGCCTGGTGCGCGGCGCCGATCCGTTTTCTCCGGAGTGTATCCGCGGACACATCGCCACGTCATTGGACTTTGTTGGCGCGTCGCTGTTCACCGACCGCAAATACGGGGTCAAGCTGGCCAAGAAGATCGCCGCTGCTCGCTTGGCGCTGCCGCGCGAGCTTCGTGCGCAGGGCTCCAACTCACAGCACTCCAACTCAAGCCAAGCCGGAGTGCGAGCGCGCACGTCAGGAAAGGAAGGCAAGTAACCGATGAATGCTAAGTACCGTGTCTTTGCCATGCTGGGAGTGGTCTTCCTGCTTTCGCTGGGGTTTTATTTCTTTTCCACGCGCGGCACCTCCGATGTGGTTCTGATCGGCACCGTCGATGCCAATCAGGTGATTGTGAGCAGCAAGGTTGCCGGACGCATCGAGCGCCTGCTGGTGGACGAAGGGCAGAGCGTCAAGCAGGGAGAACTGATCGCGCAGATTGACAATCAGGATCTCATCGCCGAGCGCGACTCGGCGCGCGCCACCCTCGTCGGCATGCGTTCGCAGGTGCGCCAGAGCAGCGAAAGCTACGCCAGCACACACGGCGAAACCGACGCGCAAGTGAATAACGCCGCCGCCGCTCTGCAAGCCGCACAAGCCTCGCTGGAGGAGAGCGAAGCCAACGAACGCCAGCAGGCGCTCGACACCAAACGCACCGTCTCGCTGGCCGAAGAGGGTGTAGCCAGCCAGCAGGATCGCGATCGCGCCGAGCAGACGCTGGCCGCCGACCAAGCCCGGGTGCGCGCCAATCGCCAGCAGGTGATGGCCGCTCGCGCCACCTTGAACACCATGCGGGCGCGCATCAACCAGGCGGCAGCGGCCTGGAGCAACATTGCCGCCACCGAGGGGCAGAAGGACTCGGCCAACGCCAAACTCGACGAAGCCGAAGTCCGCCTCGGCTACACCAGGATCGTGGCGCCCGTCGACGGAATCGTCAGCGTGCGCGCCGCGCGCGAGGGCGAAGTGGTCAGCGTCGGCACGCCCATCGTTACTATCGTCGATCTGACTCAAACCTGGGTGTACGCCGCGATCCCGGAGACGCAGGCGCAGGCGGTAAAACTGGGCGACAGCCTCGATGTGCGCATGCCGGCAGGAGAACGCGTCACGGGCAAAATCATCGCCAAGGCTGCCGAAGCCGACTTCGCCACCGAGCGCGATTACAGCCGCTCCAAGCGCGACATCCGCACCGTGCGGCTGAAGCTGCTCATCAACAATCCGGGCGAGACCTATGTTCCCGGCATGACCGCCGAGGTTCTTCTCCCGCAACGCCTTCTCGCCGCCAAGTAACGGAGTTCGCCATGAGTAAAAGTAAAGGTTTCCACGCCGGCCACGAAGGGCAGGCGATCGGCGTCGAAAACATCGTCAAGAAATACGGTGACTTCGAGGCCGTCAAGGGCGTGACCTTCGACGTAAAGGAGGGTGAAATCTTCGGCCTGCTGGGTCCCAACGGCGCCGGCAAGAGCACGCTGATCCGCATGATGACCACGCTCATCCCGATCACCAGCGGCAAGGCTTTCATCGCGGGATATGACGTGAGCGAGAACGCCGATGCGGCGCGGCGGATGATGGGCGTAATCCCGCAGGCCATGACCAGCGACATCGATCTGACGGTTGCCGAGAATATGAGTATTTACGCAAAGCTGTACGGGGTGCCGCGCGTCGAGCGGGAGCGCAACATCAACGAGTTGCTGGAGGCCGTCGATCTGGTGAAGTGGCGCGACGCGCAGGTGAAGACACTCTCCGGAGGCATGCGGCGCAGGGCTGAGATCGCACGCGGGCTGGTGCATAATCCGCGCATCTTTTTTCTCGATGAGCCCACCACGGGACTCGATCCGGTCTCCCGCGTCGCGGTCTGGGAGATGCTGAACACGCTGAAGAGCCGGCGCCAGCTCACCATCCTGATCACCACGCATTACATGGATGAAGCCGACCGCCTCTGCGACCGCATTGCCATCGTCGATCACGGCAAGCTGGTGGCGCTGGATTCGCCGATGACGCTGAAAGCCAGCGTTCCGGGCAACAATGTAGTGGAGGCGCAGTTCGTTCGTCCTCCCACGGGTTGGCTGGATCAGCTCCACGCACTGCCCGGAGTGGAGAGCGTGCAGGACCAGGGCGGCAGCATGTATCGCATGTTGACCTCGAATGGCTCGCAAACCACCACGGGACTGGTGGAGCTTGCGGTGCGGGACGGAGTTGAGATCAAAACCCTGACCGTGCAGAACACCTCGCTCGACGATGTATTCGTCCACTACACCGGCCGTCAGCTTCGCGACGAGCAGGTGAAGGCATTCGGTTATATAGCGCCGGATCGCCCAGGGATGCGGCCATGAACAGAATGTTTGCGATTATCGAGCGCGAGATGCGCAAGTTCTTCCGCTCCCCCACGCTGATGGTGACGGCCATGATCATGCCGCTGGTTCAGCTCATCATTCTCGGCAACGCCTTCGGAGGAAAAATTCGCGACGCGCGGGTTGGCATTGTCGATGAGGATCACGGCACCCAGGCGGTTCGCATCGTCGAGGCATTCCGCTCGGTCGAGGCCAACGTCCGCACCTTCCGCGCCGTGCCGTACACCGACGAGAAGCGCGCCCGCGAGGATGTTCGCGAGGGCCGCTTGGAAGGCGCGCTGATCATTCCGGCGCAGTTCTCGCGGCGTTTTTACGCCGGGGAAAATCCCCAGCTCGGCATGGTCGTCGATAACAGCGACCAGTTCATGTCGGCCTCGCTGGAAGACAAGATGCAGGAGCTGGTCACCGCGCTCAACCAGCCCGACGCCAGCGCCAAGCGCATTTCCAGCGACGTTGCGCTGGAGATCGTTGAGCTCTACCCGTACATCGAATACATGAAGTACCTGCTGCCCGGCGCCATCAGTCTGGCGATGTTCGTCTCGGTGATGATCGGTGGCGGAATGTTGTACATCGATGACAAAGCGCGTGGCGTGCATGAGGGTTACCTGGTCACGCCGATCACCCGTCTGGAGATGGTTCTCGGCCTCAATCTGGCCGGAGCCTTCAAGGCCATCCTGGCCGGGGTCACGCTGACCATTCTTGGCTCGCTGATCGCGGGGTTGGGCTCGTCGTTCCAGCCGGCTCGAGTGCTGCAATGGTTGCTGCTTATCTGCGCCACCTCGTTCGCCTTCAATGGAATGATGTTTCTGCTCATGGTCCGGGTGGAAGACCCGCTGGTGCCGCGCGCCATGTTCGGCATTCTCAACACGCTGCTCTACTTTCCCAGCGGCGCAATCTACCCGGTGCAGGCTTTTCCACGGTGGTTGCGCTACATCTCCTATGTGGACCCATTCAGCTATGCCGTCCACGGGCTGAAGGCGACTTTGCTGAAAGAGGCCTCGTGGCCAGCGGTCACGCATGACCTGGCGTACTTGTTACTCTTCGGTCTAGTCAGCCTGGCGGTTTCGGTGCCGCTATTCAAGCGCACCCTGTGAGGGTGGGACGTTGCCAAAGCGACCCGTCAGTCTTTATCTTCGCGTGAAGCGGGATAGCCTAGAACTTTGAGAGCGGGCTAACCGCGCAGCTTCTGCCAAATCCTGTCCACCTGCTGCGCCGAGTCTTCGCGGCTGCCGCTGTTGGCGATTACGAAATCGGCGAGCTTGGCTTTTTCTTCTTCGGGCATCTGCGCCGCCATGCGTCGCTGCACCTCGTCGCGTGCCGCCTCCGGGCTCATCCGGCTGCGTTCGGCAAAGCGGAGAATCTTCTGCTCCAGGGTGCAGGTCACTACGATCAGCTTGTCATAGCGAGCCAGACCTCCAGCTTCGATCAGCAGCGCGGCCTCGCAGATTGCCACGGCCTTCGGGTCGATTGAGCCGACCTCGCGCATCCAGCGGTCCTCAAAGGCCAGCACCGCAGGATGCACGATGGCGTTCAGCTCCGCGATGCGCGCAGGGAAGGCCGCTGCCGAAAGCTTTGGCCGCGCGATGGTTCCGTCCTGCGCCAGAATTCCTTTGCCGAAGGCGGCGACAACGTTCTCATACATCGGCTCGCCGGGAGTCATCAACTGATGCGCAACCGCGTCGGCGCGCAGGGTGTGGGCGCCGAGGGCGGCAAACATTGCTAGTACGGTGGTCTTTCCACTGGCCATCCCGCCGGTTAATCCAACTTTCAACATGGAAACAGTGTCAGGCTTCGCGCGCCCGAGCGCAAGATGGGGGTGAATCAATGGCGGAAGCGATCATGAAACGGTGTCGAGTGGCTTGGCCATGTCGCTCTGCTATGTTTGACAGCGCGCGGGGTGCGCCCGTATCCTTGTAATCTGTCCTGAGGAGCGTTTCCCGCCGGGAGTAAGGGTGCTGTTTCGGCTTGCGGTTTGAGCTGGCAAGTCCCTTGCGTCTCATTCGCTTAGCGGCGAAGCGGTTGGTGATTGCGGGCTGGGCTTCGGGAGCATGTGGCATCATGAAAATTCGCATTCAAGACCTGGAATTCCGGAACCTGGAATTTGAGCTTCAATTTCAGCCCGGAGAAATCGATTTCGGCTCTGACGTGCGGCAGGTTGGCTCGCTCGATACCAGCGGGCGAGCCGAGTTGATTCGTGAACACCATGGTGGGCACGCATCGATTGACGATATCCGTCTGGTTGGCAAGCTGGATGGGCGGGTGGAAGTCTGTTGTGCCCGCTGTCTGGAGCCGGTGGAGATTCCGGTTTCGCGTTCGTTTGACTTGCTCTACCGTCCGCTGGAGTCGGAAAAGGGCTCGGACGAAGTGGCGATCCACGAGGCCGAAACCGAAATTGGCTATTACGTGGGCGAAGGTATGGATTTAGAAGATTCGCTGCGTGAGCAAATTCTGCTGGCGGTGCCGATCAAAACGCTTTGCCGTTACGATTGCAAGGGTCTGTGTCCGACTTGCGGAGCCAACCGCAATGAGCAGCCTTGTGGTTGCGACCAGAGCAAGCCGGATCCCCGCTGGGCGGCCTTGAGCGAGCTGAAGAACAAAATGCAGTAGCGCCTTCGGGCGAATCAGAGATAGAGATTGCGGCCCCAATGCGGCCGCAGCGAAATTGAAAGGTAGTCGATCATGGCAAATCCTAAACGGCGACACTCCAAGCAGCGTACGGCACTCCGCCGCGCTCACGATCATCTTACCGCGCGCTCGCTCAGCGAGTGCCCCAACTGTCACGAAGCCAAGCTTCCGCACCGCGCCTGCGCCAAGTGCGGCCACTACAAGGGCCGCGAAATCGTTGAGGTCGAAAAGGCCAGCTAGGCCTCCCTTCGCGGACGATGTCAATTACCATCGCGGTCGATGCCATGGGCGCGGACCGCGCCCCGAAGCCGGAGATTGAGGGCGCGATTCTTGCCGCAAGGCAGTGTGACGTTCGAGTTCTTCTGGTAGGGCAGCAGGATGTGGTGAGCTCGGAGCTGGCTTATCACCCCGAAGCCCGTGGCCTGCCCATTGAGGTGGTCCATGCCTCGGAATTCATCAGCATGGACGACAAGGCGGCGCAAGCGGTCAAGCAAAAGCGCGACTCTTCGATGCGGGTTGGGCTTCGCCTGGTCAAGGACGGCAAGGCTTCCGGGTTCGTGACTGCCGGAAATACCGGCGCCGCCATGGTCACGGCCAAGATGGTGCTCGGGGTTCTTCCTGGCGTCGATCGTCCGGCTCTGGCCACGGTCTTTCCCACGGCGGCCAACACCGCCACGATTATGTTGGACGTGGGTGCCAACGTAGATTGCAAACCCCAGAATCTCCAGCAGTTCGCCATCATGGGCGAGATCTACTTCCGCGCTATCTTCAGTGGACGCTTTCCCACCGCCAGCCATCCGCGGGTGGGGCTGCTCTCGGTGGGCGAAGAAGAGAGCAAGGGTAACGAGCTTACGCGCGATGCATTTCAGCTAATCAAGCCGCTGGGTCTGAACTTCCTCGGTAATGTGGAAGGGCGCGACCTTTATAACGGACGCGCCGACGTCATCGTCTGCGATGGTTTTGTGGGCAACGTAGCGCTGAAGGTCAGCGAAGGGCTGGTGGAGGCGGTGCGGGCGATTTTGAAAGAGTCGCTGCAGGCCACCATTACGCGCCAAGTCGGTTATCTGCTGGCGCGCGATGCCTTCAAGGACTTCAAGAAGCGCCTGGACTATTCCGAGTACGGCGGCGCGCCGCTGCTCGGGCTGAAGGGCGTTGCCATCGTCTGTCACGGCTCCTCCAACGGCACTGCGATTAAGAATGCGATTCGGGTTGCGGCTGAATTCGCGCGCTCGGGTCTCAACCAGAAGATCGAGGAGCAGATCCGGGCGGCCGCCGAGCGCACCGGCGCCACCGAAAAGGTTTAGTATTTTTTGTGAGCGCAACGACGCAGTCTGATGCCGCGCCGCATGGCGCTCACCTGGGACGAAGCATTGGGCCCGCGTTTCGGCAGAATGCGAATCGCATTGCCGCCGGAACCGAAATTCTTGCACGGAGCCATTGATGGCACAACGCATTCCCGGACTCGCATTTCTCTTCCCCGGCCAAGGCTCGCAGGTCGTCGGCATGGGCAAGGAGCTCGCCTCAAACCACATCGTCGCTCGCCGCACCTTTGAGGAGGCCGACGATGCCTTGGGTTACTCGCTCAGCACCCTATGCTATGAGGGTCCGGAGGAGAAGCTCCGGCTCACGGAGATCACCCAACCGGCGATTCTGGCCGTCTCCACCGCCGCCGCGCGGGTGCTCGCCGAAGCTGGCATTGCGCCCAGCTTTGCCGCCGGACATTCGCTGGGCGAATATTCCGCCCACGTCGCGGCTGGCACCATCGATTTTGCCGATGCGCTTCGCACCGTGCGCAGCCGCGGCCAGTACATGCAGGAAGCCGTGCCGGTCGGCGCTGGCGCGATGGCCGCCATTCTCTCGCTCGGGATCGATAAAATCCGCGCCGTCTGCTCCGGAAGCATGACCGAATTCCCTGGTGAGGTCTGTGAGCCCGCCAACATCAATTCGCCGGGGCAGGTTGTTATCAGCGGCTCCAAGGCGGCAGTGGAGCACGCCGCCGGTGTGTGCAGGCATCACGGAGCCAAGCGCGCAATCATGCTTCCGGTCAGCGCACCCTTCCATTGCGCGCTGATGCAGCCGGCGCAGGAACGCCTGGCAACCGATCTCCACGCCCTCACCTTCCACGCTCCGGAAATCCCGGTGATGTGCAACGTCGATGCGGCGCCGGTCCGCGATGCCGCCAGATCGCGCGAGACCTTGATCCGCCAGGTGACCGGCACGGTGCAGTGGGAAAACTCCATGCGGGCCCTCATTGCTCAGGGCGCCACCCAGTTCCTGGAGGCTGGCCCTGGCTCGGTCCTCACCGGACTGCTGCGCCAGATCGACAAAGCCCACACCTGCCTGAACGTGGAAAACGAAGCCACCCTGCAAAAGGCCAAAGCCCACTTCGGAAGATAGGTGCGGATTTAGCGACGAAACGGCCCGCCAACCGGCAGGCCGTTCCATCGATCCGGAAAAAAATCTATTCCACCATCTCATCGGGAGAGAATCCCAGGGTTTTGTCTTTTAAGTCCACCCTCACCGAGCAAAGCTTCTTGCGCTGATTGACTCGCACGCCGATGACGACTCCGCTGGCGTCAGGCCGGGGCTTTTGCGCCGCCACAATCTTGTAGCTGCCGATCGGCCCCCACTCTCCGCCCGGACCCCAGTCAAGGTAAAACGCGTGGAAGCCGTAACGCTTGTACTGGTCCGGATGCTGTTTCCAGTCCGGATCGTTCATCCAGATGGCGTAGGCGCTTTCGTAGTTTTTCGCCTGCAACTGCGCGAAAAACCGATCGACGCGGCGCTCCTCGGGCCAGTAGCGGCCGAACCACAGCGCGGCGGCAATCGCAATGACCACGACGATGGCGGCGGCAATCCGGATGCGCCGGCGCCGGGCCTTGGCTTCGTCATAAGGTTGAGCGTTAAAAAGTGTGGTGGACATGGTTGTGGTAGACAAGGTTCAGCTACAAGCTAAGAACCCGGAGCGCAAAAGTCAACCGCCGCCGGTTTCCCAGGCGCCTGTTCCGGTTACTATTCCAGCGGCTGGGTGCAGTTGTTGCCGCCGGCAGAATCGATCAGGATTGGATTCATATTGTCGGAACAGAATCCGCGATTGCCCGTGGTCCCCACCGTGATTGGCGTTCCCCACACGCTGTAGGCGCTTACGGGCGAACCGGATGCGTTCGCGAGCTGAAAATTGTAGCCGCTCTTCGGGCAGACCGTGCTGTTGCACCCCAGAACCCAGTCCAGTATTCCGGCGTTGGCCGAGTCTACCGTCGATGTCGACGTCGATGCCGCCAGCGCGTTCAGCGTACTGGCATAGCCAATCGTGGGATAGGTGGCCGCGTAAGTTACCTGTGCGGTATTGATCGTCCGAATCGAATAGACGGCCGAGGATTCGTTGGCCGCCATCTTGCTGTGCAGAAAGCTCGGGATCGCGATTGCGGAGATGATCAGAATGATCGCAACCACAATGAGCAATTCGATAAGGGAGAAGCCGCGTTCCTGCATAAGAACTCCGTAGCGATAAGTGAGCAGGCCAACAGCCGCTTAAGCACGCAGCAGCAAACGGACCATCATTTTGAAATGGCCAGACGCAGCATCCCGGGGAGGGAAAACTTACTATAGCAGGAATTCACAAATGGTCAATCCTTCTCTTCAGGGGGTGACCAAGGACTTATGTCTTGTGCGCTGTCTGCCAGAGGCGCGACCGTGGCGTGCACCTCTCCGGCATGAGGTAGAGAGGCCCGCCTCACAGGCGTGCCTCCCTACCCAGGGGGCTTAGATCTCCGGGTCGGTTCCAGTCCGCAACTGATCGATGGCGCGTCCGGCGGTGGCCTTCGCCTGCTCCACTCCGCGCTGGACGCGTTCGCGCCCCTGCGCATAGCTCTCCCGGGCCGAGTTCGCCAGTTCGTTAGCGCGCTCGCTGAGGTTCTCCCGCGTGTCTTCTCCGCTCAGCGGGGCAAACAGTACTCCCAGCCCAATCCCAAGTCCAAGGCCAATCAAAAAACTTTTCATTGCGCTCCTCCTGTTCGGTCATGGGACTCCGCCAGCTACGGTTCGTCCCGCCGGGAATTTCGCCCGGACTATCTGTTTTTTTGACGAATGTGCCGCAAGAATCACCCTCGGCCCTCTTACAGATGCGCCTCGGCTGCGAAGGTTTGCCGAGGTGACCTTCTCCTCGTCGCGGGCGCAAAAGAATCCCCGGAAGAAGTCCGGGGATTCGGGCGAGCTTTAATTCATCGTCTTGCCGGGATCAGCCGCCGGCTTGTTACTTCAGATCATCCTGGCGTGATTTGGCAATCTGTCCAACCGCGTTCTTCGGATTATCCTTGGCGATTTCGTCAAAGATCACCTTGGCCTTATCGGGCTGATGTTCGGAGAGGTAGATATCGGCTAGGGCGAACTGCGCATTCGCCTTGGGCACGCTGATGGTGGGCTTGTCGATGAGGGTTTGCAGCAAGTTGATCGCGTCGGAGTCGCGCGTCTCGTCGCGATAGACGGAGGCCAGCGCGTACTTTGCCAGGGCAGCCAGCTCCTTGCGGCGGCTGTTGCTAAGGGCGCGAAGCTGATCTTCGGCAACCTTGTAGTTTCCCAGCTCCTTTTCAGTCAGCCCGGCCAGATAGCGGGCGTATTGCCCGGATCGCGTCCATCCGTACTGGTCGCTGATGACGTAAAAGGCATCTTTGGCGGCGATCAGGCGCTCCTGGTCGGTGTTAAAGGTGGTCATCGACCCTTGCTTGGGCGTGCCCGGCGGCACTACCGGAGCGTTGTAGATCACCAACGCCTGCCCCAGCGCGTTCGTCGCCTGCTCTGCGTGTGAGCTCACGTACCAGAAAATGCCGCCGGCCAGCAGTCCCACGACCACAAACACGGCAACAATCTGGATGATACCGGCGCGATGCTCCACGACTTCATGGACTGCCTCGGCGGCAGTCGCGGCAAACTTGTCCTGCTTCAACTCATGACGGGTATAACGCACGGGAGATTCCTTCGCTGATGGAGAACTGCCTGGAAAGGTTGATGTTATCAGCCCCAACTCCGAAGGTCAACGAAGCCCGCCAGATGAAGGGGACTGGCGGGCTTCGCCTTGCTGTAGGCACATACGCGTTGTAAAACTCAGTCCGGTTAAGCACAATAGCTGCGGAGTTCAACTCGGCTCCACTCGCATGCCACAGGACATCCATGGCTTTCACGCTGGAACTGGACCATGTCACCAAGGCCTTCGACGAATTTGTCGCGGTCGATAATCTGAGCTTCAACATCGCCGAGGGTGAAATCTTCGGCCTGCTTGGCCCCAACGGGGCAGGCAAAACCAGCTCCATCCGCATGATGATCGGAATCATGGTGCCGGACCGCGGTGCGGTGCGGGTTTTTGGTGAGCCGATGACCCGCCGCCTTCTCGACCGGGTTGGATATCTACCCGAAGAGCGCGGCCTGTACAAGAAGATGAAGATCATGGAAAACCTCGTCTTCTTTGCCCAGTTGAAGGGGATTGGCGTTGCCGAGGCCAATCGCCGGGCCCATCGGTGGCTGGAGCGGCTGGAACTTGGGAACCGGAGCAACGCCCGGATCGAGGAGCTCTCCAAGGGAATGCAGCAGAAGGTGCAGTTCATCGCCGCCGTCATTCACGAGCCCGACTTCATGATTCTCGACGAACCCTTTAGCGGGCTCGACCCGGCCAGCTCGCTGGTGCTCAAGGATGCACTGCTCGATCTGAAGAAGCAGGGCAAAACGATTCTGTTTTCCACCCATCGCATGGACACCGTGGAGCGCCTCTGCGATTCGATCTGCCTGGTCAACCATGGCCGCAGCGTTCTGCTGGGGGGGCTGCGCGAGATCAAGGCCAGCTATGGGCGCAGCAGCGTTCAGCTTGAGTACGAAGGCGAACTGCCGCTGCTGGGCGACCCCAGCCTAGTCGCCAGCTCGAACGACTTCGGCAACTACGTCGAGCTGCGGCTTGCCCCCGGCGCCGATCCCCAGCATCTTCTCGAAGTCGCGATGCGCAGCGCGAAGATTCGCAAGTTTGAAGTGGTGGAGCCTTCGCTTGAGGAGATCTTTATCGACGTGGTGGGCTCGACCAGGGCGGTGATCAGTCATGCGTAAGATTTTGCTCATCATCCGGCGCGAATACATCGTCCGCGTCCGCACCAAGGCGTTCGTGATCTTCACCATGCTGATGCCGCTGCTGGTGGGTGTGGTGGTGGTGCTGCCAAGCAAGTTGTTGATGATGCAGAGCGGGGGCACTAAGCACATTGTGATCGTGGCCGCTGACGGAACGCTGGCCAACGCGATGAAGAGCGAACTCTCGGCATCGAGCGCCTCTGTTGACGACGAGGCTGTGCCCGCGGATCGGAAAAAACCAGGCAAGCCGGAGTTCGATGTCAGCGTGCGAACCGCGCCCACGGAAGCCTTGCGCCAGCAGCTCACCACCCAGGTCCGCGATGGCAAACTCGACGGCTTTGCCTGGATCGAGGCCGATGCGGTCAGCACCCGCAGAGCCATCTATTATTCGCGCAACGCCGGCGATTTCATCGAAGCCTCGCTGGTCAGCCGTGCGCTACGCTTCGCGCTCAGTGAGCGCCAGTTGGCCGATCACGGCTTCTCTGCCGCCGAAACCAAAAGCCTGCTCGGCCCGGTGGCGCTGGATTCCGTGCACATTGACAGGCAGGGAGCCAATCAGTCCAACGGCCTGGGAGCCGTCTTTCTCCCCTACCTGCTGCTGGCTGCCATCTATGCGACCGTGCTCATCTACGGCCTCTACGTCATGCGTTCCGTCATCGAGGAGAAAAGCTCGCGGGTGGTCGAGGTGTTGCTGGGCAGCGTCACCCCGATGCAGTTGATGTCCGGCAAAATCATTGGGGTCGGAGCCGTGGGCCTCACCCAGATCGGCATCTGGGCCGCCGCCAGCGCCATCCTGGGCACCGGCAGCATTGCCATGGCCCACCGGGTGGTTGGGGAGAACATGAAGGACGCCCACATCTCCACCGCCTCGCTCATGCTCTTTCCGGTGTTTTTCATCCTCGGCTATGCCACCTACGCCTGCCTCTACGCCGCCATTGGAGCCATTGTCAACAGCGACGAAGAGGCGCAGCAGTTGCAGTTCCCGGTCACGCTGCCGCTGGTGCTCTGCATGGTGTTTGCCGCCGCCATCATCCGCGATCCCAACACCCCGCTTGCCTTCTGGCTCTCCATGTTCCCACTGACCTCGCCGATCATCATGTATGTGCGGGTCGCGGTGAGCATGCCACCGGTATGGCAGATCGCAACTTCGGTCGCCATCAGCCTGGCTTCGCTCTACGGGCTGGTCTGGCTCACCTCGCGCATCTATCGGGTCGGCATCCTCATGTACGGCAAGCGTCCCACCCTGGCGGAGATCCTGAAATGGATACGCTATGCCTGATGGTTCCTGAACTGGTGTGATCTGTGATCCCGGCAGACATGATCTGAGTCTGTCGGAGCGGTGATTCCGGTCGCTGACTTTATTCGGGGATCGGTCTAAAGAAATTAGGACGGCGGTAAGGAAGTAGTAGCGTCCACAAAAAATGCGTGCGTGTCTCCGCTAGGAGGTGTTCGATGTCTAGTTTCGCGCCAACTCTGGTTGCCACACAGATGAAAAACATTCTTTTCGCAACCGACTTCTCACCATGCTCCGTGGCTGCGCTTCCTTATGCGGTTGCCCTCGCCGAGCGTTACGGCGCTACCATCCACTTGATTCACGGTCTTGCTCCCGAACCTATACCGGAAGTGCGGTTGTACCACTCCATGGAACTGGAAGCGGTTCGAATGTCCGCCGATCTTGCAATGGAAACGCTAGTCGCCACCAATTCTTTTGGCAAGATTGCATCGACGGCGACAGTTAGACAAGGACCGCTCTTGGATGTTCTCGAAGCCTTCGTGGAAGAGAAGAACATCGATCTGATCGTGCTAGGCACGCATGGCCGGCGCGGGCTGAAGAAACTGGTGCTCGGCTCTGTAGCGGAATCGGTTTTCCGCCTCGCGCCATGCCCGGTGCTCACCGTGGGCCCAGAGGCGATGCACGAGGGAGCCGCGGATGCGAGCTTTAAGACGATTCTCTTCGCCACCGATTTTTACTCCGCCTCGCGGCGCGCCCTGGCCTATGCGGTATCGATGGCGCAGGCTAACCACTCGCATCTGATCCTGTTGCATGCCATGTCGGACAGTATGGAAGTTCCCGACCTCGCGCGCGCCGGGCAGCGGATGGCGGATCTGATTTCCGCCGAGACCATGCACGAGTTAGAGCCTGAGATTGTTGCCGAGGCTGGTCCAGCGGCTGAGACGATTCTCAGGGTTGCAAGAAACAAAGAGGCGGATCTGATCGTAATGGGCGCGCACCACGCCGAGGTGGCTGCACATTTGCCCTGGACAATCGCTTCCACAGTCGTGTGCAAGGCTCATTGTCCGACGCTCACTGTCCGGGGCTGAGCAGAAGAAAAAGCTCCCATTTTCCGGGAGCTTTTTGGTGCCGCGGACGAGCCGGACTCTATTTCACCTTCGATTTTGCCTCGGCTAACAGGCTCTCCACCTTCGCCCGATCCCGGTACGCGGGATCGATCTTGAGCAGCGACTCCCAGGCCGCGATTGCGCCCTTGGGATCGTTCTTGCCGTTCATCTTCACGATGCCCACGTTGAACAGCGTCTGCGCGTGGCGGGGATCGTCCTTGAGTGCCTGGTCGAACTCCTTCAGGGCGCGATCCGCGTCGCCGGAATAGAAGTAGGCGATCCCCATGTCGGTGCGCACATCGGGATTCTTCGGTGTCTCATTGAGGGCGCGCGTGTAGTAGCCGATTGCCGTCGGCCACTGCGAGGCGTCAAAGTAAATATTGCCCAGCTCGGTCAGCGCCGGGACGTCCTTTGGATTCGCATCCAACCGCTGCAGCAGCGGTTTGGTCTGGGTGTCCAGCGCCTGCTGCCCCACGCCGGCAATCGCCGAAGGCGGCAGGCTAGGGCTTGAGATTGCCGACGAGGAGGCCGCGCTCGAACTTTCGGCCGGGGTTGCGGAGCTATGCAGCAGATAGCCGCCGATGCCGCCTAATACCAGCACTACCGCGATTGCGGTATACACCTGTACATTTGTCCAGCCCGCGGTTTTGTTCGGGGTTAGATTCTTCATAGCAATGATTTCTCCCAAGGCGCGCCGCGCAACCGAAGTCTTCGTTCCGGTGGGGAAACTTGCGGTGGCCTGCGCGTCTAATCGAAACGTCAATCGAAAACATGGTATCTTGCCTTGCGCCGCCAGCCAAGTAAAGAGAATGCGGGCGTCCTAAGATTCAGGAGTTACGCAGCTACGGCCATGCGCCTCGCCCCACATTCACCGAAAGAACCGTGCTCAGGAAGCTTGGAGGCATGATCGACCCATCGAAGCCTCCCTTGGCCGCACGAAGCGGCAGTGCCCGCGAAGTTCTGTTGGCTTTCCTGCGTCTGGGCTGCTTCTCGTTCGGCGGCCCGATCGCGCACCTCGGCTACTTCCATACGGAGTTCGTGGAGCGCCGCCGGTGGTGCGGAGAGGATACTTTTGCCGAGCTGGTGGCGCTGGCCCAGTCGATGCCCGGACCGGCGAGCAGCCAAGTTGGCTTCGCGCTGGGGCTGCTTCGCGCCGGATGGGCGGGCGGGGTTGCGGCGTGGGTTGGATTCACGATGCCTTCGGCGCTGCTGATGCTGGCCTTCGCCCTGGGACACAGGCTCTTTACCGGCAAAGCTGGCGCCGGAGCGGTGCACGGCCTGCAACTGGTGGCGGTCGCGGTGGTGGCCCAGGCGATTCTCGCCATGCGTAAATCGCTGGCGCCGGATGCGCAGCGCATGGGAGTCGCGCTGTTGGCGGCAGCCATCGCCTTCCTGGCGCCGCCAGCCGGCAGCACGGTGCTGGCGATTGCCGCCGGAGCCTTGCTCGGCCTGATGCTGCCCCGCCCGCCGCCGCCGGGGCCACTCCGCCACCTGCACTTCGGCCTCCCGAAGCTGGCGGGCCTGCTGGCCGCCGCAACGTTTCTCGCTCTCCTGCTCCTGCTGCCCATCGCCGCATCGCTTGCGGCCGTATACGGCGGAGCCTCGTCTAGCCTCTTATCGCAGGGGTTGGCGGTGTTCAGCGCCTTCTATCGCACAGGAGCCCTGGTGTTTGGCGGAGGCCATGTGGTGCTTCCGCTGCTTGAAAACGCGGTGGTCGCGCGCGGATGGGTCGATCAGTCGGCCTTTCTCTCCGGCTACGGCGCCGCCCAGGCTCTGCCCGGCCCGCTGTTCACCTTCTCCGCGTATCTGGGAGCGGTGATTCAGCCCGCCTTGCATCCGGTTGCTCTCTCGGTTCTGTCGCTGGTTGCGATTTTTCTTCCAGGACTTCTCGTCACCGTCGCCGTCCTTCCCTTCTGGAACAAGCTGCGCGAGCGGCCACAGATTCAGGCCATATTGCGCGGGGTGAATGCTGCCGTGGTCGGAGTCCTGATCAGTGCCTTCATGCGTCCGGTATGCAGCAGTGCGCTTCACTCCGCCTACGATCTGGCGGTGGCTTTGGCCGCCTTGGCGCTCTTGGTGCGATGGAAAATTCCTCCCTGGATCATCGTCGTCGCCGTGGCATCGGTCTCGGTCATCGCATCCGCTCTCTGAGAACGAATTTTGAGGCGGATGCGGGGCGCAGGACAGCAACTCCGCCCCAAAAGCTTTGCACCCCGCCAAACCATGTACCCGAAACACACCTATGTGGGGCGAAAGGTTAACTGAAAAGGCATCGTTAGAGACTTCGCCAACCATTGCCTGATTGGTACATTTGCCTCCGGCAACGATTGGCGGATTCGCAAATCGTTGCGGTCTCTGAACCTTCAGGAAAATCACTTCGCTTTTGCGCCCGGGCGGGGTTTCGCCCGTGCCCTCTTGTGCTCTGGAATGCATTCTTTTCATAAGTTATGATTGGGTCCATCGCGCCTCGACGGTCGGTGTGCGCGCCGAGGATTGTTCCTGATGGCCACTACGAAACAAGCTGCTCCGCCCGCCCGCAGCCGCAAACTGCCGAGCGCCATTTATTTTGAAACCGACCTGACGGCGCGCAGCGCGGTGATGCAGTGCGAGCGCATTCAGCACACCAGCTTCGAGTCGCTGCACCCCAACCGGCTGGCCGGGGAAGTGGTCTTCGTGCTCGCCGATCAGGCGATGTTCGCCGAGCACTTGACCAGATTGCGTGCGCCGAATGTGCGCGTCATTGCGCTTTGCGATGAGCGCTTTCGCGACCCCAGACTGGACGGTTCCGTCTATGCCTATCTTCCCCTGAGCACTCCCGCTCCGCTGCTGGAGCGCATGTTCGACAACGCCATCGACCACATGCACCTGGTGCAGACGCGGCGCGAAGCCAACGATAAACTGGCTCTGGCAAACTCCGAAATTTACGAGCTCAACCACATCGGCGCCGCGTTGAGCGCCGAACACGAAACGCGCGAACTGCTGGAATTTATTCTGACCAAGTGCCGCGAAATCACTCGCGCTGACGCCGGTTCGCTCTACCTGGTGGAAGAGGAAGAGCCCGGAGAAGAGCGGCTGGTTCGCGACCATCGCAAGCCGAAAAAGTTTTTACGTTTCAAGATGGCGCAGAACGACACCGTCGAGGTGCCGTTTCGCGAGGTTGTGCTGCCCATCAGTGAAACCTCGATTGCAGGCTACGTAGCGCAGCACGGGACCGTGGTGATGATCGAGGACGCTTACGAGTTGGAGAGCTGGGTTCCGTACGCGATCAATAAACAGTTTGACCTCGACTCGGGATATCGTACGAAATCGATTCTCGCGGTTGCGATGATGAATCCGAAAAACGAAATTGTAGGAGTGGTGCAACTGATCAACGCCAAGCACAACTGGCGCGCACGTCTGAATACGCCGCAGGATCTTGAGCGCGAGGTCGTGCCGTTTTCCACGCGGCAGATGGAAATCGTCAGTTCCCTCGCCAGTCAGGCGGCGGTCGCGTATGAAAACAGCCATCTTTACGAGAACATTCACCGCCTCTTCGAAGGGTTCGTGAAAGCCTCGATCAGCGCGATTGAACAACGCGATCCGGCCACCTCCGGGCACTCCTTCCGGGTGGCGAATCTGACGGTTGCATTGGCTGAGGCGGTGGATCGCGATCAGAGCTATTTTCGCGACGTGAAGTTCACGCGGTCGGAGATGAAGGAGATTCGCTATGCCTCGCTGCTGCATGATTTTGGCAAGGTTGGCGTACGCGAAGAAGTGCTGACCAAGGCGCGCAAACTGTATCCCGCACAGATCGAGGTGATCCGCAGCCGCTTTGATTTCGCACGCCGCACCTTGCAGACCGAGAGCGCCGAGCGAAAACTCCGGCACCTGCTGGAAAATGGGTGGGAAGAGTTTGTGAAGAAGCAGCCGCAGTTTGAGTACGAGTTGAATGAACAAATGAAGGAACTGGATCGCTTCATGGAATTCATCCACGCCTCCAACGAACCCTCGGTGATGCCGGAGGGGACGTTTGAGATGTTGAGCCAGATTGCCGGGAGGAAGTTCCGCGGTTGGGATGGCACGGCGCACCCTCTGATGACCGCGGAAGAGGCGCACCTGCTTTCCATCCGACAAGGCTCGCTGGATGAGAGCGAGCGCGGGGAGGTGGAGTCGCACGTGGATCACACCTACAATTTTCTCAAGCAGATTCCGTGGACGAGGGAGATCCGCAACATTCCGGAAATTGCGCGCGGCCACCATGAAAAACCGAACGGCCGGGGATATCCCGGCAAGCTAGTAGCGGAGGAAATTCCGCTACAGGCGCGGCTCATGTCGCTGGCGGATGTTTTCGACGCGCTGGCCGCCTCGGATCGCCCCTACAAGGCATCTGTTTCTGTCGAAGGAGCGTTGGAGATTCTGGCGCAGATGGCGAGCGACGGCGAAATCGACCCACAGGTGTACTCGCTTTTTGTGCAAGCGAAGGTCTACGAGCGCTGGAAACTGGAATGCTTTGAATATTAGCGACGCGATCGCAGCCCAGGTTGGACGCCTCCGAGACCGCTGCGCTCAGGCTGCGCTAGGCAGAGGCGCGGCAACGGTTTCGTCGAGCCGCTCCAGGTCGAGCACGGCCTGGTTGCCTTCTTCAAAAAACATCATGGCAAATTTGCGTCCCCACTCCATCTGGTGCGCCGAGTAAGACGAGCGGCTGTACACGGTCTGGGAGTAGGTCTCGTCTACGGCGTTGAGCAGGACAAGAAATTCCGCTTCGGCCTCCAGCAATTGTTCCTTGGTCCAGCCAAGGATTGGGCTTTGCGCTGTAATGGGGTGCACGATGGTCCAGTTCGCGGGGAAGACGGCAACGAAATTCCGCTCCAGCTCCATGCTGTAGAAACGCCGCACTCGCGTTCCGTCGACTCTCTCAAACCTGCTATGAATTACCAGCGCCTGAACATTGAGCAACTGGCTGCGCCGCCCATTGACGACCCGAAATTGAAAGCTGCCCTGATCGCGATAGGGGGCGATCAGGGCCGAGCGGCTGTAGCGCAGCCGGGCACTGGGCCGTGCAAAGCGGGCGAATACCAATCCGGTGGCGACCGCCAGGGAGAGCAGGCTGATCAAGGTTTGCAGCGCCACCATCGCATTGGCCAGGAAGGTGACGGGCACGATGTTTCCATAGCCGACGGTGGCGAAGGTGTGAATGCTGAAGAAGAACGCGCGCCAGAAGGGCGGGCCGGCATAGGAGCCCTGCAACGCGCCGGGGCCCAGCGCAAGATAGCCGAGAGCAAACAGAGCATTGATGGCCATGTACCAGAGGCTGAAAAGCGCGAAAAATCTAATCCAGTTCAGGTTGATCAGCGCGTGATAGCCAAACAGCTTATCGAGCCGCGCCTCATGCAGCCGACGCACGTTGAACGATCCGTCGGGATTGAGAAGACGGTAATGCGGGCGCAGGGCAAGGCTGCCAAAGCCGAGATCGCGGTCTAGAGGCCGCTCGAAGGGGTCAGGCTGGGACGAGGTCCATGCAGTGGGCAGGTTCATGGCTGAGTCTCCGAATAGCGTACTTGATGCGATTTTGCGGCATTGGGTTCGCGGCACAACTCGCTGAGCAACTCCGCCTTCTAAATTGTGCGGGGGCGTCATTGACCGACATCATCACGGATTCCGCGAATTTCCTGCTGATCGCCGGACTTGTGATCTACGGATTCACGCTCTTCGCCGATTACTCGGCGCGCGGCCGCTGGGCCAAGAACGTGACCTCGTTGCTGGCATCGCTCGGAATTCTCACCCTGGCGGCGGCGCTTGCCATGACACCGGCCAACGCGGCGATTCTGAATCGTATGTCACAGACGAAAGCTTCCAAGGTGCTTCTGGGAATGAGCAGCTTTCTGCTGCTGCTGTCGATGGGAGCCTTTGGGCTGATTACATACTCAAGGCCGTTCCGGCTGCGGCACGAGAAAAAGATCGATCGCGAACTCAATCGCGACCTTCCCAAGATTCCCTAGGCGATCGCCGTCGGCAGCTCGCCGGCGCGCAGAGCGTCACGATGTTGTGAAAAAGCCGCGGCGCGACCGGACCGTTGAAATTTATTCCTCGCTAATTTACCTAATGTTTACAAGGGTTGAACGCGATTTCAGCTCTGCGCTGCGAGGGTGGGGCTTGCAAGCCGCCTGCTGGTTTGTTACAACAGTGGAGCAGGGTACGGCGCTAGAGGCGCTGGCGCGACGCAGGTCGCGTTTGGATATTTAGAAATTTCAATTACTTGTAGACCTAAATTGCCTGCGAATCCGTAGCGCACCTTTTCGTTTGATTCAAACTTACAAGCCGACCAGCGACGGCAGCGTGGCTGCGAGAACTGCTGGCGGCGAGTTGCAAAGAGCAACAAAGTTTGGTACAACTGAACAAGTCGATGAGCCGCCGCGACATGATCGCGATTGCAGCCATCCGGTGTGAGTTGCAGGAATCGAAGCAGTCTTGCTAAAGTCGAACAAGAATTCCGCGCGCTGGGGAAATTGCAGTGCTGGGTGACGGACTTGCCAAGGGCCAAGAGCTCTGATAGGGTAGGAAAGTCGATTTACGAGCGAGTGGCGCTGAAGTTGACAGAATCGAAATGATTCTGCTAGCCTAAGAAAGTTGCAAACGGCCCGGCCACGGGCGAAACGGGAACAGAGTTTCCTGGCAGGATTCAGCGGTAACGCGGAATACCTCAAACGATCTTTAATTTGAACGGATGACTTTTTGCCGATGCGCGATTAATCGCAGCAAATCGGGAAAAAGTCAGCAATATCGCGCGCTCCGCAAGAAATCGAAGCGTCGAGCGAAGTCATTTCTCAACCAACTGGAGTCTCCCGTGCGGCGCATACAAGTGCCGGGCTGGTAACGCGGTTGCGTCTCTGAAGAAAACTTCATAAGCGATATTGCCGTAAAGTTTCGAGGACAGGCGGTCACAGCGTAAAGCTTGACCGTCGTTCACCGAGAGCGCCGCCTAGTGCGGAGAACGCGATCGGATCTTTGACAACAGGTTGAACGTGCCAGTCGTGAGAAAGATACTTGAGATTTATTTCGAGTGA